>JAEEGL012878814.1_pt1 | contig 81050 bp, 79 predicted proteins | sample 9134231 | NCBI WGS metagenome assembly JAEEGL01 (sample SAMN16246548, study PRJNA631951) | gut metagenome | biome: gut microbiome; feature: rumen; material: fiber-attached | host: Bos | place: Iran: Karaj | collected 2018-10 | reverse complement strand
TTTAGGAATACTTTTATACTATAAACAATTAAGTTTACCTGGAAATACTACTAATGAAGCTATTTTAAATACTGTAGCAGCTTTAATAGGAATGATTCCTGAAGGATTAGTGCTTTTAACAAGTACTGTTTTAGCTGTAGGAGTAATTAGATTAGCAAATAGAAAAGTACTTGTACAAGATTTATATTGTATTGAAGCTTTGGCTAGAGTAGATACAATTTGTTTGGATAAGACTGGAACTATTACTGAAGGTATTATGGAAGTAGTAGATGTAATTGATTTAGATAAAGATTATGATAGTAGTGAAATACTTGCTAATATCAATTATCAACTTAATGAGAATAATCCTACAGGAATAGCTTTAAATAATAAGTTTGGTAAGAAAGATAATTATAAATTAATTAAGAAGATTCCTTTTAGTAGTGCAAAAAAATATTCTGGTTGTGAATTTGATAAGGGTAAATTCTTAATAGGTGCTCCTGAGTTTATTCTTGGAGATAAGATAAAAAAATATAAAAAAGAATTAGATAAATATATTAATCAATATAGAGTTATTGCTTTAGTTAAAGATGATAAGATCATTTCATTATTATTGTTACAAGATATTGTTAGAAAAGAAGCTAAAGCTACTTTAGATTTCTTTAAGTCTCAAGGTGTTAAAGTAAAAATAATTTCTGGAGATAATCCTACTACTGTTTATAATATTGCTTTAAAAGCGGGTCTTGATAAAAATAGTAAGATGATTGATGCTAGAGAATTAAAAACAGATGAAGAAATATATGAAAATATAGAAAAATATGATGTATTTGGTAGAGTTAGTCCTGAACAGAAAAGAAAATTTATTTTAGCTTTACAAAGACATGGTCATAGTGTTGCAATGACAGGGGATGGAGTAAATGATGTTCTTGCTTTAAAAGAAGCTGATTGTAGTGTTGCTATGGCTAGTGGAACTGATGCTGCTAAAAATGTTAGTCAATTAGTTTTATTAGATTCTAATTTTGCATCTATGCCTCATATAGTTGATGAAGGTAGAAGAAGTGTTAATAATATTCAAAGAAGTGCTAGTTTATTCTTAGTTAAAACTATATATGCTTCTGTATTATCGTTTGTATTTATTTTTTTAAATTCTCCTTATCCTTTTGTACCAATTCAATTAACATTAACTAGTGTTTTAACTGTAGGTATTCCTTCTGTTATATTAGGATTAGAACCTAATCATAATATAATCAAGGGAAAGTTTTTGCATAATGTTTTAGTTAAAGCAGTACCTTTCTCTATAAGTATTATAGTAGGGGTATTACTTGTTAACTTATTTGGAAATATATTTGATTTAGCTAGAATACAAGTTTCTACTTTGACTGCAGTTGTTACTACATTTAACTGTTTCTTGCTATTATATAAAGTGTGTATACCTTTCAATTTGTTACATAAATTATTATTTAGTTTAATGTTGATTTCTTACTTAACACTATTTGTAGTACTTAATGATTTATTTGGATTTAGTAGTTTTAGTGGAACAATGATTTTAACATTTGCTATATGTGGTTTTGTCTGCTTATATATAATTAATTATTTAAAAGATAACATTGATTCTATAACTAAGAAAATTTTTTAAAAAAAAATAATAGTTTTTTCTTGACTAATCTTCTAGTTATATTGTATTCTAATATTGCTTTTGAAATTTATACTTGATTTTTTATAAAATATAGTATATATTTGAAAAGTAATTAAGTGGACCTGTAGCTCAGTTGGTTAGAGCACACGCTTGATAAGCGTGGGGTCACAGGTTCAAGTCCTGTCAGGTCCACCATTTTTACGCCTCAATAGCTCAGCTGGTTAGAGCACTTGACTGTTAATCAAGGGGTCCTAGGTTCAAGTCCTAGTTGGGGCGCCATTCGGCGAGTTGGTGAAGTGGCTTAACACACCGCCCTTTCACGGCGGCATTCATGGATTCGAATTCCATACTCGTCACCATTTGAAATTTAACCCCAATATTTGGGGTTTTTAATTTAAAAAATATTGACAAATGATTTTTTGTTAGTTAAGATTATAAGTGCATTGGAGCAGTACTCAAGTGGCTGAAGAGGACAGTTTGCTAAACTGTTAGATCGGGAATCCCTGGTGCGAGAGTTCGAACCTCTCCTGCTCCGCCATTTATAAAATTAATTCACTATTTTTTAGTGAATTTTTTTATTAAATTTTTCTTTAAAAACGTTATGTTGTTTGTTATAATATAATTGACTTGAAATTATTTTAAAATTGTGTTATAATATAGCGCAGTTAGGGGGAGATAGATAATATGAAGAAATATCTAAAAATAATTCTAATGCTTGCTATTATTGCTGTAAGTGCCTTTGGTGTTAGAGCTTATGCTACTTCTGAATCTAGTATTACTATTGATAAGAAGACTTATATTAGTACTGGAGATAGAAGAGAAGCTAAATTCCATACTACTAAAGGTTATGGATATTGTATTACTCCAAGTAAAGTTGGTGCTGCTGAAGGTACATCATTAAACTTTACTAAATATGAAACTGATGGTGGTTTGTTATATTTATTAAAACAAGCTGGTAACAGTGATAATTCATATTTAGCAACACAACTTGCTATTTGGAAATATTACAATGGATTTACTATTTCTGCTTATAATGGTACTTCTGTTATGAAACAAGCTGATGCTTTAGCTGCTGAAGCTAAAAAACATGCTAATGATAAATCTGAAGTAGCTATTAAGTTAAATGGTTCTAGTATTTCATTAACATCTGATAATGCTTATTATAAGTCTGGTGCTATGAATGCTGTTACTACAGGAGCTTCTAATTATACAGTTTCAGTTTCTGGAGTTGAAGGTGTTCAATTATTAAATGCATCAGGAACAGTTGTTTCTAATGGTACTACATTTAAGAGTGGAGAAAAATTCTATGTTAGAGTTGCATCTAATAAGATCACTCAAACATCTAATATTAAAGTTGTTGTAGCAACTACTGGTAAAATTTATGTGATGAAGAGATACTCTCCATCTAATAATCAAAAACAAGATTTAGTATTATTATCAAGTACTGATAAGAAAGTTAATGCTTCAGCTACTTTAAAAGTAACTCCTGTTAAAAGAAGTTGTGAAATAGTAAATGGTACATACTATGGTAAAGATGGTAGTGTTGTTGATAAAACAACTTACTCAATCCAATGTGAAAGACATGTATGTGAAAAAGTAGGAGATGTTTACTTTGGTAAAGAAGGTAAACAAGTTGAAGAAGTAGTATATCATCAACAATGTGATAACAATGTTTGTAAAAAGGTTGGAGATAAATACTATGGTAAAGATGGTACTGAAGTTGAAGAAGTAGTATATCATCAACAATGTGATAACAATGTTTGTAAAAAAGTTGGAGATAAATACTATGGTAAAGATGGTACTGAAGTAGATGAAACTTTATATTCAATTCAATGTGAAAGACATGTATGTGAAAAAGTTGGAAATACATACTTTGGTTTAAATGGTACTGAAGTAAGTGCTGATCAATATACATCTGAATGTGTACATAAATGTGAAGTTTATAATAATCAATATTATGGAGAAAATGGAACAGTTGTTACTGAGGAAACTTATAGAGCTCAATGTGAAGCTGTAGTTGTTCCTGTACCTGATACAAATACTTCTCCATTACAAATGGGATTATATATATTCCTTGGAACTAGTACAATTCTTGGTGGTATTGGTTTAGCTGGACATTATAGAAAATCAATGTAAGTAAAAGGGCAATTAAATTGCTCTTTTCTTTTGCTTTCTTATAGTTTTTATGACCAAATTATGGTATATTTTTAGTAGGAGTGTGATCTTCGTGGATATAATTAAAAAATTCTTATCAGAATACAATGAAATAGAGCAATATTATGAATTTTTGGTTCAAAAAACTAAGCGACACGAATTCGTTGGAATAGTTAATGAATGGTTAATTGATAACTTTTATATATTAGTTGAACATAAGAATTCTATTATTAAAGAAAAAAAGAATTTACGTAAAAATAACAAACTATATTTAAAGTTATATCCTGAGATTAATAATATTGTTGTTTTAAATAATTTCAATATTAAGTTTAAAATTCTATGTAATTAATTAAAGAAATATCAAAAAGATAATGATATGTACTTTACATATAAAGAATTAAAAAATATGAAAGATGTATTATTATTTATTTACATTAATAGATTAAGTGTTCTTTGTAAGGAAGAAAGAAAAAAAATAGTTGATCAAGATGAAATTGTTCGTATTATTAATTCTCATAAAAATAAAGAATTAGAATTAAAAGATTTTATTAATGATAGTGAAATTGAAAAGAATTATAATTATTTATTTGAGTTAAATTCTAAATTAAAAGAATTAGGTTCTAAGAGTAATAAGTTATTTAAAGAATTTAATGAAGTATTAGAAGAAAAAAATATATCTTTAAAAGAAATTATTAATGATGAATTTCAAAATAAGATGAATAATAATATTTTGGTATCTAATATCTTTAATGATTTGAGAGAGTTTACTGAATTTAATAGTGAAGATTTATTTGAAAAGGTTTCTCCTACAGAGAAGCTATTTATGACTGATGATCTATATAATAAGCTTACTGATTCTAGTAAGAGTATATATAGAAATAAATTAAGATCTTTATCTAAAAAACATCATGTTGGAGAATATGAATACTTACAACAATTAATGAATTCTACTGATGGAGACGATTATCATATAGGATTTAAACTATTTAAGAGAGAAAATTATTCAATTAGATCTTTTCTTTATGTATTTTGTTTGTTCTTATTTACTGCAATAATTGATTTCTTTATATGTGGGTTCTTTATTAAATATAAAATATTATCTTTTATAATTTTGTTTATTCCTATTGAACAAATATTATCTCAATTAATGAATGAAGTTTTATTACATTTTGTTAGACCTAAACCTTTAGTTAAATTAGATTATTCTGAAGGTATTCCTGATGATCAAAAAACTATGGTTGTTATTCCTACTATTATTAGTGATACTGATAAGATTGCTAAAATGTTTGATTTATTAGAAACATATTATATTATGAATAACAAAAGTGATAATTTATATTTCACTTTACTTGGAGATGTTAAATCTAGTTCTAAAGAAGTAGAAGATTATGATAAAGAATTGTCTTCTTTTGGAGAAAAATATGCTGCTTCTTTAAATAAGAAGTATGGTAAAGATTTATTTTATTTCTTATATAGAAAAAGAAAATATAATTTACATGAAGGTGAATATTTAGGTTATGAAAGAAAACGTGGTGCTTTAATTCAATTTAATAAAGTACTACTTAATAAGATAGATAAAATTCATAATGAAGAATATTACAATAGTAATACTTTATATAATAATAAATTAGATATTAAATATGTTATTACATTAGATACTGATTCTAAGTTCGTACTTAATACAGCTTTAAACTTAGTTGGTGCTATGGCACATCCACTTAATAAGCCTGTTTTAAATAAAAAGAAAAATAAAGTTATTTATGGATATGGTATTATGCAACCTAGATGTTCAATTGATATTGAAGATACTAATAGAAGTTTATATAGTCAAATATTTGCTGGTATAGGTGGTTTTGATACTTATTCTAGAGTAGTTCCTAATGTTTATCATGATGTGTTTGGAGAAGGGTCTTTTGTTGGTAAAGGTATTTATGATTTAGAAGTATTTGATAAGATACTTTCTCATACTTTTCCAGATAATTTAATTCTTTCTCATGACTTATTAGAAGGTAATTATCTAAGATGTGCATATGTTGATGATATAGAATTAATGGATGGATTTCCTTCTAAATTCTTATCTGATATGAGTAGACATCATAGATGGGCTAGAGGAGATGTTCAAATAATTGGTTGGTTATTTCCTCATATTAAAAATAGACGTTTAGATAAAGTAAATAATCCATTAAACTTAATAGAAAAATATAAGATTTTTGATAATATTATTAGAATGTTTTTACATCCTGCATTATTATTAATAATTTTATTAGGTGTTATGTTTAGTAAGTATCCTATTATTTGGATTTTATTTACTGTATTAGAAGTATCTATTCCAATAATATTCTTCTTAAGAAGTATGATGTATAGAGAAAATAATAATACTGTTGTCAAATACAAGAATCTATTATTTGGTGGTAGAAGTGTTATTGATAGATGTCTTATTACATTTATGTTAATTCCTTATAATACAAAAATGTATATGGATGCATTCTTTAGAACATTATATAGATTATTAATTAGTCATAACAATTTACTTAATTGGATAACTGCTGATGATGCAGAAAAGATGATTAAAGATACATTACCTAATTATTTAAGAAATTTTATATTTAATTATTTTGTATCAATTATACTTATTGTTCATTTTGTACTTACAATGAATGCATTATCTTTAGTAGTTGCGATATTATTTATACTTGCTCCATTTATCTTATATGTTGTTAGTAGAGATATTGACCATGACAAGATGGAATTAAAAGAAGAAGAAATTGATAAGGTTAGAGAACTTGCTAATAGAAGTTTCTTATACTTTAAAGATAATTTAAAAGAAGAATATAATTATTTAATTCCTGATAATTATCAAGAAAATAGAGAAGAAAAATTAGATTTAAGAACTTCACCTTCAGCAATAGGTTTCTCATTACTTTCTTATGTATGTGCTGATGAATTAGAATTTGTTTCTACAAATGAAGCTATTGAAGCTATTAGAAATATTTTAAATACTATTGATTCATTAAAGAAATGGCATGGTCATTTATACAATTGGTATTCTGTTAAAACTAAGGAAGTTCTTCCTCCAGGATTTGTTTCATCAGTTGACTCTGGAAACTTTGTTGCTGCATTAATTGTAGTTAGTGAATATTTAGAGAAAAAAGGATTTGAAGATGAGAAAAAATTATGTGATAAGTTAATACATAATACTAATTTTAAGAAATTATATACTAAGAATAATGTATTCAGTATTGGATATGATGAAACTGAAGGTAAATTATCAATTTATAATTATAATAAATTTGCTAGTGAATCTAGATTAACTTCTTATATCGCAATTGCTTTAGGACAAGTACCTAATAAACATTGGTTTTGCTTAGATAAGAGTTTAACTACATATAAAGGACATAAAGGTTTAATTTCTTGGAGTGGTACTGCTTTTGAATATTTTATGCCTTATCTATTTATGAAGAATTATTCTAATACATTACTTGATGAGACATATAATTTTGCTTTGATGTGTAATAAAGATTATATAGAATCTGTTAGTAGAAAATTACCTTGGGGAATTAGTGAAAGTGCTTATAATGAATTAGATAATTCATTGAATTATAAGTATAGAGCTTTTTCTACTCCTTATTTAAAAGCAAAAGAAGATAAGGATAATCGTATTGTTATTTCTCCTTATTCATCTTTGATGGTTATGGATTTAGATCCTAGTAATGTTTATAACAATATTAATAAATTTAAGAAATTAGAAATGTATGGTAAATATGGTTTATACGAAGCATATGATTATGATAATAATGGTATAGTTAAGAGTTTCTTTGCTCATCATGTTGGAATGGGCTTAATTGGATTAACTAACTATTTGAAATCAGATGTTATTAAAGAGTATTTCCATAATAATGTTAATATTAAGACTTATGACATTCTTCTTAAAGAGAAAGTTCAAGTTAAGACAAGTATTGATATGAAGATGGCAAAGTATAAGAAGTATGATTATGATAAAGAAGAAATTCAAAATGATATTAGGACATTTAATTATATTTCTTATATGCCTGAAGTTAGTGTTTTAAGTAATAAAAAATATTGTTTATTAATGAATGATAGAGGAGATTCTTTCTCTAGATATAGAACTTTGCAATTAAATAGATATCGTAAAGTAACTGAACAAGATTATGGGTTATTCTTATATATTAAAGATACTGATAGTAATTATACATGGAGTAATACTTTTGCTCCTATGAATAGAACTAGTGATAAGTATGAGGTTGTTTTTGCAACTGATAGAATTAAATATATAAGAAAAGATGGAGATATTTCTACTAAGACAGAAATTGTTGTTACTAAAGATTATCATTCTGAGATTAGGAAAGTTACTTTAAGAAATGATTCTAGTGAAGTTAAGAATTTAGAGTTAACTTCTTATACAGAACCAATACTTAGTGAAAATATGAATGATATATCTCATAGAGTATTTAATTCAATGTTTATATCAACTTCTTATGATGAAGAGTCTCATTCTTTGATTGCTAAGAGAAAGAGTAGAGATGATTCTGGAGTAAATAGTTATATGTTTACTAGAATGTTCATTCCTAATGTAAGTGAAGGTTATACTTATGATACAGAGAGAGTTCATTTTATTGGTAGAAATAGAACTACTGCTAATCCTATAGGTGTTGATAAAGAATTAACTAATTTTACTGGGGATAATTTAGATCCTATTATGGCTATTAGAAATACTGTTAGTTTAAATCCTGGTGAAACAAAAGAAATATTTATTACAATGGGATTTGGTAGAAGTTTAGAACAAGTAAATGAAATAATTAATTATTATGACTCTGAATATAAACTAGAGAGAGCATTTGAAGTAAGTAATATGATGAGTATTATTAATACTAAAGATATGGCTTTAACTGGTAGTGAAATGAGAGTATTTAATATTATGTTAAATTATCTATATCAAACTACTAGAGTAAGTGTTACTGGAGATAGACAAGATTTTTTAAGAAAGAATGCTTTAGGACAATCTGGATTATGGAAATTTGGTGTTAGTGGAGATAGACCTATCATATTAGTTGAAATTAGCGATATATCTGATTTGTCATTTATTTATGAAATATTAAAGTGTTTTGAATACTATAAAAATAATTCTATCTTTGTAGATGTAATAATTGTTAATAACGAAAAAGAACAATTTAAGAAGATTATTAATAAAGAAATAGAAGATGAATTATATAGAATGTATACTGTTAATAGTTTTTATCATATACCTGGTAGTGTTACAGTAATTGATTCAAATAATATTACTAGAGAAGATAGATCACTATTAAATATGGTACCTAGATTAAGATTTATAATAGATGGACATAAAACTTTAAAAGAATGTGTAGAAGCATTACAAAAATCTAATACTATTACTGATTATCATACTTATTCTTTGGAAGAAAATATTGAAGTTCCTAATAAAGTTAAATTAGTTGAAGATAATGGATATGGTGGATTTAGTAAGAGGGGTAGTGAATACTTAATTTATAATCAAAACACTCCTCAACCATGGTCAAATATTATTTCAAATAATACATTTGGAACTGTAGTTACAAATAATGGATGTGGATTTACATATGCATATAATTCTGGAGAATTTAAATTAACTTCATGGACTAATGATGTTATTAGTAATGATAAGAGTGAAGGATTTAGATTTAATGGATTAGTATTTGATCCTAGTACTTGTGTACATGGGTTTGGTTATTCTGTTTTATCTTCTGAAACATTAGAATTAAAACATGAGGTTACTGAATTTGTTCCTTTAAATGATAATGTAAAACTTTATTATATGAAATTAGCTAATAAAGAGAACTTTAAAAAGAATATTGATGTAGATTATTATTTAAATCCTGTATTGGGTAATTTTGAAGAGAAAACTTCTCGCCATATATTATCTGAATTTATGGGTGATGATAATTTTGTTAAATTAAGAAATGTCTATAGTATTAACTATGGAGATGTTAATGTATTTATGTCATCTAATTTAAAGATTGATAGTGCAGTTACTGATAAGATGTTAGTTAAGAGTATTACTAATAAAGTTGAACTAGAACCTAATGAAGAAATTGAAATAGTATATATGTTAGGTACTGGAATGAGTGATAAAGAATGTATAGAAACAATAAAAAAATATTCATCTATCGATAATGTTAAGAAAGCACTAAAAGATGTAAAAGATTATTGGAAGAAAAATTTAGGTGTAATTAATGTTAAGAGTAGTGATCCATTATTTGATTATATGATTAATGGTTGGTACTTATATCAAACTATTTCTTCTAGAATTATGGCTAAGACTGGATTCTATCAAGTAAGTGGAGCATTTGGATATAGAGATCAATTACAAGATGCTATGAATATTGCGATTGTTAAGCCTGACTATACAAGAAGACAAATTATTGTTAATGCTGCTCATCAATTTAGAGAAGGAGATGTTCTTCACTGGTGGCATGATAAGAATAGATTTGGACTTAGAAGTAGATATAAAGATGATTATTTGTGGTTAGTATATGCAACTGTATTCTATATAAAAGTTACAGGAGATTATTCTATATTAGATGAAAAGATTCCTTATATTTTAGGTGATACTTTAAGAGATTTTGAAAATGAAAAAGGTATTATATTTAATTATTCTAATGAAAGTGTTCCTTTATTAGAACATTTAGAAAAATCTTTATCTTTATCAATGAAATCATTAGGACGTCACAAAATACCTTTAATGGGTGGTGGTGACTGGAATGATGGAATGAATAAAGTTGGTATTAAAGGAAAAGGTGAATCAGTTTGGTTAGGTTTCTTCTTATATGAAATTATTGATGAATTTACATCAATTTGTAAGAAGAAAAAGATTAAGATTGATTATGATAATTATGCTGATTTTAATGAAAAATTAAAAGATAATCTTAATAAAAAAGCTTGGGATAAAGACTGGTATTTAAGAGCATATTTTGATAATGGAGATAAATTAGGATCAGTTGATAATTCTGAGTGTAAAATTGATTTGATATCACAAAGCTTTTCAATATTATCTGGAGTTGCTCCTAAAGAAAGAATTGAAAAAGTTATTAGTAGTGTTGAAGAGAATCTTGTTGATGATAAGAGTAAGATTATTAAATTACTTACTCCTCCATTTAAAGATAGTTTGAATAATCCTGGATATATCATGAATTATCCTGAAGGAATAAGAGAAAATGGAGGACAATATACTCATAGTGTTGCTTGGTACTTGATGGCTTTAATAAAATCAGGTTATGGTGATAGAGCATATCGTTATTATCAAATGATTAATCCTTCTACACGTGCTATTTCACCTGAGACTGTTAAAAAGTATAAAGTTGAACCTTATGTTATAGCGGCAGATATTTATTCAGCTAAGAGTAGAGAAGGTAGAGGAGGTTGGACTTGGTATACAGGTTCAGCAGGATGGTTCTATAAAGTTGGAGTTATGGATATACTTGGTCTTAATAAGAATGGAGATATTCTTAATTTAGAACCACATATTCCTGTTCATTGGGATAATTATAGAGTTTCATATAATTACATGGATACTGAGTATAATATTGAAGTAATTAAAGGTAATAAAGATTCATTAATTGTAGATGGAAAAGTACAAGATAATAATTCTATAAAACTAAAAAATGATAAATCTTCTCATGAAGTAACTTTATATATGAAAAAGAAATAATAGAAATATTATTTCTTTTTTTGATATGTTATAATAACTTAAGGAGGCTTTTTATGATTAAATATGACTTTAAAAGTACTAATTATTTTGAAAATAATTATTTAGATTTTGATAAGTGTAATACTAAATTAAATGAATATGATATGATTGGTTGGACTAATAATATTACTATTAATCCTGATATTGAAAAAATGGTTACTAAAGTTAAAAGAAATTCTTCTATTTTAGTAGTTGTTGGTATTGGTGGATCTTATTTAGGAAGTAAAGCTATTCATGATGCTTTATCATATTATTTTGAAGATAAATTTGAAGTGATTTATTGTGGTTATTCTCTAAGTAATAATTATTTAAGTGATTTACTTAATTATTTAGAAAATAAAGATTTTTCTGTTGATATTATTAGTAAGAGTGGAAATACTATGGAAATTAAACTTGCTTATAATATGTTACTTGATTATATGAAAACTAGATATAGTGAAGATGAAATTAGTGAAAGAATTTTTGCAACTACTGGTACTTCTGGTTATTTATATGATGAAGCTATTAAACATAATTATTTTAGATTTAGTATTCCTGAAGATTTCGGGGGAAGATTCTCTATGATGAGTGATGCTCATTTATTTCCTTTAGCTTTCAATATCAATATAAACAAATTTGTTCAAGGATATAATGAGTTTAATGAATTAGAAAAGTCATTTGAATATGCAGGTACTAGAGTTAGTATGTTTGATAATAAAAAGTATGTTGAAAACTTTGTTTCATTTGAACCTAAATATGGAATGTTTTTAGAATGGATTAAACAATTATTTGGAGAAAGTGAAGGAAAAGATGAAAAAGGAGTTCTTCCAATTTCTACAATATTTACTAGAGATTTACATTCTTTAGGGCAATTTATTCAAGAAGGAAACAAAATCTTATTTGAAACATTTATTGTAGTTAGAAATAATAATGATTTAAAGATTGGTTCAAATGATATGAATGAAGTTAATAATAAAATAATTGATGCTGTTAGAGAAGCTCATTATAAAGGTAATGTTTCTATTAATATGATTGAATTAGATGAAGCTAGTGAATATAATTTTGGTTATTTAGTTAAATTTTTAATGTATGCAGCTGCTTATTCTGGAATATTATTTGATATTAATCCTTTTGATCAACCTGGTGTAGAAGTATATAAAAAAGAAATAAGAAAGAAATTAAATGAAGACTAGAATTATTATTAGAAATATTTGTGTAATTTTATTTTTAATTATTATGATTTCAGTTATTACTGGATTATCTAGTGGTATAGATAGTTTTGTTTATAATAATTTAATTAGAAATAAATTATTTGATAATTACTTCTTATTTATTACTAACATGGGTGGAATTATTTTTATGGTTATTTTTGTTACTACTTTGTTTTTTGCTTTTAAAGATATTAAAATTATTTATTTATCTTTAGGGGGAGTAGGATTTAATACTATTATGAAAACTTTAGTTCATAGAAAAAGACCTGATATTAATAGAATGATTAGTGAGAGAGGATATTCTTTTCCTTCTGGACATTCTCTTATTAGTTCTTTAGTATTTGGTTATTTGATATGTAAATTGAATGATATTATAAAAAATAAGTTTATTAAATGCTTAGTTATTGGTATAATAATTTTTATTATTCTATCTATTGGTATTAGTAGAATATATTTAGGAGTACATTATTTTACTGATGTATTATGTGGCTTTTTAGAAGGCATTATCATATTATTAACTTTTTATGATAGGGGTGTAGACTATGTACAAGATGATGGTAAGTAGTTTTTATAATACGCTTATTAATAAAGATGAAGCTATTGCTTTAGATACTATGTTAAATATAGATCGTATTAGAAGTAAGGGTATTTTATTTACAGTTAGTACATCTGCGTTATTTAGAACTATTATTGATTATAATGATAGTTATGTTTTTAGTGACTATATATCTTGTTACAATGGTGCTTATTTATATGATATGAATAATGATAAAGTCCTTTATAAGAAGAATATTCCTGTTACTACATTAAAGAAATTAGCAAAGTTAAAAGATTTTGATATGGCTTTTTGTACTTTAAATGACACTTATTATATAGGTAAAGCTTATGATTATGATTTTTCTATTGAAATAACTGATTTAGATGATTTTATATCTTTTCATAAGAATGATATATATCAAATTATTATTCATTATAAAAAGAAAGATTTAGATGAGATTATTAAATATATTAAGCAATTTAATGTTAATTATTTTTTTAAGACTAATGGTAAAGATAAATATATTGAAATTACTTATAAAGATATAGATAAACTTAATAGTATTAAGATGATTTGTGATAAAAAGAAAATTAAATTAAATGAAGTAGTTAGTATTGGTAGTAATAGTAATGATTTAAATTTAATTTCTAATACTATTGGTAATTGTGTTAAAAATGGAGAAAAAGAGATAAAGAAAGCTGCGAAATATGTAACTAAATTAGATAGAAGTTTAGGAGTAAATGAAGTAATCCTTAAATATTTTGAGGTGTAAATATGGAAATAATTGTTAAGAGTGATGGAGAATTATTAGATTATTTAGTTAATAATATAGATATGCCTCGTAAGAAGATTAAGGAATATCTTACTCATGGTAGTATTTATGTTAATAATAATAGAACTACTAAATATAATTATCCTGTTTATTCAGGAAATACTATTATTATTGATACTAAAAGTAAGAATAAAGTGATTCTTCCTTTTGAAATATTATTTGAAGATGATCATATAATTGTAGTTAATAAACCTAGTGGATTATTAACTATTGCGACTGATAATGAAAAGTATAATACTTTATATCATATAGTTAGAAATTATCTAGTTAGTAAAAATAAAAATAATAGAATATTTATTGTTCATAGGTTAGATAAAGATACTAGCGGAGTAATAATATTTGCGAAAGATGAACGTACTAAAAATATGTTACAAGATAATTGGAATGATTATGTAAAACTTAGAGAATATATTTGCGTAGTTCATGGTAAATTAGAAGAAAAAGATAATAAAATTGTTAATTATTTAGCTGAAACAAAAACTAAATTAGTTTATACAACTACTAAAGATTTAGGAGTAGAGGCTATTACTAATTATGAAGTTGTTAAAGAGAATAAAGATTATAGTTTAGTTAAAGTAGTAATTGAGACTGGAAGAAGAAATCAGATTAGAGTTACTTTTAAAGAATTAGGTAATCCTATTGTTGGTGATAAAACTTATGGTATTAAAGATAATGGAAAGAGATTATTTTTACATGCTGATAAATTAAAGTTATATTATCCTGTAATAGGTAAAGAAATACTATTTGAAAGTAAGATTCCTGCAGAGTTTAAAAAAATAATGAAGGGGTAATTATGATATTAGGAACAAGAACAGATATAGGTTTATATAGAAATAAAAATGAAGATTTTGTTTGTGTAGCAAAACATCCTGATGATGAAAATATCATTTTATTAGCTCTTGCTGATGGAATGGGTGGAAAAGAACATGGAGAAGTTGCTTCTAAAACAATGGTTACTTCTATTTATAAATTTTTTATGAAATCTAAATTAAATAGTTTTAATGATTTAAAAAGTTTATATGGTAAAATTGATGCTATTATTCATAAAGTTAATGATTTAATAATATCTAAATATGGTGAAAATACAGTAGGTACTACTTTATGTGTAACTATTATTAATCATGATAAAGCTATTAATATTAATTGTGGTGATAGTAGATGTTATATATTTACCGATAAAGAGTTTATACAAGTAAATGAAGATGATAGTGAAGTATATCGTCTATATAAAGGTGGTAATGTTCAAAAAAATGATTTAAAGTATTTTACTTATAATAATCTTATTACTAGATGTATTGGTCTTAATAATGATTTATGTAGAAGTAGATGTTATGTCATAGATAAAGAATTTGATGGAATAGTATTATTTTCTGATGGAGTAACTGATGTACTTGATGAAGAAGAGATATTTTCTATTATTAAGAGTAATGATAAAGAAAAAATATTGGATGCTATAATAGATAAAGCTGTTTATGGAGAAAAGGAATTTGTTATTCCTGAATATTTAAAATCTAAATACAAGTATTTATTTACTCCTTTTAGTGGGAAAGATAATACTAGTGGTGTAATTTATATTAAATAATATCTTAGACTAGATATTATTTTTATTTTGTTATATTATTATTATAGAGGATGGTTTATGGATATTATAGAAGGATGGTATTGCAATGATATATATGTCTTGATTAAAATATTGAAAAATATTTTAAAGATACTACAGATTATTGGGCCTGTTTTAGCAATCCTATCTTTAAGTATAACTTTATTCAATATAGTTAAAGCTGCTGATATAAATGCTATTACTAAGAATAAGAAGAAGATTGTTAATTCTTTAATTGCTTTAGTAGTATTATTCTTATTACCTGCTATTGTTAATCTTGTAATGGGACTTATTGGTGAAAAAACATCTTTTACTTCTTGTTGGTCTGCTATAGATGAATATGAGATATCTCTTAGTACTAATTATATTGGTAATACTATTGTTGATGAAAATAAAGATGGTATTGATGATAATACTGGTAAAAATATTCAAAAGGTTTATATTGAACCAGGTGATTATGAAAGAGGTAGTACCGGTATAAATCCTAATGCAGTATGTCCTAATAATAATTTTAAAGTATCTGGTATGGATGCTACATTTACTAGTCAAACTGCTACTATTATTAGTAATCATAAAGATGATTTAAATGTTAATAATTTCTATGATGTTATAAATAATAAATATGATGGTGATTTTCAAAATTATGTAAATGAACTTGGTGGAGTTTTTAGTAAATATTATGGAAGAGATGTTCAAGTTACTAGAGCAAGTCAATTTAGAGAAATAGTTGAATATGTATATGGCTTTATGGCTTTATATGGATTTGATTATGATAGTGGTGAAAAATATTGTAAATGGGGTGGAAATTGTGATACTTGGGGTGGCTCATTTAAGAGTGCTACAAGTGATGCTTTTTATCCTGGAATTACTAAATATAAAAATGCTGGTTTTCCTTCTTCTAAATTTGATGAAGGTATTAGTGGCAAGTTAGGTCTTAATTTTACTAGTCAATGTGGTGGTTCTGCTGCGATGGTTTATAATAAAGCAGGTATTCTTAATATGGGTATTACTAGTGGCGAAGTAATTTACAAGATGAGTGATATTCAAGTAGGGGATGTTCTTTATTTCTTTGATAGACAAGTTGATCCTTATGATTTATCTTCTATAAAAGGTGCTAAAGGTGAGCATGTTGCTTTTATTGGTGAAGTTGATAAGAAAAAAGGCACTGTTACTGGATATGATGGTGGAAGTTATTATATGACTGGAAGAAAATATAAGTGGGTATCTAAAATAGATGATGAAAATCCAAAAATGTATGCTTGGGGTCCTGGAACATATATTGTTGTAAGACCAAAGCAATTGATACAAGATTGTAATTAATAATGATAGGAGTGAGTTTATGGCTATAGTAGAGACAGTTGGTCCAAAATCTGTTTTTAATCTTAAGGATAAGAAAAGAATATCTAAAGAAGATTGGAGACATTATAATGATACTCTTGAAGGTAGTAAAACAGGAAAACTATATGGTTTTAATGAATATATAGATGTATTGACTAGAGCTCATAGTGATGGAGTACTTACTGATAGTCTAACTTCTATTATTAGTGACAATGTTAATGTTTTACTAAATAATTATGTCTATATTCGTAATAGAATTGTTTCTAGTGAAAATAAATATAGATTTGATGTTGGTGATGATAATGAAAGAAATGCTTATACTATATTAGATAATATTACTATGAGTATTAATGAAATAACTGGTTTCATTATAAAAAGTGATTATAGAGATGAAGTTGATATTCAAACTGTATTGAGAAGAATTGATATTATAAGAGATCAAATAAATTTAGATAGACAATATTTACCTGAATTCAAAGAAATACAGGATAAAAAATATAGAGATAGTTTAGATAGATTTCTTGAATTAAAGGATCAGTATAGAAGAATGAGTGTTTTTGGAAGAGCTTTTGATAATATTAGAAGTAGTATTACTCATGTACCTACTATTAAAGAACAAATAGCTCAAGAAAGAAGAGATGTTGTCAAAAATACAGGTCATGCATTTGCTAGTTCTAGTAGATTAGATAATCCTAATGAATATATTCAATTTATTAATAGTAAAAATGATGATGATACTCAAGTTAAGAGGAGAACTATGTAATGGAAGATGTAACAAAAAAATTTGATGAATTAGTAGAAGCTTATTCTGAACTTAATATTGACAGTAAAAAAGAAGAGTTAAAAAGAAAAGTAATGGAACTAATTGGTGAATTAAATCTATTGAATGGAAAAGATGATTTATTACTCTCTTCTACATTAGATTCTGATAGTGATGAAGATAAATATTATACTGATTTATTTATGCTAATTAATAGTTTAGAAAATGAGATAGGTAAAACCTTAAATAAGTATTATTCTGGACAAGTTTAATCTTGTCTTTTTTTCTCTTTTATTTTATTTGTTTTTTTGGTATACTTTAAGAGAATAGAGGGTGTTTGCATGCTAGGTACTATTTTAGAAATTAGTGGTAGTTCTGTAATAATAAAATTAAGTATTGATATTAATGTTCAACCTAACTTAATTGGGTTGCATGTTGTTTTTGAAGATGGGGATACTAGGATAGTCGGAGAAGTAGCTAGTGTCGATCAAAATCAAATGAATGTTAATATTGTAGGAGAAATTGTAGGGGATGAATTTGTTCCTGGAGCAACTTCACGTCCTTCATTTAAGAGTCAAGTTAGGTTGGTTACTATAGAAGAATTGGGTCCTATTATAGGTTCTCCTGAAACAGTATTTGGAACTGCTAATTTCGGTGTAAGTAATGTTTATCCTAATTATAAAATTAATGTAAGTATAAATAACTTTTTTAGTAATCACTTTTCTATTTTTGGAAATTCTGGTTCAGGAAAAAGTTGTTCTGTAGCTTCAGTATTTCAAAAATTATTTAAAACTCAAACAGCACCTTTAAATACTAATTTAATTTTATTTGATGCTTATGGTGAGTATGGAAATGCTTTTAGAGATATACATAATATTAATCCATCACTTAATTATAAATGTTATACTACTAATCCTGAGGTAGGAAACGATTTGTTATTGAAGATTCCTATATGGTTATTAGATGTAGATGACTTAGCTTTACTATTAGACGCTAATGATCCTGCTCAATTACCTTTAATTGAGAAGATGTTAAGATTAGTACCTATACTTACAGGAAGTAGTGAAAGTACTATTAAGAAAAAAGATGATATTATTGCTAGAGCTGTTCAAGATATAATGTTATCTGGTAATGATTCAGTTAAAGTACATGATCAAGTAGTTGCTGTATTAACTAAATTTAATACACCTCTACTTAATTTGAATACTGCTATTGTACAACCTGGTTACACAAGAACATTAAAGCAATGTTTATTTGTTGATAAAACAGGTAAGATGCAAGAAATGGAATTAGTTGTTGATTTTATTAGAGGATTTATTATAGATGGAACTTTTGATGTTCCTGAGGATGAATTAAATAAGTTTTATACTTTAGCTGATTTAGAATTGGCTTTAGAATTTGCTATGATAGATGAAGGTATCTTATCAAGTAATAAAGTATTTGATTATGCTAATATAATTAATGTTAGATTACATTCTCTTGTTAATGGAGAAAATGCTAAGTATTTTACTCATCCAAATTATATTACTAAAGATGATTATCTTAATTCGTTATTATTTTTAGATGATAATATGTCTAAATGTCAAATTATTGACTTTAGCATTAATTATGTTGATGATAGAATTGCGAAAGCTATTACTAAAATATTATCTAGAATGTTTTTTATGAAGAGTAGTTATACTAAACCTAGAGGAAGTACTGCTTATCATATAGTAATAGAAGAAGCACATAGATACGTACAAAATGATAATGATAGAGAATTGTTAGGATATAATATATTTGAAAGAATTGCTAAAGAAGGTCGTAAATATGGGTGTTTCCTTGGATTAATTACACAAAGACCTAGTGAACTTTCTGATACTTGTATATCTCAATGTAGTAATTTCTTAATCTTAAGGGTATTACATCCTATAGATTTAGACTTTATTAAGAATATGGTTCCTAATATTACTAATGAAGTTGTATTAGAACTTAAGAACTTAAAACCTGGTAACTGTATTGCATTTGGTTCTGCTTTTAAGGTTCCTATTTCAATGCGTATTGAAATACCTAATCCTAGACCTCTTTCTAATAATGTTGATTTAGAAAAGGTATGGTATAGTAGACCTGAGGCTATTAAAGTTACTGAAAAAGTTAGTGAAAAACCTAAAACTGTTATTGGTGGAAGTAATCCAGTAGGTGGGGTTATGTCAGGAAGTAATAGTTTCTTTAATGAAGATGTTAATACTACTCCTGAGTTATTAGATGTAAAGAATGATTTATAATACTTGGAACATTTTGAAAATTATGTTAAAATTAAATAAGAGTTGGAGGAATAATTATGAGTAAACTTACAGATTTTCTAACTGGGGGTAGCGAAGAACCTAAAGAAATAGAGGGAGAAGAAGAATATTATACTACTACTAAAGAAGAATTCCATAGTGCTAATGGAATGGCTGGTAGTAAAATGATGTTATTAGAACCTCGTGCTTATAGTGAATCACAACAAATAGCTGATTATTTAAAAAATAGAAGTGCTGTTGTTGTTAATTTAAAAAGGGTTACACCTGATCAAGCAAAAAGAATAATTGATTTCTTATCTGGTACAATATATGCTATAAGTGGTCAATTACAAAAGTTAGGTGGAGGTATCTTTTTAGCAACTCCTAATAATTATAATATTGAGGGAACTATTACTGATGAGAAAGCTGAAAAAGTTGCTCGTAATGGTAATGGTAAAAAGGCTAGTGATGATGAGGCGGATTTCTTTTAGAAATTAATCTTATTATCGGGGTGATTTGGGTTGAAAAAATTTAGTTATTCAGAAAAAGGATATAATGTTCAGGAAGTTAATGCTTTTATTGATGAAGTTATTAATAATACTGAAGAAATTATTAGTAAATGTAGAGCACAACAGGATAAGATTGATGAATTAGAAAAGAAACTACAAGAGTATGAATCTAAAAAAGATGAGGTTACTAATAAAGAATTAGAAGATGCTGAAAATATTATTTCTAGTGCTAAGAGAAGTGCTAGTTTGATAGTAAATGATGCATTAGTTAGAGCAAATGATTTAGAAGCCAGAAGTATTAGATTAGAGAAAAGCATTAAAATATTTAAGAAGAGATTTCAGATTTTAATGAAAGAACAAGAGGCAATTTCTAAAGAGATTGAAATATTAGATTTTGATAATGAGTAATCTTTGACAGATTACTTGTTTTTTGCTATAATATTATCGCTTTTTTGGGGGTATATGTTATGGAAAGGTTTAACAAAGAAATCAGTGATAGATGTTTTGATATTTCTAATAATCTATTGTCTGTTTTAAATAAAAATTTTTCTGGTGAGTTTATATCATTAAATGACTTTTTAAAGATTAATGGTAAATTTAATAATGAGTTTTTTTATACTTGTGATGATGAAGATAATTTAAATGAATTCAATATTAGATTAGACTGCGGATATGTAGATGATAGTTTTGATAAATGTAGTGATCAACTATATGTTAGTTTAAGTAAAGATTGTGGAGTAGTTTATTATGATAAATTTTGTTTATATGAAGGTAATACTCCTATTCATGAGTTGAATGAAGTTAATATCACTAGAAGAAATGATTCTGTTATCTTAAGCTTTAGTAAAGTAATTAGTGATGGTTATTGTGATTATGAAGAATGTAATAATCATTTTGTTGATGTTATTGAGATAGAAGATTGTGAAACTACTAATTTACTTGAAGTTTTTGCTAAGCCAGTTGATCAAAATAAAATTTTAAAATAATTGTAAATTTATAAAATATGTGATAATATCAATAAGTAAAGCAAGTGCGAAAGACGGGAAATATAAGAGTATTAGAGAGTTCTTGGTTGGTGAAAAAGAATTACAAATATATTTCTAGATCACTTTCAAGTGCTATTTGTGGATAAGACAAATACGGGAGTCTCACGTTACGAGTATTAAGAAGTAATTAAGGTGGTACCACGACTAGATCGTCCTTTGGTAGCATCTTTTTTTTGTTAGGAGGGAATAATATGTCATTTGAAAAATTAAATAATAATACTATAAGTGAATGCGAAGACAAGGTAACTGAATATTGGAAGGGTATTAATATTTTAGATAGAAGCATTAAAACTAGAAGTGATGACAATAAATGGGTTTTCTATGATGGACCTGCTACTGCGAATGGTAATCCTGGATTACATCACATGTTAGCTAAGTTCTTAAAAGATGCATTTTGTAAGTATAAGACTATGTGTGGAAAACAAGTATATCGTAAGATAGGTTGGGATACACATGGTTTACCTGTAGAAGTTAAAGTTGAAAAAGACTTAGGATTTAATGGAAAAGCAGATATTGAAAAATATGGAATTGATAAGTTTAATAAAAAATGTAGAGAAGATGTAATGACTAATCAAGATGCTTTTGATAGATTAACTACTAAGATGGGTCAATTTATTGATTTAGAAAATCCTTATATAACTTATGATAATAATTATATTGAAACTGAATGGTATATTTTAAAGAAATTCTTTGATGAGGGATTATTCTATGAAGGAGCTAAGATATTACCTTATTGTCCTAGATGTGGTACTGGTCTTGCTTCACATGAAGTTGCTCAAGGATATAAGACTGTTTCAGTTAATTCAGTATTTTTACCTTTTAAAGCTAAAGGAGTAGACAATACTTATTTCTTAGCTTGGACTACAACTCCTTGGACATTACTTGCTAACTTAGCATTATGTGTTAATCCAAAAGAAGAGTATGTTAAAGTAAATTCTAAAGGATATAACTTTATTCTTGCTAAAGCATTATATAAACAAATATTAGGAGAAGATGCAGAAGTAGTAGAAGAATACTTAGGTAAAGATTTAGAGTATATGGAATATGAACAATTAATACCTTATATTGAAGTATCAGGAAAAGCATTCTTTGTAATATGCGATGAATATGTTACTATGAGTGATGGTACTGGTGTAGTTCATATTGCTCCTGCTTTTGGTGAGGACGATGCTAAAGCTTGTAAGAAATATAATATTCCTTATGTTAATCCTGTCGGAGATGATGGATGTTATACTGAAGGTCCTTGGAAGGGAAGACTTGTTACTGATTCAGATTTAGAACTTGAAATAATTAAATGGTTAAAAGATAATGATAAATTATTTAAAAAACAAAAGATGGAACATGATTATCCACATTGTTGGAGATGTGGTTCTCCATTAATATATTATTCTAAGCCTTCATTCTATTTAGAAGTTACTAAATTACAAGATAAGATTATTAAAGCTAATAAGAAAGTTAATTGGTATCCTAGTTATGTTGGTGAAAAGAGATTTGGAAACTGGCTAGAAAATATGAATGATTGGGCTATTTCTAGAAGTAGATATTGGGGATGTCCATTACCTTTATGGAGATGTGAATGTGGTCATATGGAAATGATTGGTTCACGTGAAGAATTAGCAGAAAAAGCAATAGAAAAAGTTGATGTTAAAACTGTTGATTTACATAGACCTGTAGTTGATGATATTCATATTACTTGTAGTAAATGTGGTAAAGAAATGACTCGTGTAACTGATGTAATAGATTGTTGGTTTGATAGTGGAGCTATGCCTTTTGCTCAATATCATTATCCATTTGAAAATATGGATTTCTTTGAAACACAATTCCCTGCAGATTTTATTTGTGAAGGAGTTGATCAAACTAGAGGATGGTTCTATTCATTAATAGTAATTTCCGTATTCTTAAAAGGATGCTCTCCATATAAGAATGTACTTGTAAATGACTTATTATTAGATAAGAATGGTCATAAAATGCATAAATCTAAAGGAAATGCAGTTGAACCTTTCAGCATGTTAGAAAAATATGGTGCTGATACAATTAGATATTATCTTCCTTATGCTTCTCCTGTATGGACACCACTTAAGTTTGATGAAGATGGAGTAAAAGAAATATATTCTAAATATACATCTACATTTAAGAATTTATATTCATTCTTTGAAATGTATGCTAATGCTGATAATATTGATCCTAGAGAATATGATGTTCCTGTAAAGGATAGAGAGTTAATTGATAAGTGGCTATTATCTAAACTAAATAAATTAGTTAAAGATGTAGTTAGTGCTTATGAAGAATATGATTTAAATAAAGTTACTCGTTTAGTAGTTCCTTTCTTAAATGATGATTTCTCTAACTGGTATATTAGAAGTAACAGAAGAAGATTCTGGGATAGTGAATTAAATGATAGTAAAAAGGCAGTTTATCAAACTACTTATGAAACATTAATTACTTTATGTAAATTATGTGCTCCAATTACTCCTTTCTTAACTGAAGAAATTTATAGAAAACTTACAGGTGAAGAATCAATTCATTTAGCAGAATTCCCTAAATATAAGAAAACTCTAATAAATGAAAAAGCTGAAGAAAAAATGGATTTAGTAAGAGAAGTATGTTCTTTAGGTAGAAATGCTAGAGAAGGAGTTAACATCAAAGTAAGACAACCAATTAGAAGTTTAATTCTTCCTTATGAAGATAAGAAAGTTATTGGAGATTTAGTTTATATAATCGAAGAAGAATTAAATGTTAAAGAAGTTAAGTTTGAAAAGAATATGAATGAATATTTAGAATATTCTGTTAAACCTAACTTTAAAGTAGTTGGTAAAATTCTAGGACCTAGAGTAAAACTATTACAAGATAGATTAGAAAGTATAGATAATGATTCAATTGAAAAGATTAAAAATGGTGGATTAGTATTATCTTTAGAAGGTGATGATTATACTATTACTGAAGATATGGTACTAATTACATTAAAACAAAAGAGTGGATTTGCTACTGTTGCATCTCAAATTACTTGTGTAGTATTAGATACTAATTTAGATGAAGATTTAATATTAGAAGGATTAGCAAGAGAATTTGTTAGAAATGTACAAAATTTAAGAAAAGAAGCTGATTTTGTTATAACTGATCATATTAAAGTTTACTATAATGGTGATGATTCAATTGAAAAGATGTTTAAGAAATATAAAGACTATATAATGGGTGAAGTTCTTGGTGATGAGTTAATTAAAGATACAAGTTTAACTGAAGAATATGATCTTAATGATGTTAAATGTTTCGTAAAAGTTGAAAAAGTATAGGTAACTATACTTTTTTTATAGTATAATATATTTATATGATATAGAGGTGTTTATGAAAGATAAGATTGTAATTTTAGTTTTACTAGTTGTTGTTGTAGGTATGTGTGTTGCTTTAGGTATTAGTTTAAATAAGAAGTGTCCTACACTTCCACCAGCTCCTGTTCCTGATACATATGTAGATGGTAGTGATGAAACAATTAATAGTTTATTTGATGTTTTAACAGATGAAAATGCATCTATTACTGATATGGATCATGCATTTATCGATAGCGAGATATTTACTAATAATAAAGTTACTGTTAATGATTTAAGTGATGTTGATTTATTCAATATAATTGTAGATAAGATTATTCGTGAAAATGGTAATAATTATCAAGTAAATATTTCTGGAGATAAAATATTACAAGAAATAAAAGATTATTTTGGAGAAAAAGTTAGATTTACTAATCAAACTTATGATACATGTCCTAAATATGAATTTAATACAGCAACTTCTACATATGAGTATAGAACTAGTGATTGTAGTAGAGGTAACTATGATAGTTATGTATTAAAAAGAGTAGTAATGGGTAAACAAAGTTCAGATGATTTAAAAATATATGTAAGATGTATATTTGTTAAGAATAATAATGGAGCTTTATCTTTTGGTACAACTGCTGGTAATTTTGGAAACTTAACCGATTATGAGAGAGTAGGAGATAGTTTTGCTTTAACTATGAATAATTTTAGAAAAGGAACTTTATATGAAATTACTTATAGTATTAAAGATAATCGTTATGTGTTTGATTCAATAAATGTTTCTAAGGGTTAATTATGAAAGATGAAAATTTAGTAAAGTTACGAAATGAGTTTTTAATAAAAGTTGGAGTAGGATTATTAGTTGTAATATTATTTAGTCTTATGGTTGTATTGGTTTCTGGGCCTAAGAAGGCTAATTCTGTTCAAAAAAGACTAAGTAAAAAAGATACTTTTGTTATGCTTTATACTGAAAAATCTTGTGATACCTGTAAAGATATAAAAAGAAGATTAAAAGAGGATGGAATAGATTATACTGAATTAAATGGTAGTAAAGTATATGAGACTACTGAAATTCTAGAAGGAATGGGTTTGAAAAGAGATAAAGTTATTGCTCCAAGTATATTTTATATTGTAGATGGAGAGTTATATTCTTATATTATAGATGTTCAAGATGTTAAGACTTATGATTCTTTTATTAGTGCGTATTTTAAAGAATAGAGGTGTTATATGGTTGTTCTTGTTACTGGTAGTACTAGGGGTATTGGAAAAAGCTTAATAATAGAATATGCTAAAAGAGGATTAGATGTTATTATTAATTACCATAATAATGATGATGATGCTTTAAAATTACAAAATTATATTGAATCTAAATATGATGTAAAGTCATTAGTAGTTAAATGTGATGTTTCAGATGAAGAACAAGTTGAAGCTATGTTTAATACTATTAATGATGAGTTTGGAAAATTAGATATTTTAATTAATAATTGTGGAATATGTAGAGATAGTTTATTTAATGAAATTAAAGTAAGAGATTTTAAGAGAATTTTAGATGTTAACTTAATAGGTACTTATCTATGTAGTAAATATGCTTCTCGTTTTATGTTAGAAAGTAAAAAAGGAGTTATTATTAATATTAGTAGTTCTAATGCGATAGATTCTTATTATCCTGAAAGTGCTGCTTATGATGCATCAAAGATAGGTATTATTTCTCTTACTCATAATATGGCTAGAGAGTATGCTCCATTTATTAGAGTAAATACTGTTTGTCCTGGATGGGTAGATACTGATATGAATCAAAATTTAAGTATTGAGCAAATTGAAGAAGAAAAACGTAAAATATTGTTAAATAGATTTGCTGATGTTGAAGATATTTCAAAAGTTGTTGTTTTTCTTACTAGTAGTGATGCTAAATACGTTAATGATGCAATTATTAAGATTGACGGAGGAAGATATAATGAATAAATATCTTCTTTTTGTTGAAATTTTTATTTATTTTTTATTTTTTATTTAGTATAATTAATTTATACAGTAAGAGAGGTGTGAGTTTATGGGTTATGAATCTGAAATTATGGCAGCTGCATTAGCACTTATTGGAATTATTCTAATAGTTGGTCTTGTAGTTTACATTCTTCAGGTTGTAGGAATGTGGAAAGTGTTCAAGAAAAGTGGAGAGGAAGGTTGGAAAGCAATTATTCCTATTTATAATACTTATACAATGTGTAAGATTACAGGAGTAAATCCTTGGTGGGTATTAATTGTTGTAATAGCTAGTGGTTTAACTGGAGCTGTTGGTGAAAGTGATATAGCTGCTATTATTTCATTATTATCTTCAATCATTTCAATTTACTTTAGTGTATTACTATATGTAAGTTTAGCTAGAGCCTTTGGAAAGAGTGATGGATTCGCTGTAGGTTTAATTCTATTAAATCCAATTTTCTTATTAATTTTAGGATGTGGAAGTAGTCAATTTATTGAGAAGAAACCTATGCATGATTTACTTTTCGATAACATTAATAAAAATAAGAACACTGAAAATGCAAATCCAGTTAATAATCAACAATCTTCAACAGAAGCTAATCCTGCACCAGCAGCTGCTGCACATTGTCCAAATTGTGGAGCAGAAGTTGAAAATGGCGTAGAATTTTGCAAAAGTTGTGGATCAAAAGTTAACTAAAAAGTAATAAAGCACTTGAATTTCAAGTGCTTTTATTGTATAATCTTATTTGTCAGTTGAAATTGTCTGCGTAGCTCAGCTGGATAGAGCAATCGCCTTCTAAGCGATCGGTCAGGCGTTCGAGTCGCCTCGCGGACACCATTTTAATAAATTACTAACTAGAAATAGTTAGTTTTTTTATGTCTAAAAAAATAGTAAAGGTTACATATATTGTTATATTATGTGATTGAAGATATATTTTTAGTTTGATATACTATTTATAGTAAGGAGATTTATTAAAGGTGGTTTTATGAAAAGAAAATATATTATTGTTATTTTGTTGTTAATTATCTTTGTTTTTGTATTCTCTTGCTCTTTATCCTCTAGAAATAATGATATTTCTAGTATAAAAAGTGAGGATCAATTATTACATTTTTCTAAAACAAGTGATTATTATCGTGAAGATTTTAATATGTTTGAAAAAATATTAATGTTACCTTTTAGTGTTTTTTATAATGATAATTATATATACGATGTCCAACCTCAATGGGGTGATGTTAATGTTGTAGAAGAAGATGCTTCTGGAGCCGTTTATTCAACTGATTCTGTAAGTAGTAAAGATTATTCTAAAACTAATATTCAAGTACAAGGTGTGGATGAAGCAGATATTGTTAAGACTGATGGAGATTATTTATATTCAATATCTGAGAATAACGTTATTATTACTAATGTTAAAGATCCTGCAAATATTAAAGTAGAATCTAAAATTAATGAGAAGATTCCTGTAGATTTAATTCTTTATAAAGATAAATTAGTAATAATATCAACTAATACAGGTGATTATTATGGGGAACGTAATACTATTGTTAATATTTATGATATTAATGATAAGGCAAGTCCTAAGAAATTAAAAAGTTTCGAATTATATGAGCCTTATTATACAACTAGATGTATTGATAATAAATTATACGTATTCTCTAGTGGATATTTAAGAGTTGATAATGATAAAGTAGTTAGAGATTATAAAGAAGATAATAAGGTTAAGGAACTTAGTTTAGATAAAATTAAATATTTAAAAGACTCTTCAAGTAATATTCAAACAATAATTGCTGAAGTTGATTTAAATGATTTAGAAAAAAATATTAATTTGGATTCATATTTAATAGATATTTTCAATTCTTATATATCTGAAAATAATATATATTTAATTGATGAAGGATATAATTATAATGGTGATAGAATTAGACCATTAGATATATTTGGGCCTAAAGGAATTTTTGTTATATTTGATGATTTTGATTATTCATATGATAAAATAACTACTATTTATAAATTTAATATTAATAAAAATAAAGGTGTTTCATATAGTGCTAAGACTGATGTAGAAGGAAGTACTATTAATCAATATTCTATGGATGAAAAAGATGGTAATTTAAGAATTGCCTTAGAAAGTGATGATGGTAGTAGAATAGCCATTTTTGATGATAAGTTACATTTATTAGGTGAAACTGAAAATGTAGCTAAGAATGAAGAAATGCGTGCTACTAGATTTGTTGGAGATAAAGCTTACTTAGTTACTTATGAAACTACTGATCCATTATTTGTAGTTGATTTAAGTGATGTAAAAGATCCTAAAATACTAGGAGAATTAAAGATACCTGGATATAGCACATATCTACATCCATATGATGATACTCATTTGATTGGTATTGGAATTGAGACAGAAGAAAGAATTAGTAGAGATGAGTTTGGTGAAGTAATTGATTCTTGGTCTGTTATTACTGGAATGAAGATGAGTTTATTTGATGTAAGTGATGTTAATAATCCTAAACAATTAGCTCAAACTACAATTGGAGATAGTAGAACTGTTTCTGCTGTATTAACTAATCCAAAAGCATTGTTATTCTTAAAAGAAAAGGAATTAATTGCTATTCCTGTTAATAATTATCAAGAAGATTTTAGTATTGAAGATTATGAAGAGTCTGATGATGTAGCTGAAGCCTTTTATGATTATGATAAACCTTATATTTCAGAAGGATATTTTGTATATAGTATTAATCTAGAAGATGGATTTAATTTAAAAGGAGTTATTAATCATGAAAAGAGTGAATCAACTCGTTATAATAGAAATTCTAAATTACTTAGAGGTTTATATATTGAGGATGATTTATTTACTATTTCAGAAGAGGCTATTAAAGTTAATGAATTAGATAATTTAGATGAAATATCTAAGATTAGTTTGAAAGGAGATAAATAAAATGAAAGAAAAGAATGAAGAACGTCCTGTTAGCCATATTTTAGCTTTAGTATTAGGAATTATTTCTGCTTGTACTACTTTTTTCTGGTATATTTCTTTACCTTGTGGTATTACTTCTATTATTCTAGGTGTTAATACATATAAAAAGATGGGAAGTAAAATGGGGCTTGCAGGTATGATTACTGGTATTATAGGAGTAGCATTTACATTATTAATTTATATAATGTTCTTTATAATTTTAATCTTACAAAATGGTGGATTATATTAAGAATTAATTTATTTAAATAATATTAAACTATTAACAATTCAAATTTGTTAATAGTTTTTTGTTTATAAAAACTCTTTTTTTCCTAATAATATAATAGGTGATAGTATGAAAGTAGTAATACAAGATGGAGAAAAGAATTGTGGAGTAGCTTGTCTTTTATCTATTATTAGATACTATGGAGGAGATATATCACAAGAGATACTAAGAGAATATACTAATACTTCTAAAGATGGAGTTAGTGCATTAAGTTTGATTAATTGTGCTAAAATGATAGGATTTGATGCAGTAGGTGTACATGGAGAAATTGATGATATTGATAGAAGTAAGTTGCCTGTAATTGCTCATACTGTGATTAATAAAAATATAAAGCATTTTATTGTTATATATGAGATGAATGATTCTAAAGATAAAATAATTATAATGGATCCTAGTATTGGTAAAAGAGTAATTAGTTTTTCTGAATTATCACTTCTTAGTACTAGAAACTTTATTTACTTAACGCCTAATAAAAAGATTCCTGTTTATAAGTATAAAAAAATAGTAAGAGATACTATTAAACAATTTATTATAAATAATAAATTACTTGTATTTATATTATCAATCTTAACTATAATTTATTTTGTTTTAGGAATTATTTTATCTTTTCATTTTAAGTATTTAGTAGATTTTAGTATTAATTATGATATTACTAGTAATTTGTATATTATTAGTTATTTTATTTTAGCAATATATATTTTTAAAAATATTAATTCTATTGAGATTAACATTATTAGTTTAAAACTTATAAATAAACTGGATTTTATTCTTAATAATAAAATATTTAAGCAATTATTATTACTTCCTTTTACGTATTATAAAAATAGATCTACTGGTGAAATTATCAATAGATTAAAAGATTTAAATGTAATTAGAGAATTTATTACTAGTATATTAATCTTTTTATTTAGTGATATTGTATCTATTATTGTATTTATTATTTTTATGTTTAATATTAGTATGAAGATAACTTTATTAGTAATTATCTATTCTATTTTTATATTGCTTATAAATATAATAAAGAAGAATATTTTAAAGAATAAGTTATTGAGAGTAAAAATAAAAGAAGATATAGTTAATACCAAGCTAATTGAAGGTATTAATAATTATATTACTATTAAGAATAATCATATAGAGAAACGTTTAATTGATGAATATAAGATTAATTATAATAAGCTAATTAATAGTAATTATAAATATATTAAGAATAATTATATTTTTAATTTTGTAGATGAATTAATTAATAATGTATTAATTGTATTTATATATTTATTTGGAAGCTATTTTGTGATAATAGATAAAGTTAGTATTATAGAATTATTTATTTATATTAATTTTTTTAATTATTATTTAGGTAGTTTTAAAAGAATAATTAATATTATTAATAATTATAGTTCTTATAGTATTAGTAGGAGAAGAATAGATGATTTATTTAATATTAATTATGAGTTTTTTAAAGATTCTTTTTATTTTTTACCTTATGATTTAAATGGTGATATAAAATTTTATAATCTAAATTATAAGATAGGTAATAAAGTATTATTTAATAATTTAAATTTAACTATTAAAAATGGTGAAAAGATTCTTATTACTGGAAAGAGTGGTAGTGGAAAATCTACTTTATTTAGAATTTTAATGAGATATAATTTAATAGAATTTGGAGTTGTTTCAATTAATAATATTGATATTAATCATTATCATTTAGAATCTATTAGAGCAAATATTACTTATGTTAATAATAATGAATATTTGTTTAATGATACTTTAATTAATAATATTTGTATGTATAAAGATTATGATTTAGAAGAGATTAATAAATTAAAAGATATGTGTTTAATTAATTTTGATTTAGATAAAATGATTGAGGAAAATGGATTTAATTTTAGTAGTGGAGAAAAACAAAGAGTAGTGCTTGCTAGAGCATTATTTAGAAATAGTAATATTTATATATTTGATGAAGCTCTTAATCAGATTGATATTTATAGAGAGAAGAAAATACTTACTAATATTTTTAAATATTATAAAGATAAGACGATTATTATAATTAGTCATAGAAATAATAATAAGAATTTATTTGATAGATGCTTAGTACTTGATGAAGGTAAGATTTATGAGAAATAATTTTAATGTAATTAGTGTTTTTATATTATTTATTATTGGTATATTTATTTTATTAATATTTTCTTGTAATTATAAAATAAAAGAATATAAAGAATTTAATTTAATACATTTGAATACTAATAAATATGAATTAATTGTAAATAAGAAAGATTTAGAATTATTAAATAATAATAAAGTTATTTATATTAATAATAAAAAGTATAAATATAAAATAATTGAAGTAAATAGAGATATTATAAATAGAGATGATAAAAAATATAGTGAAGTTAAAATTAGTTTAGATAAATCTATTAATGAAGATATTATAGTTAGTTATATTTTTTATAAAAATAATAGACTTATAGATATTTTTAGAATTATATATAAGTAATAATTTATTGTGATTTTAACTATTTTGTGATATAATATAGGCCATATTTAGGGGGTCTATATTATGTTTGATAAAATATATGGAGATATTGGATATAATGATATGTTATGTTTTATACCTAAAGATTCTATGGAATATCCTGTTAATAGGGAATCATATGGAGGAGTATTTAGACATTATAATGATGCTACAAAAGAAATTGCTTATCAAAATAGTTTGTTATTAAGTCAGATATTTGGATATAGATTTAGAGACTTTAGATATAGTTTTAGAAATGCTGTTAATCCTAGTTTAGTTTATGATGATGGTTGGAAATTACAAATTACTCCTGTATCATTTTTTAATTCTATCTTAAGTGAAGCTGGTAGTGATGATATTATTACTCATAAAGATAAAGATCTAATAATAGAAAAATTAAATGCATTAAAAAGTGATATTACTTCTAAAAGTGATGAAGAGTTTTTTGATGGTATTAATTATTATTTGAGAAAAAATATGATTTATTGTAATTTAAATAAAAACAATTATATTGATTTTATAGATTATAGTATAAAAAATATTGATAGTATCTTAGCTATTCCTAATCTTGAGTCTGATAGATTAAATAATGATTCTTTACCTAAAGATATTTTATATGCTTGTAGTATTAATGCTCTTGATATTATGGAAAGAACTAATAGTAGTGATTTGTGTGTTTTACCTAATTATTATTATGATAGAGTTTCTAGTGTTGGAAGCAGTCCATATGCTCATAAGTGTTATGTTAATGGTATAGGATATCTTGGATATAATTGCTTTAATGATAAATATAATTCATTAAAACAATCTAATCCTGATCTATTTAGTAGAAGTGGTAACTTAATGGATAATGTTACTTTACTTGATACATTTGCATTAATTAGACCAGGACATGCTGATGATAAGAGAATTACAGTAAGTGAAGTTACAAAGAGAAATAGTTATCAAATGAGTGAAGAAGAAATTGCTGCTGTAAAGGATAAGATTGATTTCTTTGAAAGTACTCCATATAAAACTAAGGTAGCTGGTCTAAATAGATTTGATGGTTATTTTGGATATGTTTATGATAATGATTATTTAGTATTTGTTAAATTTTATGCTAATAAAAGAGAATCTCGTGGTGGACAAGGTAATGCTATATATGTATTGCCTGCAGATTTATTAGATTTAAGTCTTAGTGATAAACAACATATAATCAACTATATTAAAAATAGTGGTGATGATAGAGCTTTTAGAATTATTCAAAGAACTGAAAGATACAAAGATAGAGTTAATGAAGTTATTGAACATGATAATGTAAGTAAGACTCCTTTTGATGATATAATAGAAACATATAATAAGAAGGGTAGAGTATTAGTTAAATAGTAAAGATAAAGATGGGAAGGTGATATTATGTTAAAATTTTATAAGACTACTGCAGTAGAAAAGAAATTAAAAAAAGCTAAAACTATTACAGAAAACTCATGGATTGATATGGTATCGCCGGATAGAGAAGAAATAGAACAAGTAGTTAAAATTACTGGTATAGATGAAGATCTTATTTTAAAGATGTTAGATGATGAGGAAAGACCTCGTATTGAAGAATCTGGAAATGCTGTATTAATAGTAATAGATACTCCTTATTTAGAAACTGATGAAGATCATTTTGTTTATAATACTAGTCCATTAGGTATTATTGTTACTAATAATAACTTTGTTATTACAGTTAGTCCTAGTCTAAACAAAATACTAACTAATTTTAAGAAAAATAAAGTTAAAGATTTTAGAACTGCTAAAAAGACTAGATTTGTTATTCAAATTTTATATAATACTGCTCAAGCTTATATTAGAGCATTAAGAGTAGTTAGTAGAAAGATTGAATTAAAAGAAGAAGTTTTATCTAAATCTACTAGTAATAGAGATTTATTAGATATGCTAGATTTAGAAAAAACATTAGTATATTTTCTTACTTCATTAAAAGCAAATGATTTGGTTTTAGATAAATTAAGTAAAGGAGTAGTATTACCTTTATTTGAAGGTGATGATGATTTATTAGATGATGCAATAATTGAAAATAAACAAGCTATTGAACAATCTGAAATTTATAGAAACATCTTAGGCAGTATTACTGAAACATATGGAACTATTATTAGTAATAATTTAAATGTAATAATGAAATTCTTAGCTGGAGCAACTATAGTTATTAGTGTTCCTACTATGATAAGTTCTTTCTTAGGTATGAATGTTCCTTTAGGAGAATTAGCTAATAATCCTTTTTCAGCATTAGGAATATTTATAGCAAGTGTTGTTATTTCAATAATTGTTGCGATAATTTTATATAAGAAAAATATGTTATAAGATATCTTTTGATATCTTTTTTTGTTAAATAAATAAAAATATAGAATTTGTATTTTGAACTTTTTGTTATATTGAATATTGTATTTTTATTGAGGGTTTTGTATTTTTGGTATAAAAGATCTTTTTAAAACTATTTTTTGATTGTTTGACCTTCTTTTTCTTATTCTATATGATGTCTTTGAAAGGAGGTAATATGAAAGTTTTAAATGATAATGAACTAGAAAGAGTTACTGGTGGTGCGATAGGTACAACCACTTTAATTGTTCTTATTGGTATTGGAGTAGTTTCTTTGATTGTTTTTTTATCAGGCGTTTTTAATGGTTATACTAATCCAGGGAGGTGTAATAATGAAGGAAGTTAGTGATAGTGAATTAGAAAAAATTAGAGGAGGGGATTCTCTTAGTGCTGGAGTAGTTAATGGAATAGTAAAAATTATTCAAACTCTATATGATGCTGGTACTGGTTTTGGAGGAGCAATAAGAAGAATGCATGATGATGATTTATGTCCTACAAAATAGTTAAAATTATTTTAATAATATTATTAATATCTCTTTTTGGATATTTATTAGGATATATTTATGATTTTGGTAATATTATTGGTAGTTTACTAAGATGTGGCTAAATTTTTAAAATTTGATGCTTTTTTGTCAAAAAATTCCTATTTTTCTTATAAAAATGTTGTAATTTAAAGAAATATTTGCTATAATTCATTTTAGTTGAAACCGAAGGGAGGGATAAGGAAGATGGCAACTAAAGTTGTAGTTAGAGGAAATTTGGATCAAGCTTTAAAGAAATTTAAGGCTAAAGTTAACAAAAACGGCATCCCTCAAGAAACCAAAAAACATGAAGGTTATGATAAACCTGGTGTTAGAAGAAGAGCAGCTGAAAAAGAAGGTAAGAAAAATGCTGCTAAAAGAAATCGTCAAAATAATAGAGATAGAGATTAATCTATCTTTTTTTATTTCTTTGATATATAATATTGTTGAGGTGGAAATATGGTCGAAGAATTAAAAAAAGACATGGTTGAAGCAATGAAGAACCATGAGAAAGAACGTTTAGCAGTTATAAGAGCAGTTAAAGCTGGAATGGATAAAGAAAGAATAGATAATAAAAGAGAAGTTAATGATGAATTATTAATCGATGTTGTTAATAGAGAAATTAAAATGAGAAAAGAATCTATTGTTGAATTTGAAAAAGGTAATAGAGAAGATTTAATTGCTCAATATAATGATGAAATTAGTATTTTACAAAAGTATTTACCTGAACAATTAAGTATGGAAGAAGTTAATAAAATAATAGATGAAATATTTGATGAAGTTAAACCTACTAGTCAAAAAGATATGGGACCTATTATGAAAGAAGCTACTTCTAAACTTAAAGGTAAAACTGATATGAAAGAAGTAAGTAATATAATAAGAACTAAGTTACAAGAACTATAGTTCTTTTTTTATGGTTATTAATAAATTGAAAAAGTATTGTTTTTAGGGTAAAATATATATGAAAAGGGAGTACTTATGGAGAGTTATTTGTCTAGTACATTACATGGTTTAATATATGATACATTACCTATGATAGTTATTACTGTTATTGTATGTATTATGTTAAGAGTTATATATTTAATTAAGAATGAAGTACATTTTACTTTATATAGAGAATTATTTATGTTGACTTTTATAATATACATATTATCTTTATTCCAGATAGTAACTATTCAAGATACTGTGTCTTGGTCTACTAATAATTTTATTCCTTTTAAAGAAATTACTAGATATGATCTATGGAGTCATGGTTTCTTTAAGAATGTTATAGGAAATATATGTTTATTTTTACCTTTTGGATATTTTATTAGTTATATACTTAAAAGTAAAAAGTTTTATGAACCTTTATTTATAACTTTTGTATGTAGTTTATCTATTGAATTAGTACAAATGATGATAGGTAGAGTTTTCGATGTAGATGATATTATATTGAATGTTATTGGTGGTATGTTAGGTTATTGCTTTTATAAGTTATTTTATTTTATAGGTAGTAAGATACCTAAAGTATTAAAGAATGAATACTTATTAGATGCAATATCTATCATGTTATTTAGTTTAGTTATATATATTATATTTTTGATATAGGAGTTTTTATGGATAATGAAATAATGATTTTTAATCAAACTAGTGAAGATATTCCGGAATTAGACTTAGTAAAAAAAGTATTAGAATTTGGTATGAAGAAAGAAAAACTTAATAATACTAGTTTTAATGTTATTATTGTTGATAATAATTATATTCATGAATTAAATAAGAATTATAGAGATATTGATAGAGAAACTGATGTTATTACATTTGCTTTAGAGGATGAAGATAGTGTTAAATTACCTGGCGATATGAGAATACTAGGTGATATTTATATATCTATAGATAAAGCAAGATCACAAGCTATAGAATATGGTCATTCTTTTGAGAGAGAAATATGTTTTTTAGCTGTACATGGTTTTTATCATTTATTAGGATATGATCATATGAATGAAGAAGAAGAAAAAGTTATGTTTGGTAAACAAGAGGAGGTACTTAGCGAGTATGGGGTTACTAGATAGATTTAGAAGAAAAAGTCCTAAAAGAAATAAAGATACTGGTAATTGGGTAGAAAGATATTGGAAAAGTTTTAATCATGCGATAGATGGTATTATATATACATTAAAATATGAACATAATATGGTAATAATATTTATTGCTACTATTATTGTTGTGGGATTATCATTTTATTTTAAAATTGAGTCTTATGAATGGTTATTTCTTATTTTAGTAATTGGAGGAATAATGTGTACAGAATTAATTAACTCTTCAATTGAAGCTGCGATAGACTTGACTACTACTGAGATGCATCCTCTAGCAAAAATAGCCAAAGATACAGCTAGTGGAGCAACTTTAGTCTTAGTTATTGTTTCTATTATTGGGGGATTAATTATATTTTTACCTAGATTTATTTCATTATTTGGAGGTACTTTATGATAGATAAATTAAAAGAATTAGCTAATAACTCTTATAGCCCATATTCTCATTTTAGAGTAGCAACTATTCTAGTTATGAAAGATGGAGTAGAAATACCTGGAGTTAATGTAGAAAATGCTGCTTATGGTTCTTCTATTTGTTCAGAAAGAAGTGCCATATTAGCTGCAATTAGTAATGGATATAAAAAAGGAGATTTTAAAGAATTACATTGTCTATGTGCAGATAGTGATAAGATTAGTACTAGTTGCTTTGCTTGTAGACAAGTTATATCCGAATTATTTGATAAAGATGTAAAATGTTTCTTTTATTCTAATACTGGAGAAGTATTATGCTTAACAGTAGAAGAGTTATGTCCTTATCCTTTTGGAGAAGATGATTTAAAATGAAATGTGGATTTGTAAGTATATTAGGAAGACCTAATGTTGGAAAAAGCACTTTACTTAATAAAATAATAGGAGAAAAACTAGCTATAACATCTAATGTTTCTGGTACTACTAGAAATATTATTAATGGTATTTATAATGATAAAGATTCTCAAATTATTTTTGTAGATACTCCTGGTATTCATAAACCTAAAAATGAGTTAGAGAGAGTTACAAATAGAATGAGTTATGACAATTATGAAGGTGCTGACTTGATATTATTTATGGTTGATGCTAAAGCTGGATATGGTAGAGGAGATCAATTCATATTAAATAGAATAAAAGAAGATAATATTCCAATAATATTACTTCTAAATAAAGTAGATTTAGTTAGTGATAAGAGTAAGATATTAGATATAATAGATAAAGTTAAAGATGAGGCTAACTTTGTTGATATTATTCCTATCAGTGCAAGAAAAAATATTTATGATTTAATTAATACTATTAAGAAGTATTTGCCTGAAGGTGAAAAAGTATATGAAGATGATGATCTTACTAATGTTTCTCTTAAATTTATGATGAGTGAATATGTAAGAGAAAAACTATTATTACTTACTCATGATGAAATACCTCATACAGTAAGTTGTTATTGTGAAGAATATACTGATACAGGTAAAACTGTAAATATAAAAGTAGTAATTGTAGTAGATAGAGATAATCTTAAAAAGATAGTAATAGGTAAGAATGGAGCTATGCTTAAAGAAGTAGGAATTCTTGCAAGACGTGATATGGAGCACTTCTTAGGCAAGAAAGTAATGTTAGAAACTTATGTTAAGACACTAAAAGATTGGAGAAATAGTACTAAATTACTTACTGAATTAGGTTTTGAAAATGAAGATAATTGATGTTGATGGCATTGTTTTAAATGATACTAATTATAGTGAATCTAGTAAAATACTAAATGTTCTTACTAAAGAATATGGCTTAATTGGTGTTATGAGTAAAGGATGTAGAAATATTAAGTCTAAATTGTCTGGGGTTAGTAGAAAATTAGTATATGGTACTTTTCATATTTATTATAAAGAAAAGGGATTATCTACTTTGATAGGAGTAGATATAATAAACGATTTTTCTAATATTGAAAAAGATTTAATGAGAATTAGTTATGCTTCTTATATTTTAGATTTAACTAGACAAGTCTTAAGAGAGAGTGATGATAATGAAATATATGATTTACTTATCTCTACTTTTGTTAAGTTAAATGAAGGGTTAGATCCTTTTGTTTTAACTAATATTTTAGAAGTTAAATATTTAGATTATTTAGGAGTTAAGCCTTCACTTGATCAATGTACTCTATGTGGAAATAGTGATGATATTGTTACTCTTTCAAGTAGTAGCGGAGGACTAGTTTGTGGAAGTTGTCATACTGATGAAGCTTTAGTTAATATAAAGTCTGTTCAAATGATAAGAATGTATTATTATGTTGATATAGATAAGATTAGCAAACTTGATGTAAGCGATGAAGTGAAAAACGATATTAATAATTTCTTGGATGATTATTATGAAAGATATACCGGCCTTTATTTGAAAAGTAAAGATTTTATAAAGAAAGTTAATATGTTAAATTAACTTTTTTTATTTATGTCAACGCGTTATTTGTTACGCGTAAGTCTACAAAAAGCAAGTGTAAATATTTACATAAACTATAAAAACATTTACGATTATATATTGTAAATTAACAATCCTTTTTATATACTAAAATTGTCAAGTATATAAAGGGGTGATTTATATCAAGACTTACGAAGATATACAATTAGAACAATCAAAGAAGAAAAATAGATATCTTGCGATATTATTGATTTTGTTTGTTGTTGTATTACTTACAGCTACAACATATATTGGTTCTATTGTTCTTCCTATGGTTTGATATATTTAATTAGTATTGTATATAAAGTAGATTTTATCTACTTTTTTTTGTTATAATTAATATGGTGATAATATGGATTTTGAAAATGTAATTAAAGAAAGATATTCTGTTAGAAAGTTTTTAGATAAACCTGTTGAAGAAGATAAAATCAACAAAATAATGGGAGCTTGTATGGTGGCTCCTACAGCAAAAAATAAACAACCAATAAAAGTATTTGTTATTAAGAGTAGTGAAGGACTTGAAAAGATTGATAGTATTAGTGTATGTAGATATAATGCTCCGTTAGTATTTTTAATTTGTTATGATTTAGATAATTGTTGGTACAACGAGGATAAGACTGTTAATTCTGGTATTGAAGATGCTTCTATTTGTACTACTCATATGATGTTAGAAGCTTATAATATTGGTTTAGGTAGTTGTTGGATTAATTTGATGGATTATTCTAAATGTAGAGAAGTATTTAATTTAGATGAGAATATAGTTCCTTTATGTTTATTGGATGTTGGTTATTCTGATATGCTAGCTGGTCCTTTACATTCTAAATCAAAAGAAATAGATGAAATATTTAGTGTAATGTGAGGGTAATATGTTAAAAGTTAAGGTAGATATTAGTAAAAATAATAAAGGAACAGTAGAGATTAATTATGATCCTTATTGTCAGGATTATGAAGTTATAATTAATGCTACACACGATACTGACCTACATGAACTATTCAGTGATAGAAAAAGATTAGCTTCTATGATAGCAGAGAGTAGTGAACGTCAATTAGACGAGTTTGAAAGAACTGGATTAGATCCTGATGATTTTTATCTTGATATGATAGCTAGAAAACAAATTTCAGAAGTTGAAATAGAAAAAATGTTGGATGATCAATTTTTATTTATGTTTTTTGGTAGTGAAATTTCTAAATTTATAGATGGAAATATTGATTTCTTAAATGAACATAATGTTTTGCTTCCTGCTGGTGATCGTGGAATAACTTTAGATAGGAAAGCATTAGATTCTAAATTGCGTGAATATCCGAATGTTCGTAATCCTTATATATTATTAGAGGGTAATGCTAGTGGGGTTGTTGTAGAGGCTGCTAGAGACACTATTGATTACATAGATGGTATAACTGAACATGTAAAAAGTTTGGAACTTTCTCCTTTAGAAGAAATCATATATGTATATGATCAAATTAGACAAAGAGAGTATAGTGAAGAATTAGATGGTGAATCTTATGAAAAATCTCGTGGTTTAAGTGATATTATTCTTGGTAATAATATAGTATGTGCTGGATATTCTAATTTATATATAACTATATTAAAAAAATTAGGACACAAGATTGAAGAATTTCCTCTTGATTCTCTTGATGGTAGTAAAGGTCATTCTCGTGTAATTATAAAACTAGATGATGATAAATATGATATTCATGGTATTTTTGAAAGCGATCCTACTTGGGCTAGTAAAAGTGCTGAAGATCCAGATTATTTTGATGATTATAGTTTCTTACTTAGAACTCCTAGTTTTTTCAGAACTTATGATAGATTTTCAGGGATTATTAATTCATTAGAGAGTACAAAAGCTATTAATGGCTTTGTTAAAGAATATAGACAAGACTATGGATTTGAAAACTATTATAATTGGTTTGAAGATTTTAAATCATTGATAGTAACAATTCCTAAGTTATGTGGAGAAGAACCTCTAATTAGCATGCCTGTTGGTAGAATTGAAAGACCTACAAGAAGAGAATTTTATGATAGAGTAAAAGGATACTTTGATATGTTTAGTAAAGATCCTGATGTTCCTCATCTAATGAGTGCAATAAATGCTGTTAGAGAAGTAGAACATTCAGAAAATCCTGAAATAAAAACAGGTAGAGAAGCAATGGATGCAATATTTGATAGATATGATAGTAAAGACAAAGATTATCCTCTTGCAATGAAAGAGGTATTTGGTGGGGGTAGTGCTAGAAATAATTCTTGATATTTAAAATAATAGATAGTATAATTTATTTATCGATGTGATGACGGATCTGGCAAATCTCGAGCAATATAGAATAGAGTTGATTCTTCTAGAATAACTAAGGTGGAACCGCGGATATTTATTCGTCCTTAGAAATTCTAGAAGTTTTTTTATTTATAGGAGGTATTATGAAAATATTTATTGGAAGTTCTTCAAGAGTAGAGATAGATAATTCTTATGTTGAAGATAGCATCTATATAGCTAATAAACTTAGTAAATGGTATGATCTAAATATGGGTGGCTTAATAGATGGTGGCATGATGGGTAATGTTACTGAGATATTTTTAAATAATAATAGAGAAGTTAATATTTATACTTTGAAATTATATGGTGAAGATTTTAGTAAATTTAGAGGTAATTATAAGTATTTTGATAATACTTTTATGAGAACTTCTAATTTATATTATGATTCTGATAAGATTTTATTCTTACCTGGTGGATCCGGGACCTTTGCAGAAATATTTGGTATGTTAGAAGATATTAGAACAATTGATAATAACAAAGAGATGATTATATATAATAAAGATAATTATTATACTGATATTATCAAATTACTTAATAAAGCTATTAAAAATAAATTTAATGATATTAATATACTTGATTATATTAAAGTGTTTAATGATAAAGATGATTTAATTAATTATTTGGAGGTAAAGTAAATGGAAAATTTAAAAATGGAAGATTTAGTTAATTATTGTAAACAATATGGATTTATATTTCAGGGTAGTGAAATATATGGTGGTCTTGCTAATACATGGGATTATGGTCCATTAGGAGCAAGACTTAAAAATAATATAAAAGATTCATGGAGAAAAAGATTTATTCAAGAAAGACCTAATGCTTATGAAGTTGATGCTGCTATACTTATGCATCCTAGAGTTTGGGAAGCTAGTGGTCATGTAGGAAGTTTCTCTGATCCTTTAGTTGATTGTAAGAATTGTAAAATGCGTCATAGAGCAGATAATTTAATTGATGATTATGATGAAAATGCTCATGCTGATGGTATGACTCAAGAAGAAATGATTAAATATATTAGAGATAATAAAGTACCTTGTCCAAAGTGCGGTAAAAGTGATTTTACCGATATAAGACAATTTAATTTAATGTTTGAAACTCATAGAGGTGTTACAGAAGATGGTAAAAATAAAGTATATTTAAGACCTGAAAATGCTCAGGGTGAATATGTTAACTTTTTAAATGTACAAAGAACTATGAGAGCTAAATTGCCTTTTAGTATTGGACAAATTGGTAAAGCTTTTAGAAATGAAATTACTCCAGGTAATTTTACTTTTAGAACTATTGAATTTGAACAAATGGAATATCAAACATTTTGTAAAGAAGGAACTGACTCAGATTTATATAAATATTTCAAAGAATATGGTAAACAATATTTTATGGATTTAGGTATTCCTGAAGATAAGTTAAGATATCATGATCATGAAAAATTAGCTCATTATGCTAAAGAGGCATGTGACATTGAATATAAATTCTGTTTTGGATGGGGAGAAGTTAATGGTACTCATAATAGAACTAACTTTGATTTAAGCCGTCATCAAGAATATTCAACTGTTTCACAAGAGTATTTAGATCCTGATACTAATGAAAAATATATTCCTTATATAATAGAATCAACTTATGGTTGTGATAGAACTGTTTTAGCTATTTTAGATAATAGTTATTGTAAAGAAGAATTAGAAAATGGAGAAACTCGTGAAGTTATGAAGTTTATTCCTGCATTAGCTCCTTATAAATTATCAGTACTTCCTTTAGCAAAAAAATATCATAGTGAAAAAGCTTCAGAAATATATAATGAATTATCAAAATATTTTATGTGTAGTTATGATGAAGCTGGATCTATTGGTAAAAGATATAGAAGAAGTGATGCGGTTGGTACACCTTGGTGTTTAACAGTAGATAATGATACTTTAGAAAAAGGAACTGTTACTTTAAGAGATAGGGATACAATGGAACAAGTTACTTTAAAACTAGATGAAGTTAAAGATTATATAGAAGAAAGAATTAATTTTTAATTCTTTCTTTACTTTTATTGTTCTATGAGTTATAATATAAAGGCTTTTTAGGGGGCGAAAATATATGGCTAATGAAAATTATATAGAAGATTTAAAAATAGATATTGTTGATAGTAAGATTGAAAGTCAAAGAGAAAGTGCTAAAAAAGATTTAGAGGCTGATTTAAAAGCTTTAAGTGAGGAGTTTGAACAAAGAAGGTTTGATTTATTAGATAGATATACTCAAAAATTAGTAGATTTAAATCATTTAGAAAATCATATTCAAATGGGAGATTTCTTTTATTTATCTGATTTAACTTGTGCTTTAAGTCAAATGATTTCTAGTGCTGAAGGAGAAAGATATGTTTCTCATAAAACAAATGTTATGGATGAAGATGGTAATGTTGTAAAAACAGTTGTAGCTTTTGTTAAAGAAGATGCTCTTGAGAGAGTAGATGATATGATAGCTTATAAGTATTCAGTTAATCCTGAATCTGTAAAAGAAGCAAATCCTGCATATGTTTACTTAACTGAATATGATGAAAAACATCTTGGTGATGTAAGAGATTGTTTCTTAGGTCATATTGATGTTTCTAGTACAGAAGTTATGGTTACTTTTAATCCTTATAATGAGTATTTAGATGGTAGACATGTTTTAGGTAGAATATATGATTCTCATTTTGATTATGTAAATGATTTTATGAATACAGCTACTAGATCTAAGATGTTATATGGTTTTGAAAGACCTGATGATTTTGCTCAAATGGCAATTGTTCATGGTGTAGGTATTTATCAAAAAAATAATCCTAAACCAAGAAGAGGAAGAATTAAAAGCATTTTTAATAAAAAACAATGAAATTGTTGACAATATTTATAAAATATGATTAAATATAAGTCGTTGAGAAATGGAAAGAGATTTATATCCACCTGACTAAAGCGAATAGCAGTAGGTAAAGAGCCAAATGAAATTATTAGATATTTAAATATATTATTATTAATTTTATTTTGTGTTTTTTAAAGTGGATATGAATAATATCTGCTTTTCTTTTTAATGGAGGTGTTATTTATAGCAAAGAATAGGGATAACATGTTGATTAATGATCAAATTCAGGCAAGTCAGTTATTAGTAATTGGGCCTAATGGAGAACAAGTGGGTGTTAAGCCTTTAGAGGATGCACTAACTTTAGCTCGTTATGCATCACTTGATTTAGTTCTTATTTCACCTAATGCTAATCCACCTGTTGCGAAAGTAATGGATTACAATAAATTCCGTTATGAAAAACGTAAAAAGGAGAAAGAAAACATTAGAAAACAAAAAGCTAATGTATCTGAATTAAAAGAATTTAGATTATCACCTGTTATTGATGTTGGTGACTTTGAAACTAAACTTAGAAATGCAACTAAATATTTAGAAAAAGGCGATAGAATTAAATTAACTATTCGTTTTAAAGGTCGTCAAATGGCTCATACTGAATTAGGAAATGAGGTTCTAGAGAGGTTTGCATCTCGTGTTGAAGACATTGCAGATATTGAACAAAAACCAAATTTAGATGGTAGAGTAATGACTATGTTGCTTGTACCTAAGAAAGACAAATAGGAGGAAATTATGGCAAAAAATAAAATTAAAACTCGTAAGAGTATAGCTAAAGTATTAAATAAACGTAAAAACGATTATAAGATTGGATCTCATGGATCTCGTCATAATACTGGTAGTAAAAATGGTAAATTTAATAGAAAGGCTAGAAAAGGATCTACTTTATCTAAGGCTGATCAATCAAGATTTAAAAACATCTTAAAATAATTAGAGGAGGAATAATACAATGGCAAGAGTAAAGAATGGAGCTGTTACTAAAGCTCGTCATAAGAAAGTACTAAAAGCTGCTAAAGGTTATTTTGGTAGTAAGCATAGATTATATAAAAGAGCTAAAGAACAATTAATGACATCTAGAAAATATGCTTATAGAGATAGAAAACAAAAGAAGAGAGATTTTAGAAAATTATGGATTGCTAGAATCAATGCAGCTTGTAGAATGAATGAAATTAGTTATTCTAAATTTATTAATGGATTAACTAGATCAGGAGTTGAAGTTAATAGAAAAATGTTATCTGAATTAGCTATAGCTGATCCTAAGGCATTTACTAAATTAGTAGAAGTTGCTAAGAAAGGATTAGAACTTAAAGAAGTTAAAGAAGTAAAAGTAGATTCTACTGAAGTTACTATTTCTGGAAAAACTACTAAGAGTGAAGCTAAGAAAGAAACTAAAAAAGAAGTAAAAGAAGACAAAAAAGAAGTTAAAGAAGATAAAAAGGAAGAAAAAGTTGATTATTCTGCAATGAAAGTTGCTGAATTAAAAGAAATAGCTGCATCTAAAAATATAGATGTAACTGGTATGAAAAAAGCAGATATTGTTGCTGCATTAGAAAAATAATCATATTAGTGGATTTATTTGCCTAGTGCCTACGGGTGACAAATTGTTAGAAACTAATAGAAGAAAAAACGAAAAGGAGATTTTACAATGAGTGTTGTATCAATGAATTATTTATTAGAAGCTGGTGTTCAATTTGGACATCAAAAAAGACGTTGGAATCCTAAGATGAAACAATATATTTATACATCTAGGGATGACATTTATATTATCGATTTACAAAAAGCAGTTAAATGCTTAGAAGATGCTTATGAAGCAATGAAAGAAATAGCTAGCAATGGTGGACAAGTACTATTTATAGGTACTAAGAAACAAGCTCAAGAAGCTGCTAAAGAATGTGCTGAAAGAGTTGGAATGTATTATGTTAATACAAGATGGCTTGGTGGTACATTAACTAACTTTAGAACTATTAGATCTAGAGTTACTAGAATGGAAGAGATTGAAAAGCAAGAAGAAGATGGAACTTTTGAAGCATTACCTAAAAAAGAAGTAATTAAGATTAGAAAAGAATATGCTAAATTAGTTAATAATTTAAGTGGTATTCGTAATATGACTAAATTACCTCAAGCTTTAGTTATTGTTGATCCTAAGAAAGAAGAAAATGCAATTAAAGAAGCTAGAATATTAGGAATTCCTGTATTTGGTATTGTAGATACTAACTGTGATCCTGATATGGTAGACTATGTTATTCCTGGTAATGATGATGCCATTAGAAGTGTTAAATTATTATTTGGAGTTTTAACTAATGCTATTGCAGAAGTTAATGGTAATGAAGTAATTGATTATATTTCTGAAGATGAAAAAGTTAAAGATCAAGAAGAAGTAGAAGAAAATGTTAAGAGTGAAAATACTCCTAATAAAGAAGAAAAGAAAGCTCATAAAGCTAAAAAAGTTGAAAAAGAAGTTAATGAAGAAAAAGAAGAAGTTGAAGTAAAAGAAGAAAAGAAAGAAACTGAAGAAACAGAAGATCTTTCTAAAGTAACATTAGCTGATTTAAAAGCTAGAGCTAAAGAAGCTGGAATTAAAGGTTATTCAACTATGAAAAAGGTTGAATTAATCGAAGCCTTAAGTAAGTAATTATTAGGAAGATTTATATCTTCCTTTTATTATTAAATTTTTATATAATATTATATGTAGAAGGAGATTAGAAAATGATTAAAGCAAGTGATGTTAAAGAATTAAGAGAAAAAACTGGTGCTGGAATGATGGATTGCAAGAAAGCACTTACTGAAGTAGACGGAGATATGGAAAAAGCTATTGACTGGCTAAGAGAAAAAGGAATTGCTAAAGCTGAAAAGAAAGCTTCTAGAATTGCTGCTGAAGGTTTAGCAACTGTTAAAGTTGATGGAAATAAAGCTGTTATATTAGAAGTTAACTGTGAAACAGATTTTGTTGCTAGTAATGAAAATTTCACAGGATTTATTGATGAATTAGCTGAAGCATTATTAAAAAATAATCCAAAAGATATGGATGAAGCTAATGAATTAGATTTAGGTGGAGAAACTGTTAGTGAAAGAGTAATTAGTTTAACTGCTAAAATCGGAGAAAAATTATCTTTTAGAAGATTTGAAGTTGTTGAAAAGAAAGATGATGAAATCTTTGGTAGTTATCTACATTTAGGTGGAAAGATTGCTAGTTTAGTTGTTCTTAACGGTGGAAATGATGAAGTTGCTAAAGATGTTGCTATGCAAGATGCAGCTATGTCACCTGTAGGAGTAACTCGTGAAGATATTCCTGAAGAGATGGTTGAAAGAGAAAAAGAAGTTATTAAAGAACAAATTAAAAATGATGAAAAGAATGCTAAGAAACCAGAAGATGTTATTGAAAAAATGGCTGTTGGTAAATTAAATAAATTCTATAAAGAAGTTTGCTTAGTTGAACAAGAATTTATTAAAGATTCATCTTTAACTATTGAAAAATATTTAGAAAGTAATAAAGCTACTATTGTAAAAGCATGCAGATATGCTGTTGGAGAAGGAATTGAAAAGAGACAAGAAGATTTTGCTAGCGAAGTAATGAGTCAAATTCAAAACGCATAGGAGTTTTTATGAAAAAGTTATTAATTCTTTTATTTATTGGTTTAATAACTATTACAGGGTGTTCTTCTATTAAAGTGAGTGATAAAAGTAGAATGGATGATAATGAGAAATTTTCTGTTGAATATAATGTTTCAAAGAATAATCCATTTAAATATGCTAGAGTTCATGATGTAATTGATTTATTAAATGATGGTACAGGTATTGTTTATTTTGCAGATAGTGATGATGAGAAAAGTCTTTATTATACTGAATTAATACTTGATATATTAAATTCTAATGAATTAAATGAAATATATTATTATAATCCTAGTAATATTAAAGATAATAATACTAAGAATTATAAAGAAATAGTTACTATTATAGAAGATTATTTACCTGAAGATGAAAATTCTAATGTATATCTAGATATACCTAATTTGTTTTTTGTTAAAAATGGTAAAATAATTGGTCATACTCATATTGATTCTAAATATGATATGGATGATTTATTAGAAGAAAAAGAAAAAAAGAAATTAATAAAAGAATTGAAAAAGGTGATTGAAGATTATAAAAGTGCTTAATGCACTTTTTTATTTAAAATTAACAATTTTTATTATATAATTATGGTGAGGTGTAATTATGAGTCAAATATTAGAAAATAGTAAGAAAGATATGGATAAAACTATTGAAACTTTAAATCATAGGTTTGCTACTGTTCGAGCTGGTAGAGCTAATCCTTCAAGTCTTGATGGTGTAATGGTTGAGTATTATGGTACTCCAACTCCTTTAAAGAGTTTAGCAACTATTACAGTTCCTGAAGCTAGAATTTTACAAATTAAACCTTTTGATAAACATTCATTAGCTGATATTGAAAAAGCAATTGTTGCTGCTAATCTAGGATATAATCCTTCTAACGATGGGGAAACTATTAGAATAGTTATTCCACAATTAACTGAGGAAAGAAGAGAAGAATTAGTTAAACAAGTTAAGAAATTAGCTGAAGAAGAAAAGATTGCTATTCGTAACATTAGAAAAAATGCTATGGATGATATTAAAGAAGAAGCAGAAAATGAAGATGAACAAGATAGATTAGAAAAACAATTACAAGATCAAGTTAATGAATATAATAAAAAGATTGAAGAAGAATTAAAGAAGAAGGAAGAAGAGTTAAGAACAGTATAAAATCCTTGTAATATTTAATATTTGTGATAAAATACATATATCGACTTTGATTAAGGAGTAGTAAGAAATGTAACTTATTAGAGAGTCTATGGTTGGTGAAAATAGATTAAGTAAGTTTCTGAATTCGCCTTAGGAGTTCTTATTAATAGTAAGCGTTATTCGCGTTAAGAATTAGAGTGTATAGTAAATGACTATAAATTAAGGTGGTACCACGTTTTTGCGTCCTTAAATTATAGTCTTTTTTTTATAGGGGGTGTTATTATGAAAAAGAAAAGAATACTATTTGATTTTGATGGAACTATTATAGATAGTAAATATACTCACGAAGGAGATTTATTTAAAAGTCATTTATTTGAAGAAGAGTTTGATAGATTAGATGTTAATAAGATATTACTTGATTATGAAGATACTTTTTATAGGTATGATATTGATGCTTTTATTAGATTTGCTAAGAGTAAATATAATATTACTTTTACTAGAGAATTAATGGAAAAGTGGATAGATCTTGGAGATGATGATGATTCTAAATTATTTCCTGATACTATTGAAACATTAGATTATTTAAAGCATAAAGGTTGTAGTTTAGCTATTTGTTCTAATTGGTTTACTAGAGCTCAAATAAGAAGAGTAAATGAATTTGGATTATCAGATTATTTTGATGATATACGTGGAGGAGATTTTGTTCTTAAACCTAATAAAGATGCATTCTTGGGTTGTATTGGTGAATTTAGAATAGAAGAATGTATTATGATAGGTGATAGTTATTATAAAGATTATGTAGGACCTATTAGTATGGGGATGGATGCTATATACGTAAATAGAAAAAATGATAATAAAGGTGGAATAAAACAATTAAAGAAGATAAAGGAGATTTTATAATGATAGATGATGTTAAAAAAGAATTAGAAAAAGATCTTAAAGAAGTAAAAGATTTAAAAGAATTAAATGAATTAAAAATAAAATATCTAAGTAAGAATGGATTAATTACTAAATTAAATAGTTCTATTAAAGATGTTGATCCTAGTGAGAGAGCTGAATTTGGTAAAAAAGTAAATGAAGTTAAAGTATTATTTAATGATTTCTATGAGAAAACTAAAGATAATTTAGAAAAAGAAGAATTAAATAAGAAACTAATTCAAGATAGTGTTGATGTTACTTTACCTGCTACTAAAGTTAGTCAGGGTAGTCCAAACATCGTTGAAAAACTAATAGAAGAAGTTGAAGAAGTATTTCTTAATATGGGATATGATGTAGTAGATGGGCCTGAAGTAGAATTAGATAAATATAACTTTGAAATGCTAAATATTCCTAAGGGACATCCTGCAAGAGATGCTCAAGATACTTTCTATATTGATGGTGATGAAATTTTACTTAGAAGTCAAACTTCTCCTGTACAAGTTCGTACTATGTTAGAAGGTAAAGGCGTAGAGCCTATTAGAATGATTTGTCCTGGAAAAACATATCGTAGAGATGATGATGATGCATCTCACTCACATCAATTTATGCAAATAGAAGGATTAATTGTTGATAAAAATATTTCTTTATCTGATTTAAAAGGAACTATGGATGTAATATTTAAAAGATTATTAGGAGAAAAGACTGAAACTAGATTCCATCCTAGTTATTATCCATTTACTGAACCTAGTGTTGAAGTTGACGTTACTTGTTCAAACTGCAAAGGAAAAGGTTGTGGAGTTTGTAAACATAGTGGTTGGGTAACTGTTGTTGGAGCAGGAGTTGTACATCCTGACGTACTTAGAATGAGTGGATATGATCCAAGTATTTGGAGTGGATTTGCATTTGGATTTGGAGCAGAAAGACTTGCTATGATGAAATATGATATTAATGATATTAGAGTATTCTATAATACAGATTTAAGAGAAGTAAAAACATTTGATAGGGAGGATGAAGAGTAATGATAAGTCTTAATTGGGTAGCTGATTATATTGATATCTCTGATCAAGAACCAAAAGAACTTGCTAAAAAGGTTACTGAAGCAGGTATCAATGTAGAAGCAGTAATTACTCATCATATAGATAATTTAATTATTGGTGAGATTAAAACAGTTGAAGATCATCCTGATAGTGATCATCTACATGTATGTATGGTAGATATTGGTAATAAAGAATTACAACAAATTGTATGTGGTGCTCCTAATGTTAGAGAAGGATTAAAAGTAATAGTTGCATTACCTGGAGCAGTATTGCCAGGAGATTTTGAAATTAAGAAAAGTAAAATTCGTGGAGTAGAATCTAATGGTATGATTTGTGCTTTGTTTGAATTAGGTTTAGAAGAAAAAACTGATGAAACTTATGCAAAAGGAATTACTGAATTAGATGATGATGCTAAAGTTGGAAAAGATCCTTTAACTTATCTAGGACTTGATGATACTTTATATGATTTAGATGTTCATAAACATAGAAATAATGACTGTTATTATCATATTGGATTTGCTTATGAAATAGCTTGTATTTTAAATAGAAAGGTAAAATTGCCTGAATTAAAATTTAAAACTATTAAAGATAAAATAGATGATTATTTCAAATTAGAAATTAAAACTGAAAGATGTCCTTATTACATGGCTCGTGAAGTTAGAGATGTAGTTATTAAAGAAAGCCCTGATTTTATCAAAAAGAGACTTTTAGCTGCTGGAATGAGACCTATTAACAATGTTGTTGATATTTCTAATTATGTAATGCTTGAATTTGGTCAACCACTTCATTTCTTTGATAAAGATAAGTTAGGTGACAAGATTTTAGTTAGAGATGCTAAAGACGGAGAAAAGATTATTACATTAGATGGAAAGGAAAGAGAATTAGACTCTAATGATATTGTTATTACTGATGGTAAAAAGAGTGTATGTATTGCCGGAGTAATGGGTGGACAAAATACTGAAGTTGATGAAAATACTAAAAACATATTAATTGAATCAGCTATATTTGATGCTGTTAGTATTAGAAATACTTCTAAGAAATTAAATCTTCCAAGTGAAGCATCAATCAGATATGGAAAAGGATTATGTTCTGAATATACTGAAATGGCTAGTAAGAGAGCAGTTTCATTACTTGAAGAATATGCTGATGGAAAAGTAGTAGATAGTTTTGTATTAGTAGATAATATTAAACATGAAAATAGAGAAATCGAATTTGTAGCAGAAGATGTTAATAAAATACTTGGAATGCATATTAGTGAAGAAGATATGTGTAAGGAATTAGAAAGATTAGATTTTCCTTATAAATTAAAAGATCATAAGTTTGTTACAACTATTCCTGCTAGAAGATTGGATATTGAGCCTTATGTTAATGATATTGCTGAAGAAATAGGTAGACTTTATGGATATAATAATTTAGAATCTACACTTCCTCAAGTTTCTACTAGAAGGGGTAGATATATAGGAGATGTAAAATATAGAAAAATTGTTTCTAAGAGACTTAGAGCTTTAGGATTAAATGAAGTTAAAACTTATACATTAGTTAGTCCTTCTATGGCAGACATGTTTAAATATGAAGATGTTAAACATGTAGTACTTCCTAATCCAATGAGTGTTGATAAAAGTGTTATTAGAACTACTTTAATTCCTTCACTATTAAATACTTATTCTTATAATAAAGCTCGTGGAGTAGAAGATGTATTTATTTATGAAATTGCTAAAACATATAATGATAAGTATGATGAAATATCTAAAGTATGTGGTTTAGTTAAAGGTAATTATTTACATGGATTAAAGCAAAATATTAAAGCTGATTTCTTCTATGTAAAAGGAATTATTGAAAATCTTCTTGATTATATGGGATATTATTCTAGATACTCATTTAAAAAGAGTAGTTATGATGATTTTCATCCTGGTGTATGTGCAGATATCATAATAGATGGTAAAAAAATTGGTGTTATAGGTAGAGTTCATCCTAATATAGAAAAAGAAGAAGTATATGTATTTGAATTAAATTTAGATTCTTTATATGGAAGAACTAATCAATTAAAATACAAAGAAGCATTTAAATATCCTTCTATAGAAAAAGATATGGCATATATTTTAGATAAAGATGTTCAAGTAGGAGATGTAATTTCTACAATTAAAAAGGCATCTAGTAAGATATTACAAGAAGTAGGAGTATTTGATTTATATGAAGGTGATAAAATAGATAGTAATAAGAAAAGTGTTGCATTTAACCTATTATATAATGGTATTGATAGAACTCTTACTGATGAAGAAGTTATGGATGACTTTAATAAAATTGTTTCTAAAGTTGTAGGACAATATAAGTGTGAATTAAGAGATAAATAGAAAAACTACACAAAAATTTTGTGTAGTTTTTTTGTTTTATTTATGTTAATATTTAAATAGGTGATAATATGAGTGAGTATAGAGCTTACAATGGTAAGATAGATTATGATGTTGATATGTGGAGTAATGGAGATATGTATAAGAGTCAATATGATTCTCAAAGAGTATATACAAATAATATTATTTCTAGTAATACTCAAAATACTTATACTGTAAGAGATACAACAATAGATGATCAATTTGAAGAACAAACTCAAACTATTGAAAGATATATATCTGCTATGGAGCAATTAGAAGAAGAAACTACTCAAACTCAAGATTTTGTTCAAGAAACAACTCAAAGTGAACAAACTCCTCAAGTACAACAAGTACAGCAAACTGCTCAAGTTCAACAAACACAACAGGTTGCACAACAGACTCCTCAAGTACAACAAACACAACAGGCTGCACAACAGACTCCTCAAGTACAACAAACACAGCAAGTTGCGCAACAACAAGCTCAAGTACAGCAAACACAACAATATACTACTAACCAAGTACAAAGTTTGTATAATGAGCAAGTAGATCAAGCATTTAACGATATTGAAGTATTAAGCTAGAATTAGTAATTATTTATTACTAATTCTTTTTATGTTAAAATAATGTTGGTGGATAATATGCAATTTAAGATTAACAATGAAATATATGATGTAGTTATTATTAGAAAAAGGACAACTAGAAATACTTATATTAGAGTTAAAGAAGATATGAAAATATATGTAACTACTAATACTTTTACACTTAATATGTTTATAAAAGATTTATTAGAAAGATCATATAATGAAATAGCTAAAATGATAGAGACTCAAAAAAGAAAAAATAGTAATAATGATGGTTTTTATTATTTAGGTAAAAGATATAATGTTGTTTATAAAGATGTTAGAGGCGTTAAATTAGATGAAGATAATTGTTATATGAAAGAAGGATATGATGTAGATACTTTCTATAAGAAGGAAGCTTCAAAATTATTTAAAGAAAAATTAGAAGAGAATTATAATAAGTTTACTCGTAAAATACCTGAACCAACTTTGAGGATTAGAAAAATGAAAACTAGATGGGGTGTCTGTAATGTTAGAACACATGTTATTACCCTAAATTTAGAGTTAATAAAAAGAGATCCTAAATATTTAAATTATGTAATTATGCATGAATTATCTCATTTAATACATGGTAATCACTCATCAAGATTTTGGAATTTAGTAGAAGAAAATTGTCCTGGCGCTAAAAAGATTGGAAAAGAAATGAAGGAGTTTTTATGATAAGTAGTGTGAATAATAAAATTATTAAAGAATATTCTAAATTAAAAGAAAGAAAATATAGAAAGACTTCTAAATATTTTTTAGTAGAAACATATCATTTAGTAGAAGAAGCTTATAAAGCTGGAAGATTAAAAGAAGTATTTGTTTTAACTGATGGAATATATTCAATTGATGTAAATATTACTGTAGTTAGTTTGGATGTTATGAAGAAGTTATCATCTACTAATACTCCTCCTAATATAATTGGAGTAGTTGAAAAGAAATCTTCTAATGAAATTATTGGTAATAAAATATTACTTATTGATCGTGTACAAGATCCAGGTAACTTAGGAACTATTATTAGAAGTAGTTGTGCATTTAATGTAGATACTATTGTTATATCTGAAGATTCAGTTGATTTATATAATCCTAAAGTAATTAGAAGCGCTGAAGGAATGATGTTTCAAATTAATATTGTTACAAAAGATTTAATTAAAGTAATTAAACAATTAAAGGAAAAAGATTTTATTATTTATGGTACTGATGTTATAGATGGTATTAATCCTAGAAGATTAGATAAAGAAGCTAAAAGTAAATATGCGATAGTTATGGGTAATGAAGGTAATGGACTTAGTTATGATGTATATGATGCTTGTGATAAGTTTTTATATATTCCTATGAATGAGAAAACAGAGAGTTTAAATGTAGGAGTTGCTGCATCAATTATTTTATATGAAATGAGTTGTTTAGATGAATAAAGTATATATAGGTAAAATTGTTAATACTCATGGTATTAAAGGAGAACTTAGAATAAGAAGTGATTTTCCTTATAAAGATAGAGTATTTCTTATAGGTAATAATTTAATAATTGATGATAAAGAATATAATATTAAAAGTTATCGTAAGCATAAAACTTTTGATATGGTTTTTTTAGATGATTATCATGATATTAATGAAGTGTTGTTTTTAGTTGGAAAAAAAGTATATTTTGATAGAGATTTATTACAATTAAATGATAACGAAATAACAGATGAAGAATTAACTACATATAAAGTAATTACTAATGATGGTAGAAGTGGTATAATATTAGAAATATTTTCTACGGGTAGAAATAATAAGTTAATTAGAATTAAATTAGATAAAGAAATATTAGTTCCTTATAATGAAGAATTTATTTCTATTGATAAATCTAATAAAACTATTACTGTAAATTTAATAGATGGGATGTAATAATATGAAAATAGATATTTTAACACTATTTCCAAATATGTTTGATGGTGTATTTACTGAGTCTATAATTAAAAGAGCAATTGATACTGAAAAAGTAAAGATTAATCTTATTAATTTTAGAGATTATACTAATGATCCTCATAATAAGGTTGATGATACTCCTTATGGTGGTGGTGCTGGTATGGTTTTGGCGTGCCAACCTATATTTGATTGTGTTAAATCTATTAGAACAGATGATTCTAAAGTTATATTACTTACTCCTAGTGGAGTTCCATATAAGCAAAAAATGGCTTATGATTTATCTCATGAGAAACATTTAATTATTATATGTGGACATTATGAAGGATTTGATGAAAGAATTAGATCTATTTGTGATTTAGAAATTAGTATAGGTGATTATGTATTAACTGGTGGAGAAGTACCTGCGATGGTATTAGTTGATTCTATTACAAGATTATTACCAGGAGTAATAAATGAACAAAGTTATTTAGAAGATTCATTTTCTTCTGGAGATAAATATTTATTGGATTATCCTACATATACTAAACCTAGAGTATATGAAGGGATGGAAGTTCCTGAAGTTTTACTTTCAGGTGATCACAAAAGAATAGAGGAGTTTAGAAAAGAAGAGAGTATTAGACGTACAAAAGAAGTTAGACCTGATTTACTGGGAGATGATTAATCTGTATAAGTTATATAAAAGTAAACATAAATTAAAAAATATCAATTATGACAATGAAGATATTTATAGTTATATTTTACCTTCTCGTAAGAGTTTTCATGTAGAAGGCGAAGAAATAGAAAATATTGTTTTATATGATAAGAAGTTAGGTCATCCTTTTGTATCTAGAGTAGTTAATCATAAATTTAATAAATTAATAAATGAATTAATGGATTTATTATTAAGTGATGAAGATGATGATGGAGATATTTATAAAATATGCTTAGATAGAGTAGAAAAGTTTAGATTAATGATTAAAATTAAATATAGACATTTTTTAAAGAAAAAAGAATTAGAGGCAATGAGTAAAAAGTTAAAACTAATTCAAAAAGAGGCTGAAAATAGATTAATAAGCATAAATGATAAAAAAATAACTAAAAGTACAAGTAAAGGTAAATAATAATTTTATTTTTAAAATATTATGATATAATTTAAGGTAGATAGGGTTACTGGTTAGGAGTGATTATATGGCAAATAGTGAACTTAATAAGAAAAAGAAAAAAAGTAGTTATAAGAAAACTTCTAATAAGACTAGTAAAAGTCGTAGTAAAAAGAAGAATACTAAAAAGAATTATCCTTATAGTAGAAGTAAGAAAACTCAAAATACTAAAGCACAGAGTGCTAAAAAGAGAACTACTAAATTAGATAATAATGTTTCTATTAAAGTTGATGATAAGTTAGAGAAACTTAATTATAGTATTCTTGATGAGAATGTTAATAATGATTACAAGAAAAATAAAGTTCAAAGCAGCCGTAAAATTAAGACTGATTTTAAAGATGATATTGAAGTAGAAACTTTAAAAGATGAAAAATTAGAAGTTGTTATTGAAGATATTCCTAATGATGTAATTAATTTTGATGATGAGACTCCTGCTGAAATTGAAGAAAAAGAAGAGATTGTTGCTGATGATGCAGATGATCAAATAGAGGAAGAACTAGATAGTTTTATTACTAATAATGAAGATACGGAAGAAATAAGTAAATTAATTGATGCTATTGATACAGATGAAGAAGTTGAAGAATTAGAAGATGAAGTTTTAGAAGAAAAAGATAGTGAATCAACAGATGAAGTCTTGGAAGATAAAATAATCGAATCAATTGATGAAAATGATCAAGAAAAAGAAGATAAGCCTGAAGAAGTTGAAGAAGATCAGACTGAAGAAAAAGAAGTTAGTAAATCTATAGTTGAAATTGATGAAGATGAAGTCAATAAATTAATAGATGAAATTGATAAAGCTGATGAGGAAGAAGAGCCGGAATTAGAAATAGCTGAATTGCTTGACAGTGAAGATATTTCTGAAGAAGAATTAGAAGTATTGGATACTCCTTCTTCTGAAGAAGAACTTACTGATGAATTAGATGAAGTTGTAGAAGATATTATTGAAGAGAATGATAAAGAAGATCATAATGTTATTAGAATTCCATTAGATTTGGTTAAGAAGTATGAAGAAAGTTTAGAAGATGTTTTAGAAGAAGAGCCTATAATCAAAGATAATGGTGAAATATTAAGTGAAGAACTTGATGAAGCTGATACAGGGGATGTTGATGTTTTATCTATAGAATCTGATGAAGATCATTCTGGAGTTGATGATTCTACTAGTGAGAGAATAGAAGCAGAAGATATACATAATGTTAGTATGACTGAGAATAAAGATGATATCTTAGAAAGTACTAAGATTATTGAAGAGTCTTTTGATGATTCTAAAGAAAGAGCAAAAGAGATTTATTCTCATTTAGAAGATGAAGAAACAAGTTTTGTTAATAATGAAGATAAAGGATATAGAAGGTTCATATTAAGATTAATAATATTAATATTAATTCTATTATTATCAATATTCTTTATAATTAATTTTTCAATTAAATATATTAATGATAGTAATGTTAAAGATGTTAATTATTATGAATCTAGTTCCATTAAATATACATTATGTACACAAGGTAATTGTATAGAAGATACTGAGATTCATGGATATAATGATAGTGTTAGTGCTACATTTGGATACAAATCTAAATTTGATGAAGATATTTCATATAATATGAATTATAGTATTGTATCTTTATTTGAAATAGTTGATCCTGAATCAAAAGATGTTGTATTTAAAGATGAAGAAAATGTTTTAACAAAAGAAATTGAAGCTGTTAAAACTGATGAATTAAAGTTTAGTCAAGATGTAGATTTTTCATTAACTAAGTTTAGAGAAGACCTTTCTAAATATAATGAAGGTAAAGATAAAACTTATTTAGGTTATGTAAAATTGATAATGTATACTAGTGGTATTAATGATAAAAAACAAGTTGCATTATTAGATATCCCATTACAAGATGATTTATTAAAGAAGAAAGTAGTTTCATACAATACAGGAGATGCTACTGTTACTATTAGTAATAAGAGTGATAGTGGAGTTATATATGTATGTTTAATGATAATATCATTATCAATAGTAATTGGATCTTGTATAGGATTAATTGTATTATTAAATACTTCAAGTGATGAGGAGGACTAATTTAGTCTTCTTTTTTTTATAAATTTATTTGCACATATTGATATTTTGTGTTATAATTTAACTTGTCAATTAAGCAGTAATCCGCTTTTATTTATATATTATGATTACATTAATGCATGAATTTCTAGAAAGGAGAACTTATATGAACGTTATTGACAAGATTAATGCTAAACAACTTAATCCAAATGTTCCTGAATTTAGAGTTGGTGATACTGTAAAAGTAGATGTTAAGATCATTGAAGGTAAAAGAAGTAGAATCCAAACTTATGAAGGAATTGTAGTATCTAAAAAAGGTGGAAGCGTTACTGAAACATTCACTGTTAGAAAAATGTCTAGTGGTGTTGGGGTAGAAAGAACTTTCCCTATACACTCTCCTAAAATTGCTAAAATAACAGTAGTTAGAAAAGGTAAAGTTAGAAGAGCTAAGTTAAACTTCTTAAAGGATATGGTTGGTACATATCGTATAAAAGAAAGAGGTCAACAATAAAAATAAGGTTTAATACCTTATTTTTTATGTTATAATTTTATTATGAAAAATGAAAAGTTTAAGAAATTTGTTAAAGAATATTTACCTTATATTCTAATTATAGTAGCAGTTCTATTAATTAAGAGATTTGTAATATCTCCTGTAAATGTTGTTGGAGATTCTATGTATCCTACATTACATGATGGATATGTTATGTTATTAGATGAAATATATTATAAATTTGATAAATTAGATAGATTTGATATTGTTGTTATTAAATATAAGGATAGTAGTGGAAAGAGTGAACTAATAATTAAGAGAGTTATTGGTTTACCTGGAGAGACTATTAGTTATGATAAGGGAAAACTCTATATAAATGGTAAATATATTAAAGAAAAGTTTAGTCATGCTGAGACGATAGATTTTGGACCTGTGACATTAGATGATGATGAATACTTTGTAATGGGTGATAATAGAACAGTAAGTTTAGATAGTAGATATATTGGACCTATAAAGATTAAAGATATTAGAGGAAGAACTATTATTTCTATATATCCTTTTAATAAATTCGGTAAAAGTGATTATTAATCACTTTTTTTATGTTATAATTATTATAGGAGGAATGAATATGACAAATGCTATAGTTGCGATTATTATTGGAGCAATTGCTGGTTGGTTAGCTAGTATTATTATGAAAACAAAAGGAGGACTACTTAGAAATATCATTTTAGGTGTTATTGGTGGTGTAGTTGGTTCTTTTGTATTAGGTTTAGTTGGTATTAGTGGATCTGGATTTATTGGAAATATATTAGTTTCTTTAGCAGGAGCAATCATTGTTGTTGCGATAGGAAAAGTTATTTTAAAATAATCATTTTAAGATATTAAAGACTAGAATAATTCTAGTCTTTTTTATGTTATAATAGTCTAGGAATTATTTTATAGGTAGGTGTTAATATGCAAATATTAGATGGAAAAGCTTATAGATTAGAATTATTAGAAGAATATAAGAAAACAATAGATGAAAATAATCTTGATATTAGATTAGATATTATAAAAATAGGAGATGATCCTTCTTCTATTCAATATATTAAAAATAAATTAAAATATACTGAAATGGTAGGTATTAAATCAGTACTTCATGAATTAGATGAGAATACTTCAGAAGAAGAGATTATTAAACTTATAAAAGAACTAAATGAAAGCGATGAAGTAACTGGTATTATATTACAAAGTCCTATTCCACAAGGTAAAGATGCTTTTAATAGATGTGCTGAAGAAATTTTATCTAGTAAAGATGTAGATGGTTTTAGTAAAGATAATATTTATGATTTATATATGAATAAAGAGACAATACTTCCTTGTACTGTTATTGGTATTATTAAATTACTTGATCATTATAATATTAATTTAGAGGGTGCTAGTGTTACTATTGTTGGTAGAGGTAATATTGTTGGAAAACCTCTTTCTATTGCGATGACTAATAGAAACGCTACAGTAACAATGTGTCATTCGCATAGTGAACCATTAGAAAAATATACAAAAGATGCAGATATTATAGTAGCAGCATGTGGATGTGGTAGACTTATTAAAAAAGACATGGTTAAAGATGGATTTGTTGGAGTAGATGTAGGAGTTAGTTTTATTGATGGCAAACAGGTAGGAGACTTTGATGAATCAGTTTACGATAAAGCAAGTTATATTACTATGCCTACTGGTGGAGTTGGTCCTATGACTATTTCAATGATCATTGAAAACCTTATAAATCTAAAGAAAAAATCAAATAATTAAGAGATTACTTTACATATAATGACTTACACTTGTCATATAATTTGTGTCTAATCTCTTTTTTTTTTCCAATATTTAGTTTATACTCTAAGTAGTATTTTAAGATATAGGAGTTTGTTAATATGTCTAAGAAAAGTTTATTGTATATTATTATAATTATTTTTGTTCTAACTAGTGGATTCTTTTTAGCTGGTAATTACAAATCTAGTATTGAAATGAAAAATAGAGGAGAAAATATCGTTCCTAGTGTAAAAGATGTTGAAGATATTAAACAGCCTCAAATAGAGTTTCGTAAAGAGATGCAGATAAATGAAGAATGTAATAATGCTGATGCGGCTAATCCTTATTTTTGTGAAAATTCTGGTTCTTGTTGTAATGCTGAAAATTATTGTCAATATTTAGGTGGTTATTACAATGGTACTACTTGTTATGATAGCATGGAAGAATATTGTTCTACACTTCCTGGTACTCCAAATTTTGATGGTTCAAATTGTGTATGTGCTTCTGGTTTACATGATGGTGATAATTGTGTAAGTTCATGTCCAGATGATAGAAAATATAATAATAATGGTTCTTGCTCAGATACATGTCCAAATTACTATGATGGAACAACTTGTGTAAACTCATGTTCAAGTGGTTTAAGAGATGGAAATACATGCGTAAGTTCATGTCCACAATCAAAACCGTATAATGATAATGGAGTTTGTTCAAGTTCATGTCAAAGTGGTTTAAGAGATGGAAATACATGCGTAAGTTCATGTCCACAATCAAAACCATATAATGATAATGGAGTTTGTTCAAGTTCATGTCAAAGTGGTTTAAGAGATGGAAATACATGTGTAAGCTCATGCCCACAATCAAAACCATATAATGATAATGGAGTTTGTTCAAGTTCATGTCAAAGTGGTTTAAGAGATGGAAATACATGCGTAAGTTCATGCCCACAATCAAAACCATATAATGATAATGGTGAATGTAAAAGTTCATGTCCTAAATATATTAATGGAACTACTTGTGTTACTGCATGTCCTAATTTAAGGGTTGGAAATACTTGTGTAAGTTCATGTCCAAGTGATTCTCCTTATATAGCAAATAGTGTTTGTTATAATGCTAGTCAATGTAGATCTATTTTTGATAATCAAGGTTATCCAAATGGAACTACATGCTATAATAATCAACTTGCTTATTGCAAAACAATTAATCCTGCATTTGATATTGTTTATGAGAATAATTGTTATACAAAAAATAGTGATCCATATTGTATAGCTTCTAGAGGTACACATTATAGTAATGGTGGATGTAGAAATAATCAAGATGAGTGTGTTGCATTAGAAGGTACTGGAGCTAAGTATAGAGGCACTGATGAAAAATATAATGCAAGTAAATGTGATTCTTTAGCTGACCAATGTTCACGTGACGGAAAAGTATTATATGGTGGTGTTTGTAAAACTCATCAAGAAATGTGTGAAATAAGAAAAGGTAAATGGAAAAACGGAACTTGTATATCTAATAATAATGGTGGAGATGGAGTTTCAGGAAAAACTTCAAATAAAAACAAAGAAGATAATCCAAAGACAGATGATGTTATTGGAACTGATGCTACATTATCTAACATAATATTAAGTAGTGGACGTTTAATGTTTACTCCAGGTACACTTGATTATAGAGTTGAAGTTTCTAGTAATGTAGAATCTATTACTATTGAACCTGTTACTACTGATCCTGATGCTACATTTGTAGTAAATGGTGATAATAAATTAAAACCTGGTGAAAATCCATTTACTATTGTTGTAACTGCAGAAGATGGTAAAGCAACTCTTACATATAATGTAATAATTGTTAGAACTGATAGAATCTTATCAAGCAATTCTAAAGCAAGTTTAATTGAAATAACTAATCATGAAATTAACTTTGATAAAGATCAAACTGATTATGAAGTTGATTTAACTATAGATGAAGATGAATTAGATATTAAAGTTACTGCTGAAGATAATTTATCAATTACTGAGATTTTTGGTAATGAAGGTTTACAAAATGGTGATATTGTTACTGTTAAGTTAACTGCAGAAGATGGTTCTTATACAGTATATGCTATTAAAGTTAATAAAGAAGAACCTTTCAATATTAAAGATTATATACCTTATATAATTGCTGGTGTTGCTGGATTATTATTAATAATAGTTGGAGCTGCAATATTAAGAGGTAGAAAATCAAATGATAGTGAAGATGAAGAGGAAGATTTTGACAGTAAAAAAGATAAAATAAAAGATAAAGAAAAAGATGATGATAAAGATAACTTCAAAATGAAATCAAAAGATTAAAGATTACTTTATAGTAATCTTTTTTTATGTGTTATAATTTTATTATAAGGAGGAAGTTATGAGACCTACTGTGATGGAAGTTAATTTATCTGATTTTAAATATAATATTAATAGTATTAAGAAATATATAAATAGTGATGTTTTATTAATGCCTGTTATTAAAGCTAATGGGTATGGAACTTATCTTAATTTAAGTACTATTTTAGATGAATTCAAAATAGTTTGTGTTGCTTTAGTAGATGAAGGTATCTTATTAAGAGAAAAAGGATATACAGGAGATATCTTAGTTATTAATCAACCTGATATTAGTGAAATTGATGAGATTTTTAAATATAAATTAATTGTTGGTTTAAGTGATGAAGAGTTTCTAGAAGAAATGGTTAAATTTGATGATAAGTTTAGAGTACATATAGAAGTGGATACTGGTATGGGTAGAACTGGTATTAGAGATTTAGGTTTAGTTAATATATTAAAAAATTGTTCTAATATAATTGTTGAAGGTATATATTCACATCTTAGTAGTGCAGATGATGATGTAGAATTTACTGATAACCAAATTAATATGTTTAATGAATATGTTGAAAAAATTAAAGAGGCATTTCCTGATATTAAATATATTCATTTAACAGCTTCTAATGGAATTATTAATTATCCAACATCTTATTATAATGCTGTTAGAGTTGGCATTATTATGTATGGTTATGAATCTTTTAATGGTTGCTTAGAAAAATTAGATTTAAAGCCTATTTGTAAATTAAAGAGTAAGATTACATTTTTAAAAGAAGTAGATGAAGGTACTCCTATAAGTTATAATCACGATTTTATTACTAAGAAGAAATCTCGTATTGCAACTATTCCTATAGGTTATGCTGATGGTTTAAGAAGAGATTTGAGTAATAAAGGTCATGTTGTAATTAATGGAAGTTTATGTCCTATTGTTGGCAAAGTTTGTATGGATTCTATTATGGTTGATGTTTCTGATATAGATTGTAAATTAGGTGATGAAGTATATATTTGGGATAATGATCTATTAAAAGTAGAAGATATTGCGAAAGAATGTAATACTATTAATTATGAAATAATTTCTACTATTTCATCTAGAGTACCTAGAGTTTTCGTTCGTTAATTATTTTTCTAATGGTGATTTTATGAAGAAGGTTTATTATGAATCATTTTCTGATGAACTAGTAAAAAATAGTAATCAAGATTATAAATTGAAAGATAATTTTAAATGGATACATAACAATATTATTTATAATATTTGCAGTTATATTGTATATTTATTTTTTGTTATTTTTGGTTTTATTTATTTAAAAGTTTACTATAGAGTTAAATTTGTTAATAAAAATGTTTTAAGAAAATATAAAAAGTATTATATATATTCTAATCATACATTAGAAATGGGAGATCCTTTTATTCCTTTAGTTAGTAATTTTCCAAGGAGAAGTTTTACTTTAGTTAATCCTGCTAATTTAGGGGTTCCTGTAATTGGAAAGTTAGTTCCTATGGTAGGAGGTATTCCTATTCCTGATAATGTTCATGATATTATAAAAATGAGAGATGGTATGAAATATTATCTTGATAAGAATAGATGTATTGTTATATTTCCTGAAGCCCATGTATGGCCTTATTGTAACTTTATTAGAGAGTTTCCTAAAACTTCATTTAGATTTCCTGTAGAGGATGATGTTCCTTCTTTTGTTTATACTACTACTTTTAAAAAGACTAAATTTAGAAAGACTCCAAAAGTAATTGTTCATATTAGTGGACCTTTTTATGGAGAGGGTAGTACAAACAAGGAAAAGATTAGTTCTTTACATGATCAAGTTTTTGAAGAAATGAATAAGAATATTACTGATTCTTATGAATATATTAAGTATATAAAAAAATAGTCTTTTTAGACTATTTTTTTAATCCAGCTATATCTGAATAATCAAATGTGTAATCTAGTTTTTTATTATAAGCTTTTTCATATGCTTTTACTTTTAACTCATAATCTTTTTTAGACATTTCAATACTGTTTTGTCTAATTGATAGATTTTCATCTGGTTTTATTATATCTAGTATATGTACTACATATTTTAATTTATTAAAGTTTTTGTCATCGCTTATTCCTGTATCAACTAATTCTGTAAATAGTGAAATAACTGGAACATTTGCTTCACTAGCAAATTGATATGCCCCTCTTTTACAAGGTCTTGGTTTTCTATAATTATTCCACATTTCTTGTTCAGGATATATTAATATGAATTCATCTTTTTTTAATAATTCAAATAATTCTGGTTTAAATTTATCATTTAGATATGAAATTGTATTTTTTAAAGGAATTATATTTTGATGATTAATTATAAAATTTAGAGGTGGTTTTAAATCAAGATTAGATGCAATTGATACTATATATAATTCTTTATTAAATTCATTTTTTATTAGTTCTTTTATTGGAATAGTATCTACAGGAGAATAGTGATTTCCTGTAATGATTGCACCACCTTTAAAATCTTTTAATTTCTCTAAGCCAATATATTCAATATTATTATATACATGCTTACAACTATTTCTTATTAATAGTTCAGCTGCTTTTTTATCTACATTATATTTAATTTTATTTTTCTTTTCTTTATAATAATTTTCAATTAATTTATCTATTTCTTCATCTGATAGAATTGGATCATCTATTGCGACATTACTATTTAGTTCATTTTCTTCAATTCTTTTTTTAATATTATCAATTATTTTTAAATCAGGATTCATAATCTTTTCTCTCTTCCTGATTCAAATACATTTTTGAAATTATCTTCTTTATTTTCTTTAGTCAACTCTTTAGCTCTTTTAATCATTATTAATAGATGAAATCTATCTATACTTTTCTTTAGACCAAATCTATTATATGATTTTCTTTCTCTCATTATTTCTTTTCTATATCCTGATGCATTTACATAATTCCAGAAATATTTATCATACATTACTTTGTAATGCCATGGTTTTAAGAATAAATTATAATGTATTATTCCTGGATCTTTTAGTGGGAATCCAAGTTCTGTAGGCATACAATTCCAACGATAGTCTAAATATTTTATTCTTCCATATAACATTGCATTAATGTAGTCTTGATCAGGAGCAATAGTATCAAATTTATACTTATTTAATAAATATAGGAAATGTTCATCAAATTTAAGTTTTCTTAATTTTTTGAAATCCATTAGCATAACTCCTGAATTTATATATCTATCTTTTCCTACACCTACAACATTTGCAAAATACTTCATAAATGCTCTATTATGAGCTACTGATTTATCTAGTATTCCTCCAATTAAGTTATCTCCTAGGTCTATATCAAATAATTTTCCTACATCATCATTTATGATAGTATCACAATCTATATATATTCCTTTATCTTCAAAGATAAACATTCTAGGTAAGAATATTCTAAAGAATATTGTTAGAGTAAATACATCTCCACCGTTAAGTCTATTATTTGGATCATTAGTAATTGCTTCTAATGATTTATTCATTTCTATTAATTTTATTGTTACATTACTTGTTTTTAAACTTTTTAATTTTTCTCTATTTTCTTTATTTAAGTTCTTATGAACTATATTTATAGTATATTTTCTATTAATGTTAGTATGATCTATAAGAGATGTAATTGATGTTGCGAGATAGGGACTATATCTATCATCTACACTATAGAATACTTGTACTCTTTTTTCAGCCATTTAAACCATCCTTTATAATTTTATATTCATCTAAAATATCATCTATTCTGTAATCTTTAAGTATATTGTGTAATTCTTCTATCATCCAAGGTTTTACTGTTTGAGTTCTAAATTTTGGGAAGAATTTGAATGTAGTAGTATAATGCCTGAATACAGTTTTATTTGTTGTTTTATGTTGTTCATTATAGATTCTATTTATTATTAATTTTTTACTACAATAAGTATTAATAGCTTCTTGATCTGGAAGAAGCATTTCTTTATCACGACATCTTATTCTACATTTTTCAAATAAGTTATTATCTTTTATTCTTTTTAAGTTCATTAATAATACACCTGAATTTAAATAATCTCTTATTAATATTTTTTTTCTATAGATATGACTTCCATAATAATCAAATACTCCTGCTACATCATAGTTTGTGATATCTAAATTATATAGTTCACTAAAATCTTTTAATGCTACTACGTCATTATCTAAATATAGTATTTTATTTGGTATATTATCAACTTTATCAGCAAATAATCTCAACATACAATAAGGAGTAAATCTAGTAGATAAGTTTGCTGTAGGTAAAAAATTCATTACTATATTAGTTATATCTATTAATTGTATTTTACTATTCTTATTTTTTTCTTTTAGTTTTTTATCTAATATTTTTATAACATCTTTAGATAAAGGTTTATATTTATCATATTTCATAGTAAATACATATATATTTAATTCTTCATTAGTGTGCTTAATTAAAGATAATATTGATATTATTAATCCATCTTTAATATTATTATCTCCACAATATAATATATTCATAAATTATCTTACCTCGTGTTATTATTTTATCATTTTTGTTTATTTCATGTCTATTATTTTACATATATATTTTTTTTAGTTATAATTAATTAAGGTGATTATATGAATAAAGAATATCCTTTTTATGAGCATATAAAAATAAATAATTTACTTGAATTACTTGAATTAAAAAGAGATGATGATATAGTTTTTTCTTATAAAGAGAATGATAAAATTATTAAGAAAAGTTATAAAGATTTTTATAATGAAGCTATTCTTCTTAGTAATTATTTTTATAATAAATATAATAATAAACATATTGCTCTAATAGGAAATAATACATATAATTGGATTCTTGCATACTTTGGGATAGTTTTATCTGGTAATGTAGCTGTTCCTATAGATAAAGATTATGATTTAGAATTAATTACTAAATTATGTAAAAATAGTGATGTTAAAGATATATTTTATTCATATGATTATAATTCTTCTTATGAAAAGCTTAAATTTAATTTAAATAAATTAGAAGATATTGATAAATATTTATATGAAGGTAAGAAATACTCTAATAAATATAAAATAGATGATGATAAATTATGTACTATTTTCTTTACTTCAGGTACTACAGGTGCTAATAAAGGTGTAATGTTATCTCAGAAGAATATTGCTTGTAATATATATCAAGCTTCTTCTATATTTAAACCTGATATTGGAAGTACTGTTAGTGTTTTACCTTATCATCATGCATTTGGACTTATAACTGCTGTATTTAAGCCTTTCTATTATGGTATGGAAATATTTATTAATAATTCTTTAAAATATATAATGGAAGATTTAAAAGAGGTAAAACCTACTACTTTATTTGTAGTTCCTACATTTATTGAGATGTTTTATAAGCAAATATGGAAGACTGCACGTAGAAGTAAAAAGGATAAGACATTATCCAAATTGATTAAATTTAGTAATTTATTATTAAAAGTAAAAATTGATATTAGAAAGAAATTATTTAAGTCAATTACTGATTCATTTGGAGGGAATCTTTCATATATAATATGTGGTGGTGCTTATTTAGATCAAAAATATATTGATTGGTTTTATTCTATAGGTATTAATATATTAAATGGATATGGTATTACTGAAGCTGCGCCTGTATTAGGGGTCAATAGAAATAATTTTAGAAAAAGAGGTAGTGTAGGACATATAGTTAAAGATTTAGAAGTAAAAATTGTTTCTAATGAAATATGCGTTAAAGGTGATAATATAATGCTAGGTTATTATAAAGATAATAAGGCTAGTAAAGATGTATTAAAAGATAATTGGTTTTATACTGGGGACTTGGGATATGTTGATGAAGATAATTTCTTATATATTACCGGTAGAAAAAAGAATATAATTATTCTTAGTAATGGAGAGAATGTATCACCTGAAGTAATCGAAGAAGAATTAAGTCATGATAAAGCTGTTTGTGAAGTAGTAGTTTATTCTATGAATAATCAATTAATTGCTGAAGTGTATCCTGAAGATGGGTATTTAGGTGATCAAGAATATTTTGATAATTTAATATATAATTATAATTTAGATAAACCTAAGAATAGACAAATTGCTTTAGTTAAACTTAGAAACGAAGAATTTGTTAAAAATAATAATAGAAAAATATTAAGAAATAAAATTGGAGGAGAATAATATGGAAGAAAAAGTAATTAATATTATTAGTAGTGTATGTGAAATTGATAAGAAAGATATAAAATTAGATAGCAATTTAATTAATGACTTAGAATTAGAATCATTAGATGTAGTTGATTTAGTTGTTGCTTTTGAAAAAGAATTTAATATTAAAATTGATGATAAAGATATAAAACAATTTCAAACTGTTGAAGATATTGTAAAATATTTGGAAAAATAGACTAGAGATAGTCTATTTTTTTACACTTTTTTATAAAAAATGTATATATCTACTTTTAAAATGTAAATGTGGTGAGAAAAATTTTTAAATTATATTTTTTTATGTTATACTTTAATAGAATAAGGTGGGATTTTATGTCTAATATAATTGTAGAATATGATTCAATAGAAAATGCTATACCTAGTGTCAATAGCTTATCTGCTGACTGTGAAGGTCTTAAAGGTAAAGTTGATGGTATTGCAGGTGATATTGAAGGTTTAAGTGGAAAACATGATGGTTGCTTTGGAGGTACTATTGGAGCACTAGACATGTTTTCTGGATTCATTACTAAGATGGGTAGTGAATATGAAGCAGTTGCATCAGTTGCAAATACTGCTTTAGGTGCATTTAAAAATGCAGAAGGTAAGATTACTGCTGATACAGAAAAGATAGCTGATTTGAAATGGCTACTTGTTTATCTTGGTATGGATAGTGAAGCATGTAATGATTTAGATTTCGATAATATAAATAATGGTAAACCTGATATTAGTAAATATGAAGCTTACTATAAAGATACTAATGCTGATTTATCATCTTCTATTAATAGTGATATAGCTGATATGTTACTTATTGAAGATGGTAAAGGTGGTTATAAGGTACTTACAAGAAGTGAAATTGAAGAATATATAAAGGAACAAAGTAAGGCTGATACTACTTCTTCTGCTGAATCTACTGCTGATGATTATAGCGGTAATAGTAGTTATTCTAGTGGAACAAGTGATTCTACTGGTACAAGTTCTTCATCTTCAAGTAGTTCTTCTACTTCTAATCCAAGTACTAGTGGAGAAGGTACTACAGAAGAAAGAAGAGATGAAGATACTAAAAAACCTGATGAAGAAAAACCTGATGAACAAAAACCTGATGAAGAAAAGCCAGAAGAACAAAATCCTGAAACAGGGGAAGAACAACCTGCTCAAGAACAAAATGAGGAACAACCTGGACAAGAGCAAAATCCTGAGCAATCAGCTCAAGAACAACCAGCTGCACCTGCTCCTGCTGTAGCAGCAGTTGGTGGAGATGCTCAAGTTCCTGTACAACAACCTGTTAGTGTAGCTCCTTCTAATGTTTCAAACATTGGTATTGGAAATGCTGCTCCACAAGTTGGAAGTACAACAGCACCTGAGCCTGAGGCTCCTGTTGCTACACCTGAACCTGAGCAACCAGAAGTTCCTAATATTGAAAATACAAATTCAACTAGCAGTACTACTAGTGGTACTACTAGACATACTAATACTATTCCTTCTACTACACCTAGTACAAGTACTACTAATAATAGTGGAAGTTCTCCTGCTAAATTTGTATTCCCTGCTCTTGGTGCAGTTGCTGCCGCTGGAGCTGCAGGAGTTGGAGCTAAGATGTATTTAGATAAGAAAAATGGTGAAGAAGAAAGCGATGAAATGGAAGAATATAATGAATATGATTTAGCTGATGATGCTGATTATTCTACAGAAGATGATTATAATCCTAATTCATCTATTCAAGCACCTGATAGTTCTTGGAGTTTAGATAACACTATTGAGGAAAATAAATATTAGGAGGTGGTAAGATGGCAAGTATAGGAAGTATTACATGGAAAACTGATGAAGAATCATCTTATCTTAAAGAAAGTGATTATGCAGAATTCATCTCTTCTTTAGGAGATGTTGGAAAATCACTTGATTCTACTAAGGATTCAACAGATACTTTAATAGGATCTGGTGGAGGATTAAGTGCTCAGGCTTTAAACTTTGGAGGTTTTTCTCCTTTGTTTGAAATGGGATATAATGTTAGCAGAAATCTATCTACTGCTTCTGCTGCTATTTCTGAACTTGAAAGTGTTATAAAAAGTGATGCTAAAGCTCATATGACTGCTGAGTGGGGGACTCATTTACAAAAAGCAAATGAACATTTAAAAGAATTAGAAGAGGCTATGAAAAGTGCTAAAACTGCTTATGATGATGCTCATGCAAAAAATACTGATAAGAATCCTGATAATAATGTTAGTAACGAAAGTGATTTAGAAGGAAAATATAATGATGCTAAAACAGCATATGAAGATTATAAAGAGCAAGTTGAAAGAATTGCTAAAACATATGAAGAATTAGCAGGTGAAGGAGCAGCTGCAAAAGTTGGAGAAATGGACTTCTCTAAAGTTTCTGCTAAATCAGGTGGTGGTGATTTAGAATCTGCTAAATCAGCTAACCTTACTCCTGAACAAGAAGCATGGCTTGATGAACATATGGATACTGTTATGGAAGTATGTGAAGAATATGGTATTTTACCATCTGTATTACTTGGTCAAATGGTATATGAAAGTGTTTGGGGTACTTCTAATGTTTACAATCATTCTCATAATTTATTCGGTATTAAATGGACTGAAGGTTGTGGTTATGGAGAATACAGTGGATTTAGAGTTTATGACTCAGATGAAGATTCAATTAGAGATTATGCTAGACTTCTTTCTAAATCTGGATTATATAACGGATACATGGAAGGTGCTAAAGAATGGGATTATGAAAAAGCTGTATATGGTTTATATGATGGTCCTTATTGTCCAGAAGAGTCTTATGCACCTAACGTTATTGCTAAAATTAAGGAATTTGGTTTCGATAAATATGATGAAATACTTAAGAATGGTGGAGCTGGAGCTGCAGCTTTAGACTTATCTAAATATAAGGAATTAAGTGCTATTTCTAAGAGTAATAAAGCTGTTAATAATAAAGTTAATAGTAAGGGTATCGAAAATGTTAAAGATTATCATCCTACATCAGGTAAAGTTACTGAAGATGCTATGGCATGGGCACAAAAAATTGCTGATGATAACGATTATGGTTATTCACAAGCAAGCCGTTGGGGTGAAACTAAACAATTTGACTGTTCTTCATTCGTAATTTCTGCATACAAAAATGCTGGAATTGATGTTGGAGGAGCAACTTATACTGGAAATATGAGAGAAGAATTAACTCAACATGGATTTGAATGGATTCCTGGAAATCCTGATGTTAATGATTTACAACCAGGAGATATAGTTTTAGATGAAGATTCTCATACTGAAATGTATATTGGTAATGGAAAACTAATAGGAGCCCATGATAATTACAATGGTAGTACAGGAGATCCTAGTGGTGAAGAAATTGATGTTGGAGATTATTATGCACGCCCATGGGATGGAGTATTAAGATATACAGGAAAATAAAAAAATTTAGGAGTATACATATACTCCTTTTTTGATATAATAAATTTGTGAATGTAATGGAGGTATTATATGAAAAATTTGATTGTTGGACAATCTGGAGGACCTACTAGTGTTATTAATGCCTCACTAGCTGGTGTATACGAAGAAGCAAAGAAATTGGGCTATGATCATGTATATGGCATGATTAATGGTATAGAAGGTTTATTAGAAGAAAATATAATTGATTTAGACTTATATTTATCTGATAAGAGATCATTGGAGTTACTTAAACGTACTCCTTCTAGTTATTTACAAACTTGTAGATTTAAACTAGGTACTTATATAGATCATCCTGATATTTATGAAAAAATATTTGATATTTTAGATAAGCATGATATTGATTCGTTTATATATATTGGTGGAAATGATTCTATGGACACTGTTGAGAATTTAAGTGATTATGCTATAATTAATAAGAGAAGACAAAACTTTATAGGGGTTCCAAAAACTATTGATAATGATTTACCTATTACTGATCATTGTCCTGGTTTTGGTAGTGCAGCAAAATATATTGCAACATCAATTAGAGAAATAGTTAGAGATAGTGTTTGTTATGGAGTTAAACATAGTACTGTTGCTATAGTTGAAGTAATGGGAAGACATGCAGGATGGCTTACAGCAGCTTCTTCATTAGCTAAGAGTGATGACTGTGAGGGAGTAGATGCTATATTCTTACCTGAAGTACCACTTGATTTAGATAAATTTGTAGAAAAAGTTAGAACCTTAGCAAAAAAGAAACCAGCTATAGTAATTGTTGTTTCTGAAGGTATTAAAACTACTACTGGTGAATTTGTCTGTGAAATGGGAAAAGACAACGTTGGAGTAGATGCTTTTGGACATAAACAATTAAATGGATGTGCAGATGTACTTGCTAATTTAATAAAAGAAAAGACAGGACTTAAGACTAGACCTATTATTTTATCATCTTTACAAAGAGCAGCTGCCCATGTAGCATCACTTACTGATGTAAAGGAAGCAGAAAAAGTTGGTAAACATGGAGCAAAACTTGCTTTTAATAATGAATCCGGAAAGATGGTTATTATGGAAAGAGTAAGTAATAATCCTTATAGAATTAAATATTCTTCATTTAATAATATTCATGATATTGCTAACTTAGAGAAAAAAGTTCCTTTAGAATGGATCGATCAAGAAAATAATTATGTTAAAGATGAATTAATTGATTATATAAGACCTTTAATTATAGGTGAAGTTAAGCAATATTATAAAGATGGGGTTCCAGAACATTTAATTAGAAAAGATTAATTGTTTTGTAACTATATTCGGAGGTGAAAATATGAAAAAGAAAATTATTGTTTTTAATATTCTTTTCTTGATATGTGAGCTTGTCGGATTAGGTATTATTATGCTAGGTGGAAATAAGTCGTTATTTGAGTATTATACAGTAGATAGTAACTTGTTTGCACTAATAATGACTGTTGTATATTTGTATTTTGTATGTACAGATAAGAAGATTAGTAAAGCTATTTATTTGTTAAGACTTATGAGTTTAGTTTCACTAATGATAACATTCTTAGTAGTTTTATTTATACTATCTTTTATGGTTCCACTTCAATTCTTATTCTGGGGTTATTATGGTACTAATTTAATACTTCATGTTATTTGTCCTTTATTATTACTATATATTTATTTTAAATTTGATGAAAAAGTTAAAGTTAATAAATATGAGCTTATTTATAATATGATTCCTACTTTGATTTATGCAATTATATTGATTATTTTAAATATAAAAGGAATTGTAGATGGGCCTTATGCTTTCTTAAGATTTAATTTTCAACCTTTATATCAATCTGTTTTATGGTTTATTTTGATAGTTGGTATTACTTATCCTATTGGATTAGTTTTAAATAAATTAAAAAAATAATTTGGAGAGTTTATGAAAAAGAATAAATTGAAATTAAAAAAATGGGTATTAGTATTTCCTTCATTATTAATTATTTTAATAATTGGTTTTATTGTTTATGCTAATGTTCATGGTATGTATACTAGTCTTAAGATTAAAATAAATGGAGATAGTAATGTTAAATTAGAGGTAGGCAGTGAGTATAAAGATAAAGGTATTATGGCTACTTATAATAAAAAATCCATTAAAGATATTACTACTAAAGGAAAAGTTGATAATAAAAAGATAGGTACTTATAAAATTAAATATATTGTAAAGTATAAAAGAGTTAAAAAAACGGCTACTAGAACTGTTAAAGTAGTGGATACTACTTCTCCTGAAATAAATATTGGTGCTGAGACTGTTAATTTACTTGTAGGTAATGATTATACTGAATTTGGTTTTAGTGCTAGTGATAATTATGATGGAGATATTACTAGCAAAGTTACTTCTACTAATAATATAGATAAAAATACTGTTGGTACTTATGAAGTTAATTATGAAGTTAGTGATAGTAGTGGAAATAAAAGTAGTGCTAAGAGAACAGTTAATGTTATTAATACTTTGCCTAGTAATGGTAAGGTAGCAGTTCTTAATTATCATTTTTTCTATGATCCTAGTGAAGAGATTTGTGGAGATGGCAATTGTGAAGATGTTAACGAATTTCGTAGACAACTTGATTATTTAAGAGATAATAATTTTAAGACTCTTACTATGGAAGAATTTAGAAATTGGATGTATGGAGTTATTGAAATACCTGAAAAAAGTGTATTAATTACTGTAGATGATGGAGCTAAGGGTACTGGTATACACAATGGTAATAAAATAATTCCTATTTTAGAAGAATATAAAATGCATGCGACATTATTTTTGATAACTGGATGGTGGGATATTGGTAATTATCAATCTCCTTATTTAGATATAGAATCACATACTAATGATATGCATACTGAAAGATATTGTGAAGGTGTAACTAGAGGAGCTAAAATGTTATGTCTTAGTAGAGATGAAGTATTAAATGACTTAAAAAAATCTATTGAGATTACTGGATCAAAAAATGCCTTTTGTTTTCCTTTCTATGCATATGATGATAATTCTATTAATTTAGTAAAAGAAGCTGGATTTGAATTAGCATTTATTGGTGGAGGAAGAAAAGCTAATAGAAGTGATGATAAATATCATATTCCTAGATATCAGATTAGACAGACTACTGATATTAACACATTTATTAATTATGTAAGTTGAGATTATTTTAATAATCTCTTTTTTATGTTAAGATTATAATAGGGTGGAGTAATCATGAATAATAGTGAGAAACAACAATTTATTGAAGAATATGTTAGAGATAGAGCTAAATATCTTTATGATACATATAACATTTCTTTTAATGATGATAATATTTCTCATATTATTGATTTGTTTAATGAAAGTAAGATAACTTCACAAGATGAAAAAGAGACTTTAGATAGATTAATATCTTATGAAGTTGAAAAAGTATATAGATTGAGTGATAAGAAATATGTAGTTAATAATCAATATGGAAGTGTAATACTTTTATATTTAATATCTGGAATTGTTGTAATAGGATTTATTTTATTATTTATATATTTTTTGAATATTTAGATTTTACTTTGTAAATTGATAATATAATTATATATAAATTGTAATAATAATATTTTTTATGATAAAATAAAAGAAGATATGGAGGATTTTATGGAGGAAAAATTAAATTTATTAAAAACAAATGCCTTTATTACTTTGTTTAGATGGAGTCGATTAGGAGAGACTGCTGGTAGTTTTTATACTATAGTTTCTAATGATGGAAATGCTTATTTTTATCATAACTATACTCATGAAACTGCAAAATTAAGAGAAAGCAATATTTCTAAAGAAGGATTATCTGAGGCATTTCCTATGGGAGAAGAAAAAATTAATGAATTAATTAATTTTATAAATGATAATGTTATTGGAAAAGATTATAGTAATGAAGATAAAGAAGATTCTTTACATAGTGTAACTATTAATTATAATGGAAGTATTTACTTTATAAAAAATGATTTAAATGTATTTTATAAACTAAAAGAGATAATAGATAAGTAGAACTTTGTTCTACTTTTATATTAGATAGAAATGGTTTATTTAAAAGAAGTAAATTTTGAAGATAAAGAGGAAGAATATCTTTTTATTAAGAAATTGCCTCTTGATGAAAATGGGTTTTTAAATCCTTTCTTTAATGTTAGTGAAAATGCATTTTATAAAGTAATAATTCCTAGATTAATTAATTATTCTAAAGGACTTTATTTAGCTCCTATGATGGTTCCAGAAACTTATTTCTTTTTATGGGATGATGATAAAATCGTTGGTTTATTTAAAATTAGACATTATTTAAATGATAATTTAAAATTATCTGGTGGAAATTTAAGTTATGGAATATTAAAAGAATATAGAAATAAAGGTTATGCTACTACTGGTTTGAAATTAGCTATTCAAAAGTGTAGAGAGATTATTAGAGAAGATTATATTCATATGTCTCTTCATAAAAATAATTATTATTCTTTAAAAGTTATGCTTAATTGTGGTGCTTATGTTTATAGTGAAACAGAAAATGAATATCTTACTAAAATAAAAATATTTGATAAAGTAGTTATTGATGGTAATAAATTTAATAATAAAGAAGAATTCTATAATCATATTGAAGAAGTTTTTAATACTAAATTAGGGCATAATTTAGATGCTTTAAATGATGTTATTAGTAGTAGTTATTATCATGTTATTTGGCTTAATACTAATAAATCTAAGAATGATTTAGGTTCTTATTATGATGAAATAATTGAAGTTATGAAAGATAATAAAGTGAAATTAGATTTAATGGATGGTGATTAAATGGTTCTTGGTGGAGTAGTAGTTCCTCATCCTCCTTTGATTATTCCTGATGTTGGTTTAGGAAGAGAAAAAGAAATTCAAGATACAATAGATTCCTATGAAGAGATTGCTAAAAAGATAGGTGAGTTAGAGCCTGATACTATCATTTTGATTTCACCTCATGGTATAGGTTATAGTGATTATATTAAGATTTATGATGGTACAGGATCTGTAGGCGATTTTTCTAGTTTTGGAGCAAAAGATATTTCTATTAAAGTAGATTATGATAAAGAGCTTATTGATGGTTTATGTGATTATTTAAAAGAAATAAACTTTTTTGCAGGTAAAACAAAAGTTGATAATGATTTAGATCATGGTTGTTTAGTTCCTTTATATTTCATAAATAAATATTATAAGAATTATAAAGTACTTAGGATATCTATAGGTGGTCTATTAAATGAAGATTATTATGAATTAGGAACTCTTATTAGAAAGTATTCTGAACAATTAAATAGAAAAATATTTGTTGTTGCGAGTGGCGATTTATCTCATACTTTATTAGAAGAAGGACCTTATGGTTTTAATGAAAATGGTGTCAAGTATGAAGAAAGAATTGTTAATGATTTAAAGAATTCTAATTTTATTAATTTGTTAGATTATAGTGAAGATTTTTTATATTCTGCAGGTATATGTGGACATAAAGGATTTTGTATATTAGGTGGCATATTAGATGGATTAGATTATGATACAAAATTCTATTCTCATGAAGGTCCATTTGGGGTGGGCTATATGGTTTGTTCGTATATAGTCAATTCTTCTAATGGAAAAAAATATTTAGATGAGTGGCTTGATAATAAAAAAGAAATAGTTAATAAGATAAAATTAGAAGAAGACGGATATATTCAATTAGCTAGAAAGAGTATAGAAGAATTTGTTATTAATAATAAAATTATTGATGTTGCTGAATTTATTCATAAAAAAGGTGGATGCTTTGTTTCTATTCATAAATTTGGAGAATTAAGAGGATGTATTGGTACTACTTTTGCGTGTTATAATAATTTGTCATTAGAAATTATTAATAATGCTATTTCTGCATGTAGTAAAGATCCTAGATTTCGTCCTATAAAGAAGGAAGAACTACCTTATTTAGTTATTGATGTAGATGAATTATCTCCTAGTGTTTTAATTGAATCTAGAGATGAATTAGATCCTAAAAAATATGGAGTAATAGTGGAAGAAGGATTAAAAAGAGGCGTTTTACTTCCTGATTTAGATGGAGTAGATACTGTTGAAGAACAACTTAGTATAGCTTGTAGAAAAGCTAATATTACTAGTAATAATTATGAAATATATAAGTTTGAAGTAATTAGACATAGAGTTAGTTTATAACTCTTTTTTCTTTTAATAGATTTTAATTTAATTTATAATTAATATGTCATTATTATTGAAAGGAGTTTATATTATGTATGGAAGTATATATGGTGATTTAATTGGAAGTATTTATGAATTTGATCAATTAAAAGAAATTAGTAGTATTGAATCTAGTGGTTATTTATCTGATGATTCTTTCTTTAGTGATGATACTATTCTTACTGTTGCGATTTGTGATGCTATAAAAAGTGATAAAGATTATGATAAATATTTAAGAAAATATATTTCTGAATATAGAGATTATAGGCCTGATTTTCATCCGTATTTTAAGTCTTCTTTTTCTCCTGGTTTAATTAAATGGGCTAATGGTAATTCTATTGGAAGAAGCTCTGGTAATGGGGCAATGATGAGAATATCTCCTGTAGGATTTTTATTTGATAATGAAGAAGAAGTTATTGAAAATTCTAAACTAGCAACAATTCCTTCTCATAATAGTGAAGAAGCAATTGATTCTGCTACTAAAATTGCATTAATAATATTCTATTTAAGAAAAGGATATTCTAAAGAAGAAGTTTTTAATATGTTAGATATTAATGTTAAATATACTCCTTTCAAAAAATTTAATACTACATGTAAAGAAACTATAGATAATTGTTTATATGCTTTTTATTATTCTAATAGTTTTATTGATGCGATGCAAAAGACTTTATTAATGGGTGGGGACACTGATACAAATTGTGCAATTGTTGGTGGAATGGCCGAAGC
>JAEEGL010722445.1_pt1 | contig 81082 bp, 72 predicted proteins | sample 9134231 | NCBI WGS metagenome assembly JAEEGL01 (sample SAMN16246548, study PRJNA631951) | gut metagenome | biome: gut microbiome; feature: rumen; material: fiber-attached | host: Bos | place: Iran: Karaj | collected 2018-10 | reverse complement strand
GTCCAACTTCACCAACTGAGAATTGTGGGAAGTTGTAATGTAACATAAATCTCTTGTTTGGTTCAATTCCAATACCATCTAAGATTTGATTTTCTTCTAATGAACCTAATGTTGTAGTAGCAAGAGATTGAGTTTCACCTCTTGTAAATACTGCTGAACCATGAGTTCTTGGTAATAAGTCAACCATTGCAGATAATGGACGAATTTCATTCATTGCACGTCCGTCACTACGTTTTTTATCTTCAGTAATCATACGACGTACGCATTTACCTTCGATGCCATCTACTACTTTCTTAACTTGTGCTAGTTTAGAATCAACATCTTCATCTTCACCATATACTTCAGCAAAGTTTTCCATTGTAGCTTCTTTAACTGCATCAATGTCAGCATATTTTTCAAGTTTTTTCTTATCAGAAGATAATGCTTCATACATTCTTTCTGTAGCAAATTCATTAACAGCACTCTCTAGGTCAGGATCAATTGAAGCTAATTCAACTTCAACTTTTTCTTTTCCTATTTCGTCAATGATTTGTTGTTGGAATTCGCATAGCATCTTAATATGTTTGTGACCAAACATTAAAGCTTCTAGCATTTCCTTTTCTGATACTTGTTTAGCTCCGGCTTCAACCATGCAAATTGCATCTTTAGTACCAGCTACGGTTAAATTTAATGTAGATTTTTCTGATTGTTCTACAGATGGGTTAATAACATATTCTCCATCTACTTTTCCAACGATAACGCCAGATACTGGTCCATCGAATGGAATATCACTGATTCCTAATGCTAATGATGAACCTAGTAATGCTGTCATTACTGGTGAGTTATCTTGATCAACAGATAATACTGTATTGATAACTTGAACTTCGTTACGGAAGTTTTCATCGAACATTGGACGAATTGGACGGTCAATGATACGAGCTGCTAATGTAGCTTCGTCTGTTGGACGTCCTTCTCTTTTAATAAATCCTCCAGGGATTTTGCCTACTGAGTATAATTTTTCTTGGTATAGAACTGTTAATGGGAAAAAGTCTTGAGTTATTGGTGTATGTCCCATAACTGAAGCAGTTAAGATTACAGTATCACCATATCTAACTAAAACAGATCCATTAGCTTGTTTTGCGAGTTCTCCGGTCTCGACAACAATTTTCTTACCTAGAAAATCTAATTCGAATACTTTTTTACTCATTTTAATCCTCTCTTTTCTTAAAAAAAGACACTAAAAAAATTAGTGCCTACTTTTCATAAATTATTATTTTCTTAGTCCTAGTTTCTTAATGACTTCTCTGTAGCTTACTACATCGTTTTCTTTTAGATAATCTAGTAAACTTCTTCTTTTACCAACCATCATTTGAAGACCTCTTTTTGAATGGAAATCATGAATATGAGTCTTTAAATGTTCAGTTAAGCCATTGATTTCTTCTGTAAGAATAGCGATTTGTACTTCTGTTGAACCACAATCTTTTTCATTCTTACCGAATTCTTTAACTAGTTCAGCTTTTCTTTCTTTTGAAACTGCCATTTTGTTTCCTCCTTACTTAATAAACGGTTTAATCCTAGTATAGATTCGGAGATTTCTAAACCACGAATAAACTTACTTGAATAGTATAACTAAAATACTAGGAAATAGCAAGTATTTTTTGTTATTTCTTTGACATAAGAAAATAATCTCCTTTTTAGGGAGATTATTTAGACATTCCATTAATAACATCTTCTACTTTGGCGTTTTCTTTTAGTTGATTTATGGTTAATAAGAATTCCTTTAAGACCTTCTTCATTTTTTCATAGCCATCAGCACTCATATTATAGACAAAGTTATCATGTGGATAGATATCTTTTCTAGTTACAAGGTGGTTTTCACCAAAGTCCCAAATAACATATGCTTCTTTAAATTCTTCGAAGTTTTTTCCTTCAGCTGCTGCTAGGAATGATTCAGCAGCATTTTTTAGAGAACCACCGTTTTGTAGAATCCAGTTTTCAATACCTACGCCACCTAACCCACCTTGAGGAACTTCTCCTCTATTTGGTTTATATACTTCAAATTTCTTTAATAGTTTTTTAGCTAAAAGAATATTGGCTACGATTAGAAGATATTCTTTAGGATGAGTTTCTTTTAATGATGATAAACGATCTTTTAGACACTCATCAGTTGAGTAAGCTATTTTGTCAGTTTTAGTTTCAAATGTAATATCGATATCCACTGGTACTTTTAAACCTTCTAAATTAATACCTTTTAAACGGAAGTCACCAGTAGCAATTACACCTTCATTATTTTTAACATTGAAAGCTTTTAATAAACTAGTTTTAACTTCAGCTAGTCTAGAAGGATCTTCCATTATTTTACGATCTAGTTTAAGCATGAAGTCAAAATCACCATCACCAGGCATGTTAGTAAATCTACCAGTTGAACCGGTATCAATTAATTCCGCTAAGCCTTCTGATAAATCGCCATCGTAATGGTCTTTTATAGTAATACCTAGAGGATTTAATGCTTTAGATATAGCATAATTAATAGCTTTTCTTTTAGTGACAACATCTTCGATACTTGCAGGTATTTCTGAAACTAGTTCATCAACGCCAGGAATTGATAATTCATCACTTGGAATAAATGGTGGTGTTTGGAATTCTTTTAAGCCACGCATTTTATCTCTTAATAAGTCATAATTTTCGGGAGTAAATATTAATTTACCTTGAGTATCAAAAACAGGGATATAGAAACCATTCATAACAATTTCTAAAGCGATACGTTTATCCCATTTTTCAACAACAATAGCATTTATTTCAGAAGAAGCAAAGCCAGTACGAATTCCATAATGTCCTTGACCTACCGCACCAGTATAGAAAGTTTCAAACTTGGATATTGGTGGTGTTTCAACAATAGATTGATCTGGATCAGCAGAACTTCTTCTTGTAAAAGCAAAGCGTTCATCATTTTTTAAGATAAACCAAATTGGTCCATAGCTTCTAGCTTCTGTAGTTCCAATTGTTGCACCTATTGAATCTTGAGGATTTAAAACCATTGAAAGGTCTGTATCCAATGGTGTTGCATCACTTGTTGAATAAGCTCCTAAGTATTCTTTAGAAACGGAACCGTTTTGAAGAATATGTCCTAGATGAGTTATACCACCTATTCCTTTAACGAAATCACCTTGGCTTAATTCTAATTGTCTTGTACTACGATTACGTTTATCAGCTGCAGAACGTTTTTGTTCCATGTATTCTTCTGCTTCTTCTAAAGTTGTAATACCAGCAAAATGACAGAACATATCAACAAGACGGTCAGCTAAGTTATAATCTAAATCACCAGTTGGTGATAATAATTCCATTAGCTTATCAATATCTTTAACATAATCCCCACTAATGATGAAATCTTGATTATCTAGTCTACCCTTTAGTGTATTATTATATAAAGTTATTAAATGTTTTAGGAAGTTATCTAAAACTTCTTTTTCTTTATCAGTTAATTCTATTTCACCGTTTTTTAATTGTTTATATAATCTATTACCATCTTTAATACTTTTTAAGTAGTTAAGCATTGAACGATTATTAGAACCCATTGTTGCTCTTAATAAGTCAGAGAAAACAATCATTGCTCTACTACGATTTCCCTTCTTTTGAAGGACAGGAGAAATCATTGAATTCTCCATTCTAAAGCCAGCAAAGTCAGGATGAAGTATTTCAAAAACAGAATAGATTTTACCTACAGTAGGTAGATTGTTTCTTAAGAAGATTTGTTCTACTTCATCAAGATTCTTTAATGGATCATCAGTAGCTAGTAATTGAACTGCTAATGGTCCTCTTAAATTTAACATTTCTGTTGAATTAGATTTAGAAATACGTTTAAGAACCATTACTAATAAATCGATTCTTTCTTCACTGATGTCATCTTTATGTTCTGTAATAAAGTCTTTGTAGACTTTTTTTAGAATCATATCATCAACTTTTTTGTATTCATCTAAAATTTTTACTTCTTTTGTTTTTAATACATCTTTATATTCAAGTTTAGCATCAAGAATCATATCATATTCTTGAAGATTATATAAATATCTAGAGAATTCATTTTTAGGTCCCTCAGCAGAGAAGTATTTTTTTATTTCATTAAGAGGAATATCAATGTTTAGTGGATTGTTTAATCCTCTTAAGAATTCTAAGTATGCTTTTTCTTCATTTAGTAATAGAGTTGTTTCTATTTCTAATAGTTTCATTCTTAAACCAACTTTTTGGAGCATGATAACGATTACTTCTCTTTTAGGTCCATTTTCTGTAAAGTATCTTTCTACTAAGTCAGTACCATTACGACTCGGAAATTTTTCTTCTAAATCTTCCCAAGTAAGATATTGACCTTCTTCACGCATTTTTTTAGCGTAAGCATTCTTTTCTTCATCGTAAATTGAACTTAAGATTATTGGTGGAAGAATTTCGTTGTATTTATCAATATATGTTAATTTTACTTTTGATAGATGTTCACGCCAGTGAGGTTCTATAATTTCGATATGTTCTACTTTTTCATATAATAATGATTCATAAAAGCGTGGTGTAAAACCATTTTCATCAAATAATGGGGATTCGTACATACGATGTCCATCAGTCATCATACATAAGAATTCTTTACATACTCTTTCTGCTAGGTAATGATCTTCTATTTTAGAAAATTCATCTAGTTTTTTGAATAAGAATTGGTATTTTTTAGGAATACGATCAATATTATTAATAAAAAAACTAATCAATTCTCGAGGATATTCTTTGTAGTAATATCTTCCATTAGCGTGTCCTTCGTAATTATAACGGATAATTGATTCTAAGAAATCAAGCTTATAATCATCAGTGCTAAATAATAAACTAGTTGGTATTCCATCTTTAGTAAATAAGCGACCAGTGTTCTTTTCTAGTTTAGAATAGAATTCTTTTTTAGGATTATCATAGTAAGGATTTTCTTGTTGCCATTCTTCAAACAAAGTTGGAAGATCAGCTTCTGAGAAGACATCTTTACCGGTATAATCTTTTATTTTAGAGAAGACGAAAGCCATGGCATCAAAACCTAGTTTCCTTGTTTGTTCATACCAGTATGTTGCCATTTTGTCTTCAGGATCTGGTTTAATGTATTCATCGATTGGAATTAGTTTAGGGTATCTATCTTTAGAGCCATTTTTAAACCAATCTTTAAGTATCTCAAAATTATGATGATATAAACTTGCAATATCTTTAGAATCTATTAAACCAAGCATTAAAAGAGAACTTTGGTATAATTCTTTTCTGATCATTAGATTAAAAATATCTTCTTTATTTATCTTAAAACCTATAGCCATTAAAAGATTTAAGTTTTCTTTAGTACCTTCTACTAATTCTAAGCTAAGACTGCCTAGACATCTGGAAAGGACTTTTAAACCAAATTCTTGAATTTGGATTTTTTCGGCGAATTCATTTTTAAATTGTTCATCAGTAATCAATTCTTTTAATAATTCAGAATGATAATTAATTGATGAATCAGAAAGGTAATCAACTCTTTCGAAATTAAAAGCATAGTATTCTATATAAGCTTTTTTTAATGTTTTATTATTTAGAATCATTTCGCTAGTTATATTCATTTCGAAAAGATAATACATGTCCGTGATTTCACCACGAGATAGTTTCTGTTCAATTATTTTTATTAAACGATTTAATACTTCTGGATCATTAACATCTAGGTTACGAGTATTTACGACATGGTAAAAAGAGACAAGGTTTCCTTTAGTAACTGTCTTGTCTAGCATGTTATAGTAATGTCTAAGTTTAATGGATTCAATAAATGATATTGCCATACTCTCACCTATTATTAATTATAGCATAAAAAAACTTATATAACAGCGTTATATAAGCTTTTATTATTATGGTAATACTAAGGAAGCGCCACCAGTAGCTGGTACTAATGCTAGCTTACCTAATTGATATAATCCATAAAGAATTAAGCCAACTGAAGATGATACTCCTAAGCCAGTTGCAAATTCTTTAAGATTAAATGCTCCTTCAAGAGATCTAGATGCAGCAAAGAAATCTGTTTTACCTTCTGTAGCAATAAATTGATTATAATAATTTGCTAATAATTTATCATCACCATAAGCTATGTAATCAGCTAAGGCAGCTTCATCTGCAAAGTATCTTGCACAACCAGCAATATCTTTACCATTCTCTAACCAGACGATTGGTTGGTTACCCATTTTATACGAATAATGCGTTAAATCAATATAGTATTGACGAGCATTATCTACAGTAAACTTATCAGCAAAGACACCAAAGCCACCTGGTTTTTTGGCAACTGCATCAAGGAATTCTTCAGCACTGCTTACAAAGATTCGATCACTTCTAGTACCAACACAATAACCATATTCATTTAATGATTTTAAGAATTTACTAACTAAGTTAGACATACTTTGTAATTGTTGTTCATTTAAACCATCAGAAGCAATTAGAGGCATATTTTGCTCTATTTGTTGTGGTGATGGAGTCACAATTGGTCTTGGTGTTGGTTGAGGTCCTGGAGTTGTAACTGGAGCTGGTCCAGGTGTTGGTTGTGGTCCAGGAGTTGGAACTACTTGCGGTGCTTGTGATATCGGTGCTGGTCCAGGTTGTGGAAGTGGTTTTGCAACCTCTTGCATTATTGGTTCAGCAGGCGCTGGTGTTGGAATTGATACAGTTTCAGTTTCCGGTAGCGGAGCTACTGGAGATATTGGAATTGGATCATCTAGAATTATTTCAGCATCGACTTCCATTGGTGCTGTCTTTGGAGTTGTTTGTTTAACTCTTTCAGCAAATTCTTTAGCCTTTTCAGCAAAATCACTAGCTATAGGTCCTTGTAATGGTTTAACAACTGGTTCTTTAGCAGCATCAGCTGCAAAGATTGGTTTTAAACCAGGTAATGGTTTTATGTCCGGTTTAGGGAAAGGATTAGTAACTGGTTTAGGTACTGTCTCTCCTTCCGGAACAGGAACTTTTACTACTTCTTCTTCAGGATCATAAGCATAAGATGGTTCAACCGCTTCTTGAGGTTGATACTCTACTTCTACTTCATCTTTAGCTTTTGGTAATCCTTTAGGCTTTCCTAAATGTGGGAATCTTAATAGAAGTAATAATAGTAATAATAAATACCAATGTTTAACAATGAATTTAACGGTAAAGATTACTGGCGTTGCTGCAAGCAAGCCCATTTCTTTACCCAGTTCTATGACTTTAAAGATTCGTTCTTTATTTGTTTTAGCTTCTTTTAATTGTCTAATGCAATTTGTAACTCTTTGAGCTTGGATTTTGCATCCCTTAGGTAAAACAGTAAAGATAGCTTTAACAGTAGCAGGTTCTTTTCTAAATTCATGTTTATAACGATCTTTTAGTTGAGATTTATGCCATTCTAGTTGTCCATCTAAAAGGATTTCTAATTTTTCTAAAGATTCTAAATCTTGAGCGTTAACATTTTCACTACTCTTAATTTTTTTGATTTCTTTTTGAATCTTTTTGATTAATCGTCCACTTTTGGCTGTTGCTTTATTTCGATTACCTTTTTGATCTTGCTTTTTAGCTTTATCACTTTCTTTTTCAAGAGCAGTAACAGCTTCAGCAATAGATAAGTTTTCTAAAGATACTGCTTCTTCCTCTTCTTCTTGTGGTTTTTGCTTTTCTTTACGTGATAAAATAATATCTACCTTTTCGTCGATTTCTTTACGCATTTGTTTTAGAAGATTCTTATCAACATTACCAAAAGCATCAATTTTTAAATCATCTTGAATCATTAAACGAGCTTTTGTTTCAATTTGAAATTTTAGTTTTTGAATTGCTAAATCTTCTAAATAATCATTTTCTAGTTCGGGACGATACTCAGCAACGGCTTCGTCAATTTTTTGACTTATTTGTTCTTGCATAAGAGAACCTCTTTTCTATTATTCTAAGTTATCTTGAACTTCTTTATTAACATATTGAACTACTTCATCTTGTGAAGCTTCTTTAATTTTGGCAATGATGTTTTCATCAGTAATTACTTTAAGAATCGGATCACCTTCAACATCAATTATCTTGCCATATTGTTCAATAAATTCATCGTTTTCATCTAATGTATAATCTGTAAATATTACATAAGGTTCTTCACTGTTTTCTTCGTTAGGAATAACGCATGTAATGTCACATGTTACTTCTAAACCATCCTTATTTGTAATATTAAAACTTAAATCTTCGTATTTCATACTAATTCCCTTTCTATTACAATGCTTTACTAGTTATAAGAGCTGTTCCATTTATAATGGAAGCTTTTATTTCTTCTAAGCCATTGTTAATACTATTTAGTTCTTGAGCACTATTTGCTCCATTAGGAGTAAACTGTTCAAATCTTTCTTTTAAACCATTTAGTTTAGTTTTAGTCTCATCATTTATTTGACTAATATCAATATTAAATTTTTTCTTGATTAAATAATTAATTGTACGGAAATTATCACGGATGAATTGGTATGCTTTTTTGACTGCTTCAGCATCATTTTTAATAGTTGTTGGAAGATGTTTAATTCTTTCAATTCCACCTCTACCAATTTCTTTTAATTGCTCTTTATCAGTGAAAGTCTTTTTAAGTTCTTCACCAAATGTTGTTTTTTCCGGAACTTCTTTACCAAATAATTCAGCAGCTTTTTGTCCTACTTTATTATCTAGTAAGGCATTCTCTCCGTTTTTAACAATTGTATCTTTAGCTTTATTAAATAAGATACCTGGAATGTTAAATATATATGCGACGAACATTAAAGTTAAAAACCAATGTTTTGTCATAAACTTACCAGTGAATATTAATGGTGTTGTAGTGAGGAGTCCAGCTGATTTTAAGGTTTCAACTATATTGTGCGCTCGTTCTTTATTGGTTTTAGATTCTTTTACTTGGGATACACAAGTAGCTACTTTTCTAGCAGCAAGTGCAATTCCTTTTGGAAGAGCTGTGATGATACTAGCAAAGCTTCCTGATTTTTTAACAAACTCTTGTTTATATCTACCAGATAATTGATCTTTATGATCTTCAAGTGTTTTACTAAGTAATTCTTCTAACTCTTGAATTTGTTCCGGGTTGGACTGAGCTTTTTTTAATTTAGAAAGCTCTTGTTTAATTTTTTTTATTAAACGTCCTCTGGTAGCTGTTATTTTGGAAGAATCTAGTTTGAACTCGGCATCTTTAAGCTCCTCTTCTAGTTTTTTTATTTCTTCCATTTGAACACTATCCTTTGAATGATGTTACTTCTTTATTAAATGCTGCAATAATATTTTTGGTCTCTTCTTCTGATACTGGTACATAGCTACCATTTACTTCTTTATCTACATAAAGTTTTATACCTAGTTTATTGTTTTCGTCAGTAGTAAAGTCGGTATAGATCATGTAGTTATTAGCTTCTTTTAAGTAACCAACAATGGTGTATTCAATGTTAACACCAATATCATTCTTTCTTTTAAAGGTTTCCATATTCATATCCATTTTTATTCCTCCTAAGCAAGAGCTAAACTTGCATTTTGTTCTTTTGACGCTAATTCTCTTAATTTATCTTTATTGATATTAACTTTTAATTTGTCATAAGCTTCTTTTTCAAGTTGTAATTTATTTTTAAGTTCCCCCATGTTAGCAACACTACCAATCGCAGTAAAGATTAATGGCATTCCCAAGCTAGCAATTTCATTAATTGCATATGATGGGAATAAGCAAGCCATAATACCACGGGCAGCTAACATCGTACCACTTGAGATAACAAGGTTTTTACCTGTTTCTTTTGCAACTTCTTTAATATAAGAGTTTTCTTTAGCTATTGTCATATTTAAACTAATTAAAGCTTTTTCAACATCAGCAGACTCGGCAACAGTTAGTTTTCTCTTGTCTTTAATATATTCTTGTTTAATATTTTCAAAGACTCTCTTTTGTTCTTCAAGTAAGTTTATTTTTTCAAATGTTAACATTTTTTGTAAGTCTGGTTGAGGACATTTACTAATTAAAGCTTGGTACTTTAAGAGTAATTTGTTATTGTTATCAATGAATTCTTTTTCAGATAATTTAGTATTACGTTTATTTAGTAATTCATTTAATTCTTGATCATTTTTAACATTTTGTTCTATGAATGCCGTTATTAATTCTTTGTTCTGTTCTTGAGAATCAACTGATTTAACTAGTTTAGACCAACCAGTTTCGGTAAATGGCATTCTAAGTAAACCGGATAAACCACAGTAACACATGGTCGGGACAGCGGTTGCTAAAGTTGCTAGTGTTACTGGTCCACCTAATGCTGATATACCAACTGTTACAGCACCAGCTAATAAAGAACTAACTGCTGTACCAATGGCCGCTCCTTTAGCTTTACCAACAACATCATATTTTTCTTTAAATAATGTTATTGTATTAGCTATTTCTTTAACTTTTAAAGCGACTCTTTTAGGAATACTTATTTTTTCTTGACCACGAATTTTTAATACTTGTTTATGTTTTTTTAATTCTTCGTATAATTGTAATCTTAAAGGTAAGATTATTTTATTATCTTTAGCTTCTTTAATTTCTTTTTTTAGTAATTTAATTAATTGACCTCTTAATTGGATGGTTTCTTCAGTTGATAATTTTTCATCGTTTAACTTTTTTATTAGTTCTTCTTTATTCATCACCTAAAGCCTCCTTATTTTCTTCTATTACTCTAAGCATGTCGTCACTTATTTTTGCTTTTAGTTCATCAATAATAACGTCATCTTCTATTTTATTAATAGTATATCCTTCTTCGTTTTCAACTAATTGACCACAAAGAATTTTATAACCTTTAGAGGTATCAAAGTCTGTATAAGCTATATATGGTGAATTTTCATCTTCAGGGTTTGGTAATAATGATAGTAATTCACATTCAATTGGTTTTCCTTCTTCATTAATAATTTGAAATGTTAGTCCTTCGTTCATCCTATTCACCTACTATCTAAATTATAACATATAAAAAACCTTATAACATTATATAAGGTTTTGCTTTACTATTGTCCTTGTCATATTCTTGATAGATAGCAATTATTTTATTGTCATATTTTAGACAAGCTATCTTGTTTTTAAATATCTTGTTGATAACGGCACCATTATTAACAGGACCTAATAAATTATCATCTACTTCAATAGTTTCAATGTCCGTTAATACTTCTTCTGGAGTTAATAACTTATAGTTATTAGCTTCTATATCTTCTAAAGTATTAGTATCTTCTATCTTGAATTCTCCTTGTTTAGTTCTAATTAAACTAGACATTGTACCAACTGTATTTAACTTAGTACAGATATCATTAATTAAGGCTCTAATATAAGTACCTTTAGAAACAGCGGTTTTAAAGACTATTTCATCATTACTGAATGATATTAATTCAATAGCTTTAATATCTATTTCTCTTTTAGGTAGTTCAACACTTTTACCTTCTCTAGCATATTCATAGAGTTTTTTACCATTTACTTTAACTGCTGAATAGATAGGTGTTTCTTGAATAGATTTACCTAAGAAGGAATTAAGAACTTCTGTTATTTGTTCTTTTGTTAAATCAGGAATTTCTGTTTCTTCTAAAGTATTACCTGTAATATCTAGAGTATCAGTTTTAACTCCAAGTTTTATAGTAGCTATATATTCTTTATATTTACTAGTTAGTAAGTCACAAAGTTTAGTACATTTACCAATAGTAACTACTAAAACACCTGTAGCTATTGGATCTAAAGTTCCTGTATGACCTATTTTTTTGGTATTAAATATTTTTGTTAATTTATTTACTACATCACGAGAGGTAAAGTCTTTGGGTTTGTTTACTAATAAAACACCATTCATTAGTCTTCTTCTCCCACATAAACAAATGGGCCTTCAATAGGAACTAATTCATCATTAAATTTAAATGTATAACCCTTCATTTCAATGTATTCTTTATTAGTTAAATCAATTATCGTAGTTGCTGTTCTTATATCAGAGTCTTCAGTTAGTTTATGAAACTTATCCGTTACACAAATAGTTTTACTTTTACATTTATAAGTAAAGTTTATTTGTTCATAACGAATATTTGGTAAATTCTTTAAATATCTTCCATAATCTATTATTTCTATTAATTCAATGGATTCAATATTTTCTTCTACTATATATCTTTTTTGTTTAGCTTCTTTTAAGAATAATTCCCAGAGAATTAATTCTGATTTTCTAAATTGTTTTACTTCTTCTTTGGTTTCGGTCTCTTCTTTTGGTTTATCATCTTTTTTATTATTTACCCCAGTTAGTTTGACTAGGACTAGTAACATAAGAGCTACTGTTAGGGCTTTGATTATAACATTCATTAAAAAGCTATTATCTTTTTTCTTCATAGTATCACCTATTTTTTATTATACAGTATTGGATAATTAAGTTCAGTATTTTCTAATCGAGTTATACCTAAATGTCCATGATTGTATTCTTTAATTAATTTTTTAGCACCGTCAATTACTAGTTCTTGATAATCTTCTGGTGTCATGTAATAACCGGGATAAAAGCCGTAATCAGCATGAACACAACCGCACATTGCGACATAGAAATCTTTATGATTTTTGATAGCATTTTCTAAAATAGATTCAGTTGCTTCACAAGCCATAATTCCTATTACTAAATCGTAATTAGAAATATCTGTGTTACTCTTGAATTCTTCTTTACGAAGTGTCATATTAGAGTATTTAGGTTTTTCTTCGACAAGTAAAGGATCATATAGAGTTATAGTTCCTGCTCCTAGTCTTAATTGTTCATGTGCTATCATAGTACCCAAACCTGGTACATATCCGGAACCAATTTCAACAATATTACCAGTTAGAGGGAAACGATTTTTTATTAATCTTAAATGACGACGATAGAATTTCGCTGGTGAATTATTAATCTCTAAAGCACCATATACTTGCATTAAAATACCAGGAACTTCTTTTTTTCCTAAACTATCAAAAAAGTTTTTTTCAATATAAGTCCAGTCTTCTTTATCATAAAGGTGTTTATATTGAGTTTTAAAGTCTGCAAATTTTCTTTCAATATCAGCGGTTATTGCCATGATTATTCACCTCTTTTATTGGTTTTTATGATAAATTATTTCGCTTTCTTTGTCAAAAAAAGATGGTTTATTCACCATCTTTTTCATGTATTTCTTCAATTAATTTTTCTATTTTGTTGCCGTAAGCAACAGAGTTATCATAAACGAATCTTATTTTTGGCGTATGTCTTATTTCAATACGACTAGCTATTAAGCTTCTTAAATAACTAGATGTTTCATCATTAAGATCTTTTTCAATTAGTTTATGATCTTTATCTAATGTAGAAGTAAAGAATACTTTGCAAAGACCTAAGTCATTAGTTACTTCTGTTCCCGTAATAGTTATTGTTTTAAGTAATTCATCATGAGCTTCAGTAGCACATATTTTACTTAATTCTTGAGCTATTTCAGAACCTATTCTTTTAAGTTTTATTTGATTCATTATCTCTTAACCTCTACTTCTTCGTAGATTTCTAATGTGTCACCAACTTTAATATCAGAATAGTTTTCTAAAGTAATACCACATTCGAAGCCTTTTTTAACTTCTTTAGCTTGGTCTTTTTCTCTTTGTAATGTTGCTATCTTAGTATCTGTTACAACAATACCATCTCTAATTAAACGGCATTTAGCATCTTTCTTAACAACACCATCTGTCACATAAGAGCCTGCGATGTTACCAACTTTAGAGAATTTGAATATTTGTCTTATTTCAACATTACCAATAATCTTTTCTTCATATGTAGGATCTAGCATACCTTTCATGGCTGCTTCCATTTCTTCTACTAATTTATAGATAATAGTATATAGTCTTATATCAACACCATATTCTTTAGCCATTTCTTTTGTAGAGTTTGATGGAGATACACAGAAGCCTAAGATAATAGCTTGAGAAGCGTTAGCTAGAACAACATCACTTTCAGTGATAGTTCCAATACCACTTCTAATAACTTTAACTTTAACTCCATCAACATCAATTTTTTCTAGAGCATTCTTAACTGCTTCTTCAGAACCACGAACATCAGTTTTTAGAACAACATTGATTTCTTTAGTATCTGAATCTATTGAAGCAAATAAGTTATCTAGTGATAATGATTGTTTTTGGAATTTATTCTCACGTGCTTGGATAGAACGTTTGTCAGCAATATTTTTAGCTTCAGTTTCAGTTTCGAAAGCCATGAACTTATCGCCAGCAGATGGATTAGATGACAAGCCAGTAATTTCTACTGGAGTTGAAGGACCAGCTTCAACAATTGAAGTTCCCATATCATCTTTCATTGTTCTAACTTTTCCATAAGTAGTACCTACAACAATAGGATCTCCTAATCTTAAAGTACCATTTTGGATTAAGACAGCAGCTACGCCACCAACATTTTTGTCCATCTTTGATTCAATTACAGTACCAATCGCATATCTTGATGGATTAGCTTTTAATTCTTGCATTTCAGAAATTGCTTGAATTGTTTCTAGTAATAGATCAATTCCTTCACCAGATTTAGCAGAGATGTTAACAAATGGAACATTGCCACCCCATTCTTCTGGAGTGATGTTATGTTGAGCCATTTCTTCTCTAATTTTCTCTGGTTTAGCATCTGGTTTATCAATTTTATTTACAGCTACAATAATTGGAACGTTAGCAGCTAGAGCATGGTCGATAGCTTCTTCTGTTTGAGGCATTACACCATCATCAGCTGCAACGATAATAATAACAATATCAGTAATAGATGCTCCACGAGCACGCATTTCAGTGAATGCTGCATGGCCAGGAGTATCAATAAATGTTATTTTGTTACCATTGTGTTCAACTTGGTAAGCTCCAATAGCTTGAGTAATTCCACCATACTCAGAATCAACAATCTTACTTTTTCTAATTGTGTCTAGTAAAGTTGTTTTACCATGGTCAACGTGACCCATGATAGTAACAACTGGTGGTCTTGGTTGTAAATCTTCTTCTTTATCATTAGCTTCGAATTCTTCGAAGTTAGAGATATCTTGAGTTTCTTCTTTTTTAAGAGTCTTTTTATAATCAAGAACAACAATACTTGCTGATTCATAATCAATAGGATTGTTTAAACTTAACATTAAACCTAAACCCATTAATTTCTTTATAAGATCAGTTCCACTAATCTCTAAAGCATCAGCCAGTTCTTGAACAGACATTCCTTCTTTATATAGAACAACGTCTTCTTCAGCTTGATTAGTCATTAATTTCTCTTTATGTTTATACATTTCTTTTCTTTTAGACATGTATTCATCTTTAGAGCTTTGTAATTGACTCTTTTTCTTTAGTTTTTGTTTTTTATTTGTGTCGGCAAAGTTTTTATCAAGATTATTAGCTTCAACTAGGTCTTCTACTGCTTCATCAATAATATCTTCTTCTTCGTAATCAGTTTCTTCATTAGTACTAATTATATTAATGATATTATCTAGCATGATAATGTCATCTTCAGATAGTTCATAATCAGCATCAGTAGCAGGTATTCCTAATTCACTACATTTCTTTAATATTTCAGCAACTGAGTTTCCTGTATCAGTAGCATATTCTTTAACATTCATCATATATAAACTCACCTCGTTCTTTCTATTTTATTATATTTAACATTTCTTCATAAACACTATCAGGAATATTAACTTCTAATACACGATCTAGTATTTTAGTTTCTTTAGCTTTCTCGATAACAGAAGCATCTTTTTTTAGATATGCTCCTTTACCATTAGCTTTTCCTGTTAGATCGACAGATACATGTCCTTCTTTATCTCTTACAACACGCATTAGATCTTTTTTTAGTGTTTTTTCCTTGGTTACTACACAAGTTCTTTCAGGCATTTTTTTCATTTAAAACACCCTTTCTAATTATTATTTCCCTCTTCGTTGACTTGATTTAATGTCTTAACTTCAATTTTATATTTAGTTAATCTAGAAGCTAGTTTAATATTTGTTCCTTTTTTACCAATAGCTAGTGATAAGTTATCTTCATTAACAATTGCTAAAGCTTCTTTCTTAACTGGATCAGTAATAGTAACGATAGCATCTTTAGCAGGACTTAAAGCGTTTTTGATATATTCTTCTGGGCTTTCGCTATAAAGAACAATATCAACTTTTTCACCATTAAGTTCTTTTAAGATTGAACCAATTCTTGAACCTCTTTCACCAATACATGCACCTATAGCATCTATTCTTTCGTTTGTAGATTCAACAGCTACTTTACTTCTAATACCTGCTTCACGAGCTACAGCATGTAAAACGATAGTTCCATCAGCAAGTTCTGGAATTTCAGATTCAAATAATCTTTTTACGAACCCATAATGTTTTCTAGATAATAGAATTAGAGGTCCTTTAGTATTAGATTCTACTTTAGTAACATATACCTTTATATTAGAACCCATTTTAACTTCTTCACCTGGAATCATTTCTGATTTAGGAAGAATACCTCTTGTACGACCTAATTCTACATAGTAGTTACGTACATCTTCCATAGCTAATGTACCAACTAGTAATTCATCTTGTTTATCTTGGAATTCTTCAATAACTGAATTTTTTTCAGCTTCTCTAATCTTTTGCATGATTACTTGTTTAGCTGTACCAGCAGCTACACGACCAAAGTCTTTTGGAGTAACTTCTTTTTCAATAGTATCTCCAACTTTAGCACCTGGTTCAATTTCTTGAGCTTCTTCTAGTAAGATTTGAGCATCAATATTAATCTCTGGTGGTACATCTACTTCATTACCTTCTTCATCGATTGTAATGTCTCCTTCATCGATTTCATCAACTACTACATAGTATGAGAATACTTTGATTTCACCTGTAGTACGATCAATATCTACTCTAACGTTTGTTTTAGAACCGAAGTTCTTTTTGTAAGCTGTTGCTAATGCAAGTTCCATTGCTTCAAAGACAACATCTTCAGAAATCCCTTTTTCTTTTGTAATATCCTTAACTGCTTTAATAAAAGCTTCAGGATCCATATGGCCAGTTTCTTCGACCATATCTTTTTTTCTTCTTGGCATTTTAAACACTTCCTTTTTCTTTACTTACAACATCTAAAATATATGAATCATCAATTAAATCTAACTTATCGATTATTGGATTAATAACATTAGTAGCTTCAACAATAGTATCTAAATCAATACCATTGACTTTATCCAATTCGATTCTTAGAAAATTGTAACCACCTTCAGTTTCATATTTTACTGAGTCAACGATGATATCCATTTTTTGCATTTCTAAAGTGATAGATTCTCTTATTTTCTCTAATATTTTGTTCATGATTCACCTCTTTAAAATAATAATAAAAGTGGGAAATTACGCCCACTTAAATCTGTTAACTAGATTATATCATAAAATTATAGGAATGCAATGTTTTTATTGAGAAGATGCCCATTTTGTAGTAATATTTAAATAGATAGGATGAGTAACATGAGAAGAGAATTTAACATTTTAATGTGTATTTCTGTTTTTTTATGTTTTTTGCTTGTAGCAACAATCATAACTGTTAACTTAAAAGAAACATACTCTTTTTCAGAAACTCAAGACACTTTTAGACCTATAGAACCTTTAAATTATAATAATAATTTTGATGTATCAGATTTTACTGGTTCAGAAATAAATACAATCGATATAGCTTCTAAGCAATATATAAATGGAACTATTAATGTTGTTGATTCAAACTTTAAAATTAGTGATGCTTTAATGACTAAAATAATGAATTCTATTAATAGTTTTGGTGCTGCCACAGCGTTTTATATTGTTAGTTTAGATGATGGAATGACAATTGCTTATAATGTTGATAAACAATTTGAAACTGCTAGTTCAATTAAAGCACCATATGCTTTATGGGTATATAAACAAATAGCTGCTGGAAATATAGATCCAGAACAAACTATTGAATATCAAAGTTATTTCTATAATAAAGGAACTGGTATTGTTAAAAATTCAGCTCCTGGTACTCCGTATACTGTTCGGGATTTAGTTTATTATTCATTACATGAATCAGATAATGTTGCTCATATTATGTTACATAGAACATTTGGTGTTAATGGCTATAATGACATGTTAAGAAACATTGGAACTAAACAGTTATATCTTACTGCTGGTAATCCTTGGGGAATGACTTCATGTCGTAGTGCTGCTCTAATATGGCAAGATATTTATAATTTCTCACTTCAAAGTAATGAAGGTATTACTTTCTTAAATATCCTATCTAATGGTAAATATAATTACTACAAAGAAGTAATGCCAACTATTGCTAGTGCTAGTAAAACAGGATTTGCTAATCGAGATGTTTTGGAAACAGGTATTGTATTTGATAAACATCCTTATATAGCAATTTCGATTGCTAATAAAGGTGGAAATATTGGTGCTTATACGCAAGTATTGAAATTCATTAATTTTATGAATGATATAATGGCTGAATATGATCAGTATTTAAGTGCACAATAAAAGGACTTTTAAAGTCCTTTTTTAATGCTTAATAATTGCAAAGATAATTAAAGCGATGATGATACCAATGATCAATAATACAGTTTTACCTGTTTTAGCATAACTAGCATCACCATTGGATGAGCTTTTAAAGGAAGCTGTATCTTTATTTCGATATTGATTCCAGCGTGGATCTAACATTTCGCGCATTTCTCTTTGTTGAGAAATAGGAATCATTCTTCCACATTCTGGGCAAACACCACCTTGTGTTGGTAAAGCTGCTCCACAATATTTACAGTTCATAATATCACCTATGGTAATTATAACACATATTAATCGCCATCGTAATCTTCAATAAAATGTGGTCCTTTATGTTCAGCAACGGTTGGTTCATCACGTAATAAATCATTGTAATCTTGTTGTCTTAACGCTTCATAAGTCATGATAGCAACAGTATTAGATAGATTTAGAGCTCTAACGTTGGCAGTCATTGGCATACGCATACATCGATCTAAATGCGGTTTTAGAATCTCTCTTGGAATACCAGTTGATTCTTTGCCAAAGACAAAGAAATAATTCTTAGTTGAATCACTATAATCAAAAGATGTATGTGGTTGATGACCATATCTAGTTAGAAAATAGAATTCACCATTATCTTTGTTTTTAGAATAGAAATCATCCCAATTTTCATATACATCATAAACACATTTATCAATGTAATTAACGCCACTTCTTCTTATATATTTTTCATCTAAAGAAAAACCTAAAGGTTTTATTAAATGAAGATGAGAGTTAGTGGCTACACATGTTCTCATTATATTACCAGTATTACCAGGAATTTCTGGTTCAAATAAAACGATATTTATCATATTGTCCTCCTAAAGAAAAAGACCTATTGGTCTTTTGTTACTTTATTAGCATCTAGTAGCTTTTGGAAATCACCAACATTCATCATATTATTATCTTCTTTATTGATGATGTCAACTGGTTTTCCATCATTATAGTATATAATTGTTGGAACTTTTTTTACTTTTTTCTCTTCTAGATTTAATGCTTTATTAATTTCATCTATGTAGTTTTCATTATCTTTAATATTATTGATATTTAAATAATAGAATGAATCATTTAGATTATAATCTTTGATTGTTTTAGATAAATCTTTTTCTAAACTATAGATTTTTTCATTGCCAGTATAACTAATGTAAATAAAGTATGATGATGGGGCTTCAGAGAAGACATCAGCAAGTTCATTAATATTATCTATCTCTTTAGTTATAACTTTGTTTTTAACTAAATAAGATGTAGAAATTCTATTTTCTTTAATTACTTTATACCAAGCAAATCCGTAGAATGCTAAACCAATAATCGCAGCAATAACTAAAACTGCAATTATGTAGTTTTTTAATGGAACAAAACGTTCATTTTTTCTTATTTCTGCCACGGTATCACATCCTTTTGCTCTATATTCATTTTATCATAAATTTGTTTTTAATGCAAAGTAGATTATTTAAGCATAAAAAAAGACCATTTCTGGCCTTTTTATTAGATTTTTTGTAATCTATTATTCTTTTTAGCAATGGCAACTGCACTAATAGCTAGTAAGATACCTGCTGCAAGAATAGTATATGAAACAAATGATCCTGTTATTACATTTTCTGGTTCACCAGCCATTAACATTTTTAGTTTTTTACAAGCTGTATCTGAACCATTTACATGTTCTTCACCACATTCTGAACTACTAGTTCCACTTTCTGCACAAGTTCTATATTTTGCATAATAGTCTGGTGAAGGAATTGACCAAGTTGCCCAACAAATTTCACCACAGTCTTCGTTTTTGTTATCTGCTGCTAATTCAACAACTAAGTTACCTAAAACAACAAGGTTTCTATCATCGCCCATTGCGTCTGATAAATATTCACTAACATTTCTTGGTTTAGCTAGGGTATCTTTTGTAAATCTTTTTACTGTAGCATCAGTACCAGCTGAATAGAATATTACACATCCAGAGTCGTTAACACCAGCACCGCCACTAGGAAGAATTCCTAAATCTTCTCCTTTACATACGAAGTTTTTTACTCCTTCAACTGCATCTAAATTAGTTCCATTTCCAGTTGTTGGATCTGTAGGCTTTTTAACAATTGCACCAGCTGATGATTTAAGGTTATTATTTACCATAGCACCTGTTACTTTTAATTTATCAGTAGTGTAGTATTGAACAACAACACCATGGCTTGCATGAGAATCACCATTTTCTCTACCAATAATGTAGCAGTCTGCTTTTCCTCCAGCTTCGATAGCTTCTGGTTCACATACCATTTCTTGACTTTGTATGTCTAATGAATCAGCTGCAAATACTTTTGCGTTTACGAATAGTGCGCTTAAACTAATAACAGTCATTAATAAAAACTTATTTATTTTTTTCATTTCCATAATCTCTCCTATACTATTTCTATTCTGATTTCATTATAACATGTTTTTCTATCTTGTGTCATTTTTTTTTGAAATATTTACAAATTATGTTATTATATTTATATATAAGATAAAATAGAGAGGTGAGCGCATGAAGAAAATTAACATTCAAATCAAGGGCCCTTCTCTTTTTTTTAAGTATAGAGTTAAAAAGTTAGATGAACCTAACTTATTAAATACAAATATTATTTCAAATAATGAATTAGTATTCAGTGATGAATACATTGCTAACAATCAAAAAATTGTCAGTTCTTTTATTAGGGAACTAATAAAAGATGAAGGCATTACTAATATAGTAGTTACTAATATGGATATTGCTGATATAGCAATTGATTTAGTTAAAAATGTTGATAACATTGAAATATTTAAAATTGATTCTGATGAAGCTGTTTCTTATTCTTTTTGTGAAAAAGTTATAGCTGCTAAGAACATTAAAGTCTTAAATTGTTATAGCGTTCCACAATTTATGATAGAAATGTTGGATCAACATGATATTAAAGTTGAATCTAGATATGAAGTATTATTTAGTAGTAATTTTATGGCACAAAATAATTTAACTTCATTTTCAAAAATGTATTATAGTACGAACGTTACAATCAATAATATTCTTACAGATAATGATGTTGAAGATTTTAAGGCCTTTTGTTCAATTAATAAGTATTTAAAGAATGTCCATTTTGATAGATACTCTTTAGATAGTATTAAAAGAATTGCTGATATATTATTAGATTCTAAAAAGAAAAGAATTACTTTAAATGTCCATGAAGATATTGAAGACTTAGATGAAATAAGCAAGTTAAAAGCTTATAACAAGTATTTAAAAAAGAATACTAAGTTAAAAGTAGAACTATCCTACTCTGATGATTACATTAATAGTAATTATACTAGTCAGATAGCTTTTACAACATTAAAGACTTGTGCTTTCTTAATAATTGGTATAGTTGGAGCTATTCTAGCATTCTTAGTTTATAACAACTATGAATCAGAAAAGAAAGTTAATAAGATAACTCAAGAGTTAACGGAAATTTTACAAGCGGAAGAAGCTAAAAAAGAAGTTACTATCGAATATACAGAAGAAGGAGAACCTATACCTACTCCAATTCAACCAACTATTGTTGAGAAAAATGGAAAACCAATCATTAATTCATATAACAAATTATTGGAATTAAATCCTGATTCAGTTGGTTGGTTAAAGGTTAAAGGAACAAAAATAGATTATCCAGTCTTACAAGCTAAAGATAATTCATTCTATCTAGATCATAATTTCTATAAAGATAGAGATTATAATGGTTGGGTATTTATGGATTATCGTAATAGTATTGATAATCTTGATGATAACACAATTATCTATGCTCATAATAGATATACTAGTGGTGTAATGTTTGGTACATTACAAAAAGTAAGTGAAGAAAGTATTTATAGTAGAGAAGCAAATCTATATATAACATTTAATTCACTATATAAAAATATGACTTGGAAAATATTCTCATTCTATAGTATTGATGTAACCAGTGATTATCTAGTAACACTATTCTTGGATAATGAGATGGATGATAAGCAAGCGTTTATAGATATGTTAGTAAATCGTAGTGAAGTTAAGTTAGATACTTATGTTTCAGTTAAGGATAAGATTCTAACATTATCGACCTGTTTAGATAACAATCGAAGATTTGTTGTCCATGCAGTATTAGTAAGTTAAAGACTTAAAAATATTAAGTCTTTTTCTATTATATGATATAATACTTTATATAATGGAGGGGTTGTTATGAAGATTAACGACTATAAAAATATTCTTAAAGATTTAGTTCATAAAGAACTATATGAAAACTCCGTTTTAAATGACGATGATAAGAATAATATCAAAGCTATTAAAAAGTTTTTAAATTCCTCTAATAGTATTGCTGATGATATAAGAACAATCGTAAGTAGTAAAGATAATGAGAATTACTATGCTTATGATAAATATATTATTTCTTTTTTGAAAGAAGCTAAAAAAGAAACTAAATTAGAAATCTTATATAATCAAGAACAATATAAAGATTTATTAAGAAACGATGAATTGTATTTGAAGTTATGGGAAACTTTAAATTTTAATGAAAAACTTGAATATATTAAAACTAAGAAAAAATTTAGTGATATAGATACTCTATTCATTAATAATATAGTTAAAGATTGTAGTTGTTTTAGTGATAATTCATTATTTAATGAAATACTAAATAATGAAGATATTAGAAAGAAGATTAAACCCTTCTCTGTTGATTTAGTTTATTCTTATACTTTATGTATTAATTTAACTGATTATGATTTGTGTAAGATGATAACTCCTAAAGCATACACAAAGATTATTTTAAAGAAATGTAAGACTTTTAAAGAGTTTAAAGATTTATATGAAGTTGAAAAACAAATATATAATTTAATTGAGATTAATGGACTAGCTTTTGATAGTTCTGAAAATGAAGAAATATATCATTTCTTATTAGAAAATCCAAAATTTATAGGTAAATTTGATATTAAGTATTTAGACCTATTTAGTATTGTAGAAATAAATGAATTAGTTAAGAAGAAATCTATTGATGGTGATTCTTATAGTTCTTTAATTCAAAAGCTATATCGATATAATCCAGAAGATGTTAATAAGTTATTTAGTAGAGAAAGTTTAGCAAAATGTAGTGATAATAGTATTAATGTTAATCCTTTTATTAATATGGATAAAGGAGCTAAAAAGGAAATACTTAAAAATAATGAATTACTTAATAAATTTGTTGATATTATTAGAGTTGAAGCAATGAATGATTGCTTCAATGAAAGTGAAATTGTAGACTTTTTAAGAAATGATGATGTCGTAAGTGAGTTATCTCCTTATGCATTACAATTATTATTAAATAAGATAAGTTTTAAAGCTTCATTTAATATGCTACAAAGATCCGTAATACTAGATAAGATTAATAATTTAAATGTTAAGGTAACAGAAAAAGATGCTATCTTCTTTAAGGGTTATTTAGATAGTCCTGTTCTAGTTTATAAATCAGAACATAGTATGCTTTATGAAATGTTAAATATGTTAGAGAGTATTGATATTATGTATTATATTACTCTTCCATATATTATTAACAAACTAAGTAATTATGAATTAGTTAATTTAATTAATAGTAAGAAAATTCAGGTAAAAGAAGTATTAGATTCTGTTGAATTATGTAATAAGTTTAATGTTGTAGATGTTATCAATGTTATTAACACTTCATTTGAAGATAAAGTTGAATTAGATATCTTTAGAGATAAAGATTTATGTAAGATTTTATTTAATATTAATGAAGATTTATACGAGAAGATTAATTTTGATGAAGTAAATTATTTGTTTGAAAACATTAGAATGAAATCAGTTTTATCAAAAAGAGAATCTAAAGCTACTGTAGTTAGTTATAAATGTGTTTTAGCAAGTTACTTAGTATTAGGATTAGATAAAACTTTAGAGATGGTATCTGACGGTAACATGAATGTTACTTTGGATGATGTCTTGAAATTGGAATATGATGTTGTAAATGAAGAAATATTACACTTTAAAGAGAATAATTCATTTATCTTCCAAAATATGTCTAAAAAAATAATTCATAGTCTTGAAGATATTGGTTATATTGAAGATAAGAATGATTTAGCTTTGCAAGTACGTGGTAATACTTATTTAGACAATATTATTTATTTAATGTTAGATAATGATTATGATTCATATAACAATATAATAGATAAACTATATGGCTATATTAGATTAGCTTCTTATGATAAGTATGCAGCGAAGAAAGAATTATATGATTATACAAATGATTTTGTAGAATTATATCTAGAAAATAAATTAGAAGAATTCGCTGATGAATTTGAAAAGAATATCTTCCAAAACTTTAAACCTAAAGATAAAGTGTTATTTAAAAAACAAGAGAATGCTGGTAAGGAATATTTAGATAAATTGAAATTCAAATTATTTGTTAAGGCCTTAACAGATGATAATAAAAGTGTTTATAAAATATACTTTAATGACAGTTATGATTTGGAACATATTAAAGAGAAATATCTACGTTTCTTAGCTAATAGTCAAGTTGATTTTGATGACTTATTGTTACATGTATTAATTCCTATTGCTAACGAAAGATTCGATAAAGAGAATTGTTTAGATAAACTAGGAATTAAAAAACCAAAAGATACTGATGATTATGTACGATATCTAGACAGTTTAGAAATTGTTACTAGATTAAATGAAAAGCTAAAGAAATATAAAGAAAAATATAGTAAAGAACAAATGTTAGAAATAATGGAATACATTTGTTACGATTATGATTTAGATTTTAAAGTATCTAAGAGTCAATTAAATGAATTTACGATGTTAGGTAACAACTGTGATAATGTCTATGGTGAAGTTTATATTGATAAAGAAAACTTAAAATTTGATTATAAAGAAAATGTCGATATTTATGATTTAGATGAAGTAATTGAATACTTAGAATATGTTGACTTATTAGATAGAATTGTTAGAAGAACAATATCTTATATCAATAAGATAATGAATACAGAAAACATTAGGAATTCATTTAATAAAGAATATTATAAGGTAGTTACTGATGATAGTTTTGAGTTCCCATTAGAGAATCGATATTATGAATTAAAGAAACATGTATTATCTCTAAGTGATATTGAAAAGATCTTTAATGGATATGATTTGGGTACTTATAAACAACCTCATGAATCATTAAAGAAGTTCTTATTTGATAAGAAGAATTTGATAATGGTTGTTGATGGATACTATAAAAATATAGTAGAAAACTTTGGTGTAATAATCTCTAACTGGGATGATATATGTCAATATGCTAAACAAATGAATATCAATCCAGCAAGAATGTCTTTAATTGAAACGGAAAACATTTTGTATTTATTCTTTGGAAATGAAAATGTATTCAATCGTTCAATTGATAATGATATTATGAAGTCTATTTATGATGAAGGTTATTATGAGATTAATGATGTTCGTAAGAGATATAATATCCTAATTAAATTATTTAAGGCTTCACTAAAGAGAATATCTAGTACAATACCTTTCTTATCTTATCGTAATGAGAATTATAAAGTTAAGATTCTTGATAATTATAATCAAGATGTCTTACGTAGTATAGATGATTCATTATATCGTGTTGGTGCTTTAGGAAATGATTTCTTACACTACACTATTCTAGATAAGAATGGTTTCCAATTAGGTATTTATGATAATAATAAATTAGTAGCTAAAGTATTTGGTGTAAGAAATGGTAATACTATTTATTTCAATGCTTTAGATGGTAAATATAATAAAGAATATAATGATTTATTAAGATTATTTGCTAATGAATTAATTAGTTTAACAAAGGATACTAGTGAACCAATAGAATTTGTAACAATTGTCAATAGTGATAATTATACAAGTAGAAATGGATTCTCTGTTGATTCAACTATATGCCCTATTATCAATAATCCAATTCCTAAGAAGTATATGGATTATAAGAACTTTATTGAACATACTGGTTTAATAGATCCAGATAATATGTATACTAATTATGAAGATAATATAAGTACTCTTCTTGCTAATAGTAAGGTTATAGATAAATATAATTTTAAATTCTATGATGCCGAAGATAAATATTTAAGAATTAGAAACGATGTTATTAAATTAAGTAATAATATCGGTGAAGAATACATTAGAAAGATAGATACTATATTGTATTTATGTAAACTAGAAGACAACAGTATTAGTATTGAAGATATCTCTTTAGGTCATATGGAAAAGATTTATATTGGTGATGACTTTGTCGTATTCTTAACAAATAAAGGCAATATTTTGAAGTTTGTACTACCATATGATGAACGAGCTGATATGGAAGTAAATCTAATTATAGAAGCAATAAAAAAGGACTTAAATTAAGTCTTTTTTTATTTTTTAAAGTTTTATTTATGATATAATTATAGATAGTAGAGGTATAGGCAATGGCATTCAAGAAAAAAAAGAAAGACAATGTTACTAATACCGAAGTAGTTTCTTCAAAAAAAGAAACTCTTTTACGTGATAAAAAAACTAAAAATAAAATATTATTGTCTTTAGCAATTATACTAGCTTTTATAACTCTAGGAACTACTATATTCGGATTATATGTTGGTTTTCATTCAATGATGCAAGGTGGAATGAAAGCTTATGAATTTATTGATCATGATGGAATTAGATATATTCAAGTAGATGATGGTCATTATTTAAAGAAACAATTAGTTGTTGAAACTAATTCTCCTCTACCGGATATATCAGATTATTTTACTGATGATTATGAAATATCTAGTGATGCTTCAATTAATTATTATGTTGGAAATGATGCTATTGATATAAGTGAGTTTACTTATGAAAGTAATGGCGTTAATTATTTAAGAGGAATATTTGCTATTTCTATTGTAATTAGTACTGGTGGAGAACAATTTGATAGTGAATTAAGAATTGAAGATACTACTGGTCCTGATGTTGAAGTTCAAGAATTAACTATTAATCTTGGTGATGAGTTTGATACAAAATCTTTTGTTGTTAGTTATCAAGATAATAGTCGTTTAGCAGATTATACTGTAACAATTGTTAATGAAGATGTTTTACAAGAAGTTGGAGAACATGAAGTAAATTTAAGAATATGTGATTCAGTTCAAAACTGTGTTGAAAAGACCACTACCCTAACTATTGTTGGTGATGGTAGTGCACCTGTTGGTGGCAGTGGATCTGGTGGTAACCCAGGAGGTTCTGGTGGATCTGGTGGATCTGGTGGCGGAGGTAGCCACGGAGGTTCTGGCGGGGGCCAAGGAGGATCTGGAGGTTCCGGAGGTTCTGGCGGTTCTGGTGGATCCGGCGGTTCTGGTGGATCCGGTGGTTCTGGAGGTTCCGGAGGTTCTGGCGGATCTGGTGGAAATACAAATCCTGGTATATCCCCTGGTCAAAGTTCTGGAAAATCTACAGGAACATGTGATGTTGGAACGATAATTTACGAAGAAGTAGAAACTTATAGTCGTTATAATACTGGTAAAAAAAGTGGTAATGTTGTTAATACGGAATTAATCCGTAGTGTTGAAATAGGAACTTTAACTCAGTATGGTACTGTAACAACTATAATAGGTAATGTTGAACTAAATATATATTCTAATGGTGCTAAAGAAGTTAAACAGGTATATGCTAATGGTACAAGTACTAACTTCTCTGGTTATCGTGCATCTGCTTCTAATTTAATGGCTAATGCACAAAAATTAATTGCTAATAATGATTATATTGCTACACAAAACTACTTCTTAGAAAGAGTTAATGCAGCAAGAGCGGCAGCTGGTAAAAACCCAGTTACACTAGATTATTCTGCTAATATGGTTGCTCAAATGAGAGCAATGGAGATTGCTTTAAGTAATACTTACTCACACGGCAGACCTAGTGGTAGCTGTGATGGTGGTCCAACTGCAATGACATTGTATCCATATGTTTATCCAAATATTAGATATACTACAATTGGTGAAAATATTACTAACGTTGGTGTAACCGATGCTGAAGCTTATAGATCATGGGAAAATTCAGCAGGCCACTACGCTAATATGATTGATGGAAGAATTAATCGTATTGGTATCGGTAAGTTCGTAATGGGTAATAAACATTACTGGGCGATGTTAATTCTAGGGTAAAAAAGAGCTTAAGCTCTTTTTTTATTGCATAAAAAAAGGATATACTAATAACTAGTATATCCTTCTCTTCCTAAGTAATTTTCAATATCATTTAAATCTGAGTAATTACTTCCAACAGTTGTGACTGTTTGAGTAAATGTAATTGTAAGTGCAGCATCATCACAACTATATCCAGATTCACCATTATATATCTTACGAGAAGCTTGATATTTTTCTTCAGCTTGGAATTTTAAGACTTTCTTGTAAATACCTCTTGATAAGGTAGAACGAGTTGAATATGCAGCAAAATGCAATTCATAAGTCTCTTCTACTTCGTAACCAGTATTAAAGTCAAATCCGGTTTTTTTACTGTATTTTTTAGTAGCTCCAGAAGCTTCTACTGTTAAACCTGCTTGTTTAGTTGTAGTGTTTTTATAAGCATCTGTTGCTGTAATAAAGATAACATATGAACCAGCTGTTTGAGCCATTGCTTCAGTATCTGCATCTTGGAATGAATAGTTACAACCACTGTAATCAAAACAACTTGCAGCAAAGTCTCCAGGAGTAATTGTACTTCCTTCAACTATTGTTACACTAGTTACTTCTAATTTAGGTGGTGTTTCATCTTTAACTAATATTTTTCCGTATTTAGTAATTCCTTTATATGTAACAGAGAATTTATATTCACCGACTTCATTTAGATTAACATCTCCAGTATCAATAACATATTCTAAGCCATCTACATATGTTCCAATACCAGGTTTAACATAATTGGATGGTTCAATTGGTAATTCGCCATCACCTAGTTCAACTTTTACTGTTAATGGAGTAAAGTCTTTTTCGGTTGGACGAGTTTTAATCCAATAGAAGAATCCAGCTAAACCAACAATTAATAATAATGCTACTAATGATGTTGTATTTTGAAATTTTTGAGCATTCTTATTTACTACTTTTTTCTTCTTTTCGCGACGATGTAATGTCTTGTTATTGGCTCTTTCTTTTTTTCTTTGTTCAATATCAATAGGTACTGGTAATTCCTTATTAGGACTTACTGTAACTTCCCCTTCAACATTGATTGTTCCAATAGTAATAGCACCATCACTTTTTAATTCATTGTCAACACTGTTTAATTGAAGTGCATCTTCATTTTCACTAAGATCATCAAACTTTGGAATGATTGCTGATAAATCTCTTTTTTTCTCTACCCCCTGTTCACTATCATCAATCATTGTTGGCATGATAGTAACAGTTTCTTTTTGTTCTTCTACAGATGCGGGAGCTTCACCATTTGCGGTTTCTGGTTTTTTTTCTAAATCCTTTGTCTCTGGATTTTCTTCAGACATAATTAACGCTCCCTTCTTTATTCTTTTTATACTTTCCTACTATTAATGATACTATTAATCGGTCTTTTTTTCAATATAAAAAGCACCAGTGGTGCTTTCTATCTACTTCTTGATTTTTCTTCTAAATCTAGTTGAACTTCGGAATCTACTCCATCTAAATTGTAGTTGATTAACATTGAATAATTATCGGTATTTGTATTACCCTTCAATGTTACTTCTGAAACATATTTTCCGTCTTCATTCTTTTTATCGCTAAGTGTTACATCGTATGTTGCTTTAGAACCTTTAGTCTTAGTATTTAAAATTCTAATATTAGCTTTTAAGTCTTGTAATTTCTTTTTAACAAGATCTGTATACATAATCTTTAATTTGTTCTTTACTCTAACGATTTCAATTTCAGAAACATGTTTAATAAGTATTGAAGCTTGACGATCTACTTTTTGAGCTTTAACACTTGGTGAGAATGATAAGTCACGACGTTTATATTTAACATCGCCAACTCCAACTTCTCTAGTTCTATTAGCGTGTAGCTTTTTATCATAGATACGAAGTTTATCATTTACTCTTGTAACTTCATTATAAGTCTTTTTAGATTTATCGAATTCTTTATGAGTATATTTAAATGTGAATCTATTAACATTTAAGTCATATCCTATTTCACAATTTAAACCTTTTTTATCAATGCTATCAATGAAGTTCTTAACTTCTTCTTCAGTAGGAACTTTCTTGTCTTTTACAGTCTTTGCATAGAATTCATTTAATTCTTTATTAATTGATAAGATTGCATCAAGTTGTTCTTCTTTTACTCTTTCTGCAAAGATAGCGTTCCATTTAGTACGAACTTCGTCATAAACATCTTTGAATTTTTCATAGTCTAGATATTCTACTTTTTCAAAATTCAATTCAACATCTGAATTTCCTTCATATAATGCTTCAATTCGTTTATCAATTAGTTGTCCATATATGGCATTAAGCATTTGTCTCTTATTTTCTTTTTCTTCTTCAGTTACAGCAGGTGGTGTTTCGCCAGAACCAGGAGTTTCTTTTCCAGGTCCAGTTTCAGGTCCACCTTTTTCTGGACCAGGTTTACCGCCCTTACTTAATCTAGCACGAAGTTCTTTTAGATTTTCGTTACGCTTTTCATAATATGCAGCGATATCAATTGATTTACCTTCAGCAACTAATCTTCTTTGGATAATTGAATTTTCAATCTTAATGAATCTTTGTAGAAGTTTAATTCTTTCTTCAGATTCATTAACTTTTGCTTCATATCCAGTTTCTTTAGCTTCTTTTAAGGCTTCAATTTGGTTACCTAATTCAATTATTTCATTTTCAGCTTCAATTATTTTTACATTACGAGCATTTACAAATGCTTCTAAGTCTTTACTAGATTCAAATTTAACATCTTCTAGTTTAGCTGCTAATACATCTGGATCAGATAAGATAAATAAGCCATATTTCTTGAAGTATTCTAATCTCATATTAGCTAGATCTAATTTATCTTTTAATAATTCTTTCTCTAAATCATATGTTGTTGTTTCAGTAGCTATTTCTAATTCCATTTCATCTGGATTGTATGTAACCATACGACTTAGGGTTTCATTATTTTGATTAATCAAATCAATCTTTGTATTCAACGCATTAATGAATGCAATGTATTTGTCTCTAAATGCTTTCTTTTCTGCTTCTTTAGGATCTGTTACAGGTTTTCCTGCTGCAGGTCCACCGGTAGCAGGAGCTTCTTTTCCAGGTCCACCTGTTGCAGGAGCTTCTTTTCTAGGTCCAGTTTCAGGTCCACCTGTTGCAGGAGCGCCACCGCCAAGACCAGGTTTGTGTTCGCCACTTCCTAAGCCTGGTGCACCACCGCCTAGAGCTCTTGCTCTACTAATTTCGTTTATTTGAGCAGCAGTTAGAGCTTCAGTTTCTAGAGCATTAACTCCTTCTTTTTTAGCTTTAACTGTTAGCTTATTCATATCAAATGTAATTTCTGCAAAAGGTGAATCTTTATGTTTAGCAACAAAACCAGCAATATCTTTTATTAGTTTTTCTGCATAAGTTGCTAATAATGGACTATCTTCTGGAATAGCTCTAATAATTCTAATCTTTTGTGAGATTACTTTTATATCATCGTTTAGTTCTTGAATTTTTACTCTATCGCCAAAGCTTACTTCTTCAGGAACAGTTTCTGGTGGTGTTGTTTCTGGTGGTGTTGTTTCTGGAGGTTTACGAGCACCTATGCTCTTTTCATAAGCTTCAATTTGTTCTGGTGATAAAACAGATACTTCTAAAGCATTTACTCCATCTAATTCTGGTTTAACAGTTAGTTTATATTCGCCGACATCATATTTGATTTCGGCTCCATAACAAACAGCATGTTTTTCTCTGTATATTCTTATATCTATTAATAATTTATCAAAACTTGGAGCTAATAAAGGACTATCAGCAGGGATTGCTTTAATTACTTCAATCTTATTTTTAATAATATCAGTATCCTTGTTTAGGTCTTCAATATACTCTGGGAAATCTTTAGGATCAATATCTTCTAATTTTAGTGTAGTAGCTATACCGTCTCTAAAGATTGGTATTGATTTAAGAGGTCTTGGGAAGGCTCTTCTCCTCTCCTTTTCTAAAGCTGCAATCTTAGTATATTGTTCATCAGTTGCAATTTTTTCATATATAGCAGGTATAGAAGCCGGAGTAGACTTGCTGTACATTACATTTGGGAAATCCGGATGCATAGCAACCTCAATTAAATCACTGTCTTTATATTTAGCTAAGAAGGCATCTACTTTGCCTTTTGTAGCTTCGTATTCTTTTAATAAGTCTGGACTATCAACTGATATAGAACGCATATGGTCCATATCTTTTTTTAGTTGTTCAATATCACTTTGTAATTCAACAACTCTTACTTCTTTGTCCATCTTTCTATCTTCTTCAACACGCATTTTGTCGAAGTCAAATCCTTCAGGTGCTAGAGATTCAAGAATCACTATAAAGCTAGAATATTGGCGAGATAGATTATCATCATCGAAGTATTTATCTTCACCTTGAGAAGCTGTTATATATAATTCTCTTATTCTTTCTTCAGTTAATTTATAACTTGGAAGAACAATTTTAGTTTCTTCTCCTAAAGCACGAGTATATAAAGCTGATCTTTCAGCAGCATCAAATTCTAAACGTTTAGCAGATTTGATTTGCTCTTCTAATTTACGATTAGCTTCTTTAATTCTTTTAGGATTGTTAGTCTTAAACGCTTCTAGAACATCGTTTATTAAGATAGGTATTTGAACAATTACTTCAACAAAATCTTTAACAAATGATTTTCTTTCTTCTTCAAAAGCTTCTTTTGTTTGTGTAAGAATTTCAGATCTTCTATACATTTTTAGTGCTTCTTCAAGTTCAGGAATTCTTTTTTGTAGTTCCTTTTTTCTTGTTAAATGAGCAGCTAAAACATCTGCTGAAGCATCTTCAGGAACAACTATACGTTCAAGTACTTCTAATTCTTTTTTAGCAGACTCTAGTTCTTTTTCAGTATTTTTGATTCTTTCTTGGAATTCATCTAAGTCTTTAAGAGTATATTCTGATATTTTAGTTTCAGGTCTAAAGTTAAGATGATCTCTTTTACTTACGGCTCTTAATTTCTCTTTGATGTCTGAAAAAAATCTACCTATTCCTTTTCCTTTCATAGTTTTTATTCTCCTTCCGAGTTATGCAATTAAACCTTTTATAAAGTTAAATACTTTTTCTTTATCAACTGGGTTAGTTATATCAACTAATTTGTCATATCCTTCTTCGTCTTTTACAACGTAAGAAGCAAGAATATCTACTGTTCCATTTTCATTATCAATGGAATAAACAGCATATTCTTGGCCGTCAATTTCAACAACTGATAATAATTCAGCGTTGACAATTTCTCCAGTCTCAATTTCTACTTTAAATTTTTGATTAGTATCTCCCATAGTTTACCCTCCGGTTCTTTATTCTTATTTAATTATATCATAATTTTCTTATATATTTGTATCTTTATCATAGATAACTCTGATATTAGAAAGGTGACGATAATGAATTATTTCTTCTTTTAATTCATCGTGATCAAATAATTTTAAACCACTATATTCCCAAAAGCTAAAACAAGCAATTACAGATAACATTTCATTAATAAATGTAATTTTTTCAATATGTTCAAGAATTGGTATCAAAGCGACACATAAGACACCGGCAGTGAATAGGAAACGTCCTTTTCGACTACCATTATCATATTCGACTTCTTTACTAATTGTCTTTAGAGAAAAGTGATTTTTAATTAGTTTTCTAATTAGTATTTTTTCTTCACTTGTAAAAGTGTTATTTTGGATTTCTAATACTAAAGGTAAATCCAACGGAACGAATGAAGCTCTCCTTTCGATTAATTCTAAGAACTCCAATTTAAGCATTGGTCTTTCAGGAGAAGAATATTCAGAGAATATACTATCTCTATCTTTTACTGAAACGACTATATATGCTTCATCGTTTTTGGTTTTTATATCATTTAATTCTTTATAACGTAAGAATTTTTTACGCTGATATTTTTTTATTTTTTCAAATCTGGACATCTATTGTCTCGTGTTTTGATAGTAATTAACCTCAGCTAAATGATCTGCTAGTAAAGTAAGTTCATCATCATCTGGATCCTCTACTCTACTAATCATGTATAAAAGTTCATTCATGTCTTTGGCTTTGGTAGCATCAATGTTGTATCTTCCTAAGGTACTAACTTGATTGTCAGTTAATGCTAAACCATTTTTACGAACTTTTAATAGATTCTTGTCTATTTCTTTAACCCCAGCTAATTCTTCTATTTCATCGTCTGTCATTGGATTTATCATTTCTTCACCCTCTTATTATCATAATATCCTAATTTAGTATATCATAAAAAGTGTAACAAGTCTTGAAAAAAAGACAAAAAAGTAAGATTTTTCTTACTTTTTCATTTCTTCGATTGCTCTTGCTACTCCAAGGCGTCCATATTCGTATGTTAGACCACCTTGTTGATAAGCAATATATGGCGGTCTTATCGGTCCATCACAGGATAATTCAATAGATGATCCTTGAGTGAAGGAACCAGATGCCATTATTACTTTATCTTCATATCCAGGCATATCCCAAGGCATTGGGATAGAGTTTGAATCAACTGGTGAACCAGCTTGAATTCCTTGGACATATTTAATTAATTTTTCTTCATCTTCGAAGATAATGTTTTGAACGATATCGGCACGATGTTCGTTGTATTTTGGTTCAACTTTGTATCCTAGTTTTTCTAGTACTTTAGCTGTTAGGACAGCTGTTTTTAAACTACTAGAAACAACATGAGGAGCCAAATATAAACCTTGTAATAATTGTTTATTTATACCTAGGGTTGGACCTACTTCTCGACCTTCACCAGGACAAGTTAGTCTTTCACCAGCTAGGTCGACTAATTCTTTTTTACCAGCTATATAAGCCCCATTAGGAGCTATTCCACCACCTAGATTTTTAATTAGAGAACCAACTATAACATCAGCTCCAACTGTTAGTGGAGTTTTAGTTTCAACAAATTCACAATAGCAATTATCAACCATGATAATTACTTCTTTATCTACTTCTCTAATTGTTTTAATTACTTTTTCTATTTTATCAATAGTGATACTCTTTCTAGTTGAGTATCCTTTACTTCTTTGAATTTCAATTAGTTTAACTCTGTTTGTAGTTAAATATTTTTTTATACTTTCATAATCGAAATCATCATCGATTAAATCTATTTGATCATATTTAATTCCGAATGCTTTTAAGCTACTATCATTAGGTTTAATACCTATTACTTCATGTAATGTATCATATGGTAAACCACTAATTGATAACATAGTATCGTTAGGTCTTAAGTAACTGAATAAAGCTACAGTTAAAGCGTGTGTTCCAGAGATGAATTGGCTTCTTACAATGGCGTCTTCAGCATCTAAAACATATGCAAAAATCTTTTCAATATTATCTCTACCATAATCGTTATATCCATAACCAGTAGTTGAATTAAAGAATCCTTCTTGAACGTTGTATTTATGAAAAGCACTTAAGACTTTTAAACTGTTATTGTTACAATTTTTATCAATTTCTGAATAGATATCTTTTAGTTCTGATTCAGCTTCTTCGATAGTTTTAATAGTTGCTTCGGAAATACCTAATTCTTCTAACACTAGTATCTTCCTCCATCTACTTTGATAATTGCATCATTTAGATATGTAGATTCAACAGCAACATGGAAAATTTCTTTAGCTATTTCTTCTGGTTCACAGAATCTATCTAATAGAATACGTTCACATTCTTCTTTAATGTATTCATCATCTAATTCTTTATTCATTTCAGTATTAACCCATCCTGGAGCTATAGAATTAACTCTAACATATGGGCGATAGCTAACAGCAAAGTTATGAGTTAAAGAGATAACTCCAGCTTTTGATGCGTCATAATCCAAACTATATGGATAATATGTATCAATTCCATTAGTTGAAGAAATATTTAAAATAGATCCTTCTTTTCTTTTAAACATTTTGGAACCGATATGTTTGCATGTATTATATGTACCTATTAGATTAACATCTAAGATACGTTTAAAGTCTTCTACTTTTTTGTCTTCTAAAGTTGAATCAATGGCTATACCAGCATTATTAACTAGGACATCTAAATCTCCTAGTTCTTTTTTAATTGTCTTAGCCATATTAATAACATCTTCTTCATTAGAAACATCACATTTTATTACTAGTGCTTTAATATGATAGTTGGCTTCTAATTCAGCTTTTAAGTCGTTGGCTGCTCCACCTTTGGAAACATAGTTAATAACTACATTAAAACCATGTTTAGCAAATTCTCTTGCTGTTGCAGCACCAATTCCTCTACTAGATCCGGTTATTAGAACATTTTTACCACTATAATCGTACATAGTATCCCTCTTTTTCTGCTTGTATTATATCACGAAGTTTAATAAATACTAGTTTAATGTTATAATGTTTTTAGGTGATGGAATGATTTTTTTAAAGAAACTTATCGCTGTAATATTTAAGAGGAAAAATTCGAGTCAGAAAAAGACTCTTTATCAAGAAGAATATAAAGCTAATCGTCGTTATGAAGATTCAACTTCTTATAATGAAGCTAGATTAGCACATCGATAAACCGTAAGGTTTATTTTTTTATGATTTTAATCCCTTTGTGTCTAGCTATTTCCTTAGTAAAAACAGATTCTTTATCATAGGAAGAAATGATATAAGTCTTGTTCTTAGTTCTGGTTAAAGCTACATAGAATAATCTCCTTTCTTCTTCATAAGGATAGTAATCTTTTGTGTTATTAACATACTTTAAAATCTTTTCATCTTTTAATTTGGTTGGTAAACCAATAATGTTATCTTCTACATTTATTAAGATAACATTATTAGCTTCTAGACCTTTTGATTTATGAATAGTTAGATAACGAAATGAGACATTATTATACATATAAATATCATCTTTTTGTGTAAATGTATTATCGATGTATCTGTAAATATCTTTGTTATTTCTGCCAAGAACCATAATTTCTTCTTTTGGAACAGAATTTAGTAAGTCTTTTAAGGCTTTTACCGGATTATCTGAATAGTAAATAACTATCGGTTTAGTTAAATGTTTTGGGGAGATAAGGTTCTTTTTTTGTTGTTTTTTATTTTGCATAATGAACTTCCCTGCAACGTTAATTAGTTCTTGGGGATTACGATATGTGTTGACAATTTTAAAGACTTTACCATATGTAAAATATTTTGGAAAATCTAGAAAGATTTGTAAATTACAACCAGTAAATCTGTATATAGATTGAAAGTCATCTCCTACAGCTAAGAATTTAGCTCTAGTTATATTAATAATCACTCTTAATAGTTGGAATTTAACTAGAGATGTATCTTGATATTCATCAACAATTATATATTTGTATTTCTTAAGATTTTTCTTTTCTTTTAATACTTCGATCGCTTTATTAATCATATCGTTGAAATCTAAGGCTTTTTCTTTTGTTAATTCATCTTGATAATAAAGGTAAATATTAATAATTAGTAATAAAAGGTACTTATTATGGAGATATTCTTGGACATTTAAAGTACTCTTAATTTTCTTTAAGATAACTTGAAAATAGTTAAAATCATGGTTATTTGATTTAAAGAGATTAATGAAGGTGATGATTAGTCTTTTTAGATTTAATAGTTCTTGATTTGTATATTCTTCCCCTAATAAGATTCTTAGAGCTTTTTTATAGTATTTATTATTTTCAATGTGGATAAGAAAAAAGTTATCCACTATTTGTTCAAGATAGTTATCAGGAGCTATTGTGTACTCAAAGTTATTTTGTTTAAGTATTTCTAATGCTAGTTTATGAAATGTATAAATGTTTATTTTAAAGTTGTAATTCTTTTCAATATTGTGTCTTAAATTATTTGTGGCATCATTAGTAAAAGAAATACAGAGGATTTCTTCTGGTTTAATTCCACATTTTTTAACTAAATAGACTATTTTACCAATAATAGTTAAACTCTTACCAGAACCAGCTCCTGCTACAACAAGAGCGGCTTCTTCATTAGATAATACTACTCTACTTTGATATTTATCTAGAGGGTAACCATTGATGTTGTCTAAGATAGTTTCTTTAACTCTTAAATTATCTAAATATTTGTTATTCTGATTTTCAATGGTACGTAAAAAAGATCTTTTAAAAAAGAATGGTTTTTTGATGTTTTCTAATTCTTTTAAAGTAATATATTTGATGTTAATTCTCCTTTGAATTAAACACCCATAACCCAAGGTATAATTTAAGATTAATTAAAAATAAAGTCAAGAAAAAAGAACTATTAAATAGTTCTTTAGCTTAGTTTGATGTTTTTAGTCGTTTGTGATATATTATTATCATTAAAAGGAACTGATACATTTTTTATAGACGAAGCACTTTTAGTGTCATGTGTCTTGGTATTAGTTCCTTTTATATTGCCTAAATTATAAATAGTGTTTACTTCTCTGTTTTCCAGTAGGCATTATTATGAATGATGCAATTATCTACACTTATTTTGATGTTATTGTTACTTTGTGATATACTCTTATCACTAGAGCCGATAGAACTAAACGATACGGGCAATTGGAGCCTAAGGTTGTTTAGCCACCTATCGGCTCTATTTTTTTGTGTATCAATATAAAAAGAACTATTAAATAGTTCTTTAACTTGAAAATTCTTGAGCCCAATAATTTATATTATTGAAAGCATATTTACCAATACCAATCTTGGTAAAAGTATTATTAATCATGTTTTCATAATGTAGTTGGGAATTACGCCAGCCATCGCAGACTTTATCAGCACTACGATAACCTTTTCCAATGTTTTCACCAATTAGATAAGCTTTTTGATAACCATATTCATCCCAAACAGTATCCCAGCTCTTTCCTCCTGGTCTTGTATGAGAGAATGTATTAGAATAAGCCATTTCCATAGTTCTAATAGTAGCCATAACACTTAAACCATAATCAACAGTTAAAGCTCCAGCTCCAACTTCAGCACGATAAGCATTAGTACGATTTAAAATTGTTGTTCTAATATCACCTAAAGAGCCATAGACACTTTGAGCTTCTGCTCTTAGAGATGCTGTTGTTCCATTATATGATGAATAGACTACTTCTTTTTGTTCAGCAGATCTACTTATCTCTGTTTTTTGACCATTAGTTACTTGGTAAGTAACCATAACATAAGTATTTGTTTTAGTACCATATGTATCAACACTATTAAGAATTACTTTTTCTTGAACAGTAGTCGTTGTTGGCGTTGTTGGAGTCGTAGGAGTTGTCGGTGTTTGTGGTGTTGTTGGTGTTTGTGGTGTTTGCGGTTTCTTTGGTTGTTGTGGTTGTTGCGGTTGTTGTGGAGTCGATGGTGTACCAGTTCCAGGATTTGAACTACCAACTGTTAGTTTTACTGTTTTAGTAATACAATTATTAGAAGGATCGCATATTCTAAGATTAATAGAATGTTCTCCTTCAGCAACAATACTAGCATCGTCTGGATTTTCATATGTTAGTGAATATTTGTCGCTAGGATTGTTATCTTCGTATTTTTCAATAAAACCTTTAATATCATATTTATCTTTGGCAACAATCGATTGATCTTTTGTTGTTACTTCTGGATTTGTTGTATCAACTATTTCCAAAACACTTTTATATTCTTTTTCGCCATCTTTAATTACTACATCATATTTTCCTAAAGTGATTGTATTGCAACCATCTTTTGATTCTTTACAAATAGAGTTTATTCTTTGTTCATTGTCATCTTTTAGATAAACAATTGAAGCGTTTTCACTTAGTGATGGTTTGTTTTCAAAATATTGATCATATGTTGGTAAGGTTTTTCCCATCTCTACTGTTACTTTTTCTTTAACTTCAGGAGCTTCTAGGGCATTAACCTTTTCTTTGATCATTTCACGATGATCATTATTCGTCGCAACGATAGCACTAGCCATTGAAACTGTAGTTGCAGCGACTACCAATAATGATAATATTTTATTCAGTTTAATAAATTCAATTATTTTACTAATCATATATATCACTCTATTCTCTTTAAGTATATCATATTAAGGAGTTATAACAATTTATTATTTCTAAACTTTATATTTATTTTACTAAATTGACTCCTAACATGGTATAATCTATATATAAGAATTGAGGGTGGAAAAATGAACGATTTTGATAGTAAAGAATATCTAACTAAGTTAGATAAATACTGGAATGCCTCTAATTATTTGGCTGCTTGCCAATTATATTTATTAGATAATCCATTATTAAAAAGACCTTTAAGAAAAGAAGATATAAAGAAAAAGATAGTTGGACACTGGGGAACTGTTCCAGGTCAAACTTTTATTTATACACACTTGAATAGAATTATAAATAAATATGACTTAAATATGATTTATGTTTCTGGTCCAGGACATGGTGGAAACTCTGTAGTTAGTCATGTTTATTTGGAAGGTACTTATAGTGAAGTATATCCATCTGTATCACAAGATGAAAACGGTTTAAAGAAATTGTTTAAACAATTCTCTTTCCCAGGCGGAATATCATCACATGTTGCTCCAGAAACTCCTGGTTCAATTAATGAAGGTGGTGAATTAGGATATAGTTTAGCCCATGGATTTGGTGCTGTATTTGATAATCCTGATTTAATAGCTGCTGTTGTTGTTGGTGATGGTGAAGCGGAAACTGCAAGTTTAGCAACTTCTTGGCATTCTAATAAATTTATTAATCCTAAAAGAGATGGTGCTGTCTTACCTATTCTACATTTAAATGGATATAAGATTAGTAACCCTACTATCTTCTCAAGAATTAGTGAAGAAGAATTAGTAGATTTCTTCTTAGGTTGTGGTTGGGAACCGATCATTGTTGAAGGCGAAGAACACGAAGATATGCATAAGAAGATGGCTAAGGCTTTAGATAGATGTATTGAAAAGATTCAAAAGATTCAAAAGGATGCTCGTAAAGAAGGAAAAACAAAGAGACCTATGTGGCCGATGATAATACTTAGAACTCCTAAAGGATGGACTGGTCCTAAGTTTGTTGATGATAAAGTAATTGAAGGATCATTTAGAGCTCATCAAGTTCCTATTGATATGAGTAAAGAAGAACATCTAGGTATTCTAGAAAACTGGTTAAGAAGTTATCATCCTGAAGAATTATTTGATGAAACAGGAAGATTAAAACTAGAACTTAGAAAGTTAGCTCCTAAAGGAGATCAAAGAATGGGTGCTAATCCAAATGCTAATGGTGGTAAGTTATTAAAAGATTTAATCTTACCAGACTTTAGAAAGTATGGATTAGAAGTTGAAGAACCTGGTTCCTTTGAAGCTCAAGATATGATTGAACTAGGTAATTATATTAGAGATGTATTTAAATTAAATAAAGATAATAGAAACTTCAGAATCTTTGGTCCAGATGAAACGATGTCTAATCGTTTAATGCATGTTTTTGAAGAAGAAAATAGAGCTTGGATGCCAGAGGTTAAGAAGAATGATGAATTCTTAAGTCCTGATGGACGTATTATGGATAGTATGTTATCTGAAAATATGTGTGAAGGTTGGTTAGAAGGATATCTATTAACTGGAAGACATGGATTCTTTGCTAGTTATGAAGCCTTTATTAGAGTTGTTGATTCAATGGCTTCACAACATGCTAAATGGTTAAAGATTTGCCAAGATTTACCTTGGCGTGAAGAAATAGCTTCACTAAACTTTATCCTAACAAGTAATGTATGGCAACAAGACCATAATGGATATACACATCAAGATCCAGGGTTCTTAAATCACTTAGCTACTAAGAAGGCAGATATTACACGTATGTATCTACCTCCAGATACTAATACATTATTATCTTGTTTTGAGCATTGTATGAAGACTAAAAATTATATTAATGTTTTAGTTACTTCTAAACATCCAAGACCACAATGGTTAACAATGGATCAAGCTGTTAAACATTGTACTCAAGGTTTAGGTATTTGGGATTTTGCAAGTAATGACCAAGATAGCGAACCAGATTTAGTAATGGCTTGTGCTGGTGAAACTCCTACTCTAGAAGCTTTAGCAGCAACAGAAATCTTACGTGAACATTTACCAAAAGTTAAAATAAGATTTATAAATGTAGTTGATTTATTTAAACTACAATCAAATAAATTACATCCACATGGATTAAGTGATGAAGATTATGATGCTTTATTTACGAAGAAGAAACCAATAATCTTTAACTTCCATGGTTATCCTTCATTAATACATGAATTGTTATATGATAGATTTAACCGTAATATTGTTGTTAAAGGTTATGTTGAAGAAGGTTCTATTACTACTTCATTTGATATGAGAGTTCAAAATGAAATAGATAGATTCCACTTAGTAATTGAAGCATGTAAGATGTTACCTAATCTAGGTAGTAAAGGTGTTTATTTAACTAAGTTAATGCAAGATAAGTTAGTAGAACATAAAGAATATATTCATGAGTATGGTGTTGATATGCCAGAAGTATTGAATTGGAAATGGAATAATAAAAACAAGTAATTATTAATTACTTGTTTTTTGTTCTTCATAAGTGAAAAATTGATTATTTGGAGGAGCCACTTGTTTTGGCTTCTTTATTTTTTTATAAATAAATGCTAAGACAATTAGAATAATACCGGATATTAAACTGATAGTTCCAATTTTATTGAAATAGCCAGTAAAGACATTAACAGCTTTAGTTGCAAATTCATCTAAAAGGTTTTGCTTTTGTAAGGCTATTTTAAGGCCGAATCCCAAGCCATATGTTCCAATAGCATTCATTATTAAGCTAGTACCAATACTCGTTAATACCGCCGCTATATCCCAGTTTATAATGAATAATAAAGCAACACATATTAAAGAGATAATAATTGGTAAAGTATATACACTATCTGAATAAATGTATTCAAAGGCTTTTGTTAGGTTTGAATTCATTGGTTGATTTTGACCATTTAAGTTTGTTTCTAATTCTTTTAGGAAAGCATTTGGTGCTGTTAAATCAATAGTTGTTCCAGTCCCCTTTTCGTATTCTAATGCGCTTTGTTCAATATAAGTTGATAATGCCGTGATGTTTGGTTTTTCTGTATCTGGAATACCAGCAACATATTTTATGTAATTGGTAAATATCGTTCCTAATTCTTCTTGAATACGATCATTTTGGAAATATTTCTCAATATCTGGATAACGATTTGAAGTACCTGCAAAAATCATATCAACGTAATTATTGATTCCAGCTTCTTGAACATGAGAAAAAGTGTTACCAATAATACTTTCACCAAGTTCTAGAAGTAAAGGTCCTTCTAAAATTGATTTAGCAACATATGTAACACTTATTGTCGTTAGACAAAATAATAAAATAGTTCCAATAATTCCGGATAAGAATTTTTTTAGCATTTTATCCCTACTTTACTAAATACCACTCCTGTAAGTGATTGTTTTTAGTTCCACAGTATTCGCATTCGTCTTTTGTTAAATCGAGAGAAGCACCACAATTTGGACACTTCTTGATATTTATTTCTGATTCTAATTTAGTAGAGTATTCATTAACTCTTTTAATAACGAAATCTCTTTCTAATCTTTTTTCTTTTATGCTTCTATTTTGATATTGAACTGTTCTTAAAAGAACTCTTATTTTGACATTCAATAAACCGTCTTTATCTTGGAAGTCATCATAACTTAAGTAATCGATAATATCGTAATCAATAATATTTTGATTATCTTCTTCATTATAGAAAACTTTTTCTAATTCATAATTAAAATTATTAAAGAAGTTTTTACGATCAATGCCAAGTTTATCCATTTTTTGCCAGAAACTTAATTGTTTTTGGTTTTCTCTATTCTTATACATTAAGACAGGTAAAGTAACAATATAAGCATCTATAGTATAGAAAACATAGAACAAGAATGCTCCTAAACCTAGACCAAAGATAGCTACTTTTGCCTTATCATAAATATTAAATGTTCTACCTGTTGCTCTTATATATAAGAACATAATAAAGATGGAGAATATCAAAGAAAGAACAGCTGCTACTATGATGTATTTGTTATCTTTCATAACATTATCAACATGATACTTAGTACTTAGTTCTTTTTCTGTGAAATCCATATTGTAGTGAGTTCCACAGTATGGGCATCCATCTAAGAAGTCTTTTACTTTTTCAGTATTACCACAGTTAGGACATTTAATTGTTTCTTGATCAGATTCAAATAAGAAATGATATTCGATACGTGGATCAAAGTTAAAAGATTTATGAATAATTTTATTATCACGTAAATAATCTTTTTCGATAACTACACCACTAACGATGTTATCGTTATGAGAATTATCACTATTTCTTTCAAGGACTCTTGTACCACTTTTATATTTGGTTTTAACATTTAGACCAAAATCTTGTAGTCTTTTGTTATGAATTCTTTCAGTAATTAAAGACATATAAACCCTCCTGTATTAGTTATTGTTATTGTTGTTATTATTATTGTTATTGTTATTATTGTTGTTATTAGAAGACCAACCGCTACTAGAGCTGCTACTACTTCCACCGCTAGATCTTCTACTATGAGTACTACCTGAGTAAGTTATTAATGCTTGAACAATTAAGGCAGTACTAGTTACCGTTAAGCTAGAGAAAGAAAAATTCTTACGAACAACACTCATTGTTTTGACTATTCCTTTATAATTATTAAAGTTTAATTGTGATGCATAACCTACTATTTTATTTCCTTTTGATTCACTTAAGAAATCATAGATTTCCTGTAGTTGGTCATCAGATAGTTTGTAATAAGAAGTTAAGTCATAGCATTGTTTTGCTCTAACAATTTCATTATATGTTTCTGGTTTAACTTTTAACATTTTTCATTCTCCTTTATATAGTAAAATTCAATGTTTTGAAATGGTAAATTGATTGCTTGTAAGTGATAGTAAGCATTATTCTTTTGTTTTAAGTAATGTACATCTCTTAGAGCAGTAGTTGTAAAGAATAAGTTGTTTGGATGACATTTAGAAATATAACTACTATATTCACTTAGTAAATTAGTAATGTCATAACAGTAGTAACCTCTTTTATCGGATTTATTTGCTACTAAGACATTCTTGTATATTTGATGAGACATAACATGTTTTTGTTTTGTTCTACCTTCATCACCATACTTTATCATGTCACCACTTAGAAGAATAATATATAAGGAATTATTCTCTGGGTAGTCAGCTTGTTCTTCTAAAATGTTTTTTCTAACATAAATCTTTATTTTAGATTCTGGTGTTAGATAAACTATGTCTCTTCTACTCTTTAGAATCTGAGATTCTAATTTGTATTCTTCTTCATCAACTTTAAGAATAAAGCTATTAGGATCATAGATATATTTTAAAGTTGAATCAGTATTAATTATTTCTTCTAAGGTTGGAAAATCTTGGTCGTATTTTGGTAAATATTCTTGTTGTAATTCAGGATGCATAATGCTTACATATTCATAAGCAGCATTTTCTTTGTCTGGTTCTTTGTCATAATTACGTCTTTTATATAGTTCTTGTTGTAACTTACAAGTGTAAGATTTAGAACTTTTATAAACGTTTTTAACAAAAGGACAACCAGTTTTACAAATGTATAAATAATCGCAATCTTTGCATTCAGGATTAAATCCCACTCTATTATGATTCTGAAACATTTTTAATTCAGCGTTATTCATAATTTCTTCAACAGTATTGTTATATATATTACCGAAGAAGAAGTCAGGATTCTTTTGACCACGAACACAGGAATAGATATCGCCACTGCGTTCTAGTAAAAAGAATTTTTCACCACAGTTAGTACAATTTGTACAATAATCTGGGCCGAATTCATTGAACCAAGCGCCATTAACGCCACTATCTAATTCAGTGTTATCAAATTCTTTATGCATGCGATTATAGAAATCAACTTGTTCTTCTTCAGTCAGATGATGAAGAAGTCCGTTGGAATTGTAATCAAATCCAATCATAAAGTTGAAATCATTCATATCTAAACAAGTATTTTTATGAAGAAACTTAATATTTTCGATGATTTCATCTAAATATTTGTAGTGTTCTTTAAAAATAGTTGCTGAGACCTTTTTCTTATTAGGTATGTTCTCTAGTAGTTTTATGTTTTCTAATATTTTATCTAATGTTTCTTGGTTACCTTTAGTTACTCTAAATTTATTATGAAGGGAGAATGGTAAATCTAAACTACCACTTATTGATACATTATATTTTTTTATTGTATCTAAGTGTTGTTCTAGATTATATAGATTAGTTTTTATATGAGGACTACCTACTTTAAAACCATGTTCTCTTAATAAATCGCCATTTTCATTGTAATAATCATATATGAATTTGATTATATCGTGAAAATCTTTTTTATTTAGAACTGTAACTTCTCCACCATGAAGAGAAATGTTAAAAGGAATTATATTCTCTTTTTTTAATTTCTTAATGGCGTATTTTAATGTTTCTAATGGTTTATAACTAGACTTTTCATCAATAGTGTTATCTTCAAGATAACAATATTTACAAGCCATGTTACAAGCCATTGTTGGAACATATAGTAAATGAATAAATTTGTATTCATTGTTCATAACCAAAACCTCTTTTAATTGAAATAAACATTTAATTTTACTGAATACATACTATTGTAGCTATCTTCTACTACTTCTATTTCTAAATCTTTATTTATTTTTTTTGTTAGATCATATTTAGAAACTGTTACTTCTTTGTTAAATGTTTCATTTGATACTTTGATAGTGTATTCATAATCTGTACTATCTATTTTTTTCACGTTTGTTATTTCTAAATAATAAGTGTCTGTATTACCAAATACAGTAGTTGAATGATCAGAGAATAACGTTAATTGACGAAAATTTTCATATTCAGTACCAGAAGGACTTCCTTCAGTGAAGTAATATACTCTTGTATAATTATTTTCTTTGAAAGCATTATCAGCAACTGTAACACCATATGGTATTCTTACTTCTTTTAATGCATAGCATCTTCTAAATGCTGAACTACCTATTTCACGTAGTGTTTTAGGGAATGTAACATCTTTTAATGAAGAACAATCTTCAAAAGCATGTCCACCTATTCTCGTTACTCCTTCTGGAATAACAACTGTTTCAAGACTAGAACATCCTTGGAATGTATTACCTCTAATTTCCGTAATCTTTGGTGGTAATTCGATTGTTTCTAAGGATTGACAATTAATAAATGCTTCACCATGGATAGCTTCAATCTTGTCATGAAGATTTACAACTTTAAGACTACGACAGTTGTAGAAAGTTCTTCCTTGAATTTCTGTTACACCTTCTGGAATAGTTATTTCTTCTAAGTATTCACAATTAGCAAAAGCACTTCCACCTAAGTATGTTAATTCAGCTGGTAAGTTTACTTCTTCTAGGAAAGTATCATTTTTGAAAGTTTTTCCCCTTATTTCTTTTATAGTGTCTGGTAAAGTAATCTTACGAACTTTTCTTAGATTAGAAAAAACGTTACCACGAATACCAGTAATTGGTTCACCTTTATATTCATCAGGAACAGTTATTTCATCTTCACCACTTAGTGTTTGAGTATAGAAACGTAAGTGATAACCATCACTAGCTTTTTCATATAAGAAATGTGGTTCGCTATAAACAAATAGCACTAAGACGAATGGTAAGATAACAACCGCTATTCTAATAAGTTTTGTAAATAAAGTATCTTTAACATTTTCAGCTAAAATACTTGCTACAATGTTGGAAATTTTCTCATCTGGACGAGCTTTTACTTCTTTAGCTAAATAATCTTTAGTACTATATTTTGAATTTGATTTAATAAAGACAATAATAACTATTATTTCAAGTAGATATGTCCATGTTGGAAAATGGAAAAAGTATAATGATAAACAAATGAAAGTTATTACTGAAAATAGAAAAGCATTAAGTAATTTACGCCCTAACATTCCCCTAGTAGTTATTTCGTTTACTTTGTAACCATTAGCAACTATTTCTCTTTCAATAGCATTTTGAATTATTTGTTTTTCAGTTGTTAAGTAATCTGGATCAACAGTAGCTGGAGCAGTTGCTGATTGAACTTGAGTTGTTAAAGCCGGACTTGATGCTGAAATAGAAGGATTCACTACTCCATTTGGTGTTGGTTGGAAGCCATTAACAATTGGTGTTATATAGTTACTTTGAGCCGGTGGATTCTTCTTAGTTAGAACGATTAGCATAATTATTCCAGCAATAAATCTCATTACAAATATTTCCATTATTATCACCATTATAATGATAACATAAAAACAATAATTTTGATATAATAAAACTGGTGATAATATGAATAATGTTGAACGTCTTCAAAAAATCATTGATGATGCTAAAAAAATTGTGTTTTTTGGTGGTGCTGGAGTTAGTACTGAATCAGGTATTAAGGACTTTAGAAGTGTTGATGGTTTATATAACGAAAAATATGAGTATCCACCTGAAGTAATGCTTAGTAGAACCTTTTTTGATGAGCATCCAGAAGAATTCTTTGAATTCTATCGTGATAAATTGAATGCTGAAGGTGTGGAACCAAATGTCACACATAAATATTTAAAGAAATTAGAAGATGAAGGAAAACTAATAGCTGTAATAACCCAAAATATTGATGGCTTACATGAAAAAGCTGGAAGTAAAAATGTTTTGTTATTACATGGTACAACATATATAAATCACTGTATGGATTGTGGTAAAGAATATAACCATGATTATGTTTTTAATAGTAAAGGAATTCCTAGATGTAGTTGTGGTGGAATTATAAAACCTGATGTTGTTTTATATGAAGAACCGCTAGATGAAAACGTGGTAAGAGAAGCTATTAAAGCTATCGAAGAATGTGATGTTTTAATTGTTGCTGGTACTTCTTTAGTAGTTTATCCTGCTGCAATGTATGTAAGATATTACCGAGGAGATCACTTAGTAATTATCAATCGTGATGAAACACAATATGATAGTATGGCCGAGTTAGTAATCCATGAAAATATGGGTGAAATATTTAGCAAATTAAAATAACCAAGATTATTCTTGGTTATTTTCTATATATTTATCTAAATCTTTTTTCCAACTAGCAGATAATTCTTTTTCTTCATAGACACAATCAAATGCTTGACCTACTGAATCAAATAAAGCTCCTACGCCTCTTTTGCTCTTACAGTAGTTAGCAGTATTAGAGGACTTAATTCCTAATTGGGCTGCTTCAGAATATGAATCTATATCAGCACCAATATAAATGAATTCCCAATTAGAATGTTTTTCGATTAATTTCTTAATCTTGGCTTTATCGTATTCACGAGAAGCGTTTTCTAAGCCATCGGTTGTGATAACAAATAAGACTTTGTTATCTTTTATTTTTTTGTTTAAGGAATTTATAGTTTTACCAATAGCATCCATTAATGCTGTACAACCTCTTACATAGTATTCTTTTGGAGTTAGTTTCTCAACTTCTTTAATTGGTTTTCTTTCATATAGTACTTCATATTTATCATCAAATAAGACTGTTGTTACATAAGCATTTTTATCTTTTTGATGATCTTTGATAAAAGAATTAAAACCTCCTATTGTGTCTTCTTCAATACCTGACATAGATCCACTACGATCTAAGATAAATATAATATCTGTTTCTTTTTTCATTATTTTTTCCCTCTTTCTGCTATAATAATAGTAGATTTAAAGCTTAAATTGGTCGCTTTGAAGGAGACATTTATGAAAGAAAAATTAACACAATATATTAATGAAAACTTAGAACAAAATAGTTTTGTCGGATTTAAAAAAGCTCGTTATGAGGTGGAAAGAGCTTGTGTTTTTAGTGCAGAAGCTTTAGAGGATTTAGAAACACCTATAAGAGGTGAAAAAAGAGCTGGAAGTTTTGATTTAGATAATTATATTAATGAAAATAATAATGATGATAAGTTTCAAGAATTATTATTTAAATATATTGATTCTAAAGAATTAAAAGATAGTGATGTTTATAATAAAGTACATATAGATAGAAGATTATTTTCTAAAATTAGAAATGAGAAATACCATCCTAGTAAGGAAACTGTTATTCTATTGGGTTTAGCTTTGGAATTAAATGAAAAAGAATTGGATGAATTATTAGCTAGTGCTGCTTATACACTACCTAAGAATAATGTTTATGATTTGATTATTAGATTCTGTTTTGTTGAAGGAATCTATGATTTAAAGGAAGTTAATGAGTTATTAGATTCATATAATTGTAAGTTATTTAGTTATTAAAAAAAGGAAGTAATACTTCCTTTTATTTTGTTAATTTATTTGTTTCTTTAATGCTTTCAGCTGCTATTAGATTTTGGAAAGTTGATAGATGGGTTGAACAATGGAAACTTGCCTTCCCTTCTTGGTAATCAATAGCAAAGAAAGTGATTATTGGATCATTATATTTTAAATTTAATTCAATATGATTTTCATAGATTGCTTGATCAATGTTTTCAATCAAATTATGATTATATATTCTAGGAGATTGAGTAAGTGTATAATAAGCAAATTGTTCTTCAACATATTCTGATTGTAATGTTTTTTGAATATTTTCTAGTTCGAAGATACGACCAGCACTAAGATGAGGTCCACGATTATTTAATTGATAGTCAATTCTTTCAATTCGCCATAAAATTTCTTTTATTCTCTTATCTTTGGTTTTTACTTCTTCGTCAGTATATTCCATTCTAGAAACGCCAATATTTGATTGTGGTAATTCTAGACCATCAACAAATTTTAAACCATTTTGAGTTGAATATAGAATTGGAAAAATATTTAGGTGACCTTGTAATAAGATTTTATCCAATTGTTCTAGTTTACTAAAGCGACCTGTTAGAATATTTAGAATAATTCTAGTCATCTTTTCGTTATATTGAGTTTCGACTGTACGAACATATTCTCTTGTATCATCATTTAATTCCATAGTTGTTTGGAATTCTTTTTTACCATCGATAACCATTTTTTTAATATCAGTTTGTTGAATTGGAAATTTTATAATAGATCCCGGTCTTATTGGTGTGATTGTAGTTTCTTTTGGTGATCTTTGAACTGGTTTAAGAGGAATTATTTTCTTAGAATAAACATAGCGATCATGTTCCATTTTTAGCATGATACCTCTTAGTTCTTTAGTGGTTATTGTTCTAGTAGGAGTTATTACCTTATTTCGATCAATGACAAAATGACCTGAAAAGATTTCTTCAATTACTTTGTGTTCTTCTAAAGCTAGAAGATGGGTATTTGAAGAATTTATTTTCAAGTATAGTATTAATAATTCTATTTCAAGACCTAAATCAAGATTAAAATCGTCACCATTAGCAATAGTATATGAGAATAAGACGTTTGATTGAAGTAGGTTGTTATATGTTTGTAAAACCCCTGACATAACTTACCTATTCGTTTTCTTCTAAGAAAGATTCAATTTCTTTTTTAAGTCTATTTTTTTCTTTTATATTTGTGATTGTATTATAGATACTAATTTTATTTAAGATATTAGCTTTTTCTTCAGCATCTACATCTAAAGCGTAGATTCTTTTTCTAATATCATCAGATATCTTAATATCGATATTAGGAACTTCTAATGGAATTGAGAAGAAATCTCCAACATTATTTCCTAAATCATAATTTCTACTGGTTTTTTCTTTTAAAGCCATAAAAATCACCTGGGTATATAATAACACATTTTATTAAAATAACAAAAAAGATGAGTAGTTTTACTCATCTATTATTGTTTCTTGTATCAACGAATAATTCGTCTTCTAATGAATAATTAAGGTTTTCAATAAAGCAGATTAATTTTTGAAGTTTAATGGTTGCTCTAAAGTATGTTCTTCCTAGTTCATGATTTTGAAGTTCTATGCTTAAAGCTTTACCATGATCTACTAAGTGAATTATACCTTCTTTTGAAGCTTTACAAATTAGTTCAAAAATACGTTTATTATCAAATTGTAATTCTTCAACACCACTATCTCTAGTAGTTCTTAAAGTATCTTGAACACGATTGTATTCTTTTTGATATTCACTTTCAGTATGATCTATTTCTTTATATTGTTCTACTAAACCTCTATATTCTCTCATTATATCTGACAACTTTTCAGTATCTTGGAAGTTAGTTGTATTTAATTGTAATTGACTATCATCAATTGATTTTTTAATAATTTGTTTAGCATCTTTTAATCTTTCGATATTTGAAGCAAGTTCAGGTATTTTACGAGCTGCATCTTGGAAGGATTCGGATGAATACTCATTAATCTTAAAGTCTGATAAAGAAATATCATAGAAATCTAATCCTAGTTTTTCAATTAAACTAACATATAAGTTAAATAAACCAATTAGAACATTGTTCTTTGATATTTCCTCTTTATCTAATTTGTATTTATTATTTAAAGAAGATAATAAAATATATTTTTGAGTATCACTGTTAGCTATTTTAATACTATTTAGGTATTCAGTAACCCATTTATTAATATATTTTTGTTGTGTCTCTAATGGTGCTTTATAGAAAGTATCTCCCATCATATCTGCTTTATTTAAAATCCAGTAGTAATCTGTTAGTTTATATTTACTTGTTTTAGCGGAATACTGTGGAGAAACAAAGCTTTGGAAAGTATCCATTACTTGAGCAACTTTAACTGTTGGTAGATCTTTTAAGCTTTCGTTAGTTAGTTTTTCAGCTTTAGTAAATTCTCTACCGAAATAGTTTTCTTTTTCGGATGTTAAAGTCACTAAGAAGGTCTTTGTTTGCCTTAGATATTCTTCTAAAGAACGACGATCAAAGATTGTATAATTAGGATTCTTATTGAAGAAATATACTCTTTGATATTCATCTCTATCGCAACTTTCTGATAAACGATAGAACCAATTCTTATCAATACTAGTTTCTAGTTTTTCACTGGAAACAAATAAATTATTGTTTTCATCGAATAAGTAATTATCTTCTCTTAGAGCTTCTACTAGGTATTTAAAGAAGGCTTGATTGTCGTCTACATATCTAATATCAGTACTTGGAGTAGTTACTTTATCATCATACATTCCTGGTATACGACCAGTTTCCATAAATTCATCTAAAGAGAATGGAAGACTTCCATCAAATCTTTCTAAGAAATTGTTAATTGAAATAATACTAAAAAGGTTGTTTTTGGTTTTTTCAAAGGTATCGATATCTCTAAATTCGGCGAGTATTTCTGTTCTTAAATCAGAACCATTAACTAAAGAACGTATTAATATTTCAGTACATTTTAGTTCATTAATAGTCATATTATACTCACCTTCTTTTCCTATATTATTTCATTATTAATTATAGCATACTTGGGTATAAAAAAATAGGAATATATTTAATTCCTATTTATCTAAGAAATAGTAGGTTCCTGTTGCCGAAGCTGCTAACTCTTCGTCTTCGTTATAAACATCTGCTTTATAAAAAGCAATTGTTTTACCAACTTTAACTGGAGTAGCTACGCACTTCATTTTCTTTCCTTTACAAGGTCTCATAAAGTTAATATTTGAATCAATTGTTACAACTTTATGACCATTTGCATAAGCTAAAGTACCCATAGCTTGATCAACTAAGCCATAGATTAAACCACCATGAGCAATATTACTTGGATTGTAAGATTTTTCATCCATTTCAACGTATAATACTGCCTTATCATCAGTTAATTCTTCTAATTTAATATTGTTATGTTTACTGAAGCCTGGAAATTTATCAAAATATTTGATTATGTTTTCTTTTGTTAATTCAATATCGTTCATTTTTATCACCCAATTAAAGATATTCTATCACATGTTTATTATTTTTAGTATAATTATTGTGAGGTGGGTTATGAAAAAATATAGTGCTGAAATAACCATAATATTAGTGATTATTGTTATGCTTTTTGGAGTTTTGCTTTGGAATTACGTAAGTAAAGAACAAGCTGAAAAGAAAAGACAAGAACAAAAAGCTACAGAGACACTTAATAGTGTTGAAGCAAGTAATGTATCAATAGTTGATGCTAAGCTTGGTAGTGATGTTCGAATTACACAAGATTATTTAATTAAATACACACATAAAAAAAGTAGTATTTGGTATTTAAGTAAAGCAAAAATTAAGAATATTAAAGAAGATAAAGACCAATTAGTTATGATTTTAACTAATGAACAAGTTGATTTGATTGTTAATATTAACAAAGAAAGATCCCAAGTTAAGAAGAATGATGAAGTATATTTTGTTGGTACTATTGATTTAAGTGATGGAAGTATGGATCTCGCTAAGATAAGTACTGAAGAGATTAATTATAGTAGTGCTATAGAATTAGATTTTAATGAATTAGTTAATAACATAGAAAATGTTAAAAAAACACACTTCCAAGTAAGTGGTTATATGATAACTGAGAATGATAAATATCGTTTATTTGATAGTAAAGAAGCTTATAAGACGGATGCTTCAGTTGGAACTTATTTTAATATATCTTGGAAAAGTGAGTTTAAATATACTGGTAACCAGGATGTTTTATTAGATTGTGTTATTGGTGATACATATAAACTTGAGGAATGTGAACTCATAGAAAAATAGGAATGTTACATTCCTATTTTATTCTGACACTATTTTTAATAGCACCTAATGAATTCATGATTTGTTCATATTCATTAAAGTTCTTTTCATTATATTGATTTCCAGTTGGATATACAACAATTATAGTCATATTAGTATTAGATTTTACTTTTTCGTAGCTACCCTTTTCACTATTTAGTTTTTTGAAGCTAGCAGTATCTAAGGCAACGAATCGACAAGCTTCGCCACCAGAATCCATATTATTAGAACTATAGATGATTATTGAATCATCTTCTTTTTTTATGGTTACTATTTTCATTAATTCAGCTGGTATTGTTAAACTGAATTTATCATTAGAGAACGTATTAATATATGAAAAAGTATTTTCAATATCGTCTACAGCAAGGGAATACTTAGTATTAGCATCACCATTATCATTACTCTTGATAGTACCAGTAATAGATGTTTCGCTATCGTCTTTTAGATCTTTATCATAATCAATTTCAATTTTATTAACGGATGTTCCATCAATGATAATTGGTTCATCTAAATTTAGAACACTAATTTTCTTAGTTTCATTATCAATTGTTACTTCACTAGTGCTAATGGTACCTTTCAATGTCGTTGTTTCATTTACTTTTACTTTTTCACCTGTAGTACAACTAGTTATAAGTAAAACTGTGATTATTAATGCTATAGTCGTTCGTATCTTTTTCATATTCTTATTCTCCTACTTTGATTATAGCATTTAAAAACATTCACTGTTTTAAAATCAGTGAATGTTTACAATCATTTTCCAATTTTGTCGATGTTAACATCAGCCTTGAATAGTAGCTCACGATATTTGGTTATTTCATCGTTGATTTCTGCTACTCTCTTGTCACATTTTCCGTCATTATTTGTAGAGCTGTTTACGTTTGCTTTGCTATCTTCTCTTTTGTATGTACAGTTTTGGCCATTATTGTTTTCATGTAAATTTACAACTGTAGTACCAATTACCATACTATATTCTTGAGTATTAATATTTAGTTCACCATTCTTATAGTTGACTGAATATTCTTTATTATTTTCACTCTTGATACAGTTGGTACTGTTACAACTATAACCGTTTGTTTTTAAATATGATTTCAAACGATTAGAAGGACTTGTAAAAATGATTAGATAAACCGCACAAAAAGCGATAGCTAGAATAGCTAGTAAAAAAGGTCCATAATTGGTTACAATTTTCTTTTTATCTATCTGGTTTCCTTTATATGGAATTAATTTTTGTTTCATATTATCACCTATACAACCGCACCATTGTTTTTCTTTTTTTCTTTTTTAATCTTTTCGATTTCTTTATCTGGATGATTCTTAAAGTATATTATTAAATATACTATATTTATGATGCTTATTATTATCATAATTATATATTCTATTAGGAATATTATAAAGCCCTTATCATATAGTTTAATAATAAAGAATAGTAAAACTCCTAAAAGAATAGTATTTAATATATTAGATACAATATTTAGTTTATGATGAGAGTCTTTTAGAACAGCAACTCCGGATATAATTGTTATGAAATAAGGAATCGCCCAACCTATAAAGACTGTTATCATTATAAAATAATAAGCATTGTCACTGATCTTATTAAATAATAAGATAGCTAGCATTATTAAAGCTATTATTATTTCGGAAGAACCAAGTATTTTTCTTTTCATATCATCACCTATGCTAGTTTTGGTAAATCATTTTGCTCGATAATACCATTTAAATAATGTTGATTACTTAAGCGTAATAGTTCTTTAAATGTTATTTCTAGATAGAATGAATTATCTGTTTTTTCATAGTCTTCAAAGATAATAATATTTTCAAATGGTTCTTTAGTATTATTGGTTTTTAAATAGAAACTACAACCAATAATAGCATTCGAAATATGGGTAATTATTGAGTGATTATAGTTATATAATTCAACATTACGATATTTCTTAGATTGATCTTTTTTAAGATCTTCATACTCTTTTTTAAGAGCTGCAATAGTTGAGTTTAAACGAGCTATTATGATACTCTCTTGATTTAATTTACTTACACATAATTCTAGCTCTTTTTGATATTTTTCTGGACTTAAGTCTTTCATATCTAATTCTTGACGATCTTGTTTATATTGTTCTAGTTTTTTCTTAGAAGCTGCTAGATCTTTAGTCATATTATTAATAGATACTTTTAAGTCTTGTTCTGTTTGTGAATAGATACTATTCATATATTGAGGTTTAATATTTGTTAAATCAATTAAACCGTAATCAATCTTTTCAGATGGATTATGGTATGTTAAAAGATATTTAAATGTTGTTAAAACTAATAATAGTTTTATATCATTTACATTAGTTCTTTCACGTAATGATTCATACTTTTCTTTAGGACCTATTCTAATATTTGTTATTAAATCAATTAGGTTATCTAAATAAGAATTCATATGTTCTAAGAGATTAATATCATTACTAGATTGCCATACAATATTTTCTACTAAATGTGTTTGTTTACTTAATGGAGCTTTGTAGAAATTATCATCTATATAAGAAGCTATTTTATCTAATAGTTTTTGATCTGTTTCAATTAAGTTTTTCTTTTCTTCAGTTAGTTCAAAACCTTCTTTTTGGCATTCGCTAACTAATAAATTATAGAAGATTTTATATGTTTCTTCATTTTCTAAACCGTGCTTAAACTGTTTTAAATGTTTTAGATAATGGATAGCAGCATTTTTAATAATTAAAATATTATTTTCACGAGCTATTTTAGTCTTATCGGTTTGTTTAACTTTAATATTGTAATAAGTAAAGCTTTCAATGAAATCACTTAAGTCTTCTTCATTAGTTACTTTAGAAATGTCACGATTAGGTATTGTATAACAAATATTCATTTGTTTTAGACCTTCGTTTGTATTCTTATCTAAAAGAATAGATACTAAAGTTAGAAGGAATCTTGCTTCAACAAAGGAATTGTCTTGGAAATAAATTCTTTCATTGATTTCGTTATAATAGAAGTCTTCATTGGTCGCTTTCTCTTGAACAATTAAAAGTAATTCTAATTCATCTTTAGATGAAATATTAGATACTTTCTTAGTATCAAGAGGAACTCTATCTGGATATTTACTAACGTATTGATTAAATTTATCCTCTAGATAATCTTTACTATTAATGATTAATTTATATAAGTAAATATAAATCAAGAAATTATTTTTATCTTTAGTACGGTAAAAGTATGCACAATCTTCTACCTTAGTTTTAGGATGATTAATTAAATTGATAATTGATTCAATTATTTTAGAAATCCCCTCTTTAATATTGGCATAGTTGTTCATACTTTTCACCTCCTTATAGTTTTTTTAATTCACCACTAATAATTGAATATAAGTAAATGCTTATTTCTTTATTAGATAATTTAGAAATATATTCTTTGTAACCATTTAATTGTTTTAAATAGTTTTCATCTTCAACATTGTTTAATTTGTAATCGATTATATCTATTTTGTTATCGTATTCTAACATTAAATCGATAATGCCATGATATTCTTCTAAATCTTCTTCATAAATAAACTCATGTTCTTTATATATTTTAGCATCTTTTATTTGATTTAATAAAGGTTTGTCTAAGAATTCTTTAATTCTTCCCTTTAAGAACTCATCTTCTATTAAATCATAATTAGGATTCTTTAGGTCAATAAATTCGAAGATTTCATGCGCTTTTAAACCAAATTGCATGTTGTCATAGATTCTTTTATCAATTAGATTATGAGTAGTTTTAGAGAAATGTTTACTTTCTATTTCGGAACTTTCAGGAATTGTAATCTCTTCTACTGTTAATGGTTCTTTAGTTGATGTAAGTTCCTTCTCTTTTATTTTAATATATTTATACTCTCTTGTAATATCTAAATCATTTATATCAATCTCTTTGTAATACTTGTTTATTTTAAACTTAATTGATTCTAAGATTTGACTAAATGAACGATATTTTCTTCTAATTAAGTCTTCGATAGTACCATTAGGATCTAATTCATATTCACTTTCTTCTAGAGATGGTGTAATTAGAATCATCTTTTCTTTAGCTCTAGTTAGAGCAACATAGAATAAACGAATACGTTCACCTATTTCTTCTTCTATATAGTGATATTTTAGTAAATATTTGATAATTGTATCTTGAATACCATCTTGGAAGACTGGTGTTACAATTCCATATTTATTACTAAATAAGAAACGATCATTTAATTCACGAATATTAAATTCTTTATATAAACCTGGATAATAACAAACATGATATTCTAATCCTTTAGATTTATGTATAGTCATAATACGAACTGAATTAGCATTAGTTCCAGCTATTTCATAATTCATATCCTGTTTGTTTTCAATTAGTTCTTTTAAGTAATCTCTGAATGAATAAATGTTATAACCTAAACTACTTAGATTATCAGCAATATCGATTAATTTACTTAATCTAATTAATGCTGTATCAATGCCACCAACTGTAATTAGTTTTTCATACATATTAGTTTTAGTAATGATATATTCTAATAATTCAGAAATACTCAAATGAGATAGATTATTAGCAATATCTTTAAAGTCATCATAGATAGTAGATTCAGTAAAATTATTATTTAAAAAATAATTAAATATTTTTTCATCATCATAATCATATAAGTAACTTCTAGCTATACTAATAAAGTCATATTTAAATTCTTGATCATATTTTTCTAAATGAATATTAACAATTAAATCTATTATATTTTTAATAATATAGATTTCATCAGAGTTATTAAACTTCTCTTCTTTGAAGATTGTTAATGGTATTCCTAGGTATTCAAAAATCTTCTTATATAATTCAAAAGAAGCTCCACGATCAATTAAGATAACAAAGTCAGAGTAAGAAGCTTCTTTTAAGACCTTACTATCTTTATCGAATACTTGGTATTTATTTTTAATTTTATCTTGAATATCACGAGCAATAGTAAAAGCTTCAATTTCTTCTTCAGAATATTCTGATTCTTTATCGTATGGATATTCAAGTATTTCTAATTTATAATCTTGATTTGTTTTTCCTTTTTCAATATATGAAGTATTTCCAAAGACCATACGATGTGATTCCTTATACTCTGCTCCACCAATATTATTATCCATGATTAAATCGAAGATATCATTAATACCTGTAAGAACTTCTTCACGAGAGCGGAAGTTTTTAACTAAATCAATTTTAATTCCATCGTCATGATTACTATAGCGATCATATTTGTTTTTAAAAATATATGGATTAGCATTACGGAAGCGATAGATAGATTGTTTAATATCACCAACCATATAGACATTATGATTTTGAATCATAGAAATAAAAGCTTCTTGGATGTCATTTGTATCTTGATATTCATCAACCATTATTTCTTTAAATGTATCTTTTAATTCGTTACGAACGAATTCGTTTTCTCTTAAGATTTTGATTGATAATAGTGCTATATCTTGGAAGTCATAAATTTCATTTTGAGATTTATAAGCATGCAAGCTATCTAAGAAATCTTTAATGATTGAAAGTGCTGCTTTAACATAAACACGAGAGTTTTTTAAACGAATCAGTATGTTTTCTTCTGTGCCATATTTTAATACATCTTTTAGATCTTTAATACTATCTTGATATTGGGTTCTTATTAAAGCTCCTTCTTCATCTATTTTAAAAGATGGAAAGCGGCCTAAATCAACTATAGCATTAATTATTTCATCAATTGTTTTAGCATTGTAAAGCTTGTCTCCATAACCAGCAACTTTGATTCTTTTATCTTCATCTAATAATTCTAATAAAGCTTCATAGTTGTTATTTAATCTTTCTTTTAAGTTACCGATTAATAAACGATATTCCGCTAGTAATTTGTTATATTGTTCATCACTAGCAAAGATTTCTAAATACTTGTTTAGGTATTCTTCTCGATCTGGCATGGCATCTATTTTAGATGCTATTTTTAAGAACGGTGTTTTAAGATTATTATCATCTTTAACACAGAAATCTTTAATTAGTTTTTCAAATTCTGGAGTTCGATTTTGATAGTATTTATCAAAGATTTCATCCATTATTTCAGTCTTTTTCATTTCAATAATAGATTCTTCAGAAATTGATATATCATTAGAGATATTTAGTAAATAATGGTATTTCTTAACGATAGATAAAGCGAATGAATCAAATGTTGTAATATAAGATTGATCAACTAATTCTAATTCTTTTTTTAGCTCAGGATCTTGAGCAATAGATTTTCGGATACGTTCTTTCATTTCAGCAGCTGCTGCTTTAGTAAATGTTAAAACTAGGAGTTCATTGATATGAGTTCCTTCTTTTAAGATACGCATTGTTCTAGCTGTTAAGACTGCTGTTTTACCTGAACCAGCTCCTGCTGAAACAATTATGTTAGTATTTTTGGTATCAATAGCGAGTTGTTGTTCTTCTGTCCAAGCCATTACTCTTCACCTCCAAAAATATCTTCAATAGGTTCTAATTCGTTATTATCAGATGGTGTGTGATAACAAATATCACGATATTTGCAATAAGCACAACCATAGTTATAATCATCAATTACTTTAGGAGCGATCGGGAATTCAGCTGCACTAATTTTATTAGCTGCGATTTGAATATTTTTTTCGGCCATATCGCATAGTTTTGTAATTTGTTCAGATGATAAAGTGTTAGCATATGAACTAAAACTACCATCTTTGTTTATTCTCATACCTTTAATAAGTTTACTATTTTCGTATTCTTTATCTAAGAAAGATAGAATAGCTGGATCATCATTTGTATAGCCTTGTAACATTAGAGCTTTTCTTTTGATATCTTTGTAATCAAGTTTTTGATCTGCACCAACTTCATTATTTAAAACGTGTTGTAAGTAAAAACCAGCCACTTCAACGTTTTCTAACTTTTTAGAGTTCTTAGCTAAATACAAGTAGATAGGTAGTTGCATTCCCATACCGTAAGGTACTGTAGATAAATTAATATCAACATTACCAGTTTTATAATCGATGATAGCAGCAATAGTTCTACCCTCTTCTTCTTTATATTTAATTTTGTCTATATAACCAGTGAAAGTTATTTTCATGTCACCAGAAAGACTTGTAAAGACTTGTTCTTCATGTAATTCATTATTTAATTCAGTATAGTTTTCTTGTTCTTTTAATACCTCAATTACAAAAGCTAGTTCATCATGTAGTTTTTCTAAGAAGAATAATTCTTTTGTGTTAAATTCTTGAGTCTTTAATTCTTGTTCCCATAATTCATCATATGTCCCTTTATAGTTATTAAATTTTTCTAAAACAGCATGATAAAGAGTTCCTAACTTAGTGTAGAAAGTATCTTCATAAATATTTAAATCTAGAATATAAGTCAAATAATAAGAGAAAGGACACTTATAGTAGTTATCAACTTTAGTATAGGATAAACCTAGTTTATCATTTAAGAATTTTTTTAAAGAAGAAGCAGGAAAACCACTAAAGCGATGATCAAAAGTATTATATGGTAAGTCTTTATAAGTTGACGCCAAAGAGAATAATTCATCACTGGTTGTACCATATTTATTGAATTCGTCTTTTAAACTTGTTAATTTTATTTCATTATAAAGATTAGAATTTTCATGAGATTGATATTTTATTTCATTAACAGGATAATTTAATTCTTCATTTAAATTAGAAATATTAAATATTTCACCATTAGCCAGTTCTTTAAAAGAAATAATTAAATTCTTAATACTAGCTAAAGCTAAGATTGTATCTTTCTTCTCTTTATTATTTTTATCAACAGTTAAAGAGATATTTAATTCTTGATATTCCTTGTCTGTTAGGTATAGTTCATCACGATGAATAATTGGAATTACACCTTGATCAAATGATAACAAATAGACATAATCTTCTTCAGAGAATACTTGATCAATGTTTGCTTCATGAACAGATTCTGCTATATTTTTAGTTCTAATTTTTGTAGCTTTTAAATCATTTTTAATTAATGGAAGAACTTCTAGATAGTTGTCGATAAAAGCATAGTTATTAACAATAGAAAGAATTTGATTATAGATTTCTTCGTCTTCTTCATTAGCTATTAACTCTTTTAAGTCTTCCATTGTTTTATTCATGTCTTCACTATATGATTCTAAGAATTTATTTACTAGATAAGTACCATAAATGGACCCTTTATCATTAATTGTAAAGGGTATTTTAAACATTGGGAAGATTCTTCTAATAAGCTTATAGTATTCATCTGATAGATTAGTTAGATAGATGTTTTTAATATCTACTCCACTTTTAATAAGTCGACATATATCATTAGCAACAAAGACTACTTCATCTTCAATGGTAGCTAGTTTATTAATAGGATGTTCTTTATATTTAATTTCTTGATTATTAATTATTTCTACATTAGAAAGAGAACTTAATTCATCTTTAAGTTTTAGTATTTCTTTTGTTTCACCTAAATTAAGGATCATAATATTTTTATCTTTTAGGTATTCTTTAAATAGTTTGTTTATTGTTAAAAGATTCTTTTCTAGTAAATCTTTTTTTAATTCTTTTAAGAAATTCAATTTAGAACTCTGATATTCTTTATCTTCAATATAGATTAAATTGTTTAAATAGATTTCTGCTATTTCTGAAATAACTTGATATTTATTCAATACATAAAGAATTGTTTTGGGATTATAATCATAATAAAACAATTTATTAAACTCTCTTAAGGTATAGATTTTAATGTTTAATAAAGAGTTATTAAAAGACTTTAATAGTTCCTTTTTATGATTGTTTGTTGTAATGATAATATCAGTTTTTTCAAACATTTTAATCACCACTATAATTTTACCATATAAATAAATAGATGTCCTATAATCATTCGTAAAAGAGCCAAATTAATAACTATAAAATATATAAAATATTTTTATAGTTAAAAATACGTCAATAAAATTGATTTAACTAGCGTTTTAGCTTATAATAGAGGCATTGGAAGAGGGTATTGGGTATGAATGAGATTCTAGTTAAACTTGAAGATAAAATTAAAATTCTTTTTGGGAAAGAATCGAATAAGGAAAAGAAGTTTTCTCTTCTAGAAATAGCTAGAATAATTGACCCAAGAAATAAATATCCTTTCTCTTACTTTGAATTAGCATTAAGAAAATTGGAAATTGAAGGGACTCTATATTATGAAAAAGAGTCAAAGACTTTTTGTTTATTCCCTTATAATCTAGGATTCGTTCAATGTTCAGTTTTAAAGAACAATGTCGGTGAAGGTCTTATAGACATGCCAGATGGAAGAAAGTATAAGCTTGAAGGTGATGAAGCTAATACTTTATTATCTGGTGATTTAATCGTTATTGAACCTACTACGAAAAGATCGGGTAATCGAATGATTGCCAATTTTGACAAGCTTGTAAAAAGGAAAAATGGTCTTGTTGTTGTTAGAGTTGATAGAGATTGGGATGATGCTAAATTAATTCCGATAAGTGATAATTTAGGTTACCCTATTGTTTTAGAAGGCGATAAAATCTATTCATATAGTAATGGAGATTACTTACTTGTTAGAATTGGTGAATTAAATCCAATTGGTTATTTTGAAGCTGAAGTAATTAAACCTGTTGATATTAAAAAAACACCAGTTGAAAAGTTAATAGATTCAAAAGAATTTGATGATGAATATGTTTTAACTGCTCATATGGCAAATACAGAAAGTGCCAATTTAGAAGCTGAAGAAGAAAACTTTACTGTTAAAGGTGTTATGAGAATTAATAAATATGGTGAAGGTTTAGTTGCAACAAAGAATGGTAAAACTTATTTAATTAAGCCAGAATTCTTTAGTGATGCTTTTAAAGGAGACATCGTTGAAATTAGACCAACTAAATTAACATCTCATGGTCATATTGTTAGTAGAGTTGAAAGCGTTGTTAAAAGAAATGATGGTTTAATAGCTATAGAAGTTGATTATGATAAAAAGAATGAAGTTGTTTTAAAACCATTAAATTATAATTTAAAGCACAAATTAGTATTACCATCATCCTTTGATGGAATATTAGTTCCAGGAGATCGTTTTATAGGTCGTATAGGAGCTTATCCAGTAAAAAATGTTTATGAAGTAGAATATGTTAGAAGTTTTGGTCATAAAGATGATCCAGATGCTGATTTAAAACTAATAGAAGCTGAATATGATATTGTTGAAGAATTTACTCCTGAACAAAATGCAGAAGCTTATTCAATGCCAAGAAATCCGTTACCTGAAGAGTATGCTACTAGAGTTGACCATCGTAAACAACATGTATTTACTATTGATGGAGTTAGAGCAAAAGATAGAGATGATGCTGTATCAATTGAAGAGTTACCAAATGGTAATTATAAAGTAACTGTTTTTAGTTCAGATGTACCAGCTCGTATTCATCCAGGAATGCATCTTTGGGATGCTATTATGGATAGATGTACTAGTGTTTATATGGATGAATCATTAAATCCAATGTTACCTTATGTTATAACGAAAGATATATGTTCCCTAAATCCAGGTGTTGATCGTTTAACATTTGATACGGTTATGATTATGGATAAAAAAGGTCATATTCTAGATTTTGAGTTTACTGATGGAATAATTCGTTCAGAAAAAGCTATGACTTATGATGCTGTTAACGAAATACTTGAAGAAGGTAAAACTCCTAACGGTTATGAACCTTATGTAGAGGATTTAAAGAAATTAAATATAGTATCAAAAGGATTTGCTAATTGGTTATTCCAACAAGGAATGATTGATTTTGATGATATTGAAAGTGATATTGAAGTTGAACGTGATGAAAATGGTAAAATCGTTGAATTCAAAGCTGAAAAACAAAGAACTGCACAAAGATTAATTGAATATTTAATGTTAGCTGCTGGTTACTGTGCTGGTTTATATACAATGTTTCCAACAACTTATCGTGTAGAAGAAGCACCAGAAGCTGGTTCAGTTAAAGCTGCTCTTGAAAAAATTAAAAAGATGGGTGTTAAAGTAGTTAAAACTGAAGATATAACTGATCGAAAATTCTTACAAAGAGTTATTAAATCTATTCAATCACAGCCTGTTAGAACGGCTGCTGCAAATCAAATATTACTTGCTATGAAACCAGCGAGAATTGATGTTGATGGCAATATCGGACACTATGTATTAGGATTTAAAATGGTTCGTATAACTAGTCCAATGCGTAGAGCTGAAGATGATATAGCAATAATGCAAATTAGAAAACAAAGAGACTGTTTGTTTAACCCAGAAACAATAAATGAAGAAATGGCTGGCGATCATGATTGGATAAAACGCCAAGCTGAATTAATTACACTTAGACAAGATAATGCTGATAAAGCTGAAAAAGATGCTGTTTTATTAAGAATGATGAAGTATATAGATGATCATATTGGCGAATCTTTCCCTGCCATGGTAACTTATGTTAATAAAGGTGGAATATTTATTAAAACAAGTAATGGTGTTGTTGGTAAGATAGATATTAATGATTATGATGGTGATACCCTATTCTTTGATGAAAAGAAATTAGCATATAGAGGTAGAGCTACTGGGGCACTTATTAAAATAGGTACTACTCTGGTTGTTACAGCATTAGATACTCGCCGAGAATATAAAACAATTAACTTCGGTGTAAAATATGAAGAATGTAAAAAACTAACGAGAAAGAATTGCATTAAAAAAAGGAGCTAAGCTCCTCTTTTTTATCTGTTAATAATCGCCATACAAGCTAGCATGATAAATAACGCTGCAATAACAACTAAAATAACATTTAGTGCACTACCGCCAATAGCGTTTGCTGCAACATCGTATGTTACTTCTTTTATCATTAAAAAGAAATCCTTAATCATTTCCCATAAGTCTTTCATTTCATATTCTACTTGTTCCCAAAAAGTATGTTTTACTAATAGTTGTGTTAATACATTCATTTTGACACTTCCTTATCATTTTTAATTATAATATAAACTTGCTTTTTCTTCAATTGTTTGTTATTATATCAATGTTCATGGCGGTGTTGGTGAAGTGGTTAACACACCAGATTGTGGCTCTGGCACGCGTGGGTTCGATTCCCACATACCGCCCCATGTGTAAATAACTAGTCGAAAGACTAGTTTTTTCATACAAAAAAAAGAATAGTTTTTACTATTCTTTTTTATTTATGTCTTCTTTGTTTTACTGCTTCTAATTTACTAGATAGATATTCGATGTAAGAAGCAAGTTCTTCTGGATTACTTTTTAATTCTTCTAGGTGTTGTTTAGCTTCTTCAATGGTTAATTCATGTGGATATGTAACATATGTTAAAGAATTAGGTTCTTTTATATCAATGCTTTCGCCATCCCAGAATGCAAATGGATCTGGTTTAATTACTACTCCTGTTACCATATCTTTAACTGGTTTTGTATAAAAAGTATTTGTGTTGTTATTAATAAATCTATTAACGAAATTTTCGTTCCACGTTACTAGTATAGACTTTCCTTCAAATTCTTCTAGTTTAACTAATCCATATTTTTTCATTTTTATTCCCCCATATTGTTATAAAGACCATTGAATAAAAAAGACAAGGCCTTTATATTAAAAGTCTTGTCCAGATTTTCATCTTATTAATACGGTATAATATACGTCTTGACGTATTAATACTTTTAAGGACTACTCCCTTTCATATGCGTTGTATTATAGCATAAAAAGGGCATTTTGTAAAAAAATGATGGTTTTTTACAAATATGTTTCCATGTGTAAACCAAAGAATACGACAAGTATTCTTTTTTTATATGGTCTAGTATAATTATAATAGGTGGAGCTTATGAATTATTTGTTATATCTAGCTTTATTACCATCTTTACTATTAGGTAGATATATTTATAGTATGGATAAACTTGAAAAAGAACCTAAAGGTTTATTAGTTAGGCTTTTTCTATGTGGTTTATTATCAACTGGATTAACATTTTTGCTTTCCTATTTAATGAGTTATTACATGCCTATATTTAATGATGAATCTACTGATATTCCAATATTACTTGTTAATACTTTTATTGGAATTGCTCTAGTAGAGGAATTTTGTAAATGGATCTTCTTAGGAATAAATACATGGAATAATAAAGAGTTTAATCATACTTATGATGGAATTGTCTATGCTGTTTTTGTATCCTTAGGTTTTGCGACGATAGAAAACCTCTTATATATATTTACGAGTGAAAATGTTTTATTAATAGCTATTATAAGAGGTCTTTTAGCAGTACCAGGTCATGTTTTTAATGGTGTGTTCATGGGTTACTTTTATTCTTTAGCAAAAAAAGGATTAATAGAAAAGAATAAATTTAAGTATTATGGATGTTTATTTTTGAGTTTATTAATACCTACTCTAACCCATGGTTTCTATGATTTTTGTTTAATGGCAGGTTTACCAATACTATTATTTACTTTTGTAATTTATATAATTTGTTTATATATTTTTGCTTTTGTTAGAATTGCAAAATCTTCCAAACATGATGAAGCTTTCATCAAAGTTTATTGTCGTCATTGTGGAGCTGTTAAAGAAGGCTTATATTGCGGAGTATGCGGAAAGTGAGTATTAACTCTCTTTTTTTGTGAAAATTTGATGAATATTCGGCTTTTTTCTTGTATTTTAGCTTATTAATTTGATAAAATACTTGTGGGGAGGATGATTTATATGGCAAAAGCTAAGAAAAAAATCGAAAAGAAAGAAGAAGCAATCGAAGAAGTTGAAGAAGTTGAAGAAGAAGTAGTTCTTGAAGATAAGGCTGAAGAGGAAGCTGAATACGAACCTCTAAGTGTTGAAGATAGATTATTAAATATCGAAAAGAAATTATCTACTATTTTAATTCTAGTTATCATTACATTAGCAATCGCTGCTATTACAATGATTGTTGCGTTTGGTGGTAACGACGGAAACTCTACTTATAGCGATAAGGGTTCAAATAGTGGTAATTCAAGTTCTGAACAAGCTGATGACTATACTTATGATACAAGTAAGTTCAAAGAAATATCTGCACAAGATATTGCTGCTGAATCTAAAGGTAAAACTATCGTTGTTATGATTGGTCGTCAAGGTTGTGGATATTGTTCTATATATGCACCTATTATTGAAAAAGTTGCAGAAGCTCACAATGTTCAAGTTAGATACATTGATTTCTTAAAGATTGTAGATATCTCTGCTGGAACTGTTACAGATTCTGATGCTTATAATTTAATTAAGAATTTAGATGCTGTTTCTGATTGGGATAAGTTTGGTGAAACTGCATTAAAGGGTACACCAAATACATTATTCATTAAGAATAGTAAGATTATTTATGGTGTTAATGGATACCATGAAGAAGCTGACGTAGAAGCTGCATTTAAAGCTGCAGGTCTATAAGATGATTAAAAGAGATTAAGTAAATACTTAATCTTTTTTTATGGTATAATTTTTGTGGTGATTTTTATGATCTTGATAAGTGGTAAAAATTATAGAGATACACATTTAGAAGTATTAAAAGAAAAAGTTAGAAATCTTGAAGTTAAACTTGGTTTAGCAGTAATCCAAGTTGGAGATGACGAGGCTAGTAATATTTATATTAAACAAAAAGAAAAATTAGCTTTGGAATTAAACTATATATTTGTTCATAAAAAATTTAATGAAGACGTTAGTAACTTTGAAGTTATTAATTATATTAAAGAACTTAATAATGATGATAGTATTGATGGCATTATAGTTCAATTACCGATACCAGATAGATTAGATAAAGAATTAATAATTAATTCGATTGACCCATTGAAGGATGTTGATGGTTTAACAAATATTAATGCCGGTAAATTATTTAATAATTCCCCTGCTCTAATCCCATGTACCCCAAAAGGTATTATGGAATTACTAGATGAATATAATATCGATGTTAACGGTATGAATGCCGTTGTAATTGGTAGATCTAATTTAGTAGGTAAACCGGTTGAACAATTATTAACAAATAGAAATGCAACTGTAACAGTATGTCATTCTAAAACAAAAGATATTGGTTTTTATACAAGAAATGCTGATTTAATTGTTGTGGCTGCTGGTAAACCTTCTTTATTAACAGGAGATATGATTAAAGAAGGTTCAATTATAATCGATGTAGGAATTAGTCGTATAGATGGTGTTTTACATGGTGATGTTGATTATGATTCTTGTAAAGAAAAAGCTTCTTATATAACACCAGTTCCTGGTGGTGTTGGGCCAATGACCGTTTATGAATTAATGAATAATGTTTTTTTAGCACATAATTTAAGAAAAAAGGTTTTTTAATAAACCTTTTTTTGATAGAATAAAAATATGAAATTTAGTTAGGAGGGATATTGATGAAAAAGAAAGGATTAATGGCTTTATTACTTGCTTTAGTTTGCTTACTATCTGTTGCTTGCGGAAAAGATGAAGAAAGTAAAGAGAAGAAAGAAGAAAAGGTTACTGTTAAAACTCTTGAATGTTCTCTTAAAGAAGACGATGCTGAAGTAACTATGGTTATTAAACAAGACCAAAAAACTTACAAGTTCACAGAATTAACTATGACTATGTCTGGTCCTAAAAAAGCTTATGAAGACTTAAAAGTATCTGATGCTGATTTAGAAAAAATGATTTGTGAAGACGAAGATGAACAATATAAGAGTTGTAAAGTTAAATTCGAAGGCGATAAACTAATTGCTACTATGGAATTTGATCCAGACAAGTATGAAAAAGAAGTAATCGATGATGATGATTATGATATCGATAAACTTGATGAAAATACTTTAAAGAAAATAAAGGATTCTGCTGAAAAAGAAGAATATACTTGCAAATTATCTTAATAAAGAATGAACTATTTCTATAGTTCTTTTTTTTATGCTATAATCTAGGACGAGGTGATATCTATGAATATTAAAAACCTTAGTATGTCTTTTGGTATCCAAGAAGTATTCGACGATATCACATTACATATTAATGAATCAGAAAAAGTTGGAATTATTGGAATGAATGGTGCTGGTAAGAGTACTTTCTTTAATTTGATTATGGGTAGATTAGAACCTGATAAAGGAAGTATAACATTCAAACCAGGAACTAGAATTGGTTTTTTACCACAAGTTATTAGTGATGAAATACCTAGTATGCATATTACTGTTTTTGATTATCTACTAGAAGGAAGACCTATTAAAAAGTTAGAAGAAGAACTTAGTGAAACATATACTCTTGCTAGTGTTGAAACAGATGATAAGAAAATAGATTTTCTAATGAAAAAGATAGCTAAGTTACAAGCTAAGTTAGATTATTATGATGTCTATAGTTCTGAAAGTATTCTACTTAAAATAATTGATGGTATGCATATCGATAGTGAATTGTTAGATATGGAATTATGTAATCTATCGGGTGGTCAAAAAAGTAAGATAGCTTTTGCAAGATTACTCTACTCGAAACCAGAAGTATTACTTTTGGATGAACCAACAAACCATTTGGATAATGATACAAAAGATTATATTATTAATTATTTACGTGGATATAAAGGAATGGTTTTAGTAATCTCCCATGATATAGATTTCTTAGATCAAGTTACAACACAAACTTTATATGTTGATAAAATGAAACATACTATGGAATTATATCCTGGTAATTATGAAAAATATATGAAGATAAGAAATGAAAGACAAAAGACTTTAGAGCGTATTGCCGAAAAGCAAAGTGCTGAAGAAGAAAAATTGAAAAGAATTATTGCTAAATATATTGGTGGTAATGAAAAGAAAGCTCGTATAGCTAAAGATAGACAAAAGAAATTAGCTAGATTAGAAGATCAAAAAGTAGTCTTAGAAAAGAGTGCTAAAACAGCTAGATTCAAAATGAAGATAACTCATCCAAGTGGTGTATGTCCATTAAAATGTGAGAATCTTAGATTTGGTTATAAAGAAGATCATATCTTAATTGATAATTTAACATTTGATTTAAGTCGTGGTGAAAAGTTCTTAATTGTAGGAGAAAATGGTATTGGTAAATCTACCCTACTTAAATTAATAGTTGGAATTCTAAAACCACTAGCTGGTGAAATATTAGTAAACCAAAAGTGTGAAATTGGATATTATGCCCAAGAACATGAATTATTAAATAATGATAAAACAATTCTAGAAAATATTGAAGAATTTGGTTTAAGTAAGAATGAAATGAGAAGTTTCTTAGGTAATTTCTTATTTAGTGGAGATGAAGTATTTAAGAAAGTTGGAGTATTAAGTCCCGGAGAAAGAAGCCGTGTTGCTTTAGCAAAACTAGCTTTAACTGGCGCTAACTTCTTGATACTAGATGAACCAACAAACCATTTGGATCCACAAACACAAGAAATAATAGCTAAAACTTTTAGAGATTATGAAGGTACAATGTTAGTTGTAAGTCATAATGTAGAGTTTGTCGATAATCTAGGAGTAGAAAGAATGTTAATGCTACCTAGTGGTCAAATAAGATATTATGATAAGAATACTGTTTTATATTATCAAGAATTAAATAATCAAAGTAAGTATAAGAAGAACTCATAAGAGTTCTTTTTATGTTATAATACTGGTATGAAAGAAGGTTCTTTATGAAAGTTTATAATAAGTTAGTAAGAGATAAAATTCCTGATATCATTTTGAAAGACCATTGTTTACCTACAACAAGAACTTTAGATGATGAAGAATATATAAAAGAATTAAATAAGAAATTAAAAGAAGAAGTTAAAGAATATCTAGAAGAAGAAAATATTGAGGAAATGGTTGATATTTTAGAAGTAATTAGAGCTATTCTAGATTATAAAAAAGTTACGTACGAAGAGATAGAAGAAAAGAGAATTAAGAAAGCTAGAAAACGTGGAACTTTTAAAAAGAAGACATTCTTAGAAAAAGTTGTGGAAAGTGGAGACTAAAAGTCTCTTTTTTATTTGTAAAACCTTGATTTTTGCTATACAATAATAGTATAAGGTAGAGGTATGGATGGTGATATAGATGTACAATAGAGTTGAATCAGCAATACAATTTATGATTAAAGCTCTACATGGTCAAAAGATGAAACATGATAATATGGATAAGTCTTTTCATTCAATGATTGTTTATTCAATGATTAGAGATGTTACTAAAACAGAAGATGTCTTAGTATCTGCTCTTCTTCATGATATTATCAATGATACTGAATATGGTTATGAAGAAATTGAAGAAATGTTTGGAACTTTAGTTGCTGATATGGTTTCTGACCTATCAGAAGATATGAGTATTGCTAAATGGCTAGATAGAAAAAAAGACTATATTAGAAGAATGAGAGCTAACCAAGATGTTAATGTCCTAAACATTATGTTAGCTGATAAACTACATATGTTACTTTCCAACTATGATAATTATTTAAAGAATGGTGACAAAATTTGGAAAAATACAGGTGGGTCTAAAGATGAAAATAGATGGCTGTATAGAGAGGTATACTATATCGCTAAAAAAGGACAAGCTGATGAGAAGATGCTTAGTCGTTATAAAGATTTAGTTAAGGTTTATTTTGGTGATATAGATGAATAATATATTAGAGAAACATTGGAAACCAATTGTCTGTTCTTTGTGTATTATTATATTTATATGTATTGCTTATTTATTAACTCTTAATAACTTAAGTGGATTTGATAATGTTATTTATAGAATAGTTACCAGTGTTAAATGTGAACCAGTTACTCTATTCTTTAAGGTTATAACCTTTTTATGTAGTAAGTGGTTTATTATATTTTTAACATTAACGATTATGATATTTAGTAAGAATAAAAAAAGAGCTTTCTTTATAGCTCTTAATGTCTTATTATGTTATTTCTTAAATCAAACTCTTAAATTGATATTTGCTAGAGAAAGACCTTTAAATATTAATTTAATTACGGAGAAAGGTTTTAGCTTTCCTTCGGGTCATTCAATGATTAGTGTAGCTTATTATGGGTTTATAGCTTATATAATAGCCCACACAAGAATGAAGAAAAAGAAAAAGAGATTATATGTTATCTCTTTAATGATTCTAGTATTACTAATTGGAATAAGTCGAATTTATTTAGGTGTTCATTTTGCATCTGATGTATTAGCTGGTTATGCATTAGCTACGGCTTATTTAATTATTTATATATTATTGTTTTATAAAAAGATGGAAATGTAAATTTCCATCTTATTTTATGTATTCTTCTAAATTTTTTAATTTATATGTTGCTAGTGGCATTCTACTTGTTGGAATAAATCCTGGTTCAGCATTTATAACATCAGGAATTCTATTAACGATATCTGCACAAGTTAATTCGACTGTTTTAGGTTCATTAACTGTAATAGTTGTATCTGGTTCACCATAAACAGTCCATTCATTTTTATCTACTTCGCCAGGTGCATATACTTTACCAACACATTCAGCTTCTAAGAAGATTCCCTCTTCGGTTTCAGCTGTAACTAATGCTGACATACCAGTAGCATCACCGGCTTTAATTTTGATACCTAAAGTAGTTGATTCTAGATCTTCAACATGAGTTTGTGGTAAACAAACTTGAGTCATACTCTTAATATGTAAGTTTAGACGATCTGCTAACCAACCTACGGCGTTCCACATATATGAAGGAGAATACTTACCACTATTGATAAGATTAGCTCTTTCTTCATCAGACATTTTATCTTTAGAAGCTATTTCTCTTTCAAAATCTTCCATATTTAGACCTGCTCCATGAGCATTTGCTAAAGCAATACCATAGTCTTCAACGTTATAACTAGAAGATCCTTTTATTTTAGTTATTTTATGAGTTGTACCACAAATAGTAGCTATTAAATTACCCCAGAATACATCTTGGTAACCGCAACCAGTAATAGTACATTTATTAGCTTTAGCTAAAACATCTATTTCTTTCCAAATTAATGGATTAGAATTTTCACCATAGAATGCTTCTTCACATGTAGTAATAGCATTGATACCTAATCTAGCACATAATCTTAATTCGTTTTTTAAATCATTTAATAAACTCATTGTAGTGATAATTGCTATATCAGGTTTAGTTTCTTTTAGAGCTCTTTCTAGTTCGTTTAAAGGTCTTACAGATATGTTTTTGTAATCAGTATTCATTATCATACCGATATCCATACCATATAATTCTGGATTAATATCGACTGCGCCGACAATGCGAGCACCATGTTCATATACATAACGCATTGTATATTTACTCATCTTTCCGCAACCGATTTGAAATACTTTTATACTCTCCATATAATCACCTATTCTGTTAATATTATAACAAATTTATTATTAAATAAAAGAGAAAACAGATACTAATCTGTATCTGCTAAATCAACATTTTCTTCTTTAATCAAATCTGCGAAGTCAACTTTAAATTTTTCAATTGCTTTCTTCTTAGCATCTGGATAGACGTTACGAGCATTACATACAGCTTTATATATATGTTTAATACGACATACATGTTCGTTATCGAATAAAGCATATGTGAAAGCATTAGATAGAATTGTTAAGCAAATATCTGGATATCTAGATGATATCTCATATACTCTTTTATATTCATCGGTCATATCAACAATGAATGTCATAATTCTTTCTAGAACGAAATCTGTATATTCAAAATGAACTCCTGTTTTCTTTTCAATCTTAGGATATGTTCCCATTAAGATTTCAACACAAGTTTTTTGATCAACTTCTGCTACATCAATCTTTTGGAAACGTCTTAAGAACGCTCTATCTTTTAAGATATATTGTTCATATTCTTCATCAGTTGTAGCACCAATCATTTTGATTTCACCACGGTCTAGACCAGCTTTGAACATATTAGCGAAGTCGATACCATTTTCAGCACCATTTTTATTAACTAATACGTGTGTTTCATCAAGGAATAGAATAGTTTTAGGACGAGAAGCTAATTCTTTAACTAATAAGTCTACTCTACTTTCTATTTGGCCATCTGATTCAGTTTTACCTAATAAGGAAGTAACATTTAATTTAAATATTTTATAATCAGCAATAGCATCAGGTACTAGATGTCTTTGAATACGATAAGCAACACCTTCAACAATAGATGTTTTACCAGTACCAGCTTTACCTACTAATAAGGCACTCTTTTCAGGAGTTAATAAAGTCATAATAACTTGTTTAACTTCTTCTTTACGACCTATTGCTGGGTCAGTAATATATTCACGAGCAGTTAGTTCTTGCGCATAACGATCTAAGATACTAACTTTACCACCATAGATAGGCTTTTGTTCTGTTTGTTCTGGAACTTTTTCCTCTTCTGGTTCTTTTGGAGTAACAGGAACTGGTTCTTCCTCAGGAATAGGAACTTCTTTTGGTTCTACATTTGATACAACCGGAGGAATTGGTTCCTCAATATCAAGTTTAATAGTTGTTGGTTCAGAAACAGGAATTTCTGGAAGATCACTATCGTCTTCAGGTAAGTCTGGGAAGACAACCTTTGGTTCTTCCGGTTCTGAAATTCTAATCTCAGGTTCAATTGGCCTTATAGATTGTTCAACTGATATTGGTTCAATAGGTCGAAGTGGAACTTCAACCTCAGTTGGTTCAGGTTCAATTGGACGAAGAGGTTCTTCTTTAACTTCTACAGGTTGAGGTGGTTCTAAAGTAGGTTCTTTAAAAGCTAAGTGTGAGAATTTACCTTCTTCTAATTCTTTTTGAAAATTCTCTTCTGCTAAAGCAGGATCTAAATCTCCTAAATATGGATGTTTTTCTTCGATATGAGCAGTACTAGGTTGATTAAAGTCGCTATAGCCAACATCGCTATTCATCCCAGGATTTTTAGGGCCTCCAACAGAGTAAGAAATTGGTCTACCTGATTCTTGATTATTCATATTACTCACCTATTATAGATTATATCATAAAAACAAAAAAAACACTGAATAATATTCAGTGTTATTTACTAAATGGCGCCTGATGTAGGACTCGAACCTACGACCTAACGGTTAACAGCCGTGCGCTCTACCGACTGAGCTAATCAGGCATTGCTATTTAATTATAGCATTTTTGGGCATATTGTCAACTAAAACGTACTATTTTTCGTAAAAAAAAGAACATTGATTTTTATTTGTATTCGTCAATGTTCTTTACAATTATTTCACTATCTTTGAAGAGGTCGACACGAACGGTTATTACTTGAATGTCTTGATTAGATAATTCTTTGTTCTTTTCGACTGGTAAAATAGCTTCTGGATTTTCAATTATAATGTCTACTTTGTATTCATAATAATTAAATGCAATAGTCCTTTGAAACTCGACATTTCCTAGGCGAAATGTTTGCCAAGTCTTGATAGAATCATAGTTAATTAGATCATCTACTTTATTTTGATTTACTAATTCATTTAAGTAATTGTTGATAATACTTTCTTTATCAACAGCTTTCATTTCTTCTGGTTCTTGTTCTAGAACTTTTTCTTCAGTAGTTTCTTTCGTTTTATTATTATCAGGATTTTTAAAGAATTGTACTCCCCCGATTACTAGTAATAAGATGCCAAGGGTTAAAGTACTATATATGATAATATTGTATTTTTTAGCCTTTTTCATATTATTACCTACTCTTGTTCTTTTTTCTCTTCTAGACTTACTGTTGGTTTAAGAACAACACTACTGTGATCTATTACAACTTCGTCTTTTTTCTCTTCTGTTTTTGGAGCTTCTTCTGTAACATTGGAAGTATCTGTTCTATTTAATGTATCTAGAGTATTAATTTCTGGTTCTTTTTCTTCAAATACTTCATATTTTTCTTCGTAGTTAGTTGTCTTAGGAGCATCGAAGATTGTAAATGTTGCTGGTAATTTAAATAATTTAGTTAGATACTGCATTGGGAAGTCATTAGCTTTCTCATTATATCTAAATGCACGAGCATTGTATTCTTTACGAGCAATAGCAACACCATTGTCGATAGAACCCATATCTTCATCAGTAAAAGTACCAATGTTTTCTAGATTTTTAACGTTTGGATATCTTTCAAGATCAATCTTTTTGTTTACTTTAAATTTGTTTAGTAAATTACTTACTTGAACTTTATCATTTATAGAACCATTATTACTCTTTTCAATTGTAAATTCGATTCTTTCTACTTCTTGTTTAATTAGTTCAACATGACCATATTCTTCCATAACAGAATCTGCTATTTTTTTAGCTTCAGCAAACTTTTTATCTAGGTATTTATCTAAAGTTTTAGTAAATACTTCTTTTATTGTTCCTTCCTTAGCTTTTAATTCTTTATATTGACGGTATACATAGTAAGCTAATAATATAACTATTACTAGTAATATGTTATTAAATATAAAATCAAATATTGCTCTCATATTATCACCTATTATAGATAAATTATATCATATTATTTTTAAAATAACTTATTAAATTCATTAGGTGTTTTGGCTTCAAAAGTATACTCTTTGTTATTTAATTTTAGTTCTAATTTAGAGGCATGAAGACCTAGTCTTTTTAATGGATTAGTCTTACTATGATATTTTTTATCACCTATTATTGGATGTTTAATATTATCTAGTTGTGCTCTAATCTGATTACGTCTTCCTGTTTTGATATTTATCTCTAGTAATGAGTATTTATTGTTTTCTTTTAATACTCTATATTTGGTTATAGCTATTTTGCCTTTTTTAGGGTCTTTTGTGACATAAACATCTAGAGATTTAGTTTCATATAGATAATCTCTTAATTCTTGCTCTTTGTTCTCTAAAGTACCTTCTACAATAGCTATATATTCTCTTTTGGAATTATTCCAATTTGTTTGTATTTGTTCTTGAATTTCTTTGGATTTTGCAAATAAAACAAGACCTGAAGTTTCTTTATCTAAACGATGAACAATAAATACTTTATTTTTAGGATATTGTTTTTTTACATATTCACTAGCTTCATGATAAAGAGTTCTTTCTCTTTCTTTAGCTGTTGCTATAGTTAGTAAATGTGGTTCTTTATCAATAACTAAAATATTTTTATCTTCATATACTATTTTTAATTTTTTCATAGTTACACTTCCGTTTTGATTATAGCATAAAAAAAATAGTGATTTCTCACTATTTTTCAAATGTATGTTTAACTCTATCGTGTTCTTCTGCTCTCTTACCATCGTTGAAACGATCAACAGTACCAACAAGATAGCCAGTGATTCTTCTGATTCTTTCGAATCCAACGCCTTCACCTACTGTTTTTTTGCTTTCAACTTTAGTTTCAGCAACTTTTTCTACGTTTTCTTTTTTCATACTCTCTACCTCTTTCTATTATATTTCCTTTTACCTTATTGCTTAATGTTTAAAGTTTTTAAAAGTTCTGCTGGGATTGGATCTCCTTCACGACGTCCACATCCTGGGCATACATCTTTGATAACCCCAACGTATCCACATACAGGGTCTCTATCTACTGGATGGTTAATAGCACCATAACCAATTCCAGCTTCTTTCATCATTCTAATAACAGATTCAAATGCTTCTACATTTTCTGTTGTATCACCATCTAATTCGATATAACTGATATGTCCAGCATTAGTTAATGCATGATATGGAGCTTCAGTTTTAATCTTCTTAGATATTGTAATATTGTAATAAACTGGTACATGGAATGAGTTTGTGTAATATGGTCTATCTGTTACACCTTTAATCTTTCCATATATTGCTTTATCTATTCTAGTAAATCTTCCACTTAATCCTTCAGCAGGAGTTGCTAATAGTGAGAAGTTTAACTTGTTTTCTTGAGCAAAGCCATCGATTTTTTCTCTCATGTGACCGATGATTTCAAGTCCTAGTTTTTGAGCTTTAGCTGATTCACCATGATGTTCACCAATTAATGCTACTAATGTTTCAGCTAAACCGATGAAACCAATTGATAAAGTACCATGTCTTAATACTTTTCTTAATTTGTCATTTGGTTTTAATTTTTCTGAATCCATCCAGTTTCCTTGACCCATTAAGAATGGGAAGTTGTATACTCTCTTGTTGCATTGGATTTCAAATCTTTCTAATAATTGATCTCTACATAATTCTAGTTTTTCATCTAGTTCTTTATAGAAACCTTCCATATCAGCTTTTTTACGAGTAGTATTACCAACGATACCATGTTTGATACCTAGTCTAACTAAGTTGATTGTAGTAAATGATAAATTACCACGACCAATAGCTATTTGACGTTCTGGATCAACTACGTTAGCCATAACTCTTGTACGACAACCCATTGTTACAACTTCTGTTTCGGGACGACCTGGAACGTAATATTGTAAGTTATATGGTGCATCGATAAATTCGAAGTTAGGGAATAAACGTTTTGCAGATACCTTACATGATAGTTTGAATAAATCATAGTTAGGATCTTCTGGATTGTAGTTAACTCCTTCTTTAACTTTGAATATTGAGATTGGGAAGATAGGTGTTTCACTATGTCCTAATCCTGCATCAACAGATAGTAAGTAATTTTTCATTACCATACGTCCTTCTGGTGAAGTATCAGTTCCGAAGTTAATACTTGAGAATGGTACTTGAGCACCAGCTCTTGAATGCATTGTATTTAAGTTATGAATAAATGCTTCCATGGCTTGATATGTAATTCTATCAGTTTTTGCCATAGCTTTATCTAAAGCCATTGTGAATAATCTCTTTAGAGGTTCATTATCTTTATAGAATTTTTCAAAATCTTCTACTTTGTTATCAATAGTAGTTAATTTAGAAATTGTATCTTCTAAAGTCTTCATTGCTACGAACTCAGTAAATCCAGCGTAGTCAAGAAGATCTGTTAATGTCATTCTTAATTGTTTTTTATAAGTTTTTAAAACACCAGGAGCTAGATAATAATCAAATAGAGGAATACTTTGTCCACCATGTTGATCATTTTGATTTGATTGAATTGCAATAGCTGCTAATGCTGAGTAACTCATAATGTCGTTTGGTTCTCTTAGGTAACCATGACCTGTAGAGAATCCACCCTTAAATAATTTAGCTAAATCTATTTGTAAGCAAGTTGTTGTACCCATTGCTTCGAAGTCCATATCATGAATATGAATATCTCCTTCATCATGAGCATCAGCAAATTTC
>JAEEGL013911894.1_pt1 | contig 81135 bp, 57 predicted proteins | sample 9134231 | NCBI WGS metagenome assembly JAEEGL01 (sample SAMN16246548, study PRJNA631951) | gut metagenome | biome: gut microbiome; feature: rumen; material: fiber-attached | host: Bos | place: Iran: Karaj | collected 2018-10 | reverse complement strand
CTTACCGTCGTACACATACACGCGGATGTCGCGGGCGTAGGAACCGGTGAGCGGGCCTTCGGTCATCTTCTCCTTGATACCCTTGAGGATGGCGGGCATAAAGCCGAGATCGATGGCGCCACCCACGACGCAGTTGTAGAATTCCAGTTTGCCGCCCCACTCGAGTTCGGTGCTGTCCTGGGTCTTGATGTTGAGCTGGGTGTCCTTGCCGTCGATCTTGAACCTGGTGTTCAGTTCTCCCTCGGCAGGGCAGACGAGCAGATGGACCTCGCCGAACTGGCCGGCGCCGCCCGACTGCTTCTTGTGACGGTACTGGGCGGTAGCCACCTTGGTGATGGTCTCACGGTAAGGCACCTTCGGGGCGAAGAGTTCCACATCGAGTTTGTACTCATTGTTGATGAGCCACTTCACGATGTTGATGTGCTGCTCGCCATTGCCGCTCAGAATGGTCTGGCGCAGTTCCTTGGAGTATTCCACGATGACGGTGGGATCCACGGAAGCGATTTTCTTGAGTGCGTCGCCGAGTTTCTGCTCGTCCTGCTGGACCTTTGCCTTGATGGCGCAGCGGTACTTGGGGGCAGGATAGGAGATGCGGTCGTAGCTGATGCCCGTTCCGGGGAGGGAAAGGGTAGTGCTGGACTTGCTGTTCTTGAGTTTCACGGCGCAGCCGAAATCTCCGGCGTGCAGCACGTTCACGGGCTCTTTCTTCTGGCCGGCCACCACATAGATGGCGGAGAGACGCTCCTTATTGCCGCTCACAGGGTCTTCGAGGTCGAGACCGGAGGTAATGCTTCCGCTCATCACCTTGAAGAAGGAAACCTCACCCAGATGCTGCTCCACATCGTTCTTGTAGATGAAGAGTGAGGCGGGGCCGTCTTCCTTGCACTCCACGGGTGCAGGAGCGGCATCGCCGACAAATTCCATCAGGCGCTTCACGCCGATGTCCTTCTTTGCGGAAACGCAGAAGACGGGATACAGTTCACCGCTGTCGATACCGGCGGCAAGACCCTTGCGGATCTCTTCCTCGGAAAGCGTGCCTTCCTCGAAGAACTTCTCCATCAGGCTGTCGTCGAATTCGGCGACCTTCTCGATGAGGGTATTGCGTGCCTCCTCGGCCTTGTCGGCGAGGTTGGCGGGAATCTCGAGGTCCTCACGAGTGCCGTTGGCATCCTTGAAGTGATAATACTTGTTCATCAGGACATCCACGAAGCCGTCAAAGCCGGCGCCGGTGGCCACGGGGAACTGGAGGTAGGCCAGTTTGCCGCCGAAGGCCTCGTTCAGGGAGTTCTGCACCATATCCCAGTCCGCCTTGTCGGTCTCGAGCTGGTTGACGGCGATCACGATGGGGAGCTTGTGCTCGCCGGCGTGACGCATGATGATCTGCGTGCCGACCTCCACGCCCTGCTGGGCGTTGATGACCAGAATACCGCTCTCGCAGACGCGGAAGGCGGAATAGGCACCACCGATGAAATCATCGGCACCGGGAGCGTCGATGAAATTGATCTTCTTGCCCATGAACTCCGCATACAGCGGGGTGGCATAGATGGAACGCTGGTTGATTTTCTCCAGTTCGTCGTTGTCAGATACCGTGTTCTTGTCCTCCACGGAGCCGCGCCTGTCGATGACCTTTCCTTCGAAAAGCATCGTTTCCGCCAGGGTGGTCTTGCCGGACTTGGTTGCTCCGAGGAGGACCACATTGCGGATGTCTTTGTTGGAATAATCTTTCATTTTATTGTAGTTTTTAGTTGTATTTCCTTGAGGTAGTCTGCAAATTTATAAAAATTTGACGGCAATCGCAACAGTTCTTTCCCCGTCATTCCGAGTTCTTCTTCCAAAATTTCATCCAGGTCTGCAGGAGCAATCCGTAACTGCTTACATATCAGACAGTAATCCATGCTTCTCAACTCTTCTTCGGAGCAGGCGGCCAGATGCGCCAGAAACCTTTCGCTTTTCCTGTATAACATCGCTTCGTTTTTTTCGCAAAACTGCCGCCTTGTCGGCAAAAAAGCAACAGTTAACTCCAAAATTTTAACGTTTTATATACATTTTGTATGTTTTTTAGCGTCATTGTCGCTTTTTAGGCTACAACTTTCTTTCTCCCCTCTGGGTATTTTTGAAAGAAAAAAAACGATGGACGACTTTTCCATAAAGGAAAATCTGTGTAAGGCGAGGGAATCCTGCGGGCTTTCCCAATCAGAAGTATCCGTGCGGCTTGGAATCAACAGAGCCAGTTTCATCAAACTCGAAAAAGGGAGGACGCGGATCCTCAACAAACAAATCCCGGCCCTGGCCCGGATTTACGGCATCTCCGTGGAAGAACTGCTGCTCGGATATGCGCCCCTGCCGGAAGGAGACAGCTTCCTGGAAGACCGGAAGGCGGAGCGGCAGCAGTTGATCAACGAGTACGAGAACCGGCTGGAAAGCAGCCGGAATACCATCCAGTTACAGGAACGCATCATCGAGGAACAGCGCGAACGCATCCGACTGCTCGAAAACATACGGCAGCGGCAGGACAGGGAACTTGAAAAGCTGTCCGAGGCCTGAGGAGCGGCAATAATTGGGAAAGTATTACTATCTTTGCGCCCAAGCGGGGTGTGGCGCAGTTGGCTAGCGCATCTGCTTTGGGAGCAGAGGGTCGTGTGTTCGAGTCACATCACCCCGACGATATGTCCATTATCCAAGCGGAGAACCTCCGCAAATCCTTCGGCCCCCTTGAAGTGCTGGGCGGCGTGTCGCTGAGCGTAGAGCCCGGTGAAATCGTCGCCATTACCGGCGCTTCCGGAGCGGGGAAGACCACCCTCCTGGAAATTCTGGGCACCCTTTCCTCTCCCGATTCGGGGACCTTGCGCATCGGAGGCAAAGACGTCCTGACGATGCCGGAAAAGGAAAAGGCGGCCTTCCGCGGCAAACGCATCGGCTTCGTCTTCCAGGCGCATCACCTGCTGCCGGAATTTACCGCGGAAGAGAATGTCATGATTCCTGCGCTGATTGCGGGGGAAAATGCGTCAAAGGCCAAAGCCCGCGCCCGGGAACTCCTTGCCGCCGTGGGGCTGGAAGGGCGCCGGAGCCACAAGCCGGCCGAACTTTCCGGCGGCGAGAGCCAGCGGGTCGCCATCGCCCGCGCCATCGTCAATGCACCGGAGGTGGTATTTGCCGACGAACCGACGGGAAATCTGGATTCCGTCACCAAAGAGGAAATTCACCGGCTTATTTTCGAACTGAGGGAGCGCACCGGACAGACTTTCGTCATCGTCACGCACGATCCGGCGCTGGCGGCACGCTGCGACCGCAGCATCACCCTCGTGGACGGCACTATTCAATAAAATTTCCTGCAAGCGTTAGGGCACATTTACCCGGATAGGGTTGCGAAGCAACAAGTGCCCGTTGCTTGCAGGAAATTTTTACAGTGCCGAAGCCACCGCGGCGATATTCTCCGCAGTCAGGCCGTAGGCATTCATCAATTCAGCGGGAGAGCCTGAGCGGCCGAAACGGTCGCCGCCGTTGATAAAGCGCATCTTGGCGAAAACTTCCATACAGGCAAGCCCGGCCGCAACTGCCTCCCCGAGGCCTCCTGCGGCATTATGCTCCTCCGCCACCACCAGCTTCCGGGTCTTTGCGGCAGAAGCGGCGATGGTCTTTATATCCAGCGGCTTGACGGTCGCGACATTGAGCACTTCGGCGCTGACGCCTTTCGCTTCCAGCAGTTTCGCAGCTTCCAGGGCCTCCCAGACGGTATGCCCGCAGGCAATCAGGGTCACGTCCGTGCCATCGTTCAGCACATAGGTTTTGCCTATCTCGAAAGGCTCCGACGGATCCGTGAAATTCGGCACCGCCGGACGGCCGAAGCGCAGATAGACCGGACCCTCGAAAGCAGCGGCGGCGAGCGTCGCCTGCACGGTCTGGTTGTAATCGCAGGGCACGAGCACCGTCATCCCCGGAAGAGCGCGCATCAGCGCCAGGTCTTCCATCGTCTGGTGCGTGGCACCGTCCTCACCCAGGGTAATCCCGGCATGCGAGGAAGCCAGTTTCACATTGGTGCCGCTGTAAGCCACCTCCTGCCGGATCTGGTCATAGACGCGACCGGTAATGAATTCGGCGAAGGAACCGCAGAAGGGAATTTTCCCCGTCAGGGCGAGTCCCGCGGCCACGCCCACCATATTCGCTTCCGCGATGCCGCACTCCACGAAGCGCTCGGGAAATTCCGCGGCGAAAGCATTCATTTTGAGCGAGCCCTTGAGGTCCGCCGCCAGGGCGACGACCCGCGGATCGCGGCGGCCCGCTTCCAGCAGACCGGCACCGAAGCCGCTGCGCGTATCCTTCTTTCCAGTATCGATGTATGTTTTCATGCTAATAGTCTCCCAAGCTTTCTTTCAACTGTGCCAGTGCGCGCTCCGCAAGTTCCGCATTCGGTGCCTTGCCGTGCCATTCGTGCGTCCCTTCCATGAAATCCACGCCTTTGCCCATCACGGTCTCGAAAAGGATCATCTTCGGTTTGCCGTCCCGGCGCTGCGCAAGTTGGAAGGCATCGAGGATCGAGGAGAAGTCGTGACCGTCGGCACAGATGACATCCCAGCCGAAGGCAAGCCACTTATCCGAAAGGGCATCCAGACCCGCGACATCCTCCACGCTGCCGTCGATCTGCTGATGGTTGCAGTCCGTCATCGCGACGAGGTTGTCCAGACCGTGGTGGGCGGCGAACATCGCCGTCTCCCAGATCTCCCCTTCCTCGCTTTCACCGTCGCCGCAGAGCGCATAGACGGTATGGACATCGCCGGACATCTTTTTCCCGAGCGCCATCCCGGCTGCCGCAGCGAGCCCCTGCCCGAGCGAACCGGAAGGACGCAACACGCCGGGGAGGCCGTCCACCGTGGAGGGATGCCCCTGCAGGCGGCTGCCGAAGCGCCGCAACGTCGCCAGTTCCGAGGCGGGGAAATAGCCGGCGCGGGCGAGAACCGCATAATACACCGGCGCAAGGTGGCCGGCGGAAAGGAAGAAAGCGTCCTGCCCCTCCGCACTGCGCGTCCAGGAAGCAGGATCATGCTTCATCACCTGGAAGTAGAGGGCCGTGAGAATGTCGGTGCTGCTGAGCGATCCGCCCGGATGCCCGGAGCCTGCCGCCGATACCATTCTTACGATATCCCTGCGCACTTGCGAGGCGATGTCGCTGAGTTTTTGCGTGTTCAAAATGTCTGTGTTGTCCATACTGCGAAGATAGGAAATTTTTCTATTTTTGCATAGGCAAGAAGACGGAATAATGACATTTACCGAGACCATCCTGAAATGGTACGAAGCGTACGGACGGGATCTACCCTGGCGGCGGACCCGGGACCCCTATGCCGTCTGGCTCAGTGAGATCATCTTGCAGCAGACCCGTATCGCGCAGGGAACGGCCTATTGGGAGCGTTTTATGGAACGCTTCCCCGACGTTCAGTCCCTTGCCGCCGCCTCCGAGGATGAAGTGCTGCGGCTCTGGGAGGGTCTGGGCTATTACAGCCGCGCCCGCAACCTGCATGCAGCCGCCCGGCAGATTGTCGCCCTGGGGACTTTCCCCGATACGCTCGAAGGCATTCGCGCGCTAAAAGGCATCGGCGACTATACCGCAGCCGCCATCGGCTCCATCGCCTTCGGACTGAGAGCAGCGGTCGTGGACGGCAACGTCTACCGCGTGCTGAGCCGCCATTTCGGCATCGATACGCCGATAGGGACGACAGCGGCCGCGAAGCAGTTCGGCGCCCTCGCCCAATCGCTGCTGCCGCCGGACCGTGCCGGAGATTTCAATCAGGGGATGATGGACTTCGGCGCCCTGCAGTGCACGCCCCGCTCCCCAGCCTGCCTGACCTGCCCGCTCAGTGCGAGCTGCCGGGCCCTGGAGAGCGGCCGGGTGGAAAGCCTGCCCGTCAAGAAAGCCGGACCTGCAGTCACGGAGCGCTACTTTACCTATATCTACCTGCGTTGCGGCGGGGAAACCGCCATCCGGAAACGGCCGTCCGGCGATATCTGGCAGGGGCTTTGGGAACCGCTGCTGCTCGAACACGACGGAACTGCCCCGGAATGGCCCGCCTGGACCTCGGAAGGCACGCTGACGCCGCTTCGCCTGGGCGTGAAACACGTCCTGACCCACCGCATCCTGCACGCCGATTTCTACCTCTTTGTTACCGGGAAGCGACCGCCGCTGCCCGAAGGATTCCGCTGGATTCCCGAAAGCGGACTGGACAACTACGCCAAACCCCGGCTCTTCGAACTGCTGCTGGACGAATTATTTTGATTATCTTTGTGCCGGCATGAAACACATCCGCAATTTTTGCATCATCGCCCATATCGACCACGGGAAGAGTACGCTGGCAGACCGCCTGCTGGAACTGACGCGCACCCTCTCCGAGCGGGACATGGAGGCGCAGGTGCTGGACGACATGGACCTCGAACGGGAAAAAGGCATCACCATCAAGAGCCACGCCATCCAGATGGAGTATCCCTACAAAGGGGAAACCTACCGGCTGAATCTCATCGACACGCCGGGTCACGTGGATTTTTCCTACGAGGTCTCCCGCTCCATCGCTTCCTGCGAGGGGGCGCTGCTTGTCGTGGACGCCACCCAGGGCGTTCAGGCACAGACCATCTCCAACCTCTACATGGCCATCGACCACGACCTCGAAATCATCCCCATCCTCAATAAGATCGACATGGAATCGGCGCAGGTGGACGTGGTGACGGACGAAATCTGCGACCTGATCGGCTGCGCGCCGGAGGATGTGTTCAAGGTATCGGCCCGCACGGGCGAAGGGGTAGCCCCCATCCTCGACGCCATCGTCGAAAAGATTCCGGCCCCTTCCGGAGATCCCGACGCTCCCCTGCAGGCCCTGGTCTTCGATTCCGTGTTCAATCCTTTCCGCGGGGTCATCGCCTACTTCAAAATCGCCAATGGAAGCATCCGTAAGGGCGATCGCGTGAAGTTCTTCAATACCGGCATGGAATACGAGGCGGACGAGGTCGGGGTGCTGAAGCTGAAATTGCAGCCTACGGCACAGATCGGCTGCGGCGATGTCGGCTACATCATTTCCGGCATCAAGAATGCCGCCGAAGTGAAGGTGGGCGATACCATCACCCACGCCGAAGCGCCCTGCAGCAGCGCCATCGCGGGATTCGAGGAAGTAAAGCCGATGGTATTCGCGGGCATGTACCCCGTGCAGGCGGACAAGTTCGAAGAACTGCGTTCCGTGCTCGAAAAGTTCCAGCTCAACGACGCTTCATTCGTATATGAACCGGAATCGTCGCTGGCGCTCGGTAGCGGCTTCCGCTGCGGCTTCCTCGGACTGCTCCACCTCGAAATCGTGCAGGAACGCCTGTTCCGCGAGTTCGACATGGACGTGATCACCACCGTCCCGAACGTCTCCTATAAGGTCTATACCACGCAGGGCGAATGTCTGGACGTGCATAATCCCTCGGGGCTCCCCGCCCCTACCCTGATCGACCATATCGAGGAACCCTACATCCGCTCACAGATCATCTCCAAGTCGGAATTCTTCGGGCCCATCATGAAACTGTGCCTGGACCGCCGCGGGACCCTCATCGGCCAGCATTACATCACCGCCGACCGCGTGGAACTCACCTACGATATGCCGCTGAGCGAGATCGTCTTCGACTTTTACGACAAGTTGAAGACCATTTCCAAGGGTTACGCCTCCTTCGATTATCACATCACCGGCTTCCGGCCGGCCAAACTGGTCAAACTGGATATCCTGCTGAACGGAGAACCCGCCGATGCGCTTTCCACCCTGATCCACGAGGACAACGCCTATGACTTCGGCCGCCGGATGTGCGTGAAACTCAAGGAACTGATCCCCCGACACCAGTTCGACATCCCGGTGCAGGCGGCCATCGGAGCGAAGATCATCGCCCGCGAGACCGTGAAGCAGGTGCGCAAGGACGTGACCGCCAAATGCTACGGCGGCGATGTGACCCGCAAGCGGAAACTGCTCGAGAAGCAGAAGGAAGGCAAGAAGCGCATGCGCCAGATCGGCACCGTCCAGGTGCCTCAGAGCGCCTTCATGGCCGTCCTGAAACTGGACAGCTGACGCTCTTTATTTCACCCAGACGAGGACGTGACGGTCGAAGGTGATGTACTCGAGTTCGAGTTCCTCTTCGTAACCGTCTTTGTGGATGAAGGTGGCTTCGATTTCCCCTTCACCGCGCAGGCGGAAGGATTCCACCTCGATCTGCTCGGCGAAATCCACCTTGTACTGGGACATTTTCTTATAGACCGCTTCCTTGGCGCACCAATAGATGGCCAGTTGCTCGTTGCGTTTCTCGTCGTCCAGGTCGTCGATTTCCTCCTCGGAAAGGGCTTTCTTTTCTACTGCGGAGAAATCGCGGTCGAGGGATTCGCAGTCGATGCCCACCTCCTCCGACTCGTGGAGGATGATGGCGACGTATTTATCGGTATGGGTGATGCTGATGTTCAGCGCACTGTTCTCAATGTAGGGCTTGCCGTTGTCGTGGTGGCTCAGGTACACCTTCTCCTCGAACATCGCGTCGAGGAGGGCGCGTACCGCCAGTTTCTGCTTGCGCAGGGATTCGCTTTTGATAAAGGAAATCTCCTCCATCTCGTCGGAGGGGATGCTCGTCATCGCGCGTAACTCGGCTTCCGTCTCGGAAACCTGCCACACGCCTATTCGTGTGCCGTCTTCTTCAGATTCTTTTTTAAGAAACAGTGCCATAAAACAGATTTCTCCGGCAGAAAACTACCGGAAGGTAAAACTCAATATAGTGCAGGCTGATAACGGGACGTCCGAAGCGGACTCCTTACCGGGAACTACTATGACAGAACTGGGAGGCTCCATTTAGTAACGTTATCAAATTCGTGGCAAATATAATGAAAATTTGTAAATTTGCAGCGCTTTTTGAAAACCATCAAAAGATTATGAAATACTTAACCAACGAGAAACTGACGATCGTAGGTGCCGCGGGAATGATCGGTTCCAATATGGCACAGTCTGCGCTGATGCTCGGGCTCACCCCCAACATCTGCCTTTACGACGTGTACGAGCCCGGCCTGAAAGGGGTTGTGGCGGAAATGGACCACTGCGCATTCGAAGGTGCCAACATCACTTGGACTACCGATGCCGAGACCGCTTTCAAGGGAGCGAAATACATCATTTCCTCCGGCGGTGCGCCGCGCAAGGAAGGGATGACCCGCGAGGATCTGCTCAAGGGCAACTGCCTCATCGCCGAGGAATTCGGCAAGAACGTGAAGGCCTACTGCCCCGATGTCAAGCACATCGTCGTCATCTTCAACCCCGCTGACCTCACCGGTCTCGTCGTGCTCCTGCACTCCGGTCTCGCCCCCGAGAAGGTCACCACCCTCGCTGCCCTCGACAGCACCCGGCTCCAGGAAGCGCTCGCCGGACATTTCGGCGTTCCCCAGTACAAAGTCACCGATGCCCGCACCTATGGCGGACACGGCGAAGCGATGGCCGTTTTCGCCTCTGCGGCGAAGATTGACGGGAAGCCCCTCTCCGAGCTGAAAATCAGCGATGAAGCCTGGGAAGAAATCAAGCACAATACCGTCCAGGGCGGTTCCAATATCATCAAACTTCGCGGCCGCAGCTCCTTCCAGAGCCCTGCCTACAACGCCGTGAAGATGATTGAGGCTGCGATGGGCGGCGCGCCCTTCACCTGGCCTGCCGGTTGCTATGTCAACTGCGACAAGTGCGGTTACAAGAATGTGATGATGGCTATGCCGAGCGTCATCGACGAACGCGGCGTGCACTACTGCGCTCCCGTGGGCACGGCCCAGGAAATGGCTGACCTGCAGAAGTCCTATGAGCACCTGTGCAAGATGCGGGACGAAATCATCGGCCTCGGCATCATCCCGCCCGTCTCCGACTGGAAGAGCGTCAATCCGAATCTTTAATCAGCGCTCGCGCAACCAGGCTTCGGGATTCTGCGGCGTACGCCCCTCCCAGAGCTGGAAGTGCAATTGATTCTCACCGGCGATCGTATCGACAGTTCCGATAAGGTCGCCGGTTTTGATATTCTGGCCCGCCTTGACGTTCACTGTCCCGAGTTTGCAGTAGAAGGTAAAGTAGTTTCCGTGCTGCACCAGCACGCACTGCTTGTAGCCGGGCATCACGATGACCTGTTTCACCACGCCGTTGAACACGCTCCATACGGGGGCGTTCGGAGAAGTGGACAGGGTGATGCCGTTGCTCATCGGCATTTCGATGGACTTGTACACCGGATGGAAATGCTTGCCGAAGTGTTCGACGACCACGCCGTTCGCCGGCCAGGGCAGGATGCCGCGGTTGGCCGCAAACTCCCCGCTCAACTTGTAGTCCACCGGCTTCTTATCCTTTTTCTTGCCGCCGGCCATCGCCTGCTCGATGATGCGGGCGATTTCGCGGTTCAGCGCTTCCACCTGCTTGCGCTTCGACGCCAGTTCCTTCTGGTATTTTTTCTTATCGCGCTGGAGATTGTCGATAATCCGCTGGGAATGCGCTTCTTCGGCCCGCAACTGACCGAGGGCCGCCTCGTGCTCCTTTTTCAGCTGGACTGATTCTGCACGCATCTCTTTGATCTGCGCCTGCTGCTCTTCCAGCTCCCGCCGCGTATAACTGATTTTCAGCGCCTGCTCGTTCATCCGGTCCGAAAGATTGCGCAGATAGGCGAAACGCCGCACCGTCTGGCTCAAGTTTCCGCCCGTCAGGATATACAGGTACCAGAGCCGGTAGTCCCGGTTGCGGTAGGCGCTTTTGACCAGGCGGGCATAATAGACCGACATCGTATCCAAACGATCGCTCAAGGCGTTGATTTCCTGCTGTTTGGCACGGATATCCTTATCCAGCCCGCCAATCTGGCGCTCGCTCTCCCCGATGAGTTTCCGTCGTGCGGACACCTTCTTCTGGACCAGGGTGAGGGTGGAGAGTTCCGAAGCCTTCTGCTTGTCATTCTCCTTGATCTGGCTTTCTATCACCGATATCTCCTTCTGCAGTTTGGCTATCTGGTTCTTCTGCGCGGAAGTATCCTGCGCCATCGTCAGGAACGGCGCAAAGAGGCAGAGGCAAAGCGAAAGGAAGAACGGGGAAACTTTCATTGGGCGGAAAGGGATTCATAATACACGGCCAGGTCCGCTTCCCCGAGGGCACGCAGCACGGCCGCATAGTGAGCGAGAATGACTTTTTCCTGCCGGCCGCCAAAGAGCATCGCCTTCTTGAAGACCTCCTTGGCCTGCGCGTGACGGCCCATACGGTGCAGCACCCAGCCATAAGTATCCAGATAGGTTACGTTCTCCGGCTCCGCCGTTATGGCTTTCTCGCTCATTTTCAAGGCCTTGCCAAGATTCTTCCCGGCAAGGCTGAGGGCATAGGCATAATTGTTCAGCGTGGCGATATTGTCGGGATTCTGCTTCAGGACCTTTTCATAGGCGGCGAAGCAGGCTTTGCGGTCCCCCATCTCCATATAGGCATCCCCGATGAGTTGGGTCATCGACTCCCGGGTATCGGCATCATCGCCGGAAAGGGACAGGATCGCTTCCGCTTCGGCAATGACGCTCGCATAGTCCTTCACGACATAGGCAACGCTCTGGCGGAACACGTGCAGGCCGATATGCTCCGGATGCGCCTGGCAGGCTTGCGCGCAAAGCGTCAGCAGGGGCTCCTTCCACGCCGTCCGCGTGGATTCCGGAATCGCGGAAATCATCGAAGAAAGGTACTTGTGCTTCCAGTCGCCATCCAGTTCCGACGTCTGCATCAGACGGCCGGCAAAATCGAAGAAACCTTCATAATCCTCTTCAATGAGCGATAGGCCGGCCCGGTTGTACAGGGCCATCGGCAGGTCGGGCACGATAGCCAGCGCCTTATCCAGATAAAGGATGGCGCGCGCGGACTCGCGTGCCTGTGAGAAAGCGTTCCCCGTCCGGGTATAAAAAAAGGGTTCGGCGAAATGGGCCGGATCCAAGTGAATCAGCCGCTCACAGGTCAGAGCCAGCGAAATCCAGCGCTCTTCCGCCTCATATATGGAAGCCAGGGCGCCCAGATACCAGGTATTCAGGCTGTCGCGGGAAACGGCCTCTTCGAGCATCTGCCGGGCGGTTGCGGTGTTCCCGAGCGCCGCCTCGCCCAGTCCCAGATAATAGCAGACGGCATCTTCACGGGTCCCCGCACGATAAAGCGAATCCAGGACTTTGACCGAAGCCTCCATCTCCCCTTTCCCGTAAAGGGCCACCGCATCCAGGAAACGACCCTGGGATGCCGGACTGATTTCCGCACTACTCCGGGCAGGCAGCAGAAGAAAAAGGAGAAAAAGCAAAGACCATTTTCGCATACTACCTACAAAAATAACTGAAATTTTCACGATTTGCGTAAATCTGTACAAGAAACATTAAAAACTTTCGCTTAAACGCAGGAAACGCCCGGGATTCCGGAGAATCCTGCTTTTCTTTGCGCAAAAACGAGAATGCATAAATCACGCCATATCCTTGTGCTTTGCTGCCTGGCCGTCCTGCTCTCCTGCAGGCCGGAGCCGCTGTCGCTGAACGGACGGCCGCATTTCTGGCATCCCTCCCCGACAGGGGGAAACGCCCTCTGGCCCGGTGGGGATACGGTGGTCTCCGTCTGCACCATCCGCTACCCCGCCGGCTATGACTGGCTTTCGGACAGCAGCGCTTTGCGGGAAGGCTGCCAGGTCCGGGTCTATGCGAACGGGAAGCAGGTACTGTCGCTGGAAACGGGCGCGGCAAGCGGACTGCAGCCGGACGGAGACACGCATCACCTGTCGGGCGGACACCTGCTCAGCGAAGGGTTCCGGAACGGGGAGACCCTGCTGCTTCGTGACGGAGAAGTCCTGCTGCAGTTCGAGGGCTGGGAAAAACTCTGCGGTTACCTGTGCGCGGAGGGCCATCATTACAGTCTCTGGCGGGACCGGGACGGAAACGGCTTCACCCTGCGCAAGGACGGCACCGTAATGCAGCGCCGGGAGAACGGATGGCCGATGGGAGACTTCGGGGATGCGGACCGCAGCGGAGGAGCCCTGTCCTTCACCGGCGGAACCGCCTGCTTTGCCTACTGCCTTCCCGTCGGCGACCAGACCGGCTGCTTTCTCTCCCTCGGCGGAAGCGAGATGCTGCTCTATAAAGGCAGCGGCCTGCAATTCCTGGATGCCCGGCTGCTGGAGGGCAGGACCTGGACGCTCTACCGTGACCGGGACGGTGCAACCTGGCTCACGGACGGGATGGAGAAGCACGACTTCAACTGGTATGGCCTGCTCCGCTGGCAGGAAGCCCGGATTGTAGCCTGGGAGGATGGCCCGGCCCTTCTGGGCAGTGCCCTGATCCGGGGAGAGACGACTCCCCTCCAATTGCTGTCTGCCCTGAACGGCGATTTATTCGGCGCCGGAAAGGGACTCTGCTTTCCGATAGGGAAAAATACGGAATATGTGGTCAGCTATGATGGAGACCACCGCCTGACACTGCGTGGCGGACTGAGCAGGACCGACAGCGCAGGCGGGACTGTCCTGTGGGAAAGCGGGGAAAGCGTCTTTTTCAGTTCCGGCAACTGTGCCTCCGTCCTGGGAGAAAGGGTTTTCCTCGGCATTACGCCCCGCAGCGGAGGAAAATCCTATCTGTGGTCGGGGCGCAAACTGGGAGAATGGACACTGAACGGCTATATCTGTGCGGTGGAAGCGTTCCTCAGTCCTCCCAACGGAGGGTCCTGATACCGTCGGGATCCACCTGAATGCGGATGATCAGCGTCTCCTCGGGGAGCAGGCCGGCGATATTCCCGGGCCATTCCATCAGGCAGAGGCAGCCGCTGTCCACATATTCATAGAAGCCGATATCCAGGGCTTCGGAAGGCTTTTCGATGCGATAGAAATCGAAATGATAGACCGGCTCGCCGTCGCCTGCACGGTATTCGTTCACCAGGGCGAAGGTCGGGGAACTGACGGCATCGGCGTGGACGCCGAGGACCCGGCAGAGCGCAGCGATAAAGGTGGTTTTACCGGCGCCCATCGGCGCTTCGAAAGCCAAGAGGCGGTGATCGCCGATACGGGCGAGGAATTCGCGCGCGGCGGCATCGATCCCGGACAAGGAAGGAATTGACAGTTGGTGCTCCACGGTGGGCAAAGTTAAACATTTTCGACATGATGGTCAATATTGCAGCAGCAAAGTGTATCGGAATCGATGCGGTCCGGGTGACCGTGGAGATTACCATTGACAAGGGAATCGGCATCCATTTGGTGGGGCTGGCGGACACGGCGGTCAAGGAAAGCCTGCTCAGGACGGTGACGGCGCTCCAGTCCTGCGGATTCCATATTCCGGGCAGGAAAATCGTCATCAACCTGGCCCCCGCGGATCTGCAGAAGAACGGCAGCGGCTACGACCTGCCCATCGCCACGGGCATCATCGCCGCCTCGGGACAGCGGGAACTGCCCCTCTGCGGAAGATTCATCGTTATGGGAGAATTGGGCCTGGACGGCAGTCTGCGCGATATTCCGGGTGCACTCCCCTTTGCGATGCTGGCCGCGCAGGAAGGATTCGACGGGGTCATTCTTCCGCCCGGATCCGCGCTGGAGGCGGTGGAACTCGGAGAAACGGCGGTTTACGGCGCAAACAACCTCGGCGAAGCCCTGCGTATCCTCGAAGGCAAGGAGGACTGTTCCGCACTGCTGGCGGAAAATTCGCAACTCTACCACAAACTCCGGCGGGCACGGATGCACGCACCCAAGCGCGAGGAGGGCATGGACTTCGCCGATATCATCGGACAGGAAGGGGCGAAACGGGGAATGGAGATCGCGGCTGCAGGGGGGCACAACATTGCTCTGATCGGCCCTCCGGGCTCGGGAAAAAGTTCCCTGGCCAAGGCACTCGCGGGTATTCTGCCGCCGATGACGCGGGAAGAAGCGCTGGTGACGAGCAAAATCTACTCCATCGCCGGGAAAGGAGACCTGCGGCTCGGACTGATCCGCCGGCGACCCATCCGCGCCCCGCACTACAGCGCCTCCGTTCCGGCCATCGTCGGCGGAGGCGGCGGAGAGAACATCTTCCCCGGAGAAATCAGCCTCGCCCACAACGGCGTGCTTTTTCTCGATGAATTCGGGCAGATGCCCAAAGGGGTTATCGAAGCGCTCCGGGGGCCGATGGAGGACCGCTATGTAACGGTGTCGCGACTGCGGGCGAAAGTGCGCTACCCGGCTTCCTTTATGCTGGTGGCGGCCTCCAACCCCTGCCCCTGCGGCTATTGGGGCGAAGGGGACCGCTGCACCTGTACCCCGTCGCAGCGGCTCGCTTACCTTTCAAAACTATCGGGGCCGATCCTGGACCGCATCGACCTGCAGATACATATGCACGAAGTCGCTTCCGGGAAAATCATGGGCTCGCAGAAGGGAGAACCGGGACGCGAAGTGGCACAGCGGGTGCTGCATGCCCGCAAGGTCCAGCAACTGCGCTTCGAAAAGGAAGGAATCTCCACCAATGCCGAGATGAACAACCGCCTGATTGAAAAATACTGCCCGCTCAGCGAGGAATGCCGGGCGACGATGGAAACCATTATGAGCGGGACCGGGCTCTCGCTGCGGGCTTATTTCCGCATCATCAAACTGGCCCGCACCATCGCCGACCTCGCCGGAGCCCCGGACATTCTCCCCGTCCACCTGAGCGAAGCCGCTTCCTACCGCTTTCTGGACCGGAAAATGATTATGGAACTATAAATATCACAAAATTGTGCTATATTTGCATGAAATGGAAAGACATCTCGGTCAGGAAGTCAGGCCAAGGTTATTACATAAATTGCTAATAGTAATTAATTGACGGATTATGGGGAAAATACTTGTTATCATTGAGAAGGATAAAAATGGATTTGGAGCTTTCTCCGACAACATTCAATCTACGATCATCGGGGAAGGGAAGACTGCTTCCGAAGCCAAGGCAGACTTTTTTCGTTCTTTTCAAGAAGTCGTAGAATCCTACGCATCGTCCGATGATATTCCGGCGGAACTCAAAAACCCTGAATTTGAATTCAGATATGATATTTCCGCATTTTTCAATCTTTTCGAATTTTTGAATATCTCAAAATTTGCCAAAAGAAGCGGCATTAATCCATCCTTGATGCGACATTATAAATTAGGGGATACTTATATTTCAGATACCCAAGCCCATAAAATCGAGTCCTGCATCCACGAGATCGGCCAAGAGTTTCTCAGTATTTCGCTTTAAGAGCAGTGTCAGAAATATTTTGTAAATTTGCGAGTTATGAAATCGATTCTGGGAATAGGCAATGCATTGACGGATATTCTGGCAATTCTGCCGGACGACAGCCTGCTGGACCGGCTGCACCTCCCGCTCGGGAGCATGCAGCACGTGGATAAGGAGACGGGAGACCGCATCTGGAACTCCCTGAGGCCGCTCGGGGTACATTATGTAGCCGGAGGCTCGGCCGCCAATACGATTACCTGCACCTCCACCTTCGGGATGCCTTCCGCCTTTATCGGGAAGATCGGGGACGACGAACTGGGACATCTTTTCAAGAGCGACCAGGCCCAGCACGGGGTCAAAAGCACCCTGCTGACCGGAAAAAGCCCTTCGGGGAGGTCCGTGGTCTTTGTCACCGGCGAGAATGCGGAACGCACCTTCGCAGTTTATCTGGGCGCCGCGCTGGAACTGGTACCCGAGGACTTGAAGCCGGAGTATTTCCAGGGATACGACTATTTCCACATCGAGGGTTATCTGGTCCAGAACCAGGCCCTGATCCGCCGCGCCGTGGAGATGGCGCACGAGGCGGGCTGCCTCATTTCAATCGACATGGCCTCCTATAACGTCGTGGAATCCAACAACGCTTTCCTCCACGACATCATCGACCGCTATGTGGACATCGTCTTCTCCAACGAAACCGAATCGAAGGCCTTCACCAAGATTGCCGACCCGCGCGAAGCGCTCGACGAGATCGCCCGCCACTGCACCATCGCCGTGGTGAAAGTGGGCAAGGACGGCAGTTATGTCAAGTCCGGGGACGAAGTGCATTACATCCCCGCCTGGCCCGCAACCCCCATCGACGCGACGGGCGCCGGCGACACCTATGCCGCAGGCTTCCTCTATGCCCATTCCCTGGGTATGCCGCTGAAGGTTTGCGGTGAGGTGGGCTCGATCATCGCCGCGAAGGTGGTGGAAGTCATCGGCACTAAGATTGACATTCCCCGCTGGAAGGACGCCAAGGCGGAAATCCGCAGCTTACTCGAACAGTCAGGCCGATGAAAAAGTACCTGATCGTTTTCCTGATTTCGATGGTGCCGCTGATTGAATTGCGCGGCGCCGTTCCCTATGCCGTCGGGGTCGGGCTGCCGGTGGCGCCGTCGTGCCTGGTGGCCGTCATCGGCAATATGATTCCCGTACCCTTCATTTTCCTTTTCGCGCAGAGAGTGCTGGAATGGGGGCAGGATAAGAAGTTGATCGGCGGATTCTGCCGCTTCTGCCTGCAGAAAGGAAGGAAAGGCGGCGCGAAGCTGCAGGAGAAGGCGGGGCGCGGGCTCTATGTCGCGCTGCTGCTGTTCGTGGGCATTCCCCTGCCGGGTACCGGAGCCTGGACCGGGACGCTGGCCGCGAGCCTGCTGAACATGGATTTCAAAAAGAGCATGACCGCCGTACTGTGCGGCGTGCTGCTTGCCGGCACTATCATGCTGGCCGCTTCCCTGGGCGTTTTCGGGGCTGTATCGCTGATTAAGTAGAAAGTTATGAGAGTACTGAGACTGACCAATACACTGAGCCGGAACAAAGAAGTATTCAAGCCGGTGCATGAGGGCCGCGTGGGCATGTACGTCTGCGGTCCGACCGTCTATGGGGACGCTCACCTGGGCCATGCGCGCCCGGGCGTGACCTACGACGTGCTGTTCAAGTTCCTGACGCACCTCGGATACAAAGTGCGCTATGTGCGCAACATTACCGACGTGGGCCATCTGGAGCAGGATGCCGACGAAGGCGAAGATAAAATCGCAAAGAAGGCACGCCTGGAGCAGCTGGAGCCGATGGAGGTGGTGCAGGCCTACACCCTGCGCTACCACGAGGCGATGCGCGCCCTGAACGTCGCGCCGCCGTCCATCGAACCGCGGGCGAGCGGCCATATCATCGAGCAGATTGAATCGATCAAGAAGATCCTTGCGGCGGGATACGCCTACGAAAGCAACGGCAGCATCTATTTCGACGTACAGAAATACAATCATGACCATCATTACGGAGTTCTTTCCGGCCGCAACCTGGACGATACGCTCGAGGGCACCCGCGCCCTGGACGGACAAAGCGACAAGCGCGCGCCCTTCGACTTTGCGCTGTGGAAAAAGGCGGAGCCGGAGCACATCATGCGCTGGCCTTCGCCCTGGAGCGACGGCTTCCCCGGCTGGCACCTGGAATGCTCCGTGATGGGCGAAAAATACCTCGGAACGGAGTTCGACATCCACGGTGGCGGAATGGACCTGATGTTCCCCCACCACGAATGCGAGATCGCCCAGAACGTGGCCAGCCGCGGAACGCAGGGCGTCCACTACTGGGTGCACAACAATATGATTACCATCGGCGGACAGAAGATGGGCAAGTCGCTGGGCAACTTCATCACCCTGCCCCAGCTTTTCAGCGGGGACCATCCCAAACTGGACCAGGCCTATGACCCGATGACGGTGCGCTTCTTCATCCTGCAGGCGCACTACCGCGGCACGCTCGATTTCTCCAACGATGCACTTCAAGCGGCAGAAAAGGGGCTCAGGCGCCTGCATCAGGCGGCCAAGGACCTCTACGCGATGGCCGGACGCAAGGCGCCGGTCTGCGTGTACGGCGAGCTGCCTTCCGTCACCGCCCCCGACAAATGCCCGGAGGGGACTTCCGCGGAAGTCAAAGCCATTTTCGAAGGCATTTACGACGCCCTTTGCGACGATCTCAATACGCCGGTCGCCCTGGCGCAGCTGTCAGAGGCCGTACGCCTCATCAATTCCGCCAAGGCGGGCAGCGTCAAACTGGCTCCGGCGGACCTCGATGCGCTCTGCTTCCTTTTCGACAACATCGTTTTCGGCGTACTCGGCCTGAGGGAAGACGAAGGCGGTTCGGACGGAGCGCGCAAGGTCATCGACGGCTTGATGGAAATGGTACTCGAGCAGCGTGCGGCGGCAAAAGCGGCCAAGGACTGGGGCGTTTCCGACCATATCCGCGACAGCCTCAAAGCCCTCGGAATCACCGTCAAGGACACCAAGGACGGTGCCGAATGGACCCTGGAATAAGTTTCACTAAATCATAACCAATCGAGATGAAGAACTACAAAATCGCAGTCGCCATCATGATGGTGCTCTCCGCTGGGCCTGCCGCCCACGCGCAATTCAACCTCAAGAGCCTGGCCGGCAAAGCCGCAAGCGCCATCAAACCCGGCGCCAGTAATGCCAGTGCGGGCAGCAACGCTACAAGCAGCGCTGCGAGCAGCGCCTCCGTTCCGGCAGCCAAGGGCAAAACTTTCTACGTAAGCATCACGACGGGATCGGCCCGTGCCGACGGCCTGTCGGCGACTTCCGCCATGAAAGACCTGCAGAAAGCCATTGACACGGCGGAAGAAAACGATGTCATCCTCGTGGCCGAAGGCAACTACCTCGGCAATCTGGACCGCGGCTATGTGGAAAGCGGAAAGTTCGGCAACGCCCAGAACGACCGCGGCAAATACATCAGCATCTACGGCGGTTATGCTACTGACTTCAGCGAGCGCGACGTCATCAAGCACGTCACCAAGATCCAGCCCACCAGCCAGAAATTCACCGCTCCGCTGATGAACATCAATGCCCGTCGTCCTTATGGCTATACCGGTCCCGTGGGGACGGTCGTCATCGACGGCTTCACCTTCGACCTGGGCGAAAACAACCGCTATTGCGTGGCCAACGTGGATCTGGAGATTACCGGTACGCCTAACACGGGCGTCCTCACCGGCCGCTTCCTGGAGCCCGACGCCTCTCCCCAGTGCCCTACCGAAGGTTACTCCAGCGGGGACGAATATGCCCTGCACATGGATGTAGAAGGCAATATCCGCGTTTCCAACTGCGTTTTCGTCAATTGCCGCGACTATGGTATCTCCGCCATGATGGGAATGGGACACATGGAAATCTGCAACAATATCTTCGTTGCCTGCCGTTACGCCGCCTGCCAGGTCCGTGGCAGCACCCGCGACGCCGACATCGAAAAGGTTTCCCTGGAATTCCACCACAATACCGTGCTCTTCACCTGGACCCGCACCAAGACCTTCGAAGATATGGGACAGGGCTTCCGTTTCATGAACGGCATCCGCACCATCGACGTCCATAACAACATCTTCGGATGCAACAGCAACTGTGCCGTCGAGCGGGTGTACTACGAATCCAACAAAGAGATGGAAAAACTCAAGGTGAGCAACCTGTACGACAATTATTATTTCGCCAACCGTCGGGATCTTGAAATCGCCGCCATGGGCGCTCCCTCCATCTCCGTCCCCGCCGCCCGCATCGAGGAAGCCGAACAGATCGGACCCAAATACGAGGGCAACGTGGAAATGCCGGAAGGGAACGACGCGTTCCTTAACGCCATCGACAAACCCTATCTGGAAGGCTTCCTGAGCCTGACGATCATGTCTTCCCAGAGTTACAACCCCAACTCCGCCGCCAATCAGATCAACCGTGCCTTCGGTTTGAACCAGCAGGGCAGCGAGATTGTCCGTCCCAGCATGTACTGCAACAAGTATCCTTGGGAGAAGGCAGCGGATCTTTTCGGGAAAGTGGCCAATTACGGCGCTCAGATGCCGCGTTAAGCCCCTTGAAGCAAGTCCGCATCACCGCCGTACGCCAAACGGAGTATCCGGACCTGATGGCCCGGTATGAGAACCCCATCGAACATAGCTGCGATGTGCGCATCGGTCAGCAGTGGGTCTCCGTGGACGGAAAATGTCCGGAGGGCTTCTGTCCCTCCGCCTGGGATTCGGTGCGTCCGTTCGCCGAAGCGCTCGCCCGCGGCGAGGGCAACTTCTTTGACGGATGGATGCGCAATCCCCTCAGCGCGATGATCAGTTGCAACGACGGCTTCCGCCCGGTAAGTTTCTACCTGGAAGTGCTGGGATAATACCGGTAACGGTCCAGCGCTTCCAGGAAATAATAGTCCGCATAGGTCAGGGGTACATCCACCTCACTGCCATGCCTGTAAAAGCCGGTGCTATGCTTCAGCAGGAAGCCGCCCAACTCTCCGGGCGATGCCAGATAACGGGGCGATGCGAGCGCAAGCAGCATCGCCTCTGCCTGTTCGAGGTATTGCGCTGAACGGCCTTTGTCCTTCGTCAGGGTACTCAGTTCTACAAAGGCGGAGGCCATTACCGCCGCGGCGGAAGCGTCATCCTGCCCGCTGAACGGCGACGGAGCGGAAAAATCCCAGGCCGGCACGGGCCGGTCCGCCAAGAGGGGAAGCAGATAGGCGGCAATCTTCTCGGCCTGCTGCAGATAGCGTTTCTCTCCGGTCTCACGGTACATCATAGTGTATCCGTACAGGCCCCAGGACTGCCCCCGGGACCAGGAAGAATCGTCACTGTAGCCCTGTACCGTTTTCCGGACCAGGACCTCGCCCGTCGCCAGGTCATATTCCAGCAGATGATAGGAAGAACCGTCTTCCCGGAAATGGTTGACCATGGTCTTGTCGGCATGGGATTTTGCCATCGCCTCCCACTCGGGAACGCCGAACTGGCGGGAAGCAAAGGTCAGGAGTTCCAGGTTCATCATATTGTCGATGATGACCTTGCATACCGGCCGGCTGCTGTCCCAACTCTTGATGGTGCCGGTAAGCGGCGAAAAACGCGACGCGAGCAGTTCTGCCCCCCTGCGGATGGCAGGCAGGTAAGTTTCATCCCCGGTCGTCCTGTACGCCAGGCCCGCTGAGCACATGATCTGGAAACCGATATCGTGGTCCCGGAAATACGCATCCACGTCCAGCATCGGAGCCGTGAACGACTCAGCCAGGGCCTTGACCGCCTCCTGTCCGCTGAGCCGGTAGGCATACCAGCAGGTCCCCGGGAAGAAGCCGCTGGTCCAGCGCACCCTGTCCGAGAACACCAGATGCCCGTTTTCAAAGGTCTGCGGCAAAGAATCCCCGGGCGTCGATTTCCCCAGGAGCAGGCACTGGCTTGCACTCAGGGGGCTCACCTCCTCCGTCATCAGGTCCATTGCACTGCGGGAAAAGTCTCCCAGCTGCTGCACCTCCACGTCCGGGGCAGCCGGAAGCGACGGCGCCAATATTTCAATCATTTTCTCTTCTCCCGGCATCAGGGCGAAATAATTGTCCGAAAAACTGCACGGCAGAATCTCCGTTCCTTTCCTGTCCTTCAGGACGAGCCGCACGAGAAGGGCGGGCAGCGTATCTTCGTTACGCAGGGTCACCGTAATCCCCGCATCGGAAACGCTGACCGTCTTCTGCAGTTTCGCCGCCGGCAAGGGACGAAGGGATTTAAGAGAGCAGCCCTGGACGCTGTCTTCCGGAACCATATAGAAGTTTTCAGAGAGTGACGCGCCTTCATCTGAGAGCAACCGCAAGCGCAGAAGACAGGCAGACTCCCCGACGGGCAGGTCCGCGGCAAAACAGGAAACGGTAGCATCGTCCGGCACATTCACGCGGGCTTCCCGCTTACCCAGCAGCAAACCCCTGCCGTCATAGATATCCAACTGCGCGGTCAATCCTTCCCGGTCGCCGCAACAGAGATTCACCACCTCCACCTCGCGGGTCTGCGGATTATACTGGATATGCAGCGGTTCGCAGCCTTTCTTGCAACCGAAGAAAGCCCCGGTCTGTTCAAAATAATAATCATAGGTACAGAACACCATCGACGGCCAGCTGGGATGCGTCATCCAAAGGAGCATCCCCATCCTGCCGGCAGCATTCGACGACTCGAAAATGGCGCGGCAGCCTTCGTAGTTGAGCCATTGGGACAGGAAACTGAATTCCCAGGCCGAAACGGGTTTTCCCCAGGTATTCTCGATCAGGCGGGTATAGGTTTTGACGCTCTGGGCACCGTCCCGCGTGAAATCGTGCTTTCCCCACATCTCCCCGACAGGCCAGAAATCCTCCGGCGGGACCATCCGCTGCAGGCTCTCCCAGGTGGGGGCGTTGGGAAGGCCCCGCTCCGAATGGAGTTTCCCGCTCTGCTGGCCGTAATACTCCGCAACAGGCTGGGCATTATACGGTCCGTGCCCGCTCACGATGCCGTCGGCGGAATTCGAGATATAAAGCATGCCCGGATGCAGGCGGGCGACAATATCTTCCTTCAAAGCCTTGTCCAGCGATGCAGGAGGATCACCCTCGTTGCGTCCGCAATAAAGGGCCAGACAGGGATGGCGGCGAATCCGGCGCACCCAGTCGTCTGCATTCGCAAGGAACAGGCATTCGTCGTCCGGATCCGGGCCGTCGCCGGGATTGGCCAGCCAGAAATCCTGCCACACCATTACGCCGTAGCGGTCGCAGGCATCGTAGAATTCCTCATCGGCCACCTGACCCACCCAGTTACGGATCATATTCATATGCATCTGGCGATGGTAGTTGAGGGCGAGATCGTACTTTTCGGCAGGGAACACCAGATTATGCTCCGAGAAGCCCCAGTTTCCCCCTTGCGGGATAAACCTCCGGCCATTGATGAACAGTTTCAGGATGCCGTCGGCACTGTCCCAACGCATTTCCCGGATTCCGGCCTTGAAATGCAGGGAATCCGATATTTCCCCGTCCACGCGCACGATAAACCCGGCATCGTGCAGCAGCGGATCCCCATAGCCCACGGGCCACCAGAGCCCCAGACGACAATCATTCAATTGGGGGAAATCGGCCGGCGTGAAGGAAAGCTCGCCGTCTGCACCGACTTCCCTGGAGAAGCGGATATCTCCTATCCAGCCTTCCAGCGTTACACGGCCGGGGGCGGAGTCCGCGCCCTTTACCCTTACGGAAGCCGTGATGCTGGCCGTCCCGTCAGGATTCACCTTCGAGACCACCAGCGGATCGGCAACTTCCACCGCTCCCTTTTCCGTCAGGCGCACATCGTTCCAGATACCGCAGTTCCGGCCCCGGACCGTCGTCATCCAGTCCCAGCCGATACTGGCGAGGAAGGTGGGGCTGTCAGCCCCGAGGACGCCGCCGTTGTAGCCCGTCCATTTCGCCGTCTTTTCCTTGACTGCACCGGGATGTGCGTTGCACAGCGTCTTGACCGCCAGCACATTCAGGCCGTCCCTGAGAAGCGAATCCACCTCGAAATGCCCGCGCATGAACGCGCCCTTGATCCTTCCGGCCTGAACGCCGTTCAGCCAGACTTCCGCTTTCCAGTTGATGCCATCGAAATCCAGGAACGGGCGCTTGCTCCCACGCTGATATTCAAATTCCCTGCGATACCAGAAATCGCCGTTGAAATAGGCATCGGAAATCTGGCTCCAGTTATCACCGAAGCCCGGATCCGGGACTGCGCCTGCGGCGATATAATTGGCCAGCACCGTCGCCGGAACGCTCGCGGGAAGCCAGCCCCGGGTATCGAATCCCGGAGAAGAGACCTCCGCTCCCCCGGCCTCCACGCAGGAGGCGCGCTGAATCTTCCAGCCGCCGGCAGCTTCTTTCTGCCTGTCCGGCCCCAGCACCTCGATTTCCGTCAGGCTGAAACGCTCTCCGGAATCCCCGTGCAACTGCAACTTCACATAACGCCAGCGACCGGGGCGGAAAGCCTTCCAGGAAACGCCGTCTTTGGAAACCACTACATCATAACGGTCCGGGGTATAAATCCAGTGCGGCCGCACCGAGCTAATCTTACGGACCTGGCCCAGGTCGATGCTGACCCATTCGTCCGCACAGCCCTCGCTCATCCAGGCGCTGGTAAAGTGCGCCGAGGGGAGCAGGTTCCCGAGAGGCTTACCCTCTTTGTAAAAATCGACACTTTTGACCCGCCAGCGAGCTTCGTACGGGAAAGTAAGCGCAAGGCGGAGCACGTTTTCCTGTTCCTCGGCAATGGGAACGCCAACACGGTGGAGCGGACCTCCGCGACCTCCTTTCAGCGCTTCCTGATAGAGCACTTCCGCCTGGTCCGCCGAAACGGGATAACCGTGGAAACGCCACTTCAGCCAACCTTCCTTTCCGGTAAGGATGTTCCGGGAATTCACATCCCCGTCCAAGGCGTTCTCCCTTTCCACCCGGTCCACCGGGCCTTCTGAAGAGTCCAACTCCAGAAAGGCGGGAGACCCCTGCAGAATAATCCCGTCCGTCAGTAACTGGGCGGTAAGGTTGGCATCATAATTCGACGAAGCCGTAGCCGTGCGGTGCAGGGCTACATTCACTTGCTGCGCGCGGCAGCCGGAAATCAGAAAAATGAGAAAAAATAGCGGAAGAAGGCGTTTCATATGATAAAGATACACTTTCCTTCGGAAACTTCCCTGATTTCATAAGGTAATCCGCCCAGTTTCGGGTATTATTTGTAATGAGAGTCTCTTTCCTTTTTTCTCTTCTTGCGCTTCTTCCGCTTCAGTTGAATGCGGTCGAGGTCGTCGGCCTGCGCACCGAGCATCTGGTGAACCCCCTGGGGGTCGATAATGCGCACCCTCGCCTTTCCTGGCAGCTGGTGGACGAAATGAGCGACGTACGGCAAGCCGCCTGCAGGGTGCTGGTCTCGTCCGACTCCCTGGCTTTCGATACCCATCAAGTGTGGGATTCCGGCCGCATCGCCGCCGGTATCGTCCTTGCTTCCTATGACGGGCAACCCCTGGAGGCGTTTACCCGCTACTGGTGGAAAGTCCGCTATGAAGACGGGGAGACCGTCCCGGTGGAATCCGCCCTACAGAGTTTCGAAACAGGGATGATGACGGAATCCGCCTGGCGCGGGCACTGGATTTCCGACGCAAAGGACAGGGATTTCCGACCCGCCCCCAGGTTCAGGAAAGAACTCACGCTCCGCGGGAAAGTCGTGCGGGCACGGGCTTATATCGCCGCCGCCGGACTCTATACCCTGGAAGTCAATGGCCGCAAAGCGGGCAACCGTGTCCTCGACCCGGCGTTTACGCGTTACGACCGCCGCATCCTATATTCCACCCTCGACATCACTCCCCTCCTTCAGGCGGGCGGCAACGCCCTGGGTGTGGAACTGGGCAACGGCTGGTACAATCATCAGCCCTCGACGACCTGGCGCTTCAACAAGGCCCCCTGGAGGGACCGCCCGGCCTTCTGCATGGATGTGCGCATCCTCTACGAGGACGGCTCCTGTGAAACCGTTTCCACCGATCTTTCCTGGAAAACCTCATCGGACGGGCCGCTGCTCTACAACAACCTTTACACCGGAGAGCACTACGATGCCCGGAGGCTCCAGCAGGGCTGGTCTGAAGCCGGCTACGACGATTCCGACTGGGACAAGGTCATTTTCAGGAGCTGCCCGGCAGAAAAGATCGTTTCGCAACTGATGTACCCGATTCGGGAAAGCGCGGAGGAAGAGGCGGTGGAGATCGTCCGCCTGCGTCCTACCCGCTGGGTCTATGACTTCGGCACCAACCGGGCGGGGAACGTCCATCTGCGCCTGAAGGGCGAAAAAGGGACCGTCCTCCAACTTCTCTATGCAGAAAAACTCGGCCCGGACGGCCGGGCCGACCTGAACCAGCTGGATGCCTATTATTTCGGAGACCGGAAGACGGAGCCTTTCCAGACCGATATCGTCACCCTGAGCGGAGAAGAGGATTTCTTCTCCCCTGCGTATAGTTATAAAGGATTCCGCTACGTGGAGGTCAATGCCAGCCGGCCCGTGGAGATGAGCAAAGAGAACCTGACGGCGGTCCGCGTCGGAAGCGACGTCCCGGAAGCGGGGCAGATTTCTTCCTCCGTTCCGATTCTGGAAGCCATTCACCAGGCTGCCCGCCGGGCCTATCTGTCCAACCTGATGGGCTTCCCCACCGACTGCCCCCAGCGGGAAAAGAACGGATGGACGGGAGATGCGCATATCGCCATCGAGACCGGGCTGTACAACTTCGATGCTTTTACCGTCTATGAAAAATGGATGGCGGACCACCGGGACGAACAGCAGCCCAATGGCGTCCTTCCCGACATCATCCCTACCGGAGGATGGGGCTACCAGCCCACTTCCGCCAACGGCAACGGGCTGGACTGGACCAGCACCATCGCCCTCATTCCCTGGAACCTCTATCTCTTTTACGGGGACAGCAAGCCCCTTCGGGACTGCTATGACAACCTCCGCCGCTATGTGGATTATGCCCTCAGCCTTACGGTGGACGGACTGTGCCCCTGGGGACGCGGCGACTGGGTCGCCGTGACCAAGCGGGCCAACAAGACACTGATTACCAGTTGCTTCCTTTATAAGGACCTCGACATTCTTGTCCGCGCCGCCCGCCTGTTCGGGAAGACGGAGGATGAAAAGAAATATGAAGCCGTCGCGGCCCAGGTAAAGGCGGCCGTCAATGCCCGGTACCTGGATGCCGCCAGCGGCATCTATGCGGAGGGGATGCAGACGGAGCAAAGTCTCCCGCTGCTCTTCGGCCTCGTCCCGGAAGAACTCCGGGGCAAGGTGGCCGCCGCACTGGAGGAACGGGTAAAGGCCGACGGCTATCACATCAACGCCGGGGTCCACGGGGCCAAGGCGGTGCTCACGGCCCTGTGCGACAACGGCTATGCCGAATCCGCCTTCCGGATCGCTACCGCCGAGGATGCACCCTCATGGGGCTGGTGGGTACGGAACGGGCATAGCACCCTCGTCGAGAACTGGAACCTCGACGCAGTCCGCGACAATTCGTTCAACCACATCATGTTCGGGGACATTTCCGCCTGGCAATACCGCTGCCTGGGCGGCATTCGTCCCGATCCGGAGGAACCCGGCTTCCGGCACATCGTCCTCAAGCCGGTCTTTCCCAAGGGGATGAAGCACTTCGAATGTACGTACGAAAGTCCCTACGGAGCGATTTCCGTCCATTGGGAGCGCAAGGGCCGGAAGGTGATTTATTCCGCCTCCCTACCTGACGGAACCCGGGCCAGTTTTGTGCGTCCGGACGGAGAAACGGAAAATTTTTCGGGAACACGGTCATTTTACGTGTATTAGTATTTCGTAAGACATACCTAACCATTTTTGAAAATGAAAATTGAATACACCAAACCTACTGCAGACACAGTCCAGCTTGTGACGGTAAGATTCATCGCAACCAGTACCGAATGGATCAACGCACCCTCGATCAGCGAGGATGATGATACCGATTTCGCTTCTTTTTAACCCGATTAATGCGCATTACCATGAAGAATATGAAGAAGATTTTAACTTTTGCTGCGCTTCTTTCCTTTTTCTGCGCCTGCAATAAGGAAGTTGCCCCTGAAGATAACACCCCGTCCGGTGAGAAGCAGATTATCACCGCCATTGTGAACTGCCCTTCCAAACTCAGCTACTCCGAGAATACGCCCGGCGGCGGCGCCGGCATCAGCTCCGTATGGTCCGACGGCGATACCTTCTACGCCATTCAAGACGGCAGTACTGTCGTTACCTTCTCCCTTATCTCCGGAGCAGGCTCCACTTCCGCTATCTTTGAAGCGGAGGCCGAAGGTGTTACCGCTGCTACGGAATGGGTAGCCGTCCTCGGAAAGAATGCGTCCGTGCACGGAACCGAAATCCATTGCGGGTATACGGGTCAGAACGGAAAAGCCAGCGGCCTGGACAAAGTCAACTATGTTAAGGCCACCGGCACCGGCATCACGCCTGCGTTTGATTTTGCCAACGGAGAGAAATTATCCTACATTGTGCGGCTCAAACTGCCTGCCGGCATCAAATGCATTGAATACACCTCGCCTGCGACAGGCAAGGTTACGTCCAGCGGCGCATCCTATTTCTATGCAAAGGGAGAGAATGATCCATACTCCAACATCCCCACTTCTACCATTACGCTCTCATCCGTATCGTCTGCTGGCGACATTGCATACATTGCCGTGCCGGCAGTCAATCACAACAGCAAGCTAACGACTTATAACAACAACAAGCAGTATGGGAATATGAAGACTGGTGTCATTGTCACCCTGCTGAATAATACCTCGGCGGAAGCGACCCTGTCCAACGGTAGTGTGATTGACAGTGATTTATCCAGCAAGGGCGGCCAGGTGGGCACCTGGGATATGACCGGTATGACCCTGATTGCACGGCCGAGGCCTGCAGATGCCATCGAGGTCGTAACGACTGATGCCGTCACCGAAGATGGTGCCTCAAATTATATTTTTGATCTAACCGGCACAGATACTTTCTGGGCTCCTTTCAACGTAGGAGCATCCACACCGGAAGGAAAGGGCACCTACTACGGTTGGGGAGAAATCAGCACTCCGGAAGAAAGGGGAAGAAGCGGTTATGATTTCCCGGGCTACTCTTTGAGAGGTCAGCCGAGCGGTGCCAGCACCAATTATTACAATTACATCTCCGTCTATGCCGCTGTAGAAACGCCATCACTTGCCAGCCGTTACAATACCATTCGCGGAGGACGTTACGATGTGGCCCGTGTCAAGTGGGGAAGCGCCTGGAGGATGCCCGGCTACATCGAGGCCTATGCCACTTGGAAAAAAGCTTCCTGGACAACGGTCAACGGACAGGGAGGTCTCTCATATGGCGGCGTTTTCCTTCCGGGGTACAATGCCAGGAAGGGTACGGACGAATACCAGCCTAAGGGTTGGGATCAGGCCTGCATCTGGTCGGCAGACCAGTTCCAGAGAAATCAGGGAGGAGTCGATTATGACAGCGCATATATAGTAGGTAGCACAGACGGTCACGGGTCCGCCGACTGGTGGCGTAAGGGTATGAAGCGTGAATGGGGCTTACAGATTCGCCCGATTCTTGCCTCATCTACAATCAGCGTATCCTACCGGGCTAAATAATTCCCGTTGATACTCAAGTTTACCGCCCCGCGACCTCACCGGTCCCGGGGCATTTTAATGAATTACAGAAGCGTATTCTTCCATCTGCTTACGTAATTATACAATTTTTGTGTATATTTGCGAGTGAATGGAATAATTTACGTGGTATATGAGTGTTGCTGACTGGATAGAAAAACAAGCGCCAAGCGGTCGATACACGTTCTCGAAAGAGACCGTGAGAAAGGAGTTTGCCGATATGACGCCGCACGCCATCGACACGGCTGTTCAACGTGCTGTGACCAAAGGGCGCATCTTCTCTCCCTGTCGTGGCTTCTATGTCATAGTTCCGGAAGAGTACCGCCTATGGAAGGCTGTCCCCCAGGAAGTGTATCTGGACCGGATGATGCAGCATTTGCGACGAACCTATTATGTGGCGCTGTTGAGTGCCGCAGAGCGGCACGGAGCCGCGCACCAGGCCCCTATGGAATTTCAGGTGATGGTTGAGCCGCCGATGATGCGCGACAAAGAGCGTGACGGCTATGCCATCCGCTATGCCGAACGCCGTCAGATTCCTATGGATTATGTCGAACGTAAGGAAGTCCCGGCTGGCTGGCTGAATGTTTCCTCTCCGGAACTCACCGCCGTTGATCTGATTGTCTATCAGGACCACGTCGGCGGGCTTACCCGCGCTGCAACGGTGCTGGAAGAATTGGCCCTGAAACTGGACTTTTCCCGTCTTGACGCATCTTTTCTGCAGGTGGCTCCTGCCCCGGTCTTCCAACGGCTCGGCTATCTGCTCGACCGCGTTCTGGAGGAAGAAAGCCTTGCAGATGACCTTCTCCGCCTGATGAAATCGGGAGGCCTGAAAATGAAAGCCGTACCCCTTCAGCTTGGTGTTCTTACGGAAGATGCCGAAGTAGACAGAAAATGGAAAGTGTTGGTAAACCAAGAAATAGAGATTGACGAACTATGATACAGAGAGCATTCATAACACAGTGGGGTACGGTCGTTCCTTGGACCTCCCCGCGCCTTGTCGAGCAGGACCTGATTATCTGCCGGGCATTGGTTTCCATATACAACGATCCGTTCCTATCGGAGCACCTGGCTTTCCGAGGCGGCACGGCGCTGCATAAGCTGTATCTCCATCCGCAGCCTCGCTATTCGGAGGATATTGACCTGGTTCAAGTCAATGCCGAGCCCATCAAGGAAACCATCGATCACCTTCGTGACACCCTTGCCTGGCTCGGTGAACCGGTAGTCAAACAGAAGAAGCACAACAATACGCTCCTGTTCAAAGTACAGCCTACGGACGTGGGTGCCGGTGAAATTCACCTGAAGGTAGAAATCAACTGCAAGGAGCATTTCAGCGTCTTTCCGATGGTCCGGGTACCATTCTCGGTGGAGAACGATTGGTTCACCGGCAAGTGCGAAGTGCTGACCTATGAACTCGACGAACTTGTCGGCACAAAAGTCCGTGCCTTGTACCAGAGATTGAAAGGACGAGACCTCTTCGATGTCTATACGGCTCTTGCTTCCGGCGAATTGGATATTGACCGCGTAATGGCTGCATACGACCGTTATTTACGTTTCGTTGCCAGCCATGCCCCCACCTACAAGGAGTACGTGCTCAATATGGACGAGAAGATGAAGAATCCGGATTTTATCGGCGACACTATCGGCCTCCTCAAGCCACTGCTGGAATATGACCCGCAAAGCGCCTGGGAACGAGTCCGTGACGAATTCATCGCAAAACTACTTCCGGACAAAAGAGTAAATCCCCCAGTGGATTTCTGAGTTTAAAAATGGGATAGGATTCGGGAGGCTGTCACCTCGATATCCGCAGATAACGGCTTCCCTGGATGTTATGGCAAATTGTGCACGGAACCGAAATCCATTGCGGGTACACTGGGCAGAACGGAAAAGCCAGCGGCCTGGACAAAGTCAACTATGTTAAGGCCACCGGCACCGGCATCACGCCTGCGTTTGATTTTGCCAACGGAGAAAAATTATCCTACATTGTGCGGCTCAAACTGCCTGCCGGCATCAAATGCATTGAATACACCTCGCCGGCTTATTTCAAAGTTCAGAGTTCCGGCGTAGGGACGGTTTATGCAAAGGGAGAGAATGATCCGTACAAGAACATTCCAACAACAACGGTTACCCTTGCGTCCGCCTCGACAGCTGGACAATTGGCTTATATCGCTGTTCCCGCAATTAATCACTCCCACTCGGCTTGGACTTATAACTCCGGCAAGCAATACGGCAATCTTAGAACTGGTGTCATTGTAACTATCCTTAATGATACTTCTGCAGAGGCTACAGCTTCCACTGGTTCTGTAATAGGCTCTGACCTCAGTAGCAAGGGTGGGCAAATCGGCACGTGGGACTGGACAGGTGCCACCCTTCTTAAAAGGCCTAAAGTCTCTGATGCAATAACTATCAGTTCAAGCAAAGTCGGCATAAGTTGGAGTGGAACAATTCAAACGGCTGAGACCATGGAAACAGGATGGGCTCCTTATAACATCGGGGCAGAACAGCCCTATGAAATAGGCAACTATTACGCCTATGGTGAGTCTCAACCTAAATCAGAGTATAGCAACGGCACCTACTCCCTTAGGGCCGGAGCTAGCATGTCAGGACGTCCTGATTATCTGGGTGTCAAGATTCAATCCCCTTCTCCGAATAACTATTATACCATAGATGGCGGAAGGTATGACACCGCGCGCGTTTTGTGGGGTAGTGCATGGAGGATGCCAAATATGTGCGAATTCCGCGCTCTTGACCTCACAAAGGGAGGACATAACGTATCCGTTACTACTATAAGCGGACAGAAATGCTATGTATGTGAAGGGCTTACCCTTCCTATCAGCGGATGTATGGACGGCTCAACCTTATCGCACTATGGAGACGGGACAACATATGATTGGGTTGCCTGGTCAACTACCATTATGCAACAGGCTGCAAGTAATCCCGGTTGGAATATGGCATTTGCCTTTTGTCCAAACATGCAGACTCAGAGCCAGGATTATGACAGACGTGAGAAATACTGTGGAATGCCCGTCAGGGCCGTCTTAGCCTCTTCCGTCTTTACGCTGGCCAACCAATCCTACTGATTTTATTTAGATTAGTCCTTTACCGCCCCGCGACCTCACCGGTCCCGGGGCGGTTTTCGTCATTGGATAATTTGCGGGAAGTGATATACCGGAAGTGTATATTTTTTATATTTGTACTATGCTGAACAAAATAGCCTCTGTAGCCCTATTTGCTACCATTTTCATTTCCTGCTCGCAGACGCAGATTCCCACGGATACCGCTATTGTCGGACGCAGCCCGAACGGCGCATTGGAATTGGCATTTTCCCTTTCGGCCAGGGGAGAGCCGGTGTATACCCTATCGTACCGGGGTAAAGACATCGTCCTTCCATCAAAAATGGGTTTCACGCTGATGGACGGAGACAATCTCCAAAAGGGCTTCACCATAAGCGGCACGGAGACCGGAACGATTGACGAAACCTGGGCTCCCGTCCTGGGCGAGGAAGACAGTATCCGAAACCATTGCAACGAGTTGCTGGTGCATCTTTTCCGGGCTGACAGCACCACGATGGACATCCGTTTCCGCCTCTTCGACGACGGACTGGGCTTTCGCTATGAATTTCCCCAGAAAAACCGCCTGACTTACTTCCAGATAAAGGAAGAGGAAACGGAATTCGCCCTGGCCGGGGATCACACCGCCTGGTGGATCAGCGGAGATTATGATTCGCAGGAATACAATTACACGCGAAGCCGCCTGAGCGAAATCGCTTTGCATTACGAGCAGAGCCGCCTGCATCACAGCGCCGGCCAGACGGCCGTAGGGCCTACCGGCGTCCAAACAGCCCTGCAGATGAAGACGGACGAGGGATTATACATCAATCTGCACGAGGCGGCCGTCGTGAATTACCCGACCATGAATATTGTCCTGGTGCCGCGGACGAATACTTTCCGGACACATCTGACCCCGGATGCCCAAGGGGTGAAAGGCCGGCTGCAGGCGCCCTGCAATACCCCCTGGCGGACAGTCCAGGTCTGTGAGAAGGCCACGGATGTCCTCGCTTCCAGACTCATCCTCAACCTCAACGAACCCTGCGCCCTGGAGGATGTGTCCTGGATTCATCCGGTGAAATATATCGGTGTCTGGTGGGAGATGATTACCGGGAAAAGCAAGTGGTCCTATACCGATGAACTCCCTTCGGTCCAACTCGGCATCACGGATTATAAGGCGGTCAAGCCTCACGGCAAACACGGGGCCAACAACGAAAATGTCCGCCGTTACATCGACTTTGCGGCAGACAACGGTTTTGATGCCGTTTTGGTCGAGGGTTGGAATGAAGGCTGGGAAGACTGGTACAACAAGCAGAAATATGATGTGTTCGACTTCGTGACGCCCTATCCGGATTTCGACCTGCCCGCCCTGAACGCTTATGCCCATTCCCGGGGCATCAAACTGATCATGCACCACGAGACCTCATCTTCCACAGTCAATTATGAACGGCATCTGGACGAAGCCTACCAGTTGATGAACCGCTATGGCTATGACGCGGTAAAGAGCGGCTATGTGGGGCGCATCATCCCCTACGGAGAACATCATTACAGCCAGAGCATCGTCAACCACTATCTCTATTGCCTCAAAAAGGCGGCCGATTACCATATTATGGTCAATGCCCACGAGGCGGTCCGCCCCACGGGCCTCTGCAGGACCTGGCCCAACCTGATCGGCAACGAGAGCGCGATGGGCAACGAGTACAAAGCCAAGATAAACCCCGGGCACACGACAATCCTTCCGTTCACCCGCGGCCAGGGCGGCCCTATGGACTATACGCCCGGCATATTCGAGCAGGATATGTCGAAGATAGCACCCGGCAAAACCGGAAAGATGCGCCATACCATTGCCAACCAGCTGGGATTGTACGTAACCTTCTATTCTCCCTTGCAGATGGCGGCCGACCTCCCGGAAAATTATGAGCGCTTTATGGATGCCTTCCAGTTCATCAAGGACGTGGCCGTAGACTGGGACAAGAGCCTGTATCTGGAAGCGGAGCCGGGAGAATACATCATCACGGCCCGTCATCCCAAAAAGCTTAAGGCCGGGGACGAATGGTATGTGGGCGGCATCAGCGGTGAAAACGCTTATGAAACCACGCTGAAACTGGATTTCCTGAAGTCCGGAGTCACTTACAAGGCTATTCTGTACGCCGACGGTCCCGATGCCGACTATGAAACGAATCCGCAATCCTATGCCATCACGAGCTTTGAGGCGACATCGGACACCGTGCTTCCTGTAAAGATGGCCCGGAGCGGCGGTTTCGCCCTTTCGCTCAAAGCATTGTAAAACAACCCGCAAAATGAAAAAAGCCTTTCTTCTTATTCTTGCTTTAGGCATGGCCTGCATTGGCGTCAACGCCCAGGACCAGGAATTTAAGTTTGTCCCTGCGACGGAACTGACCCTTGTCGGCAAACTGTTCCCGGATACGCCCAACCCCTATCACAGGGTGGATACCGTAAGGTTCAAGGGCTTTACGCCTGGTGAGAACAATCAGGTAAGGCAATGTTCCGGTCTGGCAGTGGCTTTCCGAACCGACAGTCCGGTCATCCGCCTGAAGGCCACCACCGGCAGGATGGAGCACCCTTCAAACACCATGTCAAATGCTGCCAGAGGCTTTGATCTCTATATCCGGAAGGACGGCAAGTGGCTTTGGGCTGCCGCAGGGGGCGCCATGTCGGAGAAGAAACAGGATAATCCCTACACCATCATCAGCAACATGGACGGGTCTATGCACGAGTGCCTGCTCTACCTGCCGCTGATGAGCGAGTTATACACCCTGGATATCGGTGTTGCAGCAGAGGCTACCATCGAAGCCATACCCAACCCTTTCCGCCACCGGGTAGCCATCTTCGGCTCCAGTTTTACCCATGGCGTCAGTTGTTCCCGCAGCGGAATGACCTATCCCGCACAGTTTTCCCGCAGCACGGGAATCCAGCTTCTGAACCTGGGCTGCGGCGGCAATTGCAAACTGCAGGATTATTTCGGGCGCGTCCTGGCGGCGGTTGATGCGGAAGCCTTTCTTTTGGATGCTTTCTCCAACCCATCACGCATACAGCTGAGGGCGCGCCTGTTCCCTTTCATTGAACAGCTGCAGGCTGCCCATCCCGGCAAACCGCTTATCTTCCAGCGGACCATCTACCGGGAAAAAAGGAATTTCAACACCTACGAGGACGAACGGGAAGCCGACCGTCTGCGCATCGCTGACAGCCTGATGAACATAGCCTGTCGGCGTTACAAGGATGTCTATTACATCAAGACCACCACAGCCACTTCGAAATCCCACGAGGCCACCGTGGACGGCGTCCATCCGGACAACTACGGATACAGCCTCTGGGCCGGGTCCATTGAAAAACCGGTGCTCCGCATCCTCCGCAAATACGGGATTCGCTGAGGGAGAAATATTCTCTATCCGCTCCCCGGATTATTCTGTAATCGAGTCTATCAGTGGTTTAATCTCCCTTTCCATAAGGGTATATGCATCCGGGTTGGGATGGAGGTCGTCATATAGACGGTAGCGCCCCTGAAGCGAGACGCCGTCAGTGTCTACAAGGAGAGAGTGGAAATCGCAATATATGATGCCTTTGCTCTCAGCGTACTCCCTGATCATCCGGTTGAGTTCATTGATATGGGCACCCTTGGTCTGAGGATTGCTCAGGGCCGAATGGTTGTGGTTGCAGGGAGTAACCGAGCACAGGATTACCTTTATACCGAGGGCTTCGGCCTGTTCGGTCATATTCCGGATATTATCGAAAATAAGCGCCTCCGGCTGACCGTTGCTGAGGTCATTGGTACCGCCCATTATCACAATGCACTGGGGGTCCGGGGTCAGAGCCTCACTACGGTAGCGGGCCAGCATCTGGGTCGTGTTGTTGCCGCTGATACCGGCGCTGAGATAATTATTGTCGGAGAAAAACTCCGGATGCCAGAAAACCGTAACAAAGTCACCGTCGTCCCTCATCCATGAGGGTAAAGGATCCATCGGTATCACAATCGCGGATTTTTCGATTTCACGCGGCGACTCGCTTCCCCAATGCCGGATGATGCTGTCGCCCATAAACAGGGCCCTGGGGCCCAGATGAGATGTCGAAAAAGCAACCTCCAGCTGCGTGGCGGCTTTATTCATAGGGAGAGTGAATGAGGCCATACGGTCAGTCTCGCTTGTGGGGAACATCCAGCAGGCAAAGTTGTCCTTGATATCCAGGGCATCGTATTCATCCTGCCCGAGAGAACGGACTTTAAGATAATCGTCCGAATAGGATGATGGCTGCAATCCCGCATCGTTCCAGGCAGGACACAAGTATCTGAGCTCCCCCGGAGTGTCCGTCTCCAGCAGGAAACGATAGCGCATATGGTCGGTGGCGACGAGGAGCCTTGTCACGCCCCAGACGCCACCACCACGATAAACCGCCTCGATGGGAGGTTTGGAACCGACCCTCGGTTTGTCAACCCCGCCTTCGGTCACAACCAGGGAAATTTTATCAATCCGGACGAGGCTGTAAGTCCTGTCGGACTTGACACGAAGCCTGCACAGCCCCTCTTTCTGAGCAGGGACCTGAAAAGAAACAAACTCCCTGCCTCCCGCATCGGACACGGTTACCTGTCCGCTTTTAAACCTGCCGTATACCTCCCAGACGCCATCTGCGACGGGAACCATAGCGCCGGTATAATCGACGGAACCTTTAATCTCCAAGCCTGACGAGATAACGGGATCGTCTTTCTCCTTGCAGGCAACAAGGATTGTCGCGGCAGTGAAAAGAAGAAACAGAATCTTTCTCATATTTCGCATTTTTTGGGGGATAATCGGTTTTAACGGGTAATTTTCAGGACGAATTCGCCTTTTTGCGGCAGGGAACGGGCCGTCAGGCTGAGGCGCCATAGCGCATCGCCGCCATAGCCGCTTACGCCGGTCCCCTCAAGCGGAATCCGTTCGGCAGAGACGCTGAAAGTCCCGGCATTGTAATAAAGCTTCAGCCCGGCATTCAGCCCGGCACAGCCTGCAGTGGCCAGATCAGGCTCGGCAGGGAGGAGGAAATGCAACTCCGCAGGGACTTCCCCTGTGCGCATCTCGAAGCGCTCCCGGATTTCCAACGCTCCGTCTTTCAGCAAGCGGTAGTTCAGCACCCAGGATTTCACGCCGGCGGAATCGGGATAAGCCTCCGCAATATCTGCACTGAAACTCTTCGTGCGGCTGTCGGACCGGCAGTCCGTCGCCTTGAAGCTCCGTCCGTACTCCTGCGCACAGGTATTGATTTGCGGAACATTGTGATAATTGCTGGACATGTTCCAGATCTGATAGCGGTAGCGCTTGTCGAAAGTCTTGCTGTTGTAAGTGCCCTTGCCCGCATCCACCAGCACCGGCTGCCCGTCGTAATAATAGATGCAGCTGCCCACATCGTTGTGGTTGTGCCGTTCGCGGTTGTTGCCGCCCTTCACCGCCAGATAGCCCTTGCCCGAGCGCATAAAGCACAGCTCTGTCTCCGGGTACCAGGTAAAAGGCGAGGGTTTGAAGGCGCGCCTGCCCGCCGCCTCCAGTTCCGCGCAGGTACGCAGGTTCTCCATCGCGCGATAGAAGCAGCTCCAGTCGGCATCCACCGGGTCGTAACCCTTCTGCGCGTAGGTGTGCACCGCGAAATCCTGCATCAGCGTACTTCCGACGGCTTTCCCGAAACGCAGGATAAGGGACGTATTGATGCCCGTTGCAGGCCTTGCATCGGCAAAATTGGCCTGATGCACGCCGTCCACCTGGGCGTGTACGATATATTCCCCGAAATTCCGGAGCAGCGGCGCATCGAAAATGTCGATCCGCCCTCCGGTAATCAGGCGCAGGCATTGCAGGTAGTTCAGCAGATACCCTCCTGAAGTGTACCAGTACACCGGCCCCTCGTCGCAGGCGCCGTCGGTCTTGAGGCTTTCGAGATAGCGGTCCACGGAGATGACGGATTTCTCTACGGCAGCCTTCAGCCGAATCGGGTCATTTTCCATCAGCATGAAGCAGAGGATGGCGTTGGAATTGCACCAGGGATTCCAGTTGTTGGGCGTGGCCTTGGCACGGAATCCCATCCAGTCGAAGCCGTTCCGCTCCAGGTAGGGATCCAGTTCGCGCTGCTTGATTTCATAGCGCAGTCGCTCGGAGATCATCGGATCCGCCTTGTCAAATTCCGCATGGAAGAAATACCCTATCCAGGAGAGCATCTGTGCGTAATTGCCCTGATAGAGGGCCAGGATATGCTCTTTGTAGTCCGGCAGGGGCGTATGAACCTGCTGAAACTTGTACAGATGGTCTGACACCGCCCAGGAATCGAGACCGCAAAAATAGAAGGTTCCGTTGATGATATCGTCCAGGAACCGGCCGCGGCCCTCCGCCAGTTCGGCCATCATCAGGGAACTCAGGGCCTCTGCATTTTCGGCAAGCCTGTCTTCCTGTGCATAACGGTCACCTGTGCGGGTGTATTCCAGATAATCGGTAGCGCGGAGCAGCAGATAGTCGAAGCCCAGAAACTGCTCGCCCCGGGCGATGAAATCTTCCTTGTACCTGCCCAGCAGGGCTTCCCATCCGGCACGGTCGGCATAGGCCGGATAGGGCACCCAGGCCTGGTCCGTCACCAGGGATTCCCCGATATCCACCTTCCGCGCTGCATCCAGGAGGATATGCCTGTCATAGTTGCGCAGATGGTGCGTACCCGTTTCGAAGCCGCGGAAGTCGCGCATCAGGATACTGGATCGATAGCTTTCCACGCGGCCGGAAGGCATGCGGTGCCTCGCCACGATTTCCCAGTCCGTTTCCGCCGCAGGGTCGCCGGAGGGGGCTTCCAATATCCAGAACGTATCCACCTTGGGTTTATAGACCCGGCTGCCGCCGAAAGGCGCACCGAACACATCCACCATGAATGCGGCCGATGCCGCATCAAAATACTTCTCCTGAATCTGCCGCATGGGCGTCTCCACGCCGTTCTGCACGAAACTTACCTCCCAGTCCGGCGTCGCATCCCAGATGCGGGCCACGAAACAGCCTTTCCAGGCTTCCGGCCAGCCATAGACTTCCGTCCGTTTGGGAGCGGCTTTCAGGCCCGTGAACAGGCAGTTCCCGTCGTAAGCATCGTTGCCGTCATAGACGCGCAGCTGAAAATCACTGTCCTCGGTGGTCGTTTTGTTATACTCCTCCCACAACACGGGGCCGTTGAAGGTGAACACGCCATAGCCGATGGGGCAGCCGCTCGGAGAGAGGTTGCTATACCACCAGGCGCCGCCGATGGACTGGAGATTGTGCTCCCAGATCGACGCGGCGTGGCGGATATTGTTGATGTTGTGCTCGTGACCCGACAGCACGTGCGCTTCCCGGAATTCTCCGAGCAGGGCCTTCACCTCGTCTTTATACGAGAACCGGCCGTACAGCCCCGCGTGAATGCAGAAGACCACGGCCTTGTTCCCACGGTCCCTGACCAGGGAAATATCCTGTCGCAGCCACTCCAGTTGGGCATCGGTCAATCCGCAGGTATAGGAAATCTTCTTTCCGTCGCGCTGAGTGCCGGTATACTGGATATCGTCCATCACCACGAAGTGGACCTTGCCGATGTCGAAAGAGTAGTCGGTAGGGGCGAAATGGCGCACGAAATGTTCCGTAACGGCATATTCGCTCTTCCCGCCGGTGTTGTCATGATCATGGTTGCCGATGCAGTAGAAGAAAGGCATGGTCTTTCCGGCGCAGGCGAGCCCGTTGTACAACGGCTTTACGGCAGCGGCGTCCTCCATCCTGTCCGAGAGCTGGTCGCCCAGCGCGATGCCGATGACAGGCCCGGAAGAACAGTGCCGCTCGATGGTTTTCTGAATATCCGGAATACTTTCGCCACTGAAACGTTCGATGCTGTTCACATGCCCGAAGTGCGCGTCCGTCACCGCGATGAGCGTAAAACGCTCCGACACTTTCTTCCGGGGCGAAAGCACGAAATCACGCTCTCCGCTGTCGATATACTTGAAGAAGGCTGGAGCGCCGTCCGCTGCCAGGGGGATTTCGTACGCGGCCGGGACGGTAATGCTGATGGTCCTTGCCAGGGAATCCGCATCCAGGAAATACCGGCCTGCGGCATCGGTTGCAGTGCAGTGATATCCGTCAGACACCACCACCCCTTCGATTCCCCTGCCGTTCAGGGAACTGACAACGGTCCCGGAGACCGGGACCGTCAGCATTAATAAGAGGGAAAACAACATCTTCCGTTTTCGTTTTTAGTCATCGTACCTTACACCATAGCCGAAGCCCTTGTATGTAGACCCATTTACAAAATGCTTGCCGGTATAGGTGGCCGTCCAGCCACTCTTCATCGTATGGACGGCGGTAATGGTGTACCCGCTGCTGGCATAGCTGGCGGAAGAATACCAGAACTGGTCCGTGTCCTCCCCCGCTCCGCCGTGCTCGTTGTCGAAGTATTTGGCGAGATAGCAGTGGGCGGCACGGTCGTTAATGGCAGTGGATACCCGCGTCAGTTCGGTGGTGGTGCCGCCTTTCGTCACATAAACCTGCCAGTAGTCCAGACCGTCGTCAGCGTCTCCTGCATCGAAGAGACGGACGACATATTTGCCGCTTACGGGGCTGTCCCAACTGTAGGATTTCCCGCTGCGGGTATAGGTTTCACCGCCGTTGTAAGTGCGGAATTGAACGCCGGGATCCTCCTTGGTGATCTTGTTGTATTCAGCATAGAGATCGTCATGGCCGAAAGTGAATACGCCATAACCGGCCGGGCTGCCGATGCCATAGGCGATATCAGCCTCCCAGAAATAACCGGACAGGGTCTGCAGGTTGTGCTCGTAAATCTGCCGTCCGCTCTTGGCCGCCCAGCCTGAGTAGAGGTTGTTGTTGATGTGGTGCGTGTGGCCGGAGAAAACGTGTACGTTGTAGAAGTTGTTCTTCAAGGCGCCCATGACGGCATTCTGCGTACCGCTGTCGCCGGCGGAAGCGCTGTTGAGCGGAGCGTGGACACAGAATACCACGACTTTGGTCTTGGAACCGAGGACTTTGGAAATGTCATCCTGAAGCCAGGCCACCTGTTCCTCCGTGAAGCCCGCGCCATAGTTGATGCTGTAATATCCGTCGCCCCTGTCAGTGTTGCCGCTCCGGCGCACGATGTCGTCCATTACAATGACGTGGGCATTCGCGATGTCAAAGGAATAGTTGGTGGGGCCGAAGGCATTCACGAAGGCCGTCTCGGAATCGTAATCACTCTCCTTGGAAGAATCGTAGTCGTGATTGCCGATCGTATAGAATACGGGAATGCTCAGGGTGGAGAATTTATCGATGACGGAGGAGGCCATGGACAGTTTGTCGGAAAGCTGGTCACCCAACGCGACGGCAATCACTTCGCCGGCTTCTCCGCCGTCTCCCACGGGAATGCCCGTAGTCTTCAGTGTAGTCGCCGTCTCCTCGATATCATCGATGGCGGTCTGGAACCTGCTGAGTTGCGTACTGGTCTGCACGTGGGCATCGGCAATGGCCAGCAGGGTGAAGCGCTCGGGGACGCTGGCCCTGCGCGTAAGGGTGAAATCCCGCTGGATGTTTCCCGTGGAAGGAATTGTCACATACTGGAAGAAGGCCGGACGGCCGTTGGCATCGAGCGGAATCTCATATTCGGCCGGGATGGTCACGTTCACGGTACGGGCTTTCGCATTGGCCGCCATCTGGTAGGTTCCGTTGATGTCGGTCCTTACGCAGGAATAACCGTCGGAGACGACGACTCCCGGAATGGGATTGTCGTTTTCGTCCCTGATGACACCCCAGAGGTTGGAAGTGGGCAGAATGGTGCTCTCGCCGCAATCCTCCCAGATGGAAGGGGCGGAAGCGGAACCGTTCATATCCACGATGTTCCGGACCGGACGGATGGCGAGACCGTAATACATCTCCGTCGAGGGGCTGCTGTTGCGGCCGTAATTGAGCGAGCTGCCCGTCATCTCAAAACGAAGTGTCGCATTGGTAAGATTCGGGTTGGAGGGTGTGGCACGGATACGGCTGTCGCTCCAGTAGAAACCGCGGGCGCCGTAATAGGCGTGACCGGTACCGTACCAGCCACCGAAGGGGAGGAATACCGTGTTGTCCCCGTTCTTGAACCAGCGGCCCTTGACGGTCCGACCTACATTGTAGAAGTCGATGGTCTCAATCTTTGTTGTAAGACCGGAAGAGGTTGTAGTCTGGCTATCCGAAATGTCAATGCTGATATTGTCGCCAATCAGGCCGACGAGTTCCTCGATGGTGGGCATTCTCCAGTCGTGGCCCCAGCGTACGCGGGCCGCATCGTACTTGGTACCGTTAATCCGCTGGAACTTCAAGGTTCCGTCGGAAGAGCCGTCGGAAACCGCAACGGATTCGTAATAGCCGAGCTGGATGGAAGGGAAGTTCTCCAAATCCCCCACCGTATGGGTTCCGTTATAGGTCCAATTACTGGAAGAGAAAGAGGTGCGCGGGGCCGTTTCTCCCCACATAAAACTGTCGCCGTAAAGATCTTGAGCCGTAGGCGAAGCCGCGGTAACCCTCGCGCCGAGGTTATAGGGCGCCCAAATGGGAGCGACTGCGGTGCGGTATTGATAATCTTCAAGGTTATTGTACTTATTGCAGAAGTCACTGTCGGGATCCTTGCGGATCAGTACGGACAGCCCTCCGAGCGAAACGCCCTCAGACGGAAGGGGACGGTCGATGAGTTCCATGCCGCTGAGGTCAAAGGTACCGATCTGTCCCGCCTTGCTGCTGACATTGGCGTTGAGTACCCGGCCGTTGGACTTGTTCATATCGGCATTGAAGAAGGTGATGATTACGCCCCTCGGGCTATCGGTGATGTAGTTCCCGTACTGGATTGCCGGGATGGACAGGTAGCAAACCTCTCCCTCGGAAGACGTGTGGCCGAGATCGGTAAGCGAAACATTATCGTAATTCCCGTCGGAAAGGACAGAATGCGTGGACGGGGAAACTTTCCAGGACGCCGTGGTACAATATTCCAGAAAGCGTACGCCCGCGGGAAGTTTGATGCGCAGGAAATAGGACAGGCGGGTACCGCCGGAGAAATTGAAATTGGGGCCGGTGCCCGTCGCTTCCGAGATGATATAATCATAGTCCCCCAGGGCATCCAGCGTTCCCTCCTGGCCACTGTACGGGCATTGGATCAGGTTGGCGGAAAGTTGCTCCGCACTGGCTCCCAAGACGGCTTTCCAGGTAGTGGACGCCCCTACGCCGCTTGTCGTAGCCTTGAAAACGCCAGTCTTGCTCCCGGCGCCGGACTGAAGCTCGAAGCGGACACAGCCGCCGGCAGAAGAGAAGGCATAAAAGAAATCCCCTTCTTCCCATACCGACTTCAAGCCGCTATGCTTCCCGGACGGATCGGTTTCCGAATAAATGACTTTGGTGCCGTCGCTTTCGGGGAGAGAGGCGGTGGCGATAATTTCCGTAATTCCTTCTTGCGGAACGATTTCCTTCGTACAAGAAGCGGTCAGGACAGCTCCCGTCAGAGCTGCAACAAAAGAAAACTTGTGAAAGAGATTCATTGGTACGTTAGTGCTTTATCGGTAATAATACACGAATCGGGGCCTTCCCCCCTTATTTAAAAATGCGTATATTGTCAGGGGAAAGAGGCACGAAAAGTGTAGTGTAAGTATGCGTATGTTGGAGAAAATACTCACCAGGCTCCTATGCCCGGTCTTCTTATTGTCTACGGGTATTTCCTGTACGACGGAACCGGCGGAGCAACCCGTCAATACTGAGGAAGTTATCATTACTGCTACGGCAACGCTGCCGGACGACCGTTCCAAGATGATTTACGAGGATCATTACCCCGGAACCGACGGTATCAAGACCGGCTGGGTGACCGGAGATACCTTCCTCGCCCTGGAAATCAACGGCAGCACCATTACGCCCGTCACCTTTACGGCCACCGCTCCTGCGGACCAAAAGACGAGTTTCACCTCCAGCGGTGCCGTCGCGGCGGATGCGCAGACCCGCTGGGTAGCCGTTCTGGGAAAAAGCGCCGCCTTCGACAACGGGACCATCCACTGCAACTACAGCGGGCAGGACGGCAGCCTGAAGGGGCTGGAGCATTTCGATTATATGCTCGCCCGCGCCCAAGGAGAGACGCCGGACTTCGATTACGGCGAGGGCAGGCACCTCAGTTACCTGCTCCGGCTCAAACTGCCGGAAGGCGTAGGGAAACTGGAATTCAACACCTGGGCCTCCGGGGACGAATGGATTATCGACGAGGAAGGGAACACGGCCGCCTGCACGCCGGATTACCACCCCAAGGCAACCCGGCTCCTTGAAATGGCTCAAGAAAGCAGCGCGGGTCAAATCGCTTATCTGGCCGTTCCGGCCGTCGATTATTCCAGTGCCGGGCTCATCGTCACCGCTATGAGCAAGGCTGAAACCCGCTCCCAGGGCAAGGTGCTCAGTGCCGACCTCTCCGCGAAAGGCGGGCACGTCGCAACCCTTGAGATGGATAGCCTCATTGACAGGCCCCTCCCCACCGAAGCCATCAATTTCCTGTCACAACTCTCCTGTACCCTTCAGTACATCAACAACAGTTCCTGGGACGGGATAAATGATATTTACGACCTTTCCTGTTCCCCGCTCTGGGCACCGTTCAACCTGGGAGCGAAGGCCTCCCCTACGACTGCGGAAGAGACCTACGGCGGCTATTTCGCCTGGGGCGAGACGGAGCAGCGCAGTTCGTACAGCGCCGCCTCCTACCGTCATATGGGAAAGGATGAGTCGCTGGGCACTGTCCGCGCCTACACTGGACGCGCCGACATCACCCTGAACCTCAAGCATATCTCCGGCACCAAATACGACGTAGCGCGCGTGAAGTGGGGCCGCGCCTGGCGCATGCCTTTCCTCGAGGAGATGATGAGTTTCAACGGTAACAACGAGGTATTCACCTGCAACGCAGGGCGTTCCGCCAAGACGGACAACATCTTCACTACCATCGATGTTTCCGAATACAAGGGCGTGGCTGTGAGCGGGCGCACCTTCAGCAAGAACGGAGTCACCATCTTCTTCCCCTTCGCCGGAAGGTATTACTATACCGCCGGAGCGGAGACTGGAACGGCATCGATGGTGGGCAAGGCAGGCTATTACTTCGGCGGAGCGCACAATAATGTCTCCGGGCGCGCAGAAGCCTATCGTCTGTACGTCAGGAACAGTCAGGTGGACCTCATGTCGCAGGAATGCGGTTATGCCTTCTCCGTGCGGCCCGTGCTCGCGCAGGACAGCGACATTCCCGCTGAGCTGACGGCAAGCGGCCATATCACCGATGCAGTCACGGGCAAGGGCATCGCCGGCGTCACCGTATCTGACGGTTATACCTGCTGCAAGACCGATGCGGAGGGCGCCTACCGTATGGAAGCCAATCCTGCGGCCCGTTCCATCAATGTCACCATCCCCTCAGGCTATGAAATCCCGCTGGGAGAGGACGGACGTCCCGCTTTCTACCAGCTCATCCCTGCCAAGCACGGCGCCACCGTGGTCGCAGACTTCTCCCTCACCCCGCGCAAGCAGGCCGTATCACGCTTTACGCTCATTACCGTGGCGGATGCCCATGTACAGAATGAAGAGCATCTTGCCCGCTTCCGGGAAGAGGCGTTTGCCGATATCCAGAGGACGGTCAGGCAGCTCAATGCTGAAGGCGGCGAGGTAATCGGCATGGCCCTGGGCGACCAGTTGACGGACAATTTCGACATGGTCCCCGGCATCCGGGAGGTGTATACCGGCGTACAAAGTGCGGGCGGCACCATGCCCTTCTTCTATACCATCGGCAACCACGACCACCAGAGCATCGCCGGTGGCACCGACGACGAGAGTACCGCCAATTTCCTGAAGAATTTCGGTCCCACGGACTATTCCTTCGATATCGGGAATGCGCACGTGGTGGTGATGGACGATATCGATTTCAATGGCAGCATCGAGGGCGGCAGCGGCGGCTACAACCATATCAAGTACAGCGAGCGCATCACGGGCGAGAAGCTGCACTGGCTCAAGCAGGACATCGCCGCCGTCAGCGACAAATCCGACAAGCTGGCCATCTTCTGCACCCACGCGGCGGTGTATAACCCCGTCGGGAACGTGGACGAGGTCAAGAAACTGTTGCGCTCCTTCAAGGAGGCGCACATCTTCACCGGTCACCTGCACAACCTGACCAATTATACCCACCGGAGTTTCCGCTCCGCGAGCGGTGCTCCCATCATCGAGCATAACATGCAGTCCCTGAGCGGCCAGATCTGGCTTGCCGACGTCTCCGCCAACGGAAGCCCCGCCGGCTATGGGGTCTTCACCTTCGAGGGATCTTCACTCAATTGGGAATACAACAAGACCTGGAAGGAAAGCGAAGAATTCCAGATCCGCGTGTACAGCGGCAACGACAATTATTCCGGATATCAGTGGGACGCTGCCTACAAGGGGAAATTCCTGGCCCGCGTATGGGACGGGGATGACCCGGCCCTCTCTGCAGAAGAGGAAACCTGGAGTCTCAATTTCACCCACAACGGAGTAACCGTCCCCATGACGCGCCTCTCCAGCGCCATCATCGACCAGTGCGCGGATTCTTATTACGTAGAGGTGATTCATTCCAAGTTCGGCAACTGGGGGAAGACCTCCTACACCTGGTGGGTGATCGATGCGCCCGGCGGAGATCCTGCCGCGTTGACGGACTGGAAGATCACGGCCCGTCACGCCATTCCTGGCGGACGGGAGAAGACCTACAGCGCCAATGTACTCTCCCGGGATTATACCGGCTATCCCATAGGAAGCCATTATGTCTGGTCCACCGACCCTCCTGCACCCGGCCCCGGACAGAATGCCCAGGCCGGCGGCGAAGCCCCTTCACTGGAAGAAGATAACGAAAACTGACCCATTAACACCCAAATCATAGTATTATGAGAAAAAAACTTCTGCTTATTCTGGCTGCAGCGCTGACCCTCACGGTCCTGAGCGCCTGCGAAGACAAACCCACCCCGACCCCTCCGGGTCCGGGCCCCGAACCGACTACGGAGATTACATCCAACAATGTAGCCCCTGCCGGATTCGTTGATGACGGACCTGCAAGTTGGGACGAATAAAAAAGGAGGTCAGCCATGAAATTTTACAGACTTACCCTATTGTTCGGCGCCTTCGCGCTGATGGCAGCCTGCACCAAGGAAAACCTTGAGACCCCTGCAAACAGCGAAGACGGCGTAGTGATTACGGCAACGGCGACCGCCCCCGGCGCCTTTGGCGAATCCAAGGTCAATTATGTCGACAACTACTCCGAAGTGGAGGAGATTGCCGATATCGTAGCAGGTGCCTGGGAAAGCGGAGACAGCTTTACCGCCCTGGAAATCAACGGCGACGTAGTGACTAAGGTCACTTTCACCACCACCGGCAGCGGCGCTTCCGCGGAATTCAAGTCCACCGGCGCCGTAGCGGCCGATGAGAACACCACCTGGGTTGCCGTCAGCGGCAAGGCCGATGTCCAGAACGGGACGCTGGTCTGCAGCTATGACGGCCAGGACGGCACGCTGGGCAAGATCGGCAACTACGATTATGCCGTAGCCCAGTCCACCGGCACAAGCCCCGCCTTTGACTTTGCCACAGGGAAGCGGCTCAGCTATGTGCTGCGCATCCTGCTGCCCGCAGGCATCCAGTACATCGAGTTCAACACCGGCAAAACCCATAACGGCGGCTGGGATGTCACTTCTGCAGGAAAGGCTCAGGCGACGGTCTCCAGCACCGAGAAAGAGGCGGTCCATATGCTGACCCTGCCGGCCGTTTCCGCGGCCAAGCAGGTGGCTTATCTCGCCGTTCCCGCCATCGACCTGATGCACTCTTCGGAGAACCGTCTCGCGGGTCTGATCGTGACCATCATGAGCGCTGACAAGCGCCTTTCCCAGGGCAAGGCCATCTCGACCAACCTGTCCGCCAAGGCAGGACGTACGGGAACCTACAATATGAGCAACCTGGACCTGATGGCCCGTCCCCTTGCTTCCGACGCCATCCGGATGGGCAGCATCAGTTATGACGGCAAGAGCTATCCGCTGGGCAGCTGGGCACCGTTCAACGTGGGCGGAAGCACGCCGACCTCGGATGATGCCATCAACGGATATCTCTACGCCTGGGGCGAGACTGAAGCGAAAACAAAATTCAGCAGGGACAACTATCGTTGGAACTCCGGCGGAACCTATAACACGCAGCGCGGCTATAAATTCATCTGCCCGGCTGAGGGTGTCAGTCCTTTCATCGAGGTCAACTACGCCGGCGGCGGCGGTCTGCAATCGGGCCCCGGAACCTTCTATGATATCGGCGGGACCAAGTATGATGCCGCACGTGTCAAATGGGGCAGCGAGTGGCGGATGCCTTCCAACGAAGTCTGCTGCAACCTTCTCAAGGACGGAAAATATCGTCTGACGGAAGAGATTGACGTGGATGACAAACTCAGTTACACCGAGTACGAGAAGGACACCTACACCAACGCCTACGGCTATAAATCCTCTGCGATGGGCGCCATCGTCTATCAGGCCAACGGCGCTGAACTGGTCTTCTACCGCTGTTCCTACACGGACAACGGCGCCATCAATACCGACGGTGCCCAGGGCCGCTACTGGATGTCCTGCACCGACTACGGTACCGGAGGATCCAATAATTACTGGAACCGGGCTTGCCAGATGCGTCTGATCTACGGCGAGAACTACGCCAACAACAAGAGTTGGGTCTGGGATGGTCTGCGTATCCGTGCCGTCTTGAACGAGTAAGACTCAGACCTCTTCCAACATTGTTGAAATAAACCAGTCAAGATCGTCAGCAGAAATGCTGACGGTCTTTTTTGGTGCATAGGGATAGCCGTTCAGGAAGAAGTTATAGACCCTTTGCTGGAGCGTGCTGCCTTCAAAGACCGAAGACCGCAGGCCTTCCACCATCTGCCGGTAGCGGTAAACGCTGAGTTCGTTTCTGGGACCGCGGCGGCGGGGGGCAGATTCCAGACCATAGGAAAAAGAGGTGAGTTCGTAGTCGATGGCCAGGTGGTTTTCATTTACCCCCAGGAGGGCTTCCATCAGGAAAGCCATCGTGCCGGTACGGTCCGCCCCGTAAATGCAGTGGAAGAAAACAGGCTTCCCTTTGCGCAATTCATCAATGGTCCATTGCAGGGCCCGGATGTAATCGTCGGCGAGCCAGAATTTGTCGTAATAATAATTATTGGCCGTCTCGAAACGGATATAATCGATCTCCGGCCCCAGCGGGGATTCGGTAATCTCCAGGGCCTCCGAAGCCGTGCGCATATCCAAATCCGCCCGTATGCCCAAGCGCAACATTTCCGATTTCCCGTTATCGCCCAGACGGGTATACCTTCCTTCGTAATCTTGATGATATCCGTTCATCTCGCCACCCCGGAACAACAGTCCGAATTTGATGCGCCGGCTTCCGTCGGCCGTGGGAATGCCGCCCAGGTCACGCAGGTTGCAGATGTTGTCGATATTGAGGAAACGCCGACGGCCTTCCGTACGGAACGTACCTTCCCCGACAACATTCGAACTGGCTGAAGATACGACCTTCCACCAGTACTGACGTCCCGGAATCAGGTTATAGATTTCATAACTTTCCGTCAGGGCGCCTACGGGATAACTCAGGGGTTCTGTAAAATCGGGATTATCCGCAATGTAGAGGCGCTGCGTGCCGCTTTCCCTTTGCCAACTGACACGGGCGGGAAGCGGACGGTCCTTGCGGTAAATGGTAGTCAGAAGATAGTAATCGTCAATGTAGGAGTAACTATAATCCGAATCCTTGTACGGGAGTTGCTCCAGGAAATCCAGATAGGAGCGTACGACGGCGTTCTCCAGCTGGAAGACACTCGGGACCTCCGGGCCCGGGGGCAGGGGCTCCGGCCCGTCTTTCTGGCAGGCGGCAGCAAAAAAGGCCGCCGCGGCAAGCAGCCATAGGGCGACCTTTTTCATATCAGCCTAATAGGTCCAGCACCAGGGCCGCTTCTTGAGATTGGAATTCATCACGATCTCGTTCAGCGGTGCGCTGAGCGGCCACATATGCTCTACGTAATAATAACCGGTCTTCCAGCCTCCGGAATTCCAGCAGGAACGGGGATCCCAGAAATCCTTACCCTGGAATTTCTTCTCCTTGAAGGTGTTCCAGCGAATTTCGTTAAAGAAGTCTTTTCCTTCCAGGCAAAGTTCCACACGGCTTTCGTAGCGGATTTCGTTCAAGAGGCTGACAGGATCCTGGCTCGGGAACGGCGGCATACCCGCCCGGGTACGGACTTCGTTCAGCAGGTTCAGCGCATCTCCGGGATTATCGGAGCCCAGAAGCGCTTCCGCCCACATCAGCTGGATTTCGGTAAAGCGGATCAGCGGCCAGTCGGTACCGTCATAATTGCGATCCAGCGTGGAACCATCATTGACAATCCCCTTGTTCCAGAGATAGACCATATTGGAAGCGAATTCAGGGAACAGGTCGGAATCCTCCACACCGTCCTGACGCTTGAAACGGGGCCAGCGGAGCTGGAAATCAATCGGGGTAAGGCTGGTCTCGTTGATGAACTGATACTTCTTGTAGGGCGTAACCACGACTTTATCCAGCCGGGGGTCGCGCCCGTCGAAACCGGTACGCAGCCGGGCTTCATTTCCCAAATCGAGATAATAGGCATCGAAAGTCTCCTGACCGATGCGGCTGACGACCTTCTCCAGCTGACCGCTGAGGGTGATGTATTTTTCCACATCGGTGCCTTCCTCCACATACTTGCTGAAGGTCTTGAGGCTGTCCCTCAGGAAGAATACCTCTCGCTCGATTTCCGTGAGCTTACTCCAGCCGGGGAGCACGTCAGCCCAATTGAAAGCACGGCCGTCACTCCACTCAAAGTCGTCCACGAATGCGGTGGAAGGAACGAGACGTGTCCAGGAATTCAGGTGCGACCGGGCTCCGATCACCCATTGCCAGATAGAGGAGAATCCATCCGTAAAGGTAAATTCCAAGGGGAAAATCATTTCCTGGTTATGCTCATTGGTATAGGAGAACAGATCTTCCCACTTGCCCTGCCAAAGGCCGAAGCCGCAGGCCTTCACCTGTGCGAAATCGGCGGCAGCAAGGCGATAATACTCCTTGATGCGTGCTGCGCCGATGCTGGTACCATCGGGATAGATTTCTGGATTCTTGTCCGCCGCCAGCCACATATAGGCGTTCCCCCGCAGGGCATAGGCCATTCCTTTGGAGGGCTTGTACAGTCTGTCGCCGGCAAAGTTGTTGGCCTGGAAGCCGGCATTGTCGATGCATTCCGTACATTCCTTGATAATCATCGCCCAGCAATCGTCCCAGACTGTCTGTGATTTGGTGCAATCGACATCCTGGACCTCTTCCAGGTAGACGGGAACTTCGCCGAACAGCATCACCAGACGGGTGTAGCAGAATGCGCGGATCATACGGGCCTCGCAGATATACTGCTCGTAGAGTTTGTCACCCACCACCTTTCTGTCCAGGTGCGCGATGGCCCTGTTACAGGCGTGGATAGTGTTATACATACTCCTCCACTCCGAAGAGTTTTCCAGACCTGAAGCTTTCTTGGTAGCGTTTTTCAGGAAATGGTTGGAGTCGTCCAGGATGCTGGTGTAGCCCATCCCTTCGAGACCGATACGGTTGAATCCTCCGCTACCGTCGCTGGGAACGATGGTGCTTAATCCGTCTATGTGCCGGTACAAGGTGTACATCAACCCGTCCACGCCGGCCTTGGAGAGGCTGGGGGTCGTCCACATGTTATTGTCGGAAATCTGACTCCTGGGCGCCGTGTCCAGAATCCCCGTACAGGAAGTGAGGAGAATCAGACCGAGGGAAACCAATATGCTGTGCTTTTTCATATCCGCTGCAAAATTAGAAATTCACTTGAAGACCACCGCTGAAACTCCTCATCAGAGGATATCCGATGGAGGTACCGATTTCGGGATCCAATCCGGGATAGGAAGTGATGGTAAAGAGGTTTTCGCCGTTCAGATAGAAACGTATGCCCTCGATACGGATCTTGTCCATCCATTTTTTGGGCAGGGAGTAGCCCAACTGAAGGCTCTTCACTTTCACATAATCGCCACGGTAATGATAGAATTCGGAAAGCTCGTTGTTGAGCGTCTTGTTGTAGGTGAGACGGGGATAGGTTGCATTGGGCGTCGCGGCCGAATAGTGGTCGTCGGCAATCCTGCGCATGATGGCCTGAGCCTGGTTGACCAGCGTCGTGTTGTACACACTGGTGTTCCAGTTCAGGTAGAAATCGAAGGCGCCGGTCAGCAACGCATAGAAATCGAGGTTCTTCCAGCGGAGGTTCAGGTTCAGGCCGCAGGTCCACTTGGGCGTATAACTGTGGCCGGTAAAGTGCTGGTCGTTGTTGTCGCCATAGTCTCCGTCCCCATTAAGGTCCGCATAGATAAAATCTCCGTAATAGAGCGTATTCTTGGAGATGCTCTGGCCGCCCTGGAATTTGTAACCGGCGGAGACCATTGCAATCAGCCATTTCATATCGGCCTCCGTGCGGATCATACCGTCCACAGGACCGGCCTTGATGTCCACGGGACCCTCGCCGGAGTAGCCGGCGCCGGTTCCCTTGTAAAGGCTGCGCATATATTGGTCGCCAAGGATATGGTCTTCCACGATATAGCCGCCGAAACCGCTCTGGGCCACATCGCCGATGTTGTTCACATAGCTGCGGTTACCCTCTTCGTCTTCTACCCATTGCTGGACCAGCTTTCCCTTATACTTTTTTACCGTGGTGAGGTTGTAGGAAAGGTTGAGGCCGACGGAGTAGCTGAAGTCCTTGCCGACGCCGTCCCGCCACTTGATGCCGAGTTCCACACCCTTGTTCTGTACCGCTGCCAGGTTCTCGTAAGGAGCGGTGACGGTTCCCATCGTCATATGGATGGTCGGCCGGAAAAGGATGCCGCTCGTGTTGCGGATATAACCGTCGATCTCACCGGTGAGCCGGTTGCCGAAGAAGCCGAAGTCCACGCCGATATCTCCCGTCCGGGTCGTTTCCCATTCCAGGGCCCTGTTGCCCAGGGCGGTCACGACGAGACCGGTGGTTTCCGAATTGCCGGACACCACGTTCACGGAAGAATAGGTACTCTGCCAGGCATAGTTCCCGGAGTTGTTGTTACCGGTCACACCCCAGGAAGCGCGGAGTTTGAGGTTATCGAGCCAGGAGGACGCACCCTTCATCCATTTCTCCTGGCTGATGCGCCAGCCTGCGGAAAAGGAGGGAAACAGACCCCAGCGGGATTCGGGGGCAAAACGGGAGGAACCGTCGTAACGGAGGTTGGCTTCAAAGAGATACTTTCCGTCATAGGCATAGTTCACGCGACCGAACCCGGACATCAGTCCCCACTCGGAATTGCCACTGTCCGAATAAAGCAGCGTCGTATAAGCCGACATTTCCGTGATGCTCCAGTCGCTCTTTCCCTGCTTTTCCACGGAATGGTAGGGAGCGATATGATAGTTGATGGAATAACCCGCAAGGGCGCCGACTTCGTGTTTCCCGAAGGTTCCGTTGTAACGCAGAAGCGCTTCCCCGTTCGTCCGGAAACTGTCGGAGATGCTGATGGTATTGGACGCCGTGCTGAGAGAGGACTCACTCTGGACAGTATCCGTAACATAATTCCAGACCCTCGTCGAAGCCGTGTACCTGTGCTCGTAACCGTGGGTGAAGTTATGGTTAACGTTCACCTCGAGCGACAGACCCTTGTAGAGTTGCGCTTTCAGGTATGCCGTAGCGGAGCCCCGGTAGGTATATTTCTCCCCTTCGCGGCCGGCCATATTCTTGAAAATGTTGTTGGCATTGGCATTCTCTTCGTCCGTTGCGATATATCCCCATTTGTCCGGTTCTCCGGGATACATTCCCGGGATGGTCATTTTCAAATACTGAAACCCGGACGACAGGTTCATCATCCCGTAGTTCTGGCGCTCTCCGAAAAGTTTTACACCGGCGGAGAGCCAGTCGTTGAACTTCACGTCCACATTGGTACGGACGTCAAATTTCGTCGTTCCGCTGCTCATTCCATGATGGCTCATCACGCCCTGGTTGTCCAGAAACCCCAGGGAGGCATAGGCCTTGACTTTCTCCGTGCCGCCGGATAAGGAGATATTGTGCGACTGCATGAAACCATTGTGAAAGGTTTCCTTGAACCAGTCCGTATTGGGATACGCGATCGCATTCTTAACGCCGTAGGCATTCAGTTCATCCGGATAGAGTTTGGCATTCTCCCAGAGGGCGATGGTCTGGTCCGAGTATACGTGAGCGATGCCGATGTTGTCCGTTCCCTCGTTCACGAGCCGCATGGACTCTGCGTAGTCCGTCACGTATTGCAGCCCGCCCAGATAAGGCATCTGGAGGGTCAGGTTATTTCCGTAGGTAATGTGGACCTTGCCGGCCTGTCCCCCTTTGGTGGTGATGAGGATGACGCCGTTCGCCGCCCGGCTTCCGTAGATGGCCGTGGAGGAGGCGTCCTTCAGGACGGTGATGGACTCGATATCCTGCGGATTGATGTTATCCATGGAATACTCGATGCCGTCCACCAGCACCAACGGGCTGTTGGAGTTGAGAGTGGTGTTACCGCGGATACGGAGGGTTGCCCCGTCCTCGCCCGGCTGTCCGGAAGTCTGCGTGACGGCAAGACCCGGGGCGAGACCGCCCAGCGCGGATGAAGTGGAGGTAATGGGCCGGGACTCCAGCCCTTCGCTGAAATTGATCGTAGAAACGGCACCGGTGAGGTTGGCCCGTTTCTGGACACCGTAACCGACAATCACTACCTCGTCCAGGTAGTTGATATCCGAGGAGAGTTGCACATCCAACTTGCCACCGGCGCGAGGGACCGTATACTCGGCATCTTTAAACCCCATCGAGCTGAAGACAACGACGGCTCCCGGCGACACGCTGAGGGAATATTTTCCCGCAGCATCCGACGAAGTGGCATTTTTACTGCCCTTCTCCAGTACAAAGACCCCGGGAAGGGCGGCGCCGGTATCATCGCTGACCACCCCGGAAAGGGTGACCTTGGCCGGCACTTCCTTTTTTCTCGCAGGCGTCAAGGTAATCTGCCGGTCAATGATTTCGTAATTCACCGGGAGGTCCGCCAGGACGGCATCCAGAACATCGCGCAGCGTCCCGCTGGCCTTGGCCGTCACGGGAGCATCCACGTTCACGAGGGAATTGTTGTACACAAAATGATAGCCCGTCTGCCGCTGGATGTCAGAAATGGCATAACTCAACTTGACGGCATTATAATCGACGGAAACCGTCTGTGCCGGGGCCAGGAATGAGCTCAAGGTCAGCAACAAGGCGACACAGAGCACTTTTTGAATGAATGACATAAAGGGTCTTTGTAATACTTTTCACATTTATATACACGATTTTGGGAAGAATCCCCGATTTATGCGGAGATTTCAGGGCTTTTCTCCCCTCAAGTGTATTATAAGGTATGAAGATAAGAACGCTGCTTTTTTTCCTATGTTTGTCCCTTGGGTATTGTTTCCCGTCGGGAGCGCAGTCCATCGTAGGGAAAATGACCCTGGAAGAGAAGGCCAGATGCGTCGTAGGTATCAAAAGAAGCGACTTCCCCCCTACCAACAAGGGCATCTGCGCCCGGACGGCTCCCTTCCCTTCTTACGGGATACCCACCCTTGCACTGGCTGACGGCTCTTCCGGAGTGCACCTCAGCCGCAGGGAGAAGGACCGGGCGACGGCTTTCCCTTCCAGCATGGCCCTGGCTTCGTCCTGGGATACCGCGCTGGCCAAGGAGGTGGGCACGGTTGCCGGATACGAGGCGCTGCGCTATAATATTAATGTATTGCTGGCGCCGGGAATCAACATCATCCGCAATCCGCTCTGCGGCCGCAATTTTGAATATTATTCGGAAGATCCCGTCATTGCGGGCAACATCGGCGCCGCTTACGTGAACGGAGTTCAGGGCAACGGTATCGGCACTTCCGTCAAGCATTTCATTTGCAACAATCAGGAAACGAACCGTGGACACAACAATGCTCTGGTGAGCATGCGGGCCCTCCGGGAAATCTATCTGAAAGGCTTCGAAATCTGCGTCAAGGAGGCCTCTCCCTGGACCATTATGACCGCCTATAACAGCCTGAACGGCCTCCCCGTACAGGAAAACCCCTGGCTGATTTCGGCTGTCCTGCGCGGAGAATGGGGGTATGACGGACTGGTGATGACGGACTGGAGCATAGTGCCGCACAATACGGCAGCGCAGCTGCACGCAGGCAACGACCTCTTCATGCCCGGCAGCGACAATCAGGTGCAGGATATCGTCGAAGGCGTCCGGAACGGCCGCATTGACATTGCCGATCTGGACAGGGCCTGCTCCAAGGTCATCCAACTCGGCCAAAGGACCTGGCATGGCAGCAAGAACAAGGCGCCTGACCTGAAGCGCGGAGCCTCCCTTTCGAAGCGGGTGGCCTGCGAAAGTGCCGTACTCCTGAAGAACGAGGGGATGCTTCCCCTGGCGGCGAAAGGCACGGCGGCGCTCTTCGGCGTCCGCTCCTACGATTTGGTGGCGGTGGGCTCCGGCTCGGCCTTCGTGGTCTGTCCCCACGTCATTCAGCTCATCGACGCATTCCGGGAAGCCGGCATCGCCGCGGATGCGGAACTGGAAGACCTGTACCGCAAGTATGTGGCTTTTGCTTCCGCCGATATCGCCTATAACGAGAAAATAAAGGTCCATATCGGCCTGCCGCTGCTGCCGGAGTTGGAATTGCGGCGCAGTCTTATCGATAAGGCGGCGGAACGGAATGATTATGCCGTCATTACCATCGGCCGCACGGCAGAGGAAGGGAAAGACCGGAACCTTCAGGACGATTATTACCTCAGCGATACGGAAAAGGAACTTATCTCGATGGTCTGCGAAGCCTTCCACGCGAAAGGCAAGCAGGTAGCCCTCGTGCTGAACCTTGCGGGGATCATCGAAACCGAAACCTGGAAGGACCAGCCGGACGCCATCCTCAATGTCTGGCTCCCCGGCCAGGAAGGCGGCACGGCCGTCTGCGACCTGCTGACCGGGAAAGCCAATCCTTCCGGAAGGCTGGCCGTCAGTTTCCCCGTGGATTATTTCGACTGTCCTTCAGCCTACAACTTCCCCTTCGAGCATCCGGAGGAGGGAAAGAATTACGATTTTACGGACTACGCGGAGGACATCTACGTTGGCTATCGATACTATTGTACAAAGGGCGTGAAGGTATCATATCCCTTCGGCTACGGACTCAGTTATACCACTTTCGAGTACGCGATGCCCAAGGTCAAGGCCGGCAAGAAAAGCGTCAGCGTTTCCTTTACGGTCCGGAATACCGGCGCCGTGCCCGGGAAAGAGGCTTACGGGATTTACCTCACCGCGCCCTCCGGAGGGTTGGACAAGCCCGCCTTGGAACTCAAGGCCTTCGGAAAGACCCGGATGCTTTCTCCGGGAGAAAGCGAGATCGTGCGCGTGGAACTGCCGGCAGAGGCCTTTGCTTCCTTTAACGAAGAGGCCGGGGAATGGCAGATTGCCCGTGGGAAATACACGCTTAGCATCGGTGCAGAGGCAGAAAAGCCCCGCCTTATGATGGAATTCAAGAGAAATTGACGATATTTACAGCATGCAACAAAGAGACGACATACTCGAAAGGATGCGCGAAATCACCCTTGCCATCAAGGCGGGGAGTGAGGACGTGTTCCGTTCGGTATATCGTGCGGAATACAACAACCTGATTTATTTCGTCAACAGTTACACAAAGAACAAACTCGACGCGGAAGATATCGTTCAGGAGACGATGCTCGCCATTTGGGAAAGCCGTGACAGCCTGGACCCGTATCGCAATTTCCGCTCGTATCTCTATACCATAGCCCGGAACAAGTCACTCAACTATCTCAGGGATAACGCGAAACGGCTGAAGGACTGTTCCCTGCAGGAATCGGAGAACCTGATTTCTTCGCTGGCGCTGAGTTCCCCTTCGGTAGAGGAGGAAATCAATGCCCTCGAACTCCGGGAATTCGTAGAGAGAGTATATCTGTCGCTCCCGGAAAAGGTGGTCAACACCTTCCGGATGAGCAGGCAGGAAGGGCTTACCTATGGCAAGATTGCCGCAAAACTCGGCATTACGACCAAGGTTGTGGAGTATCATATCAGCATTACGCTGAAAGCACTCCGGCTCAGGTTAGGACGAAGTGAAAACAATTCATATGCGGGTCATCCCGTAAAGGAATAATAATGGACGATAGACTACTTCGCAGATACGTTATGGATAAGGCCGGCAAGAACGAGCGCCGGCAAGTCGTATCGTGGATTAAAGAAAGCCCGGAGAATCTGGAGAGATTCGCTGCGCTCAGGGCACAGTACGTTTTCTCCGGAATGCCGAACAAGATATTGCCCGACCGGCGACAGATGGTACGCCAGGTCGTCGTGAACTTCGCGCTGGCAGGCATATTGCCACTGCTGATCGTATCCGGCTGGCTGCTGATTTCCAAGAATAAGGCAGAGACCCGCTATGCGGACGCCTCCCATCAGGTGGAGGTGCTCAAACAGCAGGCCTCCTCCAGTGTCACCTATTACGCCAACCCCGGCACCAAGGGCCTGATCATGCTCCCGGACAGTTCCATCGTACGACTGAACGGGGCTTCCTCCCTGACGGTCCCCTCCCGCTTCGAGGCGGATTCCAGGGAATTGTTCCTTTCCGGAGAGGGATACTTCGAGATCCGGCATTTCGAGGACTGGCCCATGAACATCCATACCTCCAAGGGCGTTATCATAAAGGTCCTGGGAACGACCTTCGACCTTTCCGCCTATGACAATGACGGCGAAGTGAAACTTACCCTGATTGAGGGCAAGGTCGTCGTCAAGGAGGAGAAATCGGGCTCTGAACGTGTCATCCGTCCGCTCCAGGAGATAAAGGTCGCCGCCCCGCAGGAAGACAACGAAGCTCCCCTGCTGGCCAAGGCGGAAATCAAGAAGGCCAATGTCCAGCTCAATACCGCCTGGGTGAACGGGGAACTGATCTTCAACAATACTCCCATGCCGGAGATTGTCAAGCAGCTGGAACGCTGGTACGGTGTCCACGTGCATGTTGCGGACCCGGATATTCTGAACTACCGGCTGACCGCTACCTTCACGACCGAGTCCATCACCCGTGTACTCGACCTCATCCGTTTCTCTTCGATGCTGCAGTACGACATCAACGGAACCGAGGTCTTCCTCCGGAAGGATCGCCGATAAAAAATAATCAAGGCGCCTTACAGCGCCTTGATGTATTCGTCGATGGCCTTGGCGGCGGTACGGCCGGCGCCCATGGCGAGGATGACCGTGGCGGCGCCGGTGACGGCGTCACCGCCGGCGAACACGCCCCTGCGGGTCGTGGCGCCGGTCTCGTCTGCGACGAGACAGCCCCGCCGCGTCACGTCCAGCCCGGACGTCGTTTTGGAAATCAGAGGGTTCGGCGAGGTTCCGAGGGCCATGATGACGGTCTCGGTAGGGATCTCGAACTCGGAGCCTTCCACGGGAACCGGACTGCGGCGGCCGCTCTCATCGGGATCGCCGAGCTTCATCCGCACGCACTTGAGGGCGCGCACCCAGCCTTTCTCGTCGCCCAGCACCTCCACCGGGTTGGTGAGCATATCGAAGACGATGCCTTCCTGCTTGGCGTGATGCACTTCCTCCACACGGGCGGGAAGTTCCACCTCGGTACGGCGGTACACGACGTGCACCTCGGCGCCCAGACGCAGGGCGGTACGGGCGGCATCCATCGCCACGTTGCCCCCACCCACGACACAGACCTTCTTGCCGGCGTGGATAGGAGTGAGATAATCCTCGCGGAACGCCTTCATCAGGTTGTTGCGGGTCAGGAACTCGTTGGCGGAGAATACGCCGTTCAAATTCTCGCCGGGAATGCCCATGAACTTGGGAAGACCGGCACCGGAGCCGATAAACACGGCCTCGAAGCCTTCCTTGTCCATCAGCTCGTCAATCGTCACGGTACGCCCGATGATGACGTCCGTCTCGATCTTCACGCCCAGACGCCCCACCTCTTCCAGTTCCTTGGCGAGCACCTTCTCCTTGGGCAGACGGAATTCGGGGATACCGTATTCCAACACGCCGCCGGCCTTGTGCAGGGCCTCGAAAATGGTGACGCTGTAGCCCCACTTCGCCAGGTCGGAGGCGCAGGCCAGACCGGCAGGGCCGGAACCTACCACCGCCACCTTGTGCCCGTTGGGGGCAGGGACGGTCGCACCGGAACCGCCGTTCGCGTGACTCCAGTCCGCAACGAACCTTTCCAGTTTGCCGATGGCCACCGGCTCGCCCTTGATGCCGAGGATGCAACTGCCCTCGCACTGGGACTCCTGCGGGCAGACGCGTCCGCAGACGGCAGGCAGCGAAGAATCTTCGGCGATGATGCCGGCAGCACCGCGGAAATCGCCCGCCAGCACCTTCCCGATGAATTCGGGAATCTGGATATTCACGGGGCAGGCGCCCACGCAGCGCGGATTCTTGCAATGCAGGCAGCGGGAAGCCTCCAACTGCGCTTCTTCGACATTGTATCCGTAACAGACCTCTTCAAAGTTCTTGGCCCGTACCAGCGGGTCCTGTTCCCGGACGGGAACCCTGGGAATCTTGTTTGCCATTATTTGCCCCTCCCTATTTTACAAACGTGTTTTTCATTGGCCTCGGCTTCCTCGGCCCTGTACTGTCCCTGACGGCGCATCGCTTCGTCGAAATCGACCTCGTAACCGTCGAATTCCGGTCCCTCGACGCAGGCGAAGCGGGTTTTTCCGCCTACGCTCACGCGGCAGGCCCCGCACATACCGGTGCCGTCCACCATCAGGGTGTTCAGGCTCACGATGACGGGCAGACCGAGTTTCTTGCAGGTCAGGGTGGTGAATTTCATCATGATCATCGGGCCGATGGCCACCGCCTGGTTGTATTCGTGCCCCTCGGCGACGAGTTTCTCCAGCAGCGCGGTCACCATGCCGTGGAAGCCCTCGGAACCATCATCGGTGCAGATGAAGACATTATCGCTCACCGCTTCCATTTCCTCCTTGTAGATCAGCAGGTCCTTGGTCTTGGCGCCGATAATCACATCCACCTTCGCACCGTGCGCGTGCAGCCATTTCGCCTGCGGATAGACCGGAGCGGTACCCACGCCGCCGGCGATGAAGATGTAGCGCATGGAAGAGAGTTTCTCCGGGGAGAACTCCACAAACTCGGAAGGAAGACCGAGCGGGCCGACCACGTCGGCAAAGCACTCGCCCTCTTCGAAGGCGATGATGTCCGCAGAAGAGGCACCGATCTGCTGGGTCACGATGGTAACGGTTCCCGCCTCGGCATCATAATCACTGATGGTCAGCGGAATACGCTCTCCTTTCTCGTCCGCCCGGACGATGAGGAACTGGCCGGGACGGGCCGCTGCGGCGAGCCTCGGGGCTGAAACCTTCATCCGACAAATCGTCGGAGTCAGCATTTCCTTTTTTACTACTTCAAACATTTTTTATTTTTTAAGAATCTATCGGCAAAAGCAAGATAATGTTCCCAGTCGAAAAGGGTAATCTCGTGTTTCCCTTCCCGAAGGTGATAGGCCATCCGGTCGGAGACAAGGGACTGTCCGGGCGCAGGCATCTTCGCCCCTTTCAGGGCTTTATAGCCATAGAGCCCGTAGGCCTGCGAGGCCGCCACCGCGGAGAGGAATTCCCCCTTGGGATCCGACCAGCGGTCCAGCGAAGCACTGGCGACATAGAGCGGGCGCGGGGCGATGAGTGCGAGGAGTTCGTGCTGGTCGAAGGGCAGCAACTGCTCCTTCCCGGCGTATTTCTTGAAATTTTCGCAGAACCAGTGCGGAAAACTGCGATTGATGATCTCCACCGTCTCGCCATAGGCCCGACGGGAAAGTGCGGCGCCGCCGCAACCGGACTCATTGGAAATCACCAGGGCGAAACGCGGGTCGGAAGCGGCCGCCCAAAGGGCCGCCTTCCCCATCCGGGAATGTCCGAAAACGGCCACGCGGGACGCATCCACGGAAGGTTCTTCCTCCAGGTAATCGAGCGCACGGCTCAGGCCCCAGGCCCAGGCGGCCAGGGTCCCCCATTCGTCGGGCTCGGGATAATGCTGTCCTTTCTTGTAATGCCGGGACTGGATGCCGTTGCGGAAGCCGTCGTCAAAATCCGGGTCGAGATCGCCGTTGTAGAAGGTCACCACGGCATAGCCCGCTTCGAGAATCCGTTCCAGCGGCCAGCGTGAAGCCTGTGCCCCGCGGGCACTGCGGCTTTCCACTTTATTGCGGTCGATGCCGGGATAGGCGCCATAACGCCGCTGCATCGTCTCCGGCTCCAGTCTCCACACCGCCTCGTCGGCGACAATGCTGGAATTACCGAAAAAATTGATACCCAGAAAGGCAGGGACGGGACAAGTTGCCCCGGCAGGCGTGTAAATCAGCAGGTCCATCCACCGGCCCAGGCCCAAATCGAGGCGGACCTGCTTGCGGTTCGCCAGGCCTCCCAGCACCTCGCCGGCACTTTCCTTCATTTTCGTCTTGAGCGTATCCGGGCCGGCCGGGGCCCGGCCGAACATTTCCCGCTCGAAGAGGGCATAGATCTCCGCTCGGCGGCGCGATTCCCAGCCGTCGCGTCCCTTCACCTTCGAGCCGTCGGCATAACGCATCAGTTCGGGCAGCTTGTAGGCAGGGACCGCCGCTTCGTCGTAATTGATGCTGTTCGAGCGCATGCCGAAGTCCGTCACCGTATCGGGATCGGCCACCGCAGCCGCAGCCGATTCCTGCGCCGCCTTTACCTGCCCGGGCGTCAGATGGAGCGGCATATAGGCATTGCCGCGGACATCCCTTCCGCTCAGGACACAGTACCAGGTGGCCGCCGCGATGTAGCGTCCCACCAGGTTCAGATGATAGCCGTCCCGGTTGACATTGTCCCGGTACCAGGTGGCCCGGTAATTCTGCATGGCGGTGCCGCAGGGTACCAGTTCGAGTCCATGCCGCTTCGCCGCATCGGCGGAAGCACGCAGAATGGACAGGTACATGACCTTCTGGTCGCAGCCGTAGTTGGAGAAATTGAGATTCAGTGCATCCCGCGCATAGGCCCAGGTCTGGTGGAAGAGCAGCCGCGGCGTCCTGTCGAGCCGGGCCGTCACATAGCGGATCAGCCGCTCCAGCCAGGGTTCATAACTTGCGGGAATGCCCGATAGCGGGCTGCTCTGCTGGAAGGAAACGACATCCCAGGGCTCGTCCGCAAGGGCCTGGGGCAGCGCGGTCTTTTCCCGCACTTCGCGCCCGCCCTCCGCATCGATCTTGCGATAGGAATAGGCAGGAGCGCCGCTTTCGGCGTTCAGCGCATGCTTTTCCAGGGAACATCCGCCGATATAGAGATTACCGATGATATAGACGGCGCCGGCATCGGCAGCGATTTCATGAAGGTTCTGCTCGATGGCATCGACGGAAAAACTGTTCCCGATGGCCAGAATCCGCAGCGTATCGTTCTGCCCGGCCGCACCCGCCAGTGAAGCGAGCAGCAGGACCGTCATCCCGAAAAGTCGTCTGAAATTCATAGCTTGCAAAGATAACGATTTCTTTTGTGTAACATCGTAGCGTTAGCAAAAATGTTTATATTTGCGATATGATTAATCTCATTCTCAAGTTCTTACGTTTATTTGCCATACTTCTGTTTTTAGGAAGGTCCGTTGGAATCAGCGCTCAGGATTTACGTATTGTATCGGACAGCAAAGGGCGAATTGGTTTTTCTGACGCTGACGGAAACATCGTCATAAAATGCATTTATACTGCAGCATTACCCTTTGAGGATGGACTTGCAAGGGTTTGCAAAAAAGATCAATGGGGTATGATTGACAGCCTCGGGAATCCTGTTCTACCGGTGAAATATGATGAGATTTATCCTTTTGAGAGGGGCGTCGCTAAGGTCAGAATCAAAGATAATTACGGTTTGATAGACGGAAAGGGACAGTGGGTTTTACCTCCGGACTATACCCATATATCTCCGTTCAACGCTTATGACCTAGCCTGGGTTGCGACCGGCAAACTCAAATCTGACGGAAAAAAGCTCAAGCTTTTTGGCGGCAAAGTCGGTATCGTTTCCAGAAAGGACGGAGTCAAAGTCGGGACGGGATATGACGGACTGGCAGAGTTTTCTTTACGTCCGAACGACTGGATGGGGTATACGACCGGGGCCAAGATTCTTTCTTACGGACTGCTGGACACCCTGAGAACAGATTGTACCTTCCTGGCCTACGATAAAGATTCCAACGGGACATTGATATCTCCGGGACTGATTGACGGGACGACAGGCCAGGTCATTGTCAAAGCCGGGACCTATCATAAAATTTGTCGACCCGTTGGGGGGATGATGCGTTTTTATGCCCGCCCAGGAAAGAATGGGACCGTTTTTGGGTACTACAATCTGACTTCTGGGAAAGAGATTAGATGTACAGTTCCGGACTACAGCGGGGGAAGGGAAATCACCCACAGTGATTTTGTAGGGGACATCGCCCTTGTCATCAGCGGACAGGAAAAGACTGCAGACGGCAAATGGAGCGCCACAGGCTATAGCGTTATCAACAAGAATGGGGAAACAGTTCGTGATGATATTGTTCAAACACAATTCGGAGCCGGGAAAACGCCGGGGACAGGATACTGGGCTTTTTTTAAAAAGACCGCCAATGGCGCCTTAACCTGCGATTTATGCGATGAAAACGGCCATCCCCTCTTCATAAATTCCGATTTCTCTGACATCATTTTTTCAAATGCTGAAGAAGAGGAAACTTTATTCTGCGTGCAAAAAGACGGGTATTGGGGGGGAATAGCCCAAGACGGGCACATCGTTATCCCATTTGAATGGGATCAACTTCTCAGTCCTCGTCACGGAGTGATTTACGCGCGCAAAGCGACCTCGTGGGGGCTGCTGCTCACCGATGGCAGCGAATGGATTGCTCCGCTATATCACGAAATAGCTCCAGACGCTGACAGAGAGACAGACAATGTTTTCGTGCGGACAGACAGTGAAAGCTGGCAAAACCTGAAAGTGGGCGAGGCAAAACCATTCCCGCGTCGCTATCAGGCCATCGAAAATTTCAAAGATGGTTTTGCCTGGGTACAGCCAGTCAATTTTCCGCCGCAAGATACTTTTTTCAACAAAATCCAAAGGGGGTTGGACAACGATTCTGCAATGGGCTACATCGTCGACACAAACGATGCAATTGTCTCTCCGCTCCCCGTTGCCAGAAAGTATGCAGCCGCCTTCCGCAAAGCGCTCATTGAGGGGAATGGAGTCCTTAGCTTGCAAGAAGCCAGGCGCTTACTTCTCTTCCTGACAATTCCCTACCGCACCGTTAAACTGTCCAATGCAATTACTGAAGATGAATGGGATTACTAGAATAGCCTTGATTATCGGCATACTTTCCCCGCTTGCACTTGGAGGCCAGACACTGGAAAACCATCGCGAACCATACAGGAGAAGTTCACTTTATTCCCTGCTGATCAACCAGCGGGACCGGGCTTTCTCCAGAGACATCCGGGATGCCTATCTGGAAATTCCCGTTCCGGACAAATTCAACGACCACAACCTAAGTGTCCGGGTCCTGACAACCACGGGGAATGATGCAGCCGATATCGAACGTTTCCTGAGCGACAACCAGGTCGCATCCCGCCTTGTTGCCAGATGGTTCAATCGGGATAAATTGACCGGAGAATGCAATATGGACCTCATTGCCGAACGCGGCCTGTACAATGCCAGCGAATTCGACAAGAAGATGGCCAGCCAGACTTTCCGCGGAGAAGCCATGCTGATGGACAGCGGAGAAGACCTGATTGAAAACACCTTTGTGGTGGTCAACGATATCCGCTACGTAGATAGAGAAAAAGCCGGAGCAGCGGCAGCTATCACCATCAGTATCCTGGGAGCCATCGCTTCCATGGTGACAGGGCAGAACTTTGCAGACCTTGCGAATGGACTCGGAAATATTGCCATGTCATACAAGGGCTTCAAAGTGAGCATCACATCGTATCTGTACCGGCTGGAATGGAATGACGAGACAGCCGGGACATTCTACAAAACCCAATATTCCCCGGTCCCGGATGCTGAAAAAGCCGCCGCCTTTGAAGCCGGACGCAGTGCTTATCGTTTAAAATATGTCGGGAAATGCGAAAGTGCGGGCAAAGACATCTCGTTTATGGGAATTAACGAAACCTCCCCAAAAACCATGGTGCTGAAAGCCTGCCGGCGTGGCCTTGACGACAATATTGCGACCCTTCAGAAAAGTTTTCCCGAATTTCGTACCCGTACGCCTTTTGCAGGCCTTTCCCCAATCACTGCCTACTTAGGTCTCAAAGACGGGGTCAATGAAAAATCCCGCTTTGAAGTTTTGGAAGCCTGCGAGGATGCAAACGGGAAAATAAGCTACAAGAGGGTGGGCATCGTCAAACCGGTACCGGGCCTGATTTGGGACAACCGGTATTTGGCTGTCGAAGAAGGCGCCCCCAATGCCTCGTTGGGCTATACAACCTTTACAAAAATCTCAGGTGGCGAATTTATGCAGGGAATGCTACTTCACGAAATTGACTGATTAACCTTTAACAAATAACTCTTATGAAAAAACTATTTATCTTTCTTGCCCTCTTTCTGGTCAGTGCATCCGTATGTTCCGCCCAAAAGTATGTATTGGGGGATTTCCTAGAATTGGATGGCGTCCCCTGTTTTGTCCTTCAGGTTGATGACTCCGGTCAGCACGGACTGATTATGAGTATGCCGGCTCTGGGCAGGGGCAATATGATTATTGACTTTAATGAAAAAGTATGGGTTGGTCAAAATGCCAAAAAGAAAGACATTGCTAATTACCACAGCCAGCATCCAGACTGGATTTGCAAGTCTTTTGACTGGCAATCAAAGAAAGGCTCCACCGCAGAAGAAAAGAAGATATACGCACAGACACTTGCAGATCTGGAAGAATATTTGGGATCGGATGGGGAGAAAAACACACAGATCATAACCAGCTACTGTGAGGAACACGGATATGACATAGCCCGTTTCTTTCCTGAAATTGCCTGGGCAAAAAAACTGGGAGAGGGCTGGTACGTAGCCGGAGACGACGAACTTGACAAATTTGCTACGTTCTACGCGGGTGGCGTTAACCAAAAAATCCTTGGAGCGAGATGGCTTTTTATTGCATCCGATCTCTCTCAAGGTAATTTTCAGATGCGTTATGGACTTCAAGCCTACGCCCAGATCGGCATCCGATCTTCCTCCCTTTGCCGAAACAAAAAGGGTCTACTGATGTTTCAGGAACTGGTTGTCATGCAAACCAAGGCCGGTCCCTGGTGGTTCATCTGGAATAACGGGAAATGGGGCGGAGACAGAAATGTAGCTGCCATACGTAAGTTCTAGGGCTTAGGTTAACGAAACTTTTCTTATTTTTGCAACCGATTTGGGGCGGAGCACCCGCCCCGAAAGAATGGTCCCGTAGCTCAGTTGGATAGAGCAACAGCCTTCTAAGCTGTGGGTCGCGCGTTCGAGTCGCGCCGGGATCACAACTGCCGCAACATCACTTGGTTGCGGCAGTTTTTTTGTGTCCAAAATCGCCCATTTTCCAGCCGGTGAAACTTGCTTTATTTCCTTGTTTTTTACTAATAATTTACTATATTTGCATCGTTCGGAACGATTACCCGTGCACAAATACGTGCACACAATTCGTACCAAGTGTAGTATTGTGAATGATGAGACTGATTGAAGCAAAAATTTATTTCGATACGCGTCGGCTCGACAAAGAGGGGCGCGGGCAGGTACGCATCCGGATTTCCAAGTTTGGGAAGGCGGCAATGTTCGGAACGGGGGTCGCCGTCCTCCCCGGCCAGTGGTATAACAACCAGGTCGTCGAACACCCGCAGGCGCCTATTTTGAATTCCATCATCCAGACCAAACTCGTCAACACCAACCGGCTCATCATTGAGAAGGCGCACGCGGGCGACTTCGCCGGCAAGACCGCCGCGGAAATTGCAGAAATCCTGAAAGTGGAATCGGACCCGGATTACGTCATTCAGAAAGAAAAACGCGCCCGTGAGTGGGCTTTACGAAAGGAGAACTTCTTGGCCTACTATGGTGTGTTTATGAAGAAAAAGACAAATCCCGGGACACATCAACTTTATGACGACACCTTTAGGAAAATCACCTCATTTTGCGACGCGACGGGCGAAGAGACCTCGGCGTTGACATTTGCACACATCACAAAGTCATGGCTCATGGAATTCGAGCAGTTCTGTTTGAAAACCGAACGGCAGAATACTGCGAGCCGCCACCTCCGTGACATCCGGGCGGTGTTCAATGCCGCAATTGACGACGGGCTCACCACCAACTACCCTTTCCGTAAGTTCAAAATCAAAAAGGAAGAGTCGCGGGATAAGTCGTATTCCGCCGAAGAGCTCCGACGACTCTTTGCTTTCAAGAGCAGGATTAAAGGAGAGCAGGAAGCCCTGGATATTTTCAAGTTGCAGTTCCTTCTTATCGGCATCAACAGCGGCGATTTGGCGAACTGCGCCAAACCCGAACGCGGGCGCATCGAATATCGGCGCGCCAAGACCCACAAGCTATATTCCGTCAAGCTCCTGCCCGAGGCTGAGGCCATTGTCAAACGCTACGCGGGGAAGAAGCACCTTCTGAATTTGATTGAGCGTTCCCCCAACTATAAGACCTACTTCCGACGCCTGGCCAAGAATCTCAAATCCATTGGAATGCACCCCACTGGCAAAAGCGCCTCCAAGTGCCGGGCCCTGTTCCCCGGTATCTGCCCCGGTTCGGCGAGGACCTCCTGGGCCACAATTGCTCAAGAGGAGCTCGATATCCCCCGTGACGTCATTGCGGCAGCACTCGGCCATCACACTATCGACGTCACGACCACCTACCTGAGGACGGAATGGCGGAAGAAGATTGACGACGCAAACCGCCGTGTAGCAGATTTGGTGCTTTACAACAAAGTTTAGTAATATAACTGTACCCAGACTCATATTATGTACAACCTCTATTTTGCAAGGAACAATCGCCTGAAAAGATATGGTGGAACCTTGGCTTACTTTCAGAAATACAAGCAAAACGAGAAAAGGAAGATACCCTCTCCAGATACTCAACGAAACTTACAACTCTACTTAGGGAAAATGTCAAAGTGACGGATTACCTCAAAGACGGGAAACACTATCTCCTTTTTGCATCAAATCGAAGAGCTTACAGAGTTGACCCCGACGGCAACACCTGGAGTACCGATGATAAAAGAATTAAAACATTGGCGGATTGTCGAAAATACGCACAGGAAAAAATTTGGCTCAATCACGGTGATATCAATAAGCCGAAAATCAGACACGGCCGCGGTATGTAAGATTAGCAGAAAAAGGCCCTATTTCAGGGCGTTTTTTATTTTCTGCACCGTCTTTGTCAATAGACTGCACTCTCCCGCCACCTGGCGCTCGGTGCTCTGGCGCTCCCCCCCCCATCGACGAGACGCGGGCATATATTACGGCTTTAGGACTATCCATTTAATCTTTGAAAAATCTAACATGCAAATTTTGATTTTTTCGTGGGGTTTTTCGTAAATTTGGGTGATAAGAGAAAAAATGAAAAAGAACAGTTCTTCACTAAATTTTTTTGAATATTCCGAAGCGGCTCATGTTATCGTCTGCGGAGACATCCACGGAAACTTCAATGGGATCGTCAACAAGTTGTGCGTCCAGTATGGTTGCACGAACACGCTGCTCATCGTCGCCGGCGACTGCGGATTCGGTTTCGACAAGCCCGCGTACTACGAGCAGGTCTATAACAAGTTGGCGGGACGCTTGCGGAAAGCCAACAACTGGGTTGTTTTCGTCCGGGGCAATCACGACGACCCGGCGTATTTCAATGAGGAAAGAATCCATTACACACGATGGCGCACTGTCCCGGATTATAGCGTCATCTCCGCCGCCGGTCACAAGATCCTCTGCATCGGCGGGGCAACAAGCATAGACCGCGTCGAGCGGATGAAGCTCAACGCCCGCTACCATGTGAAAGACGTTTCTTATTACTGGCCGGACGAGGCACCCCGCTTCGACGGGGAAGCCATCGCATCTCTTCCTGAAGACATAAAGATTGACACGGCCGTCACCCACACGGCGCCGTCGTTCTGTGAACTGAGTTCCTACATCGGGCTTGAGTCCTGGGCGAAATGGGACGAGGTTCTTTTGGCCGATGTGCGGCTCGAAAGGGAGACGATGGACAGAATCTTCGCCGAACTGAAGGCGAAGGGCTGCCCCGTACGGAAATGGCTCTACGGACATTTTCACCAGTCCTGGAACGGGCTCGCCGACGGCGTGCAGTTCACGATGCTCGATATCGAGGAGTTCAAGGGGCTGGATTGAAGCCGCTTGAGGGAGACACTTGGTCAAGCCCGCAGAATCGCCGTATTCGTGAGACAAATTGCTTATAAATTCTCACAAGTGCCATGAATCAGCATTTTCGGCATATAGATGTGCCGCACGCTTAACGTCGCCGGACGGATAGCACATCCTCGCAGCGCTGCGCTATACGGGACGCGGGACGAATAGCGGACTACCCGAAAACCTGCCGAAATTTGTTACCTTTCTGCCGAAATTTGTTACCTATCCCCCAAAAAAGTGCCGAAATTTGTCACAATTCTTCCGAAATTTGTCACTTTGGCGCTTGTAACCCATTGATACTCAGATACCATTTCGAGGCCTATATTATCTTTGATAGAGAATGCGCACGCTGCGCGCACTCACGTGTGCGCGTGCGCAGAAAGGTCGTCAGGCCAACTGCCCGGAGACGAACTATTAGTGATTACCTCAAGCGTCGCAGACACGGTCTTGACAGGGTAGCTGTCATACCAGTCGATGCCAGCCGGAGGGTCGCAGTGACCGTTGCGGGGCCCGCAGAAAGGCCCGTAACAGTGCCGCCGGACACAGATGCCACCGAGGCGTTGGTGACGCTCCAGATGAACCGAGAATAACTCACGGTCCTATTCGAGCCACCGACGGCGACGCCGTTGACGTAAGTCCGGCGCGTGACCGTGTAGCTGCGGGAGTACCCGGCAATGCGGCGGACCCGCAGAAACGACTCAATACCGAACGATGCGCGTTAACTATATGCCTGCATCCGAAGCATACATACGCATCCGTCCGCATGCGCCCGTATGCGCCCGTATCCGGTCGTATGCACCTGCATCCGGCGGCGACCCCGCGGCAAAGCCGGCGGACACCGCAGGCACGGGTTGCCCGACCGCAAGCGGTCAGCGTACTGCCCCGTACCGCTCATATCCGCCCGTTTCAAACGCAAAAAATTCTCTTGAAGGCGGGAAAACATTCCCCGCCTCAATATGAAAAGTGGAAAAAACTCATAACTTTGTAACTCGTAAGCGACATGAAAACACATATTTACCTGAGATTAATCGCAACAATCGTTGCCATTATCTCCACGTGCACGACGATACCGTCCTGCGTGAAGATCACTGAGGACGAAAGACAGGAAGCTGAAACGGCGAGACAGGAGGCCTCTTACGCGGAGACCGTCCTGAAGGCCGCCGCCGACTGCGGCGCCAAGCTCGCCTCCATCAATAAGACCAAGTCCGGTACCACATTCATCTTCAGCGAGCCCTTCGACTATGTCGGCAAAGTGCTCGACGAAGTGTATCTTCCCGTCGATAACTACTATGATGTGTCGGAAACAAAGTCCTTCTGCCGGATACTGTTCATCGACAGGAGTACGGTCAATATCGACTTCTCGAACGATATCAGGATATCGGTCAACGGAAAGGAGGCATCGTCGATCTCCTACGTAGCGTACGCCGGCGAAGCGGAAACAATCCCGTTCACCGCCTCCTCCGACAGGGGAGAGCTGATGATCAGCGCAAAGTCCGAGGACGGCATGTCAAAGGCGGAAGCGGCGTATGACGCCGAAACCAAGGAAGGATACGTCACCCTCTGGCTTGACAAAGCCGTACAGGTGACTCAGTCCTCCACGGTAAGCGTAACCTTCTTTGACGGCCACAACAAAGAGACGCGTTACATCCTGGCTCATCCTGCATACTGCACGCTGGCCAAGGAAAACGAGAAATACTTCAATGTAACCCTCGCCGGCAACAAGGGCGAGCAAATAAGCATCGAAGACTTCCTGCCGTATATCCATATCCAGACAAACCTTTCCGAGGTACCGCAGCTCCGTTTCCATTCCAACGAAGAATGGATATCGGCGGCCGGCAGCCCCGCCGCCGTTCTCGATGAGAACGCCGGCGAGTACGACCGGACAGGTGAACTCATGATCAACGACGAGGCCGGCCACTTCGAGCCCTGCGTCATCAAGGTGACACAGATGCCGCTTCCCCCTGCGGCCGTCGAAGGCTGCGTAGCCTTCAATGACTGGAACCTCAAGCGCGCAATGCGCTCCATCGCCGATAAGAACGGCGACGGAGAAATCTCGTTCGACGAGGCCCTTGCGGTGGAGGAGATCGATATCTCCGGCAGGGGAGTGCGCGACATCACCGGCATCGGCGCGTTCAAGAACGCCTGGAAGTTCGACGCCCACGACAACGACATCGTCGATGCGACGGAAATCACAGAGATGCGGATGCTACACTGGCTGAACCTTAACGCCAATCCTCGACTAAAGACCTTCGACGCCCGCGGTTGCACGAACATGTTCGACTTCTGCGAATTCGACATGACCTCGATGGAAAGATACTACATTACCAGCGGCCAACCAAGTATGCACTATGTCTCAGATTATATGGGGACTAAATGTATCCGCGTTCCGGATCCGCGCAAGACACAGGACTGGAGCCGTCACAAGAACCTGGTGATGCTCAAGCAACACACCAAAGGGCAAGGTAAACTCTCCCTCGTCCTTGCTTCGCGCGGCTGGATCGACGAGGATATCAAGGATGGCTCTTATAGGAGATGGGTGCAGGATATGTATAATTTCGCGTATGCCTACAGTCAGGCCTTCAGGGAAAACCTCGATTACATCGACGTTTACTGCTTCGAGTTTTGCGCGACGGAAAGAGACCGATGGGGAAATGAAAAGACCGAAGAAGTTCTCAAGGAGAATATACTTGAGTACGAAGACCTGGTCTTTTCGGCATACGAGACCATTTATCCGAATATAGACGGTGACATATACGTCTACACGGATAATATCCAGTTCAATCCTCAATCGATGTGCGGATTTTTCGTCGCAATGGACGAAGGTTTCTGGGTAAGTAAATATACCGACATAACAAGACCGCACCTTTACGACATAGTTAACCGTAGTTGGGGCGGCGACGACTGCTCAAGGGCTTATGCAGTAGCAGACGAACCCATACAGGGATATCAAATTATCCCTAAAAAAAGAACGACCTATACAGAAGAGCAAAAGACATGGATAGCATCCGTCCGTCACCTCCACGACTGGGTGAACAAGAAACTCGAACTGACGAAATAACATATCCTGAACCACACAGGCGGCGGAGTCCCTTCGGGCCCTTTTCTACATCTTTATCTTAATGTCCTGACAAACTGTTCAAGGGCATCCGGAGAGTTGAACGTGTGAATCATTTCTTCCGGGATTTTTCTCAGGACTTTCTTCAGGCCCTGAGTTTTCCGTACCGCTTTAAGTTTCAGGGTGAAATCCTCGTCCATATTGGTCAACGTCACCTTTTCATGGGCTGGCGAATTCTGGTTGACAAGCCGTTTGTACAACTCGTCCATAGCGCTTCTTGAAACGCATGTACCGCTGCAGTCTATGATTATACTTTCATCGCATGATTTCACGAGCGTTTCAATTTCGATGCAGAATGTTCTTGCCTGTTTGCGCAAGTCCATTACTTTGGGAATCTTTATCGTTTTCATGACTCAAGTACGGTTCTCAGTTTTTGGACTGTCTTTGTAGACATCCCAAACTCCTTGGCAACCTCCCGGATAGTCCGGCCTGCCTGAAGCCTCTTGACGGCCTTGGGTTATCTTGCCAGCAGCTTCTCTTTTGAAAGGGTCGCACCTTTCGGCCGCCCCGGACTGAACCTCCCCTGCTCGATGGCCACACGGCGGCCAGACTGCAGGCGATCCACGATGGTGGTGCGCTCCAACTCTGCGAAGGCGCCGAACATTGACACCATTGTCTTCACAGTCGCATCCGGCTTCCCGTCAACAATAGTGTTCAGTCCCTGCGCCTGAAAGAAGATATTGATGCCCCGCGCTGTCAGTTCGTCCACCACCTCCAGCACCTGCCGGAGGCTGCGGCCCAGACGTGATAGTTCCGTCACAAGAAGATGCTGCGCTCCCCCGCTCTCCAGGAACTCCCTGCAGGCGGCCAACTGCTCTCGGTCCGTTCTCGCCCCGCTGGCCTTCTCTTCATACACCGCGACCACATCCAAACCGGTGGCGGAGGCATACCTTCGCAGGTCCGCCACCTGGCGCTCGGTGCTCTGGCGCTCCCCCATCGACGAGACCCGGGCATATATTACAGCTTTAGGACTATCCATTTAATCTTTGCAGAATCGTAGAATATTCTACATTTTTGGACCACCATAACCATTCCCTGTTCCAATGCCGAGCTTCTGGAGCTGCCTGTTCGAAAGGTCGTTCCCATACTGACTAATGTACCTTGTTTTGCCGGTATTGTAGTCCTTTATCTTGAAGTATACACCATTAGCATCTTTCTCCACTTCCGAGAAGGAGGTGAATTTCGCCTTGACAAACCATGCATTCTTCGAATACTTGTGGTCAATCACCGGAGAAGACGTATCCGGTTCCAATTGCTGGAGCTTATATGTTCCGTCGGCTTCTTTCTTGATACGGAATTGCTGGAAATCAGCCGTGAATTTCTTGACGATTTCATAGTTTGGCTTGGGAGTCGGCGGAGCCTGTGGCGTAGGGGCCGCTGCATGAACAGGCTTTTTCTCGTCGGTGGGAGTCGGTTTCTGAACGACTGGTTCTTCCATCTTCGGCACGGAGTGTTCCGTCAGTTTCGGATCACCGAACACGCGTTCCTGGCCGAAGGATATCTTTCCATCCGGATGAATCTGCATGTCGCCGACACGGTAGTTCCCATATTTCTGTTCCTCCAGGAGTGCCTCATAGAAATCATTGGGACCGCGGTCTCCCGCAACGAACATGACCTTATCCTTGAGAGCCCGACGGGCTTCCTCGTAATAGTCGGCCTTGATTTCGTATTTCTTCTCTTTGTCTTGTTCATAGTAACGGCCAGTGGGTACATATCTGTATTTTCCGGGTCCTTCTTCTGCCTTGAATATGGATGCATCGTGCGGTCCATGTATAATGTACTGCACATGACCTTTATCACGGAACGGGAATTCTTCTTTCAGTATGTCAATATGGGTATTATGTACGGTTTGGTCGACGGTTTCCAGACCTTCGTTGTACTCTTTGAGCATCTGCTTGGCCTCCAGGTATTCTTGCAGCCGTTCCTGTTTCTCGATTTTCAGCTGGGCTTTCTGCTCCTGTAGCTGAGATATCTCGCTCCGGATGGATACAACCCTGGCCAGGAGCTGTTTTTTCTGCGCCTTTATCTTGGACTGCCGGATATCGTTGGACACTTTGGCTAGAAACTTTACCGTAAGGCCGATGATGGGGTTCAAGAGCATGATTAATCCACCGAGAGCCTTTGTTTGAGAAGCAGCATCTTTTGTTGTTCGTGCTTCTTGCTCTAGTCTTTTGAATTCCGCCCAGGTGTCTTTGAGTTCCCCGAATTTGGCGGTCGTTTCCTTGCTGACAGCAATACCGGCATCCTTCGCGGCCTTCATCAGATGGTAAGCATTGTTTTTGATAGTAAGCAAAGACACTTCTCCGCGGCACATAGGAGGGATAACGCTGTTATAGCCGGCAATCATATCTCTTACCTTGTCGACCTCCGCTTTACGGCTGGCTTCCTGCTGCTGGCGGGCGAGTTCCTGCTGTATCAGACGGCCGTCGATGACCTTCGCAATATTCCCGGCGGAGAGGCTGCGGTCCAGGTCGCTCCCTTTGAAGGTATGCAGCTGGCCGTCCAGCTCGACGGAGAAGGAAATTCCGACGGGTTTGCCGGCATCGGAATACTTGATTCTGCAGTTGATACCGGAAGAATTCAGGAGCCCCGGAAGATCCTGTATATCCTTCGCCTTGGCCACGGCAGCCTTTACCTTCGGCTCGATGGTATATCTGGCTTTTTCGTGAGGCTTATGGGTCTTCTCGATGGTTTCCTTCTTGGCGGTGTCTCCCCACTGATAGCCGTACTTCTTTGTTATCTCGCGTGCGGCCGCGTGCATCCGGTCGATAAGATCCTTGGTAGATATCCGGTTCCCGTCGTTGTCAACGATGTTCGCGATGGCGTGGGAATGCTCGTTTTCCTTTTCGTGTTCTACAATGATGTACTGCGTATTGTCGAAGCCGATCATCCGCATGAACTCCTCGGTTCTGGCCAACTTCTCGTCGCTGGGGACGTGTTCGCCGACCTTCCAGGAGAGCGCGATATCGTAGACGGGTTTTCTGACTGACGGCATCATCATGGACTGGAACCGGAAGTCCCTGGCCACCTGCCGGGAGTCCAGTACTATATTGCCGTTTTCATTCACGGAGTAGTCGACACCGACGGCGGCAAGGACCTTGACTTTCGCCCGTTCCTCGTCGCTTTCGCCGTTACGGAGAAGGTAACTCGTTGCCCCTCCGAATCCGTTGCCGGTGCTTAACTTCGCTATCATAATTACAATATTGCGTTTCGGATTTCCGTGATTTTTCGCGAAAAATCTTTGCAGACTTGCTGTGCTTTCCGCAAATCAAGATATCCGAATTTAATCTCTTCAGTGTTGGCGCGATGCGCTATGGCGTTCAGGTTCGTACCTATGTTTCGGAGGTTTGCGCTGTATTCTTGCAGCAGCTTGATTGTCTCCGGAGAAGGGACGGATTTTATCTTTGCGCCGAGCGCTGCTTTTCTGATAAAGTCGGAACGCGTGCCGCCGAACTCGGCGAGTTTGGCGGTCAGCTGCTCGTCTTCGTCAGGCGAAAAACGGACTGTCCGGAAGACCGCTTTCACTTGGTCTTCCTTCCGTGGGCGTCCACCCTTGTTGCTCGAATTTTTCTTTTTCATCGTTCGTCCGTTTTTCTGTTAACACCAAAATCCGGTGGGCGGCGAAGCCGTGGGCCCCGGCGGATTTTGACCGCTACCCCTGCGCCCGTCTTGGGCTGCGAGCTTGCGAGCGGCCAGGGCGTCAGGGCAAGTTTAAGGTTAGCCGAGCGAGAGCCGGTAACCGACCTTTTCGTAACACGAAAAGTAAACTTGCTCCTTACCTCCTTCGGAGGCAAAGATACACAAAGGTATCGACATTCCCAAATGTTCTCTGAACATGCAGGAAAAGGCGGTTCCGGCCGGATCAGCAAGTCCCCGGTGGTGACTTGCCCGGCGCGTATCTTGGCCGATGAAGGAGAGAGGTCGGCACGACCTCTGGCGCGTGGGTTCTCCTGTGCCGCCCGTGTCCTGGGACACTCTTCCCGTCCTGCCGTCCGCTGCCGATGGCAGCTCCACGAAGTGGACCGGACGAGACGGGGCGGGAAGACCTGGGCGAGAAATTGGCGGGGTGTGTCGGTGAAGGGAGAGGATGCCGGACGCTGCCGGTGGCAGCTCCAGCTTTGCTGGATTGACCGAGCATCCTGAGCGCTGGCGTGTGGTGGTCAGCTGCAGGACACTCCCCTACCCAGAACAAAGTGAAGGGCGGGGGACGTGGACGGCAGCGGTGCGATATTCTCTTTCAGCGACTCCTCTTCTTTCACCTTTTCTTTCTCTCCGTCTTTGATATTTGTATAATACAAACTATATTTGCCGTGTATAATACAAACGATTATGAGGATACGAAAATTATTTACCAAAGAGAAGGCCAAAAATGGTGAAGGAAGGAGGGCTACCATCAAGCATCTTCTTCTTCCTGAGGAGGTGGTTCAGGAACTCAAACTTTACAAGGATGCCTACTCGGTTTGCCTTTCCCGGGAAAAGGATGAATGGGGAAATCCTGTACCTGTCCGGGTCTCCTGGGAACAGATGTTCCGGAGGTGGATGGATCAGGTCGGACGGTTCGACAAGGACGTGAAGGATTATGTCGATGACGCAAAGAAGAGCCGTGCAGAGAATCCCCCGGCACCCACCTTCCCTGTCGATCCCACGGAAGGTGAAATGTGGGACATATAATATTTCTTCGAAAGAGACGGCGAGGAAATCGAGGCGCACCTGGGCGACAAGGAACCCTTCTACGCGGTAATTAAGGGGAAAATATAGGATTCGAGAAGATGCTGGCAAACGACTGGAAGTTGATTAACGAAGTCGGCGTAGAGATTAATGACATCGCGGTGGCCATGGAGATTAACTGCATCATAAAGGCGCACAGGAAGCACTGATACTACCGGATGCGGGCGCTTAGGTGTAGTTCACACCATACGCCCCGTCGGCTTTGGCCCGGGGATCTATTGAGTAATTTTTAACTGCAATATTTCTGCACGCTTTCGCAGATCCAGGTGTGCTCACCCTTTCAGACAGGCCAGCGGAATAACGTGGACCCCGTCGGGACGGGTATATGCGTATTCGCCGCCGGTGATGACTATCAGGAGGTCTGGTTCTCGGAGGGGAACTTGTTCCTCCTGCTCGTTGTGTTTACGAATGAGGTCCACCAGTTCTTTGAGGTGCTTGGCGCCATCGTCTATCTCTGCGCTGCCCAGTTTGCATTCGATGAGGGCGTAACGGCCGTCTTCCAAGTGCAGGACAATATCGGCTTCCAAGCCATAGCGGTCACGGTAGTGGGAGATTACGCCGTCGAGCGGGGCGGAATAGACTTTGAGGTCCCGGACGCACATGCACTCGAAGATGAAACCGAACGTCTTGAGTTGGGTGAGCAGCCCTCCGGGGCCAATGCCCAGGGAGGCCACGGCGACCGAAGGGTCGCAGAAGCTACGTTTCTCGCCGCTTCGGATCGCGGTCTTGGAACGGATTGAAGGGTTCCAGGTGCCGATGTCCTGAATGACGAAGAGCTTCTCCAATGCCGCTACATATTTGTCGAAGGTGCTGCGGGAGAGGGAGTCGTTGTTGGCGGTGACATCGGCTAAGATGGTGGATTTGTCCACCATGGTAGAGACGTTGCGGGCATAGGAGCGAAGGATGGCCCGGGCAATCTTGGGATCGAGTTTTTCCTTTGCGGCCTTGGAGATGTCTTTGTCGCAGACGGTCTTGACGTAATTTTTGGCTACGAGGAGTTTTCCGCGCTCTGTCTTGGGCTGCAAGGCAGCAGGCCAGCCGCCACGGCATGCCGCGAAGACAAGATCTTCTACGCTCATCTTTGAGCGGGCACCCAGGTCCGTCTTGGGATTATCGAAAAGGGCCTCCAAGGAGATGTCACCGGTGGATTCGCCAGACTCGTACAGGCTCATGGGATACATCGTGAGGTCAGCAATACGGCCGGTGCCAGTGTGGGCGGTCTCGTCCGTGTCGGCCGCAGCTGATCCGGTGAGGATGAACTGCGAGGGTTTCTGCCGGCGGTCGCAGGCTACACGGACGGCATCCCAGATGGTGGGGGCATCCTGCCATTCGTCAATCAGGCGGGGCGTTTCGCCTTCCAGAAGGAGAGACGCTTTGGTGAGGGCGGTGGCCAGGTATTCGTCCCGTTTGTCAGTATCTTGCAATTCAATGATGCTGGCTGCCTTCTGCTTTGCCGTTGTGGTTTTGCCACACCATTTGGGGCCTTCTATATTGACGGCTCCGAAGGCATCCAGGTAGTCTTGCAACTGGTCATCAATGACTCTTTTCAAGTAGTCCATAATCGCGCTGTTTAATTCTGGCGCAATTTAGGTATTTTGCGGCACTCTACCAAATATTTTTGAATAACTCGACGGTAAGATTTGTGGTATTTTGGCGGTAACATTTGTGGTAAAATGGCGGTAAGATTTGCGGTAGTTTTTGCCATCATTTTGACAGGTTTTCGTGATAGGATTTCGGGTGGCGAAAGCCTGTGTGCGTTGCGGATGGGTGGGCAGATATATATTTCTAGTATATATTTCTAGAAAAATATCTAAATACAATAGTTCGTTAGTTTTATAGTTTTTATGCCACGGCGCGAACGCCGTAGAATAAGAGTTCTTTGAAATCAGTGTTATTTAATCGCAAGTTCGCATGTTTCGCGGACATTGCAATAAATCGATCCACCATTGCAGCGTT
>JAEEGL010328777.1_pt1 | contig 81146 bp, 66 predicted proteins | sample 9134231 | NCBI WGS metagenome assembly JAEEGL01 (sample SAMN16246548, study PRJNA631951) | gut metagenome | biome: gut microbiome; feature: rumen; material: fiber-attached | host: Bos | place: Iran: Karaj | collected 2018-10 | reverse complement strand
GTGAAAAATAAGCCGCAGAACAAGGAAGATTTGCGAAAGCATACTGAGTATGTATGGTAAGCAAATCTGACGATGTGCTGCGGTTTTAGTTTTCCGTGAAAACCAATACTGGATTACGACTCTCCGCCCAAAGTCCTGCTTTTTCAATTTGCAATTCGAAATGCGAAATGCGCAATGAAGGGGCGCAGAGCGCCGATTGTGATGCTCCGCATATCCTTGTTGCGGGCGGATGATATCCGCCCCTACAGGGTTCAACGTTGTCATTCCGAGCCTGTCGAGGAATCTCAACATAGATCCTTCAACTCGCTCCGCTCGTTCAGGATGACAGTCGTTTTTTATTTCACGATTGTTTCAGATGTTGCTTCCTCAAAGGCACTTCGGGAGGAAACAGAAAAGGATGAAAACAACGCATTTATGAGCGAAGACAGTACTAAAGTACGGCGAGCGAATAAAGGCGTTGAGTCGAACCGCCGATGCGCCGCCTGTGGCGGATGAAGCGAGACGGTGAGGGGAAGAAACAAGGAGAACTGCGAAGCGAGCCAGCGAGCAGGGCGACTATGTTTCTGACGGGCTTTAATATCTATTCCTTATAATCAATTACCGCAAAATCACAAAAAAAACTGCGAGTTATAAACCCGCAGTTCATCAAAACTTTTTTCTTTTCGGTTTTCGCCTTTTATGTCCCGACCGAATGTTATGCTTTGTCAGCGCAGCCGAGTACGTTCTGGATTTTATGCTCCACCATACCCTGAATAGCATCGCGCGCCGGAGCAAGATACTGTCTGGGATCGAAGTGAGAGGGGTTCTCAGCCATATACTTTCTGATAGCCGCAGTCATTGCAAGACGAAGGTCGGAGTCGATGTTGATTTTGCACACCGCATGCTCAGCGGCCTTGCGAAGTTCGCTCTCGGGGATACCGATTGCGTTATCCATTTTGCCGCCGTACTTATTGATCTGCTCAACGAACTCGGGCACAACGGATGAAGCGCCGTGAAGCACGATGGGGAAACCGGGCAGACGCTTTTCAACTTCTTCAAGGATGTCGATTCTGATTTTGGGATCCTGACCGGGCTTGAATTTGTATGCGCCGTGGCTGGTACCGATGGCGATTGCAAGCGAGTCAACGCCGGTACGGGTAACGAAATCATAAACTTCTTCGGGTCTGGTGTAGGAGGAATCCTCTGCGGAAACCTGAACATCATCCTCAACGCCGGCAAGGCGGCCGAGTTCACCCTCAACAACAACGCCGTGAGCGTGAGCGTAATCGACAACCTTTTTGGTCATGGCAACATTCTCTTCATAGGGAAGGGATGAGCCGTCAATCATAACGGAAGTAAAGCCGCCGTCGATACAGGCTTTGCAGGTTTCAAAATCGGGGCCGTGGTCAAGGTGAAGGGCGATGGGAAGGCCGGTGGTCTCAACAGCGGCCTCAACGAGTTTCACAAGGTAGGTGTGGTTTGCATATGCTCTTGCGCCTTTGGAAACCTGAAGAATAAGGGGAGCGTTGAGTTTCTGTGCGGCCTGCACGATACCCTGGATGATTTCCATGTTGTTTACATTGAATGCGCCTACGGCGTAACCGCCTTTATAGGCATCCTCAAACATTTTTTTGGTTGTTACTAATGGCATAATTATTCTCCTTTTTTCTTTGGATTAATTATAACAGGCAAATTATATCAAAAAATGAAAATTTGTCAACTGTGTCAGGTGATAACCTTGAGCGGTGCGCCGCCGTTTTCTCTCGACTCATCGGCAAGGAAAACGGTCAGATGACTGAGAAGCGAGCCCTCGATTGAGGTGCAGGAAACGGAAGTTTCTTCTCCTTTGCAGTAGGAGATGAAATCCTCAACAAGCGCAAGGTCTCCGCCGCCGTGATTTTCGTGCTCGGAAACGGTTATTTCGGTGTCGTCCTTTTCGCATCCGGGCGCGGGATTGATGATTGAAACGGTGATTTTTCCTTCTTCGAAATCGCCGTAAATCATACCCTTCGTACCCGTGACGGATATCTTCCTTGTGCCGGTGGCGGCGCCGCCTATCATGCTGTGGGTGCCGGTTGCGCCGTTTTCAAAAAGGATGCTGACACTCTGGTGGTCAACAACATTATTGTCGCTCTTGTAAATGCATCTGCCGTAGGGACTTGTTTTGAGCAGTTCACGTCTGTCTTCATCTGTAGGATTGGGGATGTTTTCGAGTTTATCCCACACATATACAACCCAGCGGTCGGGATGGTCGAGGTAGAGCCTCTTGGAAGAATAATTGCAGGTGTCAACATAAGGGCAATCAACAAGGCAGTAGGTGCCCGAGCCCTCGGGAGCGTTTTCGGGCCTGTACTGGATATTGCTGCCGAAACTTGAAACAAGCTGCGGCTTAACGGAGCCCATGAGCCAGGTGATTATATCTATATCATGGCAGCACTTTGCGAGGAGCATGGTGCTGTGGCATTTATCGGAATTATTCCACTTGCCTCTGACATAACTTGTGGACATATGATGGTAACTTACATACTCCGAGGTGTGGATATCTATGATGTCGCCTATCTTGCCGGAGAGAATCACATCTTTGATATTTCTGTAAAAGCCCGCGTAGCGAAGCACAAAGCAGACCATTACCTTTCTGCCTGTTTTGCGCGCCGCTTCGGCGAGAGTCCTTGCCTCCTGCTCGTTTACGGCAAAAGGCTTTTCGAGCAGTACATCGTATCCCGCCTCAAGCAGAGGGATTGTGGTTGAAACATGAATATGATCCATTGTGCCGTTTATTACCGCGTCGGCAAACTTCGGCGCCCGCGAAAGAGCAAGGGCATCGTGAAAGCAGTGCTCTTCGGGAATAGAAAACTTTTCGGCAATCATTTTTCTGCGGTTGTCATCGGGCTCAGCAACGCCGACAATCTGCATCCTGTCTTTTCTGAGCAGGGCATATTCGGAGTATGTGAGGCTCCTGTGTCCGCCGCCTACGATAATAACTTTAAGAGGTCCGTTTTCCATAAAAACCACCTGAATTCCGCTTTGAACCCGGTTTTGAATATGCCGGGAAAATCTCTTTTAGAATTATATATTAACGCGCGCGTAAATTCAATAGAAAACAGATATAATTTTTTTAAAATGTTGCAATCAATACGCCGGTAAGGTATAATAAAGTGATTAAATATATCTGCTCTCAAGAGGTTAATGATGAAAACTGAAATAATCGGAATTAATAACGCCGCTGAATTCGACGAATTCACGGCAAACCATAAAAACGGGCATTTTATGCAGACTTCCCTGTGGGGCAAGGTCAAGGATGACTGGGGCTGGTTCGGCGTGATATGCAGGAACAACATCGGAAATATCACGGGCACGCTAGCCGTATTGCTCAGAAAAATATCCGCCCTGCCCTATCATATGATGTACGCACCGAGAGGCCCCGTATGTGATCTGCACGATAAAGAAACATTTAACGCCCTTATTGACGCCGCGAAAAAAGAAGGCGAAAAGTATAAGGCTTACGAACTGAAAATTGACAAGGATGCGCCCGCCTCCGATGAAGAATACAAAAAGATTGCGTTTGACGCAGGCTTTGTGCCTGTGCCTCACGCCGACGGGCTTGACGGCTTCCAGTGCTGCCTTGTAAACAGGATAAATATCGACGGCAGAAGCGAGGACGAGGTGTTTGCCTCTTTTCACTCAAAGCACCGCTATAATGTCAGGGTTGCGAAAAAGCATAATGTTGAAATAAAAATCTGCGGCAGCGAAAAGAAGGATGAATTCTACACTATAATGAAGGAAACCTGCGAAAGGGACAAATTCGCAGTACGCCCCGCCGCTTACTTCGGCAAGATACTTGACACTTTCGGCGACAAGGCAAGACTCTATATGGCTTACTATGAAAGCGAGCCCGTTGCGGGCGCCCTTTCCGTGCTGTGGGGCAATAAGGTGTGGTATTTCTACGGCGCCTCCCTCTCATCTCACAGAAACGTTATGCCCAATCATCTTCTGCAGTGGGAAATGATAAGATGGGCAATAGAATCGGGCTGTGACATTTACGATTTCAGAGGTCTCAAAGCCCTTGATGACAGTGACGGCCTTTACCGCTTCAAGAAAGGCTTCGGCGGCGATTTCATTGAATTCGCGGGCGAAATGAACCTTATAATAAAACCCGCCGCCGCAAAACTTGTGTCGGCGAGTCAGAAAATAATAAAGAAGATTAAATAACTGCCCGGAGGTGACAAACTTTATGATTAAAGTAACTGTCTGGAACGAAGGCGTTCACGAAAAATTCAGCAGGGAAGTATCCTCGGTTTACCCCGACGGCATTCACGGCTGTATAAGGGATTTTCTCGGAATAAACGATGATATTCAGGTGCGCACCGCCACCCTGGGTATGAAGGAGTGCGGTCTGCCAGACTCCGTGCTCAATGACACCGACGTGCTCATCTGGTGGGGGCATATGGCTCACGGCAGAGTGCCCGACAAACTTGTGGACAAGATTTATGACAGAGTGCTCAGAGGCATGGGGCTTATAGTCCTTCACTCGGGGCATCACTCAAAGATATTCAAAAAACTGATGGGCACCACCTGCAACCTCTCCTGGCGCGAGGGCGACAGGGAAAGACTGTGGACGGTAAACCCCGCTCATCCCATAGCGCAGGGTGTTGACCCCTGCTTTGACCTCGATGTGGAGGAAATGTACGGCGAAAGGTTTGATATTCCCGAGCCGGATCAGCTTATTTTCCTCGGCTGGTTTGCGGGCGGAGAAGTTTTCCGCTCCGGTTGCTGCTGGCAGAAAGGTCTGGGCAGAATCTTCTATTTCCAGCCCGGTCACGAGAGCAACCCGACCTATCACAACGAAAACGTGCAGAAAATCATAACAAACGCCGTGCGCTGGGTTTACCCCTCAAACGGAATCGCGGAAAAACTCGAATGCCCTCACATAAAAGTCTCCCCGGAGCAGACATACAAGGAGCAGCATAATGGATAAACTCAAAGTTAAAAAACTCAGAGAAAACGCCCGCATTCCTTTCAGGGCAACGCAGGGAAGCGCGGGTATGGATCTTTATGCCTGCATCGACGAGCCCGTAACTCTTGACGGCGGCGAAAAAGCGGTAATACCCACAGGTATCGCGATTGAACTCCCCTCGCCCGAACTCGGAGCGTTTGTGTTTGCAAGAAGCGGACTTGCAATCAAGCACGGCATAGGTCTGCTTAACTCCGTGGGAGTTATTGACAGCGACTACAGAGGCGAAATCTGCGTGGGCGTGATTAACCAGCTCAAAGAGGCATACACCATTAACCCCGGCGAAAGAATCGCGCAGCTTGTGATTATGCCGGTATCACTTATAGATATTGAAGAAGCCGACGAACTCGGCGACACCGACAGAGGATCGGGCGGCTTCGGCTCAACAGGTAAATAAACTATGAAAAAACTCAGAATTTTCACAGCGTTAATCCTTGCAATCGCAATAATATACGCAGGCGCTTTCTCCGTTTTTGCCGCGGACACAAAAGACTTTAAGCCCTATGAGGACAGCAGATTTTTCTCTCTGGGCGATTATGATATTCATTACAGAATCATACCCACTCAGGGTGAAACAAAGGGCAGAATCCTTATGCTTCACGGCTTTATGTGCAGTACATATTCCTGGCGCAATATGGCAAAGGAAATGAGTGCTCTCGGCTACGAGTGCGTGCTTGCGGATTTGCCCGACTTCGGTTTCAGCACAAGGGAAAAAGAGGGCATGGAGATTATTCCGCGCGAAGACCTGATGATTGCTCTTATGGAGAGTATCGCGCCCGCTGGCGAATGGATAGTGGCAGGTCACTCAATGGGAGGCGGCGTTGCAATCAACATCGCCTGTATGACGGATATAAAAGCTCTGCTGCTCTACTGCCCCTGCCCGCAGGATGAATTTCCGGCGTGGGCGGAAAAACTTGTAAAAACAGGTTTCACCGAAAACACTATGGATATATTCTTCAGGCTCGGCTCAAAACTCAGCCCCGTAGTCCGTATGGTGATATGGATGGCGACTGCCGACCTCAGATTTGCGCTCGATTATGACTTAAGCGGAGTGACCGACCCCCTGCTCTATGAGGGCTTCGGCAAGGGAATCTGCGAAATGATGTATAACGTAAAAGCGACTGACCTTGAGAGTGCAAAGAATCTGAAAATACCCGTGCTCCTTTGTCAGGCGGACAAGGATATAATCCTTAACTCCGACCAGAAGGCGCGCATAAACGAAACATTTGACGGCGCATACAAATACACCGTCCAAGGCGCGGGGCATCAGTGCATAGAAAACAGGAGCGAAGAACTCGCGAAAGTGACAGGCGATTTCCTGAGTGAAAATAACCTTTAATATGAGATAAATATGGCGGAAACAGGTATTAAAAAGCAAAACAGGATACTTGAGTCTTTTGTCACGGCAGATACAAAACTGCCGTGGCTTAAGTACTTTGCGCTCTTTTATACCTATGTCTGCCTTTACGGTCTGTTTATAGTAAATCACGGTCTGATCTGGAGCGCGGGAAGCACCACCTACACCTACCATCTGGTTGATTACGGTTTCGGCTTCCTTACCAAAATACTGCCCGGCGCGATATTCAGGCTGTTTTTCAAAAATGCCACAATGGCAAATGTGAGCGCTTATGAAACGGTGCTTCTGCTTATCGCCTACGCGGCTCTCTCGTTTTTCCTTGCGCGGCTCGTTGCAGGAATCAAAGAAAAGAAACAGCGTGTTTCGGTGTTTGTGCTCTGCATGTTTTTCCTTTCGGGGCCGTGCTCATTCGGCATATTTTCCGAGCAACTCGGTATGCTTGATTCCTACTGGTTTTTCTTCACGCTGATTTTCATTGCGGTGATTGAAACAAAGTATCTTAAGTATATCATTCCGTGCCTTGTATTTCTTATGATTCTGGTGCATTTTGCGGCGATAATCACTTACATCATACTGTGCTGTATGATTCTGCTTTACAGAGCCGCCTGCGCCCGTGATAAAAAAGAAAAGGCGGAATACGGCGTTATCTTTACCGTAACCGTGATTACGGCAATCGCCGCTTTTCTCTACTTTGTACTGTGCGAAAGCTCAAATGTCACAATGACTATGGAAGAATTTGACAGGGAAATGCTTTCACGCGGAGAGCCGGACAGACTCGACAATGTTTACCTCAGGTTTTATGACTTCGCGTTTTACAGGGAACAGGCAATGCACTTTGCCGATAATGATATTGTTTACGGCGTAACGGTTGACGAAATACCCGTGCTGAGTCTCCCGCTTCCCGCTCCCGTACTGAATATACTCAACCTTCTCATTTCACAGTCCTTCGCGAATGTCAAAACAAAAAGCGAAATCGCATTCAAGGCGTTTTATATTCCTTTCCTGCTCTGTTTATGCCTGCCGCTTATCGCGGTCTCGTATTCGGTACTGCTGAAACTTCTGAAAAGCGAAAAAAACAAACTCAAGAAGTTTTGTTATGTGCTCGCTCTTATTCAGTATCCGTTCAGCGCATTCACGGGGCTTATGAATTCGAACGATATCACGCGTTTCCTCGCGCACGCGCTTATCATACACATAGCATTTCTGCTCTATGTTCTTTATAAAGAAGAAAAAGCAAGAGAGATACTTGCCGGAAAAGTTTATGGGATTGACCCGCGTCTCGGTGCAGCATATTTCTTTGTATATATGATGTCTGTCGCCGAAACTTATATATGAGGAGGCGCGGTATGAAATATTTAAAGAATACATTGTTTATTGTTTTCCTTGCCGCTCTCTTTCTTTCTCACGATATATTCAAAAAATCGGAAGTTGACTCAAGGATTGTTTACGGCGTGCTTTTCGCCTGCATGATGATAATCGCATCTTTCAGAAGAGGGCTTATCCCCTTTGCCTCAATCCTGATTGTCTCTGCGGCGGCAACAGTATTTTACCCTGCGTTTCCGTTTATGTTTCTGCCGGTTTTCATAAGCATTTTTATAGCCGTTAAAAGCTTTGACGGCGCGCCGAAAAGCGAAATGACCGTCTTCTCCGCGCTTTGCTCGGGCTCGATGCTCACCTGCCTTGCCTGTGTGCTTTACAGGGATTACTGGTTTGTGAGCGACTCGCTCTACAGCAAAGACGATTTTGCCTGCAGACTGCCTCTGATTATCATTATGATTGCGGGCTTTGTGCTTACAGCCGTTTGCTCCGCGGCAGTAGGCAAATCCGTTAAATCAAACGGCAATTCCTTTGCAAAGCGCTTCTTCCTTCCTTTCTCCGAAGCGGGCACCGATAAAAACATTTACGATAAAAAGCGGGGAAAGGTTTTACCTGTTAATCTGATAACCGTGACAAACGCGTTAATCTTTGCCCTTGATATTTTTTATCTGTGCAAAACAAATTTCTACGGGCCGAAAATCAAACTTTTCTTTGCCGGATGGGCAGTGATGAGCGCGGCTCTGGTCTGTGCGGTAAACGGCTTTGATTTCCCCGGAAAGATAAAAGCATTTATCAAATCAAAAACAGAATGAGTAAAAAGCAAAAATGCTCCGTCATTCAGACGGAGCATTTTTATTATGCGATTGTTTATATGCGTGAGGCAATGTCCCTTGCGGTGAATACTCCGCTTGCAGAGGCGTGGGAGAGCGAGTGGGTAACGCCGCTTCCGTCTCCTATAATATAAAGCCCCTCGTATTTTGATTCGAGCCGCTCATTGACCGACACTTCCATATTGTAAAACTTCACTTCAACGCCGTAAAGCAGAGTGTCGTCATTTGCAGTGCCCGGCGCGATTTTATCGAGCGCGTAAATCATTTCGATTATGCCGTCCAGTATTCTTCCGGGCAGAACCAGGCTCAGGTCACCCGGCTCTGCAGAGAGCGTGGGTGTTACGAAGCCTTCCTCGATGCGGGTTTTGGTGCTTCTGCGCCCTTTTATGAGGTCGCCGAATCTCTGCACGATAACTCCGCCGCCCAGCATATTGGAAAGGCGCGCTATGCTTTCACCGTAACCGTTGCTGTCCTTGAACGGTTCCGAAAAATGTTTTGACACAAGCAGTGCGAAGTTTGTGTTTTGCGTGCGCCTTGCGGGGTCCTCAAAACTGTGACCGTTTACGGTGACTATGCCGCCGGTATTTTCCGCCACGACACTGCCGTAGGGATTCATGCAGAACGTGCGTACCCTGTCTTCATATTTCTCTGTTCTGTATACTATTTTGCTCTCATAGAGTTCATCAGTCAGGTGAGAGAAAAGGGCGGCGGGAAGTTCTACCCTCACGCCTATGTCAACGCGGTTTGACTTAGTGGGAATATCAAGTTTTGCGCAAACGCTTTCCATCCACTTGCTGCCGCTTCTGCCAACCGACACTATACACTTTGAGCAGGTGTAGGTTTTATCGTCTGTCTTTATGCTGTAGCCGCCGTCGGCAAGTTCGATTTCGCGCACGGGAGTAAGGAAGAAGAAGTCGACCTTTTCGCTCAGTTCGTTATAAAGGTTTTCAAGCACAACATAGTTTATATCCGTGCCGAGGTGACGAACGGAGGCATCAAGCAGTTTCAGTTTATTCTGCATGCAAGCCTTTTTAATTGAGGTGTCTGCGGTGGAATAGAGTTTTGTGCCCTCTCCGCCGTGTGAAAGATTGATTGCATCCACATAGTGCATAAGGTCGAGCGCCTCTTTTTTGCCTATGTATTCATACAGCGTGCCGCCGAAGTCGTTAGTAATATTGTATTTGCCGTCCGAAAAAGCGCCCGCGCCGCCGAAGCCGCTCATAATTGAGCAGTTCTGACAGCCGATGCATTTCTTTATTTTCACGCCGTCAATGGGGCATTTTCTTTTGCTGAGCATATTGCCCGCCTCAAACACGGCAATGCGCAGGGACGCCTTGATTTTAGTAAGTTCATAAGCGGCGAATATGCCGCCGGGACCTGCGCCGATTATAATCACGTCATAGTCTTTATTAATGCTCATTTTTTCTCCTTCAGGGCTTAAGTACGCCGCTTTCAATGTATTTCTTAATAATTTTGTCCGTTACTTCAAAAAGAGCCTCTGAGCCGAGCTGGGTTTTACCCTGCCGCTCGTAAACTTTACCCGCAGTCACACCGTGCTCCTGCCAGTCACTGCCGCCGTTACTGCTGTTGAGAAGAAGAGGCTGAAGATTGTCAAGCGAATGGGCAAACTTCGATTCTGCCGTCTGTGCCTCCTCAAACTCATCAAAGAGCGCGGTAAATTCCGCTTTCTGATCATCCGGTAAAATGGAAAAGATTCTTTCCTTCGCGGCGTCCTCACGCTCTTTCTGGGTTTTGATATTCACTTCGTCATAAGCGTATGTGTCCCCCGCGTCAATCTCCACGATATCGTGAATAAGGCACATAATCATTACCTTTGAGATATCAACGGGCTCATTGGAATATTCCCTGAGCAGATACGCCATTACAGCCATATGCCACGCGTGCTCGGCGTCATTTTCGTTTCTGCCGTGCCCGGAAAGATGAGTCTGCCTGAATATGTTTTTTTCCTTGTCGATTTCAAGGGCGAAATCGAGCTGGCGTTCAAGTCTGTTTTTCATTTTGTTTTTCCCCTGTATCATTAAGTCTGCGGTATACGGTAAACCTCATTGTGAGGTAACTTGCGAGTCCGCCTATTATATTTGAAACAGGCTCGGCTAAAAACACTCCCCTGACTCCGAAACCCCACATCGGAAGCAGAATCGTGAGAGGCACCACGATAATCAGCTTGCGCAAAAGCGAAAAGAAGATTGCGTGCTTCGCGTCTCCGAGCGCGAGAAACGTTGACTGCCCCGCAAACTGGAAGGACATAAACACGAAACCGAAGAAATAGATTCTCAGCATCTCAATCCCCGTTTCAATCATCTGCTTATCTTCAAGGAAAATATTAAACCAGAGGGCGGGCAGGAAATAAACGAGAGCCCACGCCGCCGTTGTATATGCCGCGCCGAAGAGAGTGTTGAAGTTGATGCCCTGCTTTACTCTCGTGTAATTCTTTGCGCCGTAGTTGAAACTGATAACGGGCTGTGCTCCGCCTATAAGTCCGTTTACCGGCAGCATAAAGATTTCGCGTATGGAATTGACCACTGTCATTATGCCCACAAAGAGGTCTCCGCCGTAGGTCTGCAGAGTGGCGTTGCAGGTAATCTGCACAAGGCAGGTCGTGCCCTGCATCACGAAATTTGACGCGCCGAGTTTGGCTATGCCGGCTACAATGTCTTTCCTCAAAGTCATATTCCTGGCAGTCAGCGGTATCTCCGCTCTCTTACCCGTGAGGAAATGAAGCACAAGGGCGCATGAGACCGCCTGGCTGATAACCGTTGCCGCGGCGGCGCCCGAAACTCCGAGCCCGAGCACAAAAATGAACACCGGATCGAGTATTATATTTGTCAGCGCTCCCGCAACTGTTGTCATCATACCGAACTGCGGAAAGCCCTGTGCGCTGATATAACCGTTAAGCCCTGTCGCGAGCATTGAAAAAGCGGTGCCCGCGAGGTAAACATTGAGGTAATCCCTCGCGTAAACGTAAGAATCGTCACTCGCGCCGAAAGCATAGAGAACGGGCTTTCTGAACACATAGCAAAGCACGGTGACAAAGAGTGAACTGAGCACAATAAGGGTAAAGGAGTTGCCGAGCACTCTTGCGGATTTTTCCCTGTTGCCCGCTCCCCTCTCTATTGAAAACAGAGGCACGCCGCCGTTACCGAAAAGGGCGGCAAAGCCCATAATCAGCGTGACTATCGGAAAGGTGAGTCCTATGCCCGTGAGCGCCATACTGCCGTCTGCGCCCATATGGCCGATATAGATTCTGTCAACCACATTGTAGAGCAGATGCACAAGCTGAGCGAGAATAAGCGGGGCGGACTGTATGAGTATTATCTTTGAGACCTTTCCTTCGGAAAAGTCGTTTTTACCGAGAAGTGAATGTTTTTTCATATCTGATACCGGGATTTACGCTTTGTAGTTAAGCACCGTCATTACGACATAGAACACAGCCATACCTGCAAAAATCAGAATCTGCTTGCCTCTGTGCTCCGTGAGTATTCCGGCAAGTTCACGCACGGAGGCGTTGGGCCAGAAATACCACTTTGTTTTTGCTCCCATTCCTTCGGGGTGCATCTTCACGCGGTTTGCCTTTATTCCGCTTCTGAACACGTGATAGTTTGTTGTGGAAAAAGCGACTTTCGCATCCGGATTTACGGAGTCGATGATTTCCTTTGAAAAGAGCATATTTTCATAAGTATCTGTTGATTTGTTTTCGGTGAGAATGTGCTCTGCGGGCACGCCCTGCTCCAGAAGATAATTCCTGATTGATTCGCCTTCGGATATAACTTCGGCGGGGCCCTGCCCTCCCGAAGCAACGAAAGCGGGAGCCTTGCCGCACTCTTCAATCTGCCTGCGGTAAAACTTGAGAGCCCTGTCCGCCCTGCCCTTCAGCAGAGGTGTGGGTGTGCCGTCTTTACGCAGGCCGCAGCCGAGGATGATTATGAAATCTTTATCCTTTGACGGCTCATAGCGCGTAACGATTATATTAGCAATTATCGTGCCGATAATCATACACTCAAAATAAAGATAAACGCAGGCAAACAGATTGGTGAGTATCTCTTTAATCATCACTTCAAGTTCACTGCCCGTGTAATAATAACCCGCGATGAAAAGATAAACCTCGCCGCCAATCATAAGCACGGAAAGCAGTATTCCGAGAAAATTCACGGGGCGTCTGCCTTCGTGACGGATAAGAGAAATATTTGAAATGCACAGAGCGGCGGAGAAAACCAGGATAAACGGAGAAGTGAAAAGCATATAATTCCTCGCCGACGCGGAAAGGCTGCCCACAAGATTGGAGGTCAGCACATCGGTTACGGTTGCATACCTGACAACTCCCACGAAAACAACCACTTCCGAAATGAGAGAAAACAGAGCGAGAAGCGAAAACGCCGCATAATAAATGGTGTTGTACGAATAGGGATTGTATCTGAGCTGTCGCACAAAAGCGGCGGAAAGGATCACGAGGCACGCAATCGGGCACAGAATAAGAACAACCGCCATTACGGGCTGTGATACCGCGCTTGTGTTAAGCTGCACGGCAAATGCCGCCGCCGCAACCGCAAACACTCCTATGAGGCTGTATACTTTCGGTTTCTTTTTTAAGGAATAAAATCTCATTTCAACTGTCCTTCGGGGTAAACCTGTTTTTCGCCTTTATTCTTTCTCAATCAGGCGGGTAGCATAATTCTTTATTTCTTCGTTTTCGCTCATGGTGAGCAGGTCTTTGATAAGCCGCATTATTTCGTCATAGTCGGGGTTGTCTTTTGTCAGTCTTTCATCTATTAAGCACAGCATCCGCAGAATGCTCTCGTCCTCTTCGGAGTACAGCACTTCTTCAATCATTACGGCTCCGTCGCCGAAGTTCATTTCTTCGAGTTTGCCGTAAGGCGCGGAATATGAGTCGATTATTTCAATCTTTTTGATTTGATTTCTGAAAAACAGGCAGCAGCCTGCTTCAAGACATTCTTCTTCTCTGCCGAATTCGTGCATGCAGTAATCGGGAGAGAGATACTCGCACACGCCCTCATAAATTTCGCCGTCTGTGTCTTTCAGTCTGATTCGCTTGCCGTCATATTTTTTAAGATTCATAGTTTCACCGTGATACTGTCACCGCAGTCCTGCGCTGGGATAAAAACGGGATGCTCGCTGCCGCTTGTGTTGGGCCTGTGGAAAGTGAGGTAAAGACCTTTGTCCGTATCAAACAGCATACCGTGACCGCCGTCATCATTGGTCATCGGATCAAGATGCACAAATCTGTTTTTGATTGAGCCGCCTTCAAATTTCACAAGGCACTCGGCATAGTTACCGCCTATAAACGTTGACCAGAGCATAAGCAGTTCGCCCGTCTTTGTGCGGTACATAAACGGTCCGTCGGTCACATAATGCCCGCCTCCGAGTGCTTCTTTTATGTAATGCGGCGATGACGCGCTGAAAAGAGTGACAGGGTCGCCCGCGCTTTCGGTAAGGTCATCGCTTAAGGGCATATAGCAGATTGTGCCGTCGATTATCTGAGTGTGCTCGTGGCAGAAAACGATATAGGGCACTCCGTCCTCAACATAAAAAGTGCCGTCGATACACTCCCAGCCGTCTGGTGTTGCGGAGCCTTTGCTGTGAGGCGCAAAGGGGCCTTCCGGCGAGTCGGAGCGCAGGATGTAAGTGCCTCTGAGCCCGTCGGGCTTTATAAATGTGGCAAACATATAGTAGGCGCCCTTGTATTTATGCACTTCGGGAGCCCAGTTTGAGCCTCTGTTAAGCCCGTATTTATCCGAGTTGAATACTTCCTTCGGTCCGCTCCAGTTTTCAAGGTCGTTTCCTATGTAGACATCGAAGCCGCCCGTAACTATGCCGAAAGAGGCGGCTCTTGTGCCGTATATATAGTAAGTTCCGTTTTCACTGAGCACAAACGGATCGCGGATATTTATTTCGCTGTTTTTCATAAATCTGCTCTCCGGATTTTATTTTGCAAGTTTAACCGTTACATCGTATTTTTCGAGCCAGGTGCCGGAGGCAAAGTTTCTTGCCCTGAGGAGCACCTCGCCGTCATACATTTCAAAAACATAACCTGTGCCGTTTGAAATATGGCCGCCGCGTCTTACATCGGGGTATTCGTAGCAGGGCAGATTAACGAGAGTGTAATTGCCGTGCTTCTCAACGCTCGAATAGAAAGTTTTATCGCTTCCCTCCACGGTCATACCCGCGTGAATATGTCCGCTGATGAAGAACACGTTTTTATATTTCTTCACTATTCTGAGAATATCGTCGGACGCGTCTCCGATGCCGCCCGTTGTGGGGTCATCCTCGTTTTTATCGAGTTCCCAGTTATAGGGCAAACCGTGAGTGCCGTTGAAAGACTGATGGCAGAAAACGAAAATGGGCAGACCTGTCTTTGACGCCTTCTTCATTTCGGCGGCAAACCAGTTAATCTGCTTTTTGCTTATTGTGGCGTAAGTGTGATCGGCTTCAGAGCCGAGAACTATCACGGGGTAGCCGTTGATTTTCGTTGTAAAATAGACATTGCTGATTTTTCTGCCCGTAGCCTCTTTGCTGTATTTCACAAAGTTTTTGCGGGTGTATTCGTAATCGTCATCTTTGCCCCAGGTATCGTGATTGCCGATTACCATAATGTTATTATCGGAAATATCGTATTTAAGCAGAGTATCCGTAAAGCCCTGCCACTGCTCCGGGTAGCCGTGGTCGGTGATATCGCCGTTGAAAACAACTGCGTCAAGGCGGTCCTTCGCCTTTTCCATATCACGAAGTCCGAATTCGAGCATACCCAGGCGAATGAAATTATCCTTTAAGTGCGTGTCGGAAATCGCGGCAAATGATGCCCTGCAGTTTTCGTTTTTTCTGGTTATTTTCTGTTCTTTCTCATGCGAGAAAGGCATAAGCACGGTAGCGGCTGTCATAAAGACAACAACAAGACCTCTGAGAACTGCAACTGCTGATGAGAGCATTAGGATACCCCTTTTCTTTATTTATTGACGGACAGGCGGTTTTATTATTTGACCGCTTCTCCGTATATTTTTACATTTGCGTGGTTGAAAGTGATAACAGCATTGCCGCCCTTTACTCCGAGCGCGTCGTATTCGCCCCAGATATCGTTGCTGATATATGAAAGGTTGTGCGCGCCGTCCGGGTCGCCGAAAAAGCCGCCGTCCTCTTTGGATACTTCGCAGTGCATCTTGCGCGGATTGGTTATGAGCGCAACGCTCATCCAGGGGATGGTGTCATATTTATCGGCAAGGCGGTGAAGTTCGCCCTCCCTTTCTTCTTTCACTTTGACATAGGGCGAGCCCGCAGTCATGGTGTTGATGATATTGTATCTGTCCTTGATTTCGGAATCGACGGAAATCTGCTGTAAAGTCATACCGCCGAGGCTGTGACCCGCGAGCACGAGGTTTGCGCCCTTGGGCACCGCTTTGATAATGGCGGCTTTGGCAACATCAAAATAATCGCTGGTTTTGCCGAAACCCGCCTTCATGCAACTTTTTATGTTGTTGGTCTGCTCTGTACCGGTCTCAACACCTACAAGGCCTACAAGGTAAACGTTTTTCTTTACGCCGCCGTTTCTGAGAGTTGCTTTTACTATGCGGATAGGCACGGCGTGTTTGCCGTCTTCAAGCACAAACTGCATAACTTCCGCCGAGGTTTTGCAGGTGACGGTGTAGGATTTGCCCTTTGCAAACGCCTCAATGCCGAATACGGAAAAAGCCATAACAACTATTAAGAAAGCCGAGATAAGTTTTTTCATTTTTACTGCTCCTTTTTATGATTGTCGTTGTAATCGTAAAACAATTCGTCAAGCAGGCTGTCAAGCCCGGAGGAATCGCCGAATGCCGCTTTGAGAAAAGCAGACATATTGGTGAATATCATTTTGATATAAAGCCAGTCGCCCATATCATCAAACTTGCGCGTGGAATTGATAAGATGATTTTTCTTTAGTGTTGTGTATTTAAGCCCCTGCTTCTTGCCGAGTTTTTTGAGAAGTTTGGCCGTTGCGACATCCTCCATTGCCTTCTTCTCTACAAAGCCGCCTATGGAGTCAAAGGTTTCTTTCTTTGCCCAGAAAATGCCGCTGTAAAGCCCGGTGAGCGCAAATGAAACGCGGCACATAATATCGTTGCACCACAGCGGAAAAGAGTATCTTTCAAAGCGCATAGGAGCGCCGCCGCCGATGTATTTTCCGCTGTGAATAAGGTCGTATATTTCGGCAAGAGTGCCGGGTGTCATTCTGTTGTCGGCGTCAATGGTGACTATTATTTCGCCCGACGCCGCTTCGATGCCGGCATTACGCACCCGCGCTATGCATCTGTCTTCATTAGTAACGGTAACAGCGCCGTTTTCGCGGGCAATGGCTTCGGTTGAATCGGTGCATCTGTTGCAGGAAACGATAATCTCGGTTTCTCCGCCGAAGCAGCGGCTTGCTTCCTTTACGGAATCGATGCATCTCTTTATGTATTTTTCTTCGTTATGCGCAGGAATAATCACCGAAATATCCATACGATTCTCCTTCTGTTACGCATTTATACATATTAAATTATATATCATACTTCTATGAAATGCAATATATAAAAAGAGGGCAAAGGACCCTCTGTGTATGTTGCGAAAAAGAATTAAATATGATAAAATCGGCTTAAACGGAGGTGCGGATATGGAATATAAAATTCATGTTGCATTCGGCTTTCACGTAAACTGCTACCACTCTTACAGGGGCGACACAAACGACGCTCAGGGATTCGGCTCGGATATAAGAATAATCCGCTCAATTATTAAGAGTCTCGACACTCTCAATTCTGAGGGAATCCCGGTAAAAGGCACCTGGGACAGTGAAAACTTCTTTTCACTTGAGCAGATTCTGCCTCAATACGCTCCCGATATTATCGAGGGGATGAAGCGAAGGGTAAAAGAAAACGGCGACGAAAATATCATTATGGGCTACTCAAACGGCGCTCTGGGCGCAATGCAGGAGGATGAACTCGCCGCTTCGATAAATCTCGCGGTGACCAATCCGCAGGGCTCGGGGCTCGAGGATATCTTCGGCAAATGCGAAAAGATTGTGCGCCCGCAGGAAGTTATGTTCACCCCCTCGCAGGTGCATACCTACAACAAACTCGGCGTAAGGGCGCTGTGCCTTTACTACTCCTGTGTACCGTTTGACGCGTTCAGGACTTTTATAAAACCGCTCGGCGACGAGCAGGCTTTCAATCCGCTCACCTTTGAATACAAGGGCGAGGGGCTCACTGTAATCCCGACCTACTCAAATGCGGATGTATGCGACGCGGGGTGTCTCAGAGCGTGGGTAAAGGACCTTCACGCAAAGCAGAAAAGCGGTGAAATAAAGAGAGACCTCTTCCTGTTTGTCAATATGGATGCGGACGCAATATTCTGGGAGAGCCTCAACCTGCCGCTCGCCGGAAACAGAATCGCAAATACGGACGGCATAAACGGGCTTGTGAGAGAGGTTGCCGACCTTGATTATGTGGAGTTTGACACACCCGGCGGTTATCTTGATTCTCACGAGAGCGCGGGCACGGTAAGTTTTACGCAGGATACGGCGGACGGCAATTTCACCGGCTACGCCTCCTGGTCCGAAAAACCTTATAACCGCAAAATCTGGACTGCGATTGAGAGAAGCCGCACACACTCAAAAGCCTTCCCCGAAAACGGCTTGTTTCTCGACAGGGTAAAACTCCTCTCCACCACCCATTTCGGGCTTGCCACACCGGTGCTCAACATTCAGCGCGAAACGGCGGCAAACGCCCTCGCGGAAAAACTCATAACAGCGGCTTCGGATAAAAGCGGAGGCCTCACAATTCACAATACCTGCGGCGGCACTCTGCAGTGTGTACAGTTTGCCTGCAGTACGGATAAGAAAGTTGTTATTGAGGGCGAAGGGCTCGAAAAAGCGACTGTTGTACCCGCGGGCAGCGGCAGTGTTTTCGCTCTGCTGAAATTCAGTGAAGTAAAAGATACTTACACAGTCACCGCGCGTGAAACCGAATCAGAGGAAAAAGCGCCTCTGCTTTCGCTCGAAAGCGGAAAAGCGAAACTTTCCTTTACGGCGGACGGACGCGTAGACAGTTTTAATTTTGAAAACAAAACAATCGGCGGAAAAGATTTTCTCACTTCATATATCACATACGGCGCAAAGCGATATGATTTTACTTGCGAAGGCATACGCACGGCGGATATTAGCGGCGGCGAATGCGCCGAAATATACGGCATGATTACACTTCCAGGCTCGGTAAGGCAGGGCGATTTTACCTATCGTTTCTTCACTTCCGAGGCGGCTGAAGGTATCTTTGTGATAACTCAGATAAATTACCCCTACACGCCCGAGAGAGACGCGATTTCCACCGAAAACTCAACACTCGGAAGATATACCGATATGAAATGGACAGAGGCTGTGCCCTTTGCCCTGAAGCCCTGTTTAACCGGTGACACCTCGGTAATCAAGCGAAACTTTGAGGGTGACATGTCCTCTTTCCGCACCGCGTCTTACGGCGAAGCGGACAGCCGCAACAAAACTCTCGACTCCTTCAACAATCAGCTGAGCGCAGGTCTTGTCGGCATTACGGACGGCAAATTCGGGCTGCTTACGGGAAACGCAAGAAACGTGCTCTCGTCTATGGCTCACTGCCCGATGCGCCTTGAGGAAAACGGCAGAGTAACCTTAAATCCCTTCGGCACTTTTTACGGCAAACAGCGCCATCACTTAAACCGCTCGGGTGACAAAATTCCCCTGACCTATACGCTCATTGCCCCGCAGGGCAAGAGCCTTGCCCCGTCTTACAACGGAAGCAGTGAAACCGCCGTTTTATGCCTGCTGCCGTTTGAGGGAAAAATGCCCGGCGAAGAAAAACTTACGGCGCTTCTCTCCTTTGCGGACGGAGCGTACGCCACAGGCTCAAGCGGGGTGCTTTCGGCATTTGACGGTGAAAATGTACGCGTGCACGAAGTTGACAGTGCGCTCGAAAATGTCAAAATCCGCTCACCGCTTTTAAGCGGCATCAAAGGCAATCTGGGCAAATACATTGTAAGAGGTACAAAGGCGGTCATTTATATCCTGCGCCGTCAGCACAAAGCAAAGAAAGCGGACTGATATTCCGCACATAAAAAGAGCCGCAGGCACAAATGTGTCTGCGGCATTACTGTTTATTATCAGAAACAATCAATCACCGGAGAGCCCGCTTTCACGAAGGCGACAAATTCGTCGACCTCCGCGTGAACAGTATGAAAGCCCGGCGCATATTTTTCTTTTGTCTTTGTGAGAATCCACTCACCCTCGGGCAGATAGACCTGCTTCCCGGTCTGCCCTTTGTTTACGACGGGAGCAAAGAGGATGTCATCGCCGAACATATACTGCTCACCGAGAGTGTAGCACACTTCGTCATCCGGGTATTCGAAAAACATCGGGCGCATCACCGGGTAGCCCTTTTCGGACGCCGTCTTCATCTGCTCCTCTATGTAAGGCCTCAGCCTCTCACGAAGCATAACAAGGTCTTTCAGCACCGGGAAGTTCTTTTCACCGAAACTCCAGATTTCATTCGGGTCGCCCGTAGGCTCTCTCACATCACGCTTTTTTTCGCCGTGACGGTTTCTGTTGCCGTGCACGCGCATAACGGGTGAGAAAACGCCGTACTGAAACCAGCGGACTATCAGTTCCCTGAATTCATCGCTCTGTGTGTCGCCGCCCCAGAATCCTCCGATATCGGTATTCCACCAGGGAAGGCCGCAGATTGAGGCGTTAAGCCCTGCTTTGACCTGCTGAGAAAGACTTTCAAATGTTGATTCAACATCTCCGCTCCAAACGAGCGTGCCGAATTTCTGACTGCCGAGGTAGGCGCAGCGGATGAGAGTGACGGGCACTTCGCCCATCTGTGAGAAACCGTCCCACGCCATCTGCGCGTAGTAGTAGGGAAATGCGAGACCTACCTCATCCCCTCTGCCTATGTGAAGCAGAAGATTGTCAAAGTGCTCGGGGTGAATTTCGGGCTCCGCCTCGTCAAACCAAAGGCCGTCAACTCCGCTGTCAAGGTAGTTTTCCTTGAGCTTTGAGAAAACATATTTTCTTGTTTCGGGGTTTGTGACATCTATTTCAGCCTGAGGTCCGTAAAAACTGAAAACGCGGTCAAGCCCTTTCGCCGTGCGGATAAGCATATTGTTATCGCGCATATAGTAGTAATTTTCGGTGCCGCCGTTGATTGTGGGCCATACGGAGACAACGAGCCTTGTGCCCATAGAGTGAAGTTCATCGGTCATCGCTTTCACATCGGGCCAGTATTCGGGGGCGAAGCGGTAATCGCCCTGCTCCGTCCAGTGAAAATAATCGCAGATGATAACAGAAAGAGGTACGCCCTCCTTCTTGTATCTTCTCGCTACTTCGAGCAAATCCTCCTGAGTTTCATATCTCAGGCGGCTCTGCCAGAAACCTGTTGCCCAGTGAGGCATCACGGGAGCGTGCCCCGTTAAATCGGCAAGTGTTTTGCTCACCTGTTTAGGAGTACCTGCAATAACCACAAAATCAATTTTGCGGGTTGCTCCTGCGGTCCAGCGGGTGCGGTTTTCCGATAGTTCAACACTGCCTATCGCGGGGTTATTCCATATAAAGCCGTAGCCGAGAGAAGAATAAACATAAGGAATTGAGCACTTTGTGTTCAGGTGACGAAGATCAAACGAACAGCCCTTCAGGTCAAACTTTCCGCTCGGCTCGTGACCGAGACCGTAAAAGTGCTCGCCCTCATTGCTCTCAAAAGTGACGCGGGCATTCCAGAGGCCGTCTCTGCGCTCATAGTTGCGGTAGCCGCTTCTGAAAGCGAGTTCGGGTTTTTCCTCAAGAATTACGTTTCCGTCTTTATAAAAGGTCAACTTGCCGCTGTTTTCAAGTTTCACTTCGAGGCAGCCGGCTGTCATTTTAACGCAGTAATCCTCCTGCGTTATGCTGCACTGCGCGCTCTGCGGCATAAGGGTGAAGTTTTCGTCATATTCGGAGCAGTCGGGAAACGCCTCAAAACGTATTGCGTTTTTGTGGCAGGGAGTAATTCTCACAAGTTCCCCGATTCTCGAAAAAAGTATTTTGTTTTCGGTAACTTTAAGGTTATTCATCATAAAACAATATCGGCATAAATCGGAAAATGGTCGGACACAAATCTGCCGTCAACGCCTTTTGTGACGGTGCGGTATTCTTTCACTTCGGCTCCCTGCGGGCAGAGAACAAAGTCGATTGTGTAATCCGCATGCGTTTCGGGGCTGCAGGCGTGGAAGGTGCCGTAGTACTCGCAATTCTGCGCGGTTTTGCGCGTATCGTCAAACACGGAGGTGAGGGTGTTATAGGTTTCAAGCCCCTCAAAGGTGTTTATATCCGCAGTAAAGACTACAGGTACATCCGTGAAATTCTCTTTGATGAAATCGGTAACCGCGTTTGCGCCGAATACTCTCGCGTCCTCCGACACGTGGTCAAAGTGAGTATTCACGTGCACATATTCTTTACCTGTGCTCTTATCTATAAGGCGTGCCCAGGTGCAGATTCTTCTGCAGGCGGCACCGGGCCCGTAAGAGGGCTCGCCGGGAGTTTCGCTCAGCCAGAAATCGCCATGGTCAACAAGAGTATACTTTGCCTTGAGATAAAAGATGGGGCAGGATTCGCCCGATTTATCGGCAGGCTCTCCCTTTTCTCTTTCAATGCCTACCCAGTCGTAGAGCGTAAGTTTTGATTTGAGTGCTTTCATCCATTCGGCTGTCGCCTCCTGAATACCGAGCGAATCGGGCATCACTTCAAGAATCTGCCTCACGCCTATGCCGGTACGCTGAGGCACTTTAACTCCGTTTACATCACCGCAGCGGATATTGAAAGACATAATCCTTGTTGTGCCCTCCGCCTGCTCAGCGGCAGAGATTATAGCAAAATCGTGCCCTGCGTAACTGTCGGCAAATTCCTTGCCGCTTAAGGAAGAAAAGAGAGAAAGAATTGACATATAATACACCACTATCCGTTTGAGAATTATAATCATACGGAAACCTCCGCAACATTAATTACAGAATAAATCTGAAAGCGTAAATCACCACGTAGGCGAGATTGTTGAGCAGATATCTGAAGAGTGAAAACGCGTAAGGAAATTCAAAATTCCACTCGGATATTTTTACAAGAGAGCCGATAAGCGACTCATCATAAGTGATTTCGGGATGCGTGAACGCCTTTGTATGCATCTTTGCCTTGCACAGATTCTTCGTAGATTCCCTGAGGGCTTTGCCGAAGCCTACGGGATCTTTTGCATAGGCGGCGCGCATCGATATTTCGTGACCGGGGCGGTTTATAATCCACACGCCGGTGAGCATGGTATCGTTGCCGTTATATACGGCGAGCACGGGGCTCATATAGCCGCTGCCCGTAACATTGGCGGAATAGTCGGAAATAACATAGCCGTCAAAGCCCCATTCCTTTCTGAGAAGGTCTTTGAGCAGGGCGGATTTCGCGCCGCACCAGTCTGCTCCGATTCTGTTGTAAGCGGACATAATGCCGACGGTTTTGCCTTCTTTTACGGTGTATTCAAATGCACGCAGATAGATTTCTCTCATCGTCTGCTCGTTTGCCCACACAAACAGGCCATTGCGGTGAGACTCCTGGTCGTTGAGGGCGAAATGCTTGACCGTTGTCACAAGGCCTTCGGAGTTTGCGCCCTTTACTATTGCGGCACCCATTTTGCCGGAAACAAGCGGGTCTTCGGAGAAATACTCAAAGTTTCTGCCGCCTCTGGGGTTGCGGTGAATATTGACGCCGGGCGCATACCATATATCTTCGCCCATATCGGCGCCCTCTTTACCTATGCCTCTGCCCATCTCTTCGGCAAGGTCGGTATTCCAGGTGCAGGCTATCGCCGTTTCGCAGGGGTAGGCCGTGCCGCAGTCCGTATAAACAAGGCCGTGCCGTCCCTTTAGGCTGGAAGGTCCGTCGTTATCTTCGGTGGCGGGTATACCGAGACGCTCTACGCCCTGAGTTTCATAGCCCGAGTGAATTGCGAGGGTAATCATTTCGTCAACCGTAAGCTGGTCAAGGAAGGGCTCCCAGAGAGATTCGTCTTTCGCGACATCGCTGAGCATAATGGTCTTGCTGTATTTCACTCCCTGCTTCGGTGCAGTGCCCTCTTTTACGGGCTCGGGCAGGGTATCGCAGTTTTTGACTGAATCGGTTGCCGCAAGGGGCTTCGCCTCCGGGAAGGCGTTTTTGCCGTCCGCTCTCGAAAGCACGGGTGAGCCGCTGTCGGCATCGTCAAAAAGATTCTTTATCTTTCTGCCCGTCACTTCGTCGGTGCGGTAAACTTTTCTTTCGCCCTGAGTGTATGTGTAAGAAGCGTAAGGTGAGCGGATATCGTTTGCAAGCATGAGTTTATAACTGCCGCTGTCAAGCACATAGGCCTGCTCTTTTACGCTGTCATAAGAAGCCATTGAGCGCACGGGCATTGTGAGAGTCAGAGTCTGGCTCTTGCCGGGCGCAAGGAGTTTTGTCTTTGCAAATGCGCCGAGGCAGATTGCGCTCTTTTCCGTGCCAACTTTTTTATAAGGTGCGCTGTAATAAAGCTGCACAACCTCTTTGCCGGAGCATTTGCCCGTGTTGGTGACGGTTACTTTCGCGGTGACTTTGCCGTTTTTCACGGAAAAAGACACTCCGCTTTTGCTGAATTTCGTATATGAGAGGCCGTATCCAAAAGGATACTGCACCTTGTCTTTTGCAAAAGTTTCAAAGTAGCGGTAGCCGACATAAATGCCTTCAAGGTATTCAACATAGTTGCCGCCGTCATCATATTTGATTGAGCCGAAACTTGCTCCCGAAGGATGGTCGTCAACATTATAAGCAACGGTGTCGGCAAGTCTGCCCGAAGGGGAAACTTCACCCGAGAGCACTTTTGCCGCTCCCTCAAGCCCGAATTCACCGGGAATCCAGATAAGCGCCGCCGCCTTGATGCTGTCATAATCGTCAAGCCAGCCCATCTCCATTATATTGCCTGTGTTGAAAAGTACAATCACGTTTTCGAAAGCGGAGGTGACACACTCAACGAGGGCTTTTTCCTCTGCCGAGAGGCGCAGGGTATCCGCCGATAAATCGGAGCCCTCGGCGCTTGTGCGGCTGATGACTATAATCGCCGTGTCGGAAAACTCCTTCGCCTGCTTCATAACGGAGGCCTTGAGGTAGCGCACGGGCATTTCGTCAAGGCTGCTGTCCGCAAGGGCAAGTTGCAGCAGATTATTGATAACCGTATTGTCGGTGCTTGCCGCCGCGGTGGGTGACTTGCAGTGCTTTTCATAAAGCGATTTGAGTTTTTCGTTGTAGCGTATGCCTGCGGTTTCGAGCGCTTCGTAAAGGTCAACAGGGTCCTGCGTGGTAACAGCGCCCGAGCCTGCGCCGCCGTAAAAAGGCACCACAGAGCCCGCGCCGAAAACATTTATGCTCTTGCCTTTGAGGGGAAGCACATTGTCTTCGTTTTTGAGAAGTACAACGCCTTCGCTCTCAATGTCAACTGCTATTTTGCGGGTGTAAGACGCGATTTTTTCATCGAGTTTGCCGCTTCTCGCGAATGCCGGAAAAGCAAGCGAAACAAGCATTATAGCCGCAAGTATGAGCGCGACCGCTTTTTTGGTTTTTTTCATTTTCTCTTTCTTCCTTTTATATAAGCGTTTTACGCCTTTTCAGTTCCCTTTTGCTTAAGCCCGGTCACATAGACCTCGCCGCAGATTTTTTCAATCGCCGCGGCGGCTTCGCGGGCTTTTTTCTCATCCTCAAATATTCCGAATACGGTCGGTCCGCTGCCGCTCATCTGGCAGAGTTTGGAGCCGTGCTCGCGCATAATTCTCTTGATTTCAACCCTCTCGGGCACCTCAACTATCTGCTCAAACACATTGCCGGCGTACTTGCATATACCGTCTATATCTCCCTTTTCGCAGAAATCGAGAATTCTTATTCTGTCGGGATGATAAAGATACATTGAATCCGCCTGCTCATAAGCCCACTTGGTGGATACTCCCCTGTCGGGTTTTGCGAGCACAACACAGCAGTTTTTGAGTTCTACAAGCGGTGAAAGAATGCCGCCCGTATTCTGGGCAAGGCAGGTGCCGCCGACCACGCAGAAAGGCACGTCGCTGCCGACTTTGAGGCCCATTCTGCAGAGTTCCGGCTGAGAGAGCCCGGCATCATAGAGTTCATTGAGAGCGCAGAGCACAGCCGCGGCGTCCGCGCTGCCGCCCGCAAGCCCCGCCTCAACGGGAATATGCTTCTCTATACCGATTGCCGCTCCGCCTTTGATCCCGGTATCTTCAAAAAAGATTTTCGCCGCCTTGTAAGCGGTGTTTTTGCCGTCACGGGGTATCTGACGGTCGGAAACGGTCACATCTATGCCGGAGGGCGCTTTTTCAACCTCCACAATATCGCAAAGGTCAATGCTCTGCATCACCATAAAGAGGCTGTGGTAACCGTTTTCGAGTTTGCCGAGAATATCGAGGAAAAGATTGATTTTTGCGTATGCCTTCATTTTAACTGCCATATAATCACCTCATTCAATGGGTATAAAGTAAGGTTCTCTTTTTCTGTAAACGGTAATGCTTTCAAAACCGCATCCGAGCGCGATATCGTAAGCGTCTTCAATATTGGCGCCGAGATGCTCTGTGTAGTGAGCGTCCGAGCCGACCGTGAGAAGTTTGCCGCCGAGAGCGCGGTAGCGTGAGATTATGTCTCTGTCCGGCGAAGGGACGCCTATCGGCTGGCGGAAGCCCGCAGTGTTGAGCTCGAGCGCCGTTTTGTTTTTTATGAGCGTGAGCAGAATTTCATCGATTATTTCAGAGTATCTGCCCATATCAACCTGCCTGTGATAATTGCCTATTATGTAGCGCAGAGGATAAGTCAGGTGAGCGAGGGTATCAAAGCGCGCCCACTTTGCCATTTCGAGTTCCCAATAAAAGTATTCGTCAAGCAGGGGGTAAAAAACCATATCGCCGCTGAAATCCATATAGTAGAAATCGTCTTTATCGGGCAGATTGTGAATTGCGCCGATTACGATATCGTAATCATACTGCCCGAGCACCTCTTCGCTCAGCGCTTTGTCGTAAACCGCTTCGCCCGTCTCCGCGCCCGTGAGTATTTCAATCTTTCCGCTTAAGACTTCACGCGCGGCGAGAGTGTCGGCGTAAGAGAGGCGGGCGGTTTCGTCAAATGAATCGCGGTAATAAGCGTACATTTCGAGATGGTCGGTAACGGCGATTGTTTTTATGTTTTTTTCAGCCGCCTGCTCGCACATAACGAGGGCCGGATAATGCCCGTCAAAGGACCTTTCCGTGTGCGTATGCAGGTCGGTAATATTTCTGTAAGACAAGATAAACACCTTCTCAAAGTAATCTTACCACAATTATTTACACATTTACAGATATTTTTTAAAAAATATTGTTTATAATCCGTCTATATGATAAAATGACCGAAAGATTAAGCCCTTACGGGCCGTATTGAGGTGCTTTATGAAAGTAATTGTTACCGGAGCAAAAGGCCAGCTCGGCACCGATGTCACCGCTCTGCTTAAAGAGAGAGGCATCGATGTCTTCCCTCTTGATATTCCGGAGTATGATATAACGGACTCAGAGTCCGTAAAAAAAGCGTTTGATGAGTTTTCACCGGATGCCGTGATTCACCTTGCGGCTTTTACCGCGGTTGACAAAGCGGAGAGCGACAGGGAAACCTGCCGCAGAGTTAATGTGACCGGCACGGAAAATATCGCGCGCCTTTGCAAAGAAAGAAATATAAAAATCCTCTACACCTCCACTGACTATGTTTTCGGCGGAGAGGGAGAGGAATTCTATGAAACAGACAGCCCGAAAGCGCCCCTCAACTATTACGGCGAAACGAAACTGCTCGGCGAGCAGGCGGTGGAACGCATATGCGAAAAACATTTCATCGTGAGAATTTCGTGGGTATTCGGCCCCTGCGGCAAAAACTTCGTTTACACAATGATGAGGCTCGGCGCGGAAAAGGACGAAATCAGAGTGGTTGACGATCAGGTCGGCTCCCCCACCTATACGCGCGACCTTGCCCCTCTGATGTGCGATATGATACAGAGCGAAAAATACGGCGTATATCACGCGACAAATGAAGGCGTTTGCTCCTTTGCCGAATTTGCATGCGAAATAATGAAAGCCGCCTCGCTCAAAGCGAAGATAATTCCGATAACATCTGACGAATATCCGTCTGCCGCAAAGAGGCCGCACAACTCCCGCCTGTCAAAGAAATCTCTTGATGAAGCGGGCTTTTCGAGACTGCCCGACTGGCAGGACGCGGTGAAACGATTTGTTGCGCTTACAAAAGAAGAAACCGCTATATAAACAAAAAGTTGAAAACCACATTATATTGTGGTATAATATAGTTTAGTAATTATTTTTCCGCATTATACAGGAGAGATTCATGAGCGACGAAAACAACAAAAAACCGAATAGCAACGGGCAGGATACTTCCCCCGCCGGCTCTTCAGATGAAGTTTTCGGCAGTGATATTGACCTTGCGGGAACAGGCACACAGGAAGAAACTCCCAGAGAAAGAGAAATACGTCTGCGCGATGAAGAGCGGCGCCGGAAAGAGATGGAGGCCATCCGCGAAGACGTTGAAAGAAGATACTCTCTGCAGGTTGAAGAAGCAATCAGCAATGCCGATTCCATAGCAGGCAGATCTTCATCCGTAAAAGCGGGTGACGGGGAAGTAATCGACCTTGAAGCATTCAGAAGCGGGGAAAAGCCCGCCGGGAAAAAGCGCAAGTCAAAAAAGGCCTCAAGGCGCGCGAAAAAGAGAAAGCGCAGGGCTCCCGTTTATTTTGACCTTGACGAGAAACCCGCTGTTTACAGAAGCCTTTATTCGCTCGGCGATTATGTAATCAACGCGCTCGGCTCGGTGATTGACGTCATACTTCATATTCTGTCAATTCCCGTTAAAAAACTGCGAAAGGCAATTCAGTCGGCTACCGCGGACACAAAGCGAAACCTTAACAGAAGCGCAAAAGCAACCGCGAGAGAAGTTGTATATTTCCACCGCGAGGTGCGCTCGGCAAGGAAATCCATTTTTGCCGCGCTCAGAAAGCCGATGTCCATTCCGCCGATTATCATGCACTACATACGCAAGGCGATAATCAGGCACAAGCAGCTTTTAAGGACAGTTGCAAACACGGCTCTCCCCGTTTTGTCACTGCTTATCCTGCTCGCGGTTTTCAATTACTGGAACAGCGTGACATTCGCGCTTAATGTAATCTACAACAATCAGAGCGTGGGCTACATCACGGACGAATCCGTATTTATCAAGGCGAGAGAACTTGTTAAAGACAAACTCTCCGCCAACAGCACGGGCTCTGATGTAAAGCAGGTTGCGGCGCCTTCGCTGAGCGCGGGCTATGAACTTGCCCTCGTTTCGCTCGATGAACTCAGCGACGCGAGAACAATATCCGACAGGATGATAGAAAACTCCGTTGACAACCTTACAAACGCCTGCGGAGTTTACATAAACGGAAACTTCCTGTGCGCCGTCAAAAACGAGGCGGACGCCAAAACGGTGTTTTACAACATACTTGAGCCGTATGAAGAAGACGCAAACCGCAACGGCTATATGGTAGGTTTTGCCGAAGATATTGACTATGTACAGGGCCTTTACCGCGATGATCCCGACCTTATGTGGGACGCGCTCAAACTCGAAACGACCGTGCTCGGCAAAGACGGAGCGACTGCCGCCTACATAGTGCCGCAGGAGCAGACGCTCGATGAGATTGCGGATATCTGCGGCGCGAGCGTTACTCAGCTGCTCAGCCTCAACCCCTCGCTCACGGGCGACGAAGTATTTGAAGCGGGCGAAAGCGTTACCGTGCCCACGACCAACAGGCTCGTAAATATAAAGAAGACCGTAAAATCATCAAAGATTGCCTCCGTTCCGTTTGAAACGGTAACCACGCGCGACGCCACAAAATACAGCGGCTACAGACTTGTGCGTCAGAAGGGCGTAAACGGCACGCAGAGGATAATAACCACCAGGACTTATATAAACGACACACTCGTTGACACTTCCGTTCACAACGAAATCGTGACACCTGCAACAGATGAAAAAATCGTGGTCGGCACGATGACAACCTACGGCGGCATCTATATAGGTATGGCGTCCGATCAGGGCTTCCTGTGGCCCGCGCCGAGCTGCCACTACATAAGTTCACCCTACGGCTGGAGAAGCACGGGCTGGCACAGCGGCGTTGATATATGCACGGGCAACGGCACAGCAATGGGCACACCCGTTATAGCCGCAAGAAGCGGGACTGTGGAAATAGTATCGCACTCGGGCTCCGGTTACGGCAATATGGTGGTGATAAACCACGGCGACGGCTACAAGACGAGATACGCCCATATGATGAACAACTCAATCACCGTGAGAGCGGGAGATTATGTTGAGGGCGGCAAGGTAATCGGCAAGGTCGGCTCAACCGGAAACTCCACCGGACCTCACCTTCACTTCGAAGTGATTTACAACGGCGAAACGAGAAACCCGGCGGATTACATTTCATAGCACATAAAAAAGGACTGCCAGGCGCAGTCCTTTTTATTATTTCAGTTATTACTGTTTTCCTAAAAGAGTTTTACAGTTATATCCTTTATATACCAATATTTCTCTCGCAAGCATCACGGAGAGGAAACCGATTGTGCCGCCCGCAAGCACATCACTGAAGAAGTGAGCGCCTACCATAATGCGGCTCAGAGCAACAGCACCTGTCCATACTATGCTGACAATCCAGAGAAGAGCGTTCTTTTTCTTAGAAGTCCAGGCAAACATATCCTTGAGCATAACAATACAGAATATCATCGCCGCACTCTGTGTGTGGCCGCTGGGGAAGGATTTGCAGGCATCGGTTGAACTGAAGAATTCCTTCATCCATTCTTTATCCGGCTGATGATTCAAAACATACCAGCGTGAATAATAACTGAAGTCGCCCGCGTAATTCATCGCTCTGAAGCGGGGTCTGCCGAAGGGCTCTTTGAGAAGAGTGACCACTATGCTCGAAAGCGCTATCGCAAGGGCGGTGGCGTAGCAGAGATTGGGCACTCTTTTTATGCTTTCATCGGAGAAACTGTTTGCCGCGAGGGCGGTCAGAAATACCAGCAAAGCGGCTACAAAGATAAGTTCCGTCTTCATAAACATCGGCTTTCCGCCTTCGAGGCCGTAGTGCCTTACATTATAATTGAGCGTATCGAGCGCAACGGCATACCAGGTGGCAAAATCGGCAATCTGCAAAACTATGCCGAGTATTATTTTAACGCCTTTGCTCTTTGCGAAGCGAAGTATATATATAAAGAAAAGTTCAAGCGCAATTCCGCCCATAAGGTATGGCGCTGTGCAGCCGAGGCATTCGAGCGTAACGCCGAAAATACCCTTTGCGAGGTAACTGCCATCGGGCAAGGTGCCCTTGGTGAGAATCTGTGAAACCTGAAGGTCGGTAAATGTGGCGGTGATAAGAAGCGCCGCAAAAACGACTGCAAACAGAATCCACGCCCACGCAATCTGTTTTCTTGTTGCTCTCATTTTATTACTTCCTTTACAATATAATCCATAGCGTCAAGATAACCCTGAAGTCCCTTGCCCTTGATTGTTTTAACTGCGGCGAGGCGCACATAACTTATCTTTCTGAAATCTTCGCGGGTGTCCGGGTCGCTGATATGCACCTCAACGGCGGGAATGCCCACCGCTTTGAGCGCGTCCAGCAGGGCAACGCTCGTGTGAGTATAGGCGCCGGGGTTAATGATAATAGCGTCCGTGTTTCCGTATGCCTGCTGGATTTTATCAACGAGGTCTCCCTCGTGGTTGGACTGATAAATCTCGGTCTGCACGCCGGCTTCTTTGCCGTGCTCCGTTATCATCGAGCACAGGTGAACGTAGTCTTCGCTGCCGTAGATGCCGGGCTCTCTTATGCCGAGCATATTGATATTGGGACCGTTTATGACGAGTATCTTCATAATCCGACCTCTTTCTTATTTTTTCATTTCAAGCAGTTCGCGGTAACTGATAAGCTCGATATCCTTGCTTTTGAAGAACTCGTGAGTTACGGGGTCCTTCATCAGCAGGTACTCCCAGTATCTTCTCTGCCAGGTGCCGGTGATGTGCTTCATTTCGTCGGTATCATAGGCGGGGTGGATAAAGGTTTCGGTGACGCCGTCGGGAATATTGCCGTGGAATTCAAGGAAAGCGTCTCTGAATTCCTCATAGGTTGCCTTGTCTTTAAGGGAGGCGACCTGGTCGGTAAGTATAAGGTAATCGGGGGTTACAACCTTATGGATTTTGCCGAGAAATCTGCAGAAATAGCAGAAGAATTTATAGAGACCGAGCGATACGCCCTCGGGGCAGAATTCGTCTTTGGGTGTGGTGCACATACGGAAGGGATATTTCTTTTTGCCGCAGATTTTAAAGACCTTCGGGAGCATTAAGTATCTGCCGTTCATTCCGTAAAGGGAGCCCATATGGTTATCTACCTGCACTACCTTCATGCCGAGATTTTCAGCCATTTCAATCTGGGCGTAAATCTCCTTTTCCGCTTCTTTATATGTACAGTGGCTTTCAAAGTCCTCGTTTTCGGGCCACATCCTGCCCTCTTCGTTTACGAGCGTTTTGCCGCCTGTGAGCGAGCCCCAGGGCCAGTTTGCCTGCCACTCGTTTGTCATTGTAAGGTGAACGCCGAAGGCATACTGCGGATTTTCCGCCGCGAAACGCACCGCCTCTTTTGCTTTGGGGCAGGGCATCATAATTGTGGAAGATTTGATTGAGCCGCTTCTGAAAAGGTCAAAAATCGCTTCGTTTGCGCTGTCACACAGACCGCAGTCATCGGCGTTTATGATAAGATAACGTTTCATTTTTACTCCTCCGTATATGATTTATTGTTCTTTTTCATTTTAACTGTGTAAGGCGCTCTTGTCAAACAACTTGTTCGGGTGAAATAATAATAGGCGATATCAACAAACACAAGGGGTTTTGTTTGTCTATTATGCCGTTTTCCGCTTGTGCAAAGGTTACAAATTCAGTCAATTACTGCAATTTGCACAAATTATTTTTTCTAAAATATTGACAAAGAAATTATTACCCTTTATAATGTAAAACGCTTATGGTGAGAGGTTGGTTATCATGATGAAAAACAGCGAAGAATTTGCCGCCACCGCGGAACTCGTAAAGCGGGCAAATGAAGGAGATGACGACGCAATGTCGCGTCTCGTTGCCGCAATCTCTCCCGCCGCGACAGCCAAAGGAATCAAATACTCATCCGGCAATTACAGGCTCTCTGAGGAGGACCTCGCGCAGGAGGGTATGATAGGTTTCCTCGGCGCTGTCAAAAGTTATGACCCTTCGCTCGGTGTACCGTTTGAGGCATATGCCGTGAAATGCATTGAGCGCAGAATCATTTCTTTCGTTAACTCCTGCTCGTCAGACGGCAACAAAGCCCTCTCGGGAGCCGTGAATATCATTGATGACGATATTCCCTATGACCCGGAAGACCCGGTAAACAGCATCACCATACGCGAGCAGAAAATTGAAATCAGCCTGTTTATTGACACCTGCCTTACCTCTTTTGAAAAAAGCGTTGTCTCTCTCAGGCTAAAAGGCTGCAGGTATTCCGAAATAGCCGCCCGCCTTTCGTGCAGCGAAAAAGCGGTCGACAATGCGATTCAGCGCATAAGAAAGAAATACCGTAAATTCAGTAAAGAAAGCGATTGATTTCGCTTCATATATGCCCCACGTAGTTTAAGCAGAACGTTGTCTAGACAAAGGTGGCGGTGCAATTCCGCCCAGGGGAAAAATTATTTTAGCGAGGTAAAATCCATGTACGAAGACAAAACTCTCATCTGCAAGGAATGCGGAAACGAATTCGTTTTCACCGCCGGTGAACAGGAATTCTACGCTGAAAAGGGTTTCGTAAACGAGCCCCAGCGCTGCAAAGCCTGCCGTGACGCACGCAAAAATGCTGCCCGCGGAGAGCGCGAATGGTTTGAGGCAACATGCGATTCCTGCGGTGGAGTTGCAAAAGTTCCCTTTAAGCCGCGTGAGGACAGACCTGTTTACTGCAGCGAGTGCTTTGCAAAGATTCAGCAGGAAGAGGCCTGATTGAGTCGAAAAAAACGCCCCCAAAAGGGGCGATTTTTTTTGCTTTTTTCAGATATTCTATTGTAATTACAGTTCGTTTATCCAGGCGATAATGCCGTTGCCCGCATGAAGGTCGAGCACCTTTCCGTTGCCGTCAACCGTTTCGGCATACGGGTAATCCGAGCCGTCTATCAGTTGAAGGTCGTATGACGCCACCCTCGCGAGATTGTGCGTGTTCGTGGGCTTTGAGCCGTCGGGATAATAGAGTTCGGCAAGGGATGTGAATCTGCACATTTCGGGTACATTGGTGTTTCGCTTGATTGTATTCCACATAGGCACCTGGAATATTGAATAGAGCACAAAGAAATCCTTTTTGCAGGCGATGAGCCAGATGGGTATATTCGCCGTTTTCTGAGCGTTCGAGCCCGAGTAGAAGCCTGTCTGGCAAAGGGTGAGCGCGCCGCAGAAGAAAGTCGGGTAACGGCAAATCATCTTGCGGACCATTGCTCCGCCGTCGGATGAGCCCATAATCACTATTTTGCTTGTATCAATGCTGTCACCCGCATTTGCGATAACATCGTCAATCGCCGCTTTGAGGCTCGGCACCTGACCCTGATCCCAGAAAGTGAGCGCGCCGGTTGACCTCGGGAGCATTATGAAGGCTCCGCCCTCGTCAAAACGGCTCTGAAGCTCTTCCGATGCCCAGTAAGGGAAGTCGCTGTCATTGAGCTGCCCCTCTCGAAGCAGACCGTGAAACGCGCCGTGAACATAAACGATAAGCGGATACTTGTGAGTGTCGTTTTTCCCTCTCGGGTCAAACAGAGCGTAGTCGTTTGCTCTGACACCGTAAACATACGGCCCCTGATAATAATCGAACTCTCCCCTGAGCGCTTCTATGCCTTCGGATGTGGGAAGTTTTTTCTTGGGAATATATCCGTCATCTTCATTTCCCGGCTCTTCGGGTTCCTGCCCGGTGCCGGGATTTTCATTGTCACCGTCCGGGTTTTCGCCCTGAGGCGGCTCTATGTCGTGAGCGCGTGAGCCGTCATCCTCAGAATTCTGAACGACGTTCATTCCTTCAAAGAATTCGTCGTCCTGTGCGTGGGAAATGACCGCGATAAAAGATGTCATGATAAGTGCGATGATAATTGCGAATGCCAAAAGTTTTTTCATTGTAACGCCTCGAAAAATATCTTTGCCGGTATTTGCCGGTGTGTGCCTTATTGCCTGTGGTTTATAATTGCCGCTCTTTCGCTGTCAGTGGATGAGAAGCATTATGAGAGCGATTATTCCCGCTATGACTGCCGCGAGTATGCCGAGCAGAATAAGCACGGCAAGGATGATAATAAGCAGCACAAGCGGACCTTTTCTGCTCTTCTTTACGGTGTCGGTGAATTCCTTTTTCTCAAACATTTCCGCGGGGGCGGGGTTTTCGTCGTCGTAAAGAGGATAGAGCGGAAGGGTTGCCGCGGCATCGGGATAGCCGTCTTTCCAGAGGAGAGGCTCAACAAGTGAGCGTACACTCTGCGCGCCCTTGAGAAATTTGCCAATCGGCAGATGGATTGTGCCGAGAAAACTGTCAATCACATTGAGGAAGCCGCAGGTGAGTTTGTATTCCCTTGTGTCGGGAGTATAGGGAGAATCGCCGCAGTAAAGGTTTTTGACAAGTTCAACTATGAAGTCAACAACCTTGTTGTCTTTTATATCCTCAATATCCGCTTTTTTGAGCCCGCATTCTTTTTTGCACACTCTCCAGATTTTTTTGAAAGTGAGTTTGTTGAGGAATTTGCCGACGGGCTTGATTACTGCCCTGAGTTTACGGACCTTCTCGCCCGGTATTGAAAAAGCGGGAGTCATCTCGGCAAGTTTGTCGATATCGTAACCCATTGCCCAGACAACTCTTTTAATCATACCGAAGAAGAAGTCTTCCATGTATTTGTCAAAGCCGCCCTTTTCGGTTTTAAGGCCGGGCACATCGGTAACGGTGACCGTTTCCACTTCAACCTTAGCGTTGGCGGGGTCAAAGGTCACGTTTCTGTAGTTGGGCGGGCAGCCGATAAGAGCGCTGCACGAAATATCATAAAACCTGTTGCCTTTCGCGGTGGTGATATAGCCGATATTATGGATATGAGTATGGCCCGTAAGCATACAGGAAAGACCTGCGTCCGCAAAGATTTCACGGGTTGTCTCGTGATTTTTCTGCATATCGCCGCTGCCGATTATCGAATAAAACGGTGAGGGGGAAATCATCGGATGGTGAGTCATCGCGATAACAAACTGATCGTTTTTCTTCGCGTCCTCGAGCTGCTCTTTAATCCATTCCATACAGGAATCGGGGTAGCCCGAGCCGCCGCCCTCCTGTTTCATATTTGTATCGTCATTAAGTGCAAACAGACGGTAGCCGGGAGCGAGCTGCACCACATATGAGAGCGACTCTCTGTGAGTGGCAATCGCCTGCTCGGGGCCGAATTCATAATACATATCCCAGAGTTCCTGCCTGTCGCTCACGGCGGGAACTTTTATTCTTTCGTCGCCTTTGAATCCTACACCTTCGCCGCCTCCCCTGTAATCGTGGGTGGCGGTAATCACATAGACCTGCTTGCCGCGCGCTTTGAGAGAGCGGAGCAGTTCGATTATGCCGGCGTGGGAGTTATATTCGCCGTTTCTCGTGGTATCGCCCGAAAGAACAACTATATCGGTTGAGGTATCCTCACAGAGCATATCAAACGCTCTCTTTATTACGATGTCACTGTCTTTTATTACTATCTGGCTCTTTGCCTCTTCCTTATCATAGGCGGCGCCTTCGGTGCCGTTTTCGCGTGAGTAATAGTGCACATCGGTGATAAACTGGATTTTAAGAGGCTTGTTGCCCGAGCCGTAAATCTTTGCAGACATTTTAATTCCTCCGTAAGTTATAATCCTAGACCGTTTGCTATATTGACTATGAAGTCCTGAGCGTTGGTGACTATTCCTCTTGAACTCAGACTTCCTCTGTCGGTGAGTTTGTTCACCGTGAATTCGGAAATATCAACGCAGTAGAAATAGACTTTTCTGACTGTGCCGTCTTTGGTCACCCTGAATGACGGCGTCATATTTCCGACCGCTATGGAGTGAAGCATGGTTGCCATGCAGATAACGGTTGTAGCGTCCTTTATCACGGCTCTCATTGCGTCCTGCGCGGCATAAGCATCGCCGTAAACGCAGGGAATCGGGCCGTCGTCACGAATTGAGCCCGCGAGCACATAGGGCACGCCGTATTTCTCACAGCTGTATATAATGCCGTTATCTATGTTTTCATTTTTTATGAATTCGGATACAGAGCCGTAATAGCGGATTCTGTTGAGGGTGTCGATATGGTTGTAATGGCCGAGCGGCTGATTTTTCTGTGTGTAGATATTCTGCCCGAGCGCGGTTTTGAGATAAGCGCCCTCAAGGTCGTGCGTAGCGAGGGCATTGCCCGCAAGCACGGCGTGGGCGTAGCCGCCCGCGATCACTCTTGAAAAAGCGTCTCTCGCATCGTGGTCAAACGAAAAAGCGGGGCCCATAACCCATACTATCTTGCCGTTTTCCTTTTCGTGTTTCAGCAGTTCATAGAGTTCATCATAGTCGCGCGAAAAAGATGTTTCCCTCGAGTGCCCCTGCCTGAAAGCAAAGGTTTCCTTTTCCGTATCTTCGCCCGGGAAGCCGTCGGCATAAAGGAAAATGCCCTCTTCGGCGCGCTCCGTCCTGCCGCAGACAACAAGGTCGCCCGCTTTGAGGCGGCGGAATTCCTTAACGGAAATGCGTCCGTTTTCATATACGGGCACGCAGTCCATCCTGCTCTCCTCTGCAAGCAGCCACTGCCCGTTTATCTTGAAATACTCGGGATAGATGCTGGTCGCGTGATAATTATCGGGCGCGACTCCGTCTTTGGGTGACGGACGAAGCACCGCGTCGGGTGAGTTTTCAAAAACGGCGGATGTGAAATCCGGGGCAACATATTTTTCGAGTGAAAAAGACATTGTGATGTTCCTTTCTCGCAAATGAAGTCATAAAAAACCACATTAGATTATAGTATAAAATTTTTTGAAAATCAATACTAATATTATTTTATTTATTGACCGCGGGCGCGAGCGGGTATATAATAGCTGTCACGATTAAAAGAATATACGGGGAAATATTATGAATAATACAGGCACAATCAAAGACTCGGTTGTTTCGTTTTTTCTTGCGGTGGCGGTGATAATCGGATGTCTGCCCATGGCGGTTTACTATCCGAGATACCTCTCCGAGAAGAAAGAATACTCCGTCGAGAAAGTATATGAAGCCGAAGCGGATGAAATCAGGGTGATGAGCTGCAATGTGAGATGCGTAAATCCTCTTGACACCGGAAAGAAAAGCTGGTTTTACAGAGCGAATTACGTGCTCGAAGGCATAGAGAATACCGCGCCCGGAATAATCGGGTTTCAGGAAGTGACAAGATGGCAGTACAGTTACATCTGCGACTGCCTGCCCGATTATGATTCGGTAATCACCTACCGCGACACTGCTTATAACTCCGAATCCTGCCCCGTGTTTTACAACACGAAACTCTATTCGCTTATTGAGGACGGCTCATTCTGGCTCTCGGAAACTCCGGATGTGATGAGCAAAGACTGGGATTCCGGATGCTACAGAATCTGCAGTTACACCATACTCGAAACAAAAGAAAACGCAAACCGTTTCGTGGTGTTCAACTTTCATCTCGACAATGAGAGTGAAGAAGCGAGAATCAACGGCATAAAACTCATCCTCCGGAAAATCGAGGAGTTCGGCTCTCTGCCTGCAGTTCTCATGGGAGACTTCAACGCCGGCGAAGGCAGCACTACCTACAACTGTGCCACCGAAATCTTCAACGACGCGGCGGTCATCGCCCCCGAAACGATGCGCGACTCCTGCACATATCAGAACTGGGGCAAAGCACTTGAGCGCGGCAGGATAGACTACTTCATGATTTCAAAACAGGGGCTTACCGCTCTCGAATACAAAGTTATCACCGACACCTACGACGGAGCGTATTCAAGCGATCATTTCCCGATATTCGCCCTGCTTAAATTTGAAAACTGAGAGGGATTGCAATGGGCTACATAATTGCCGTTACCGTTCTTTGCGCCGCGATACTCTTTGCGGCGGCATCTATAATCTACAAACTGTTTTTCAGAAAGACCGTAACAAGAGACGGTTTCACCGTGACTGCGCACTCCGGCTGTATGGGTCTTCCCGACAATTCCCTTGAGGCGATGGAGGCGGGTATAAACGCGGGGGCGGACATTGTGGAGTTTGACCTCAACTATACCGCCGAAGGTGAGCCGGTTCTTTCGCATAACAAACCCGCGCCTGATGATAACTGCGTTACACTGCGAGAGGCATTTGAATTTCTCGCAAAGCATCCCGGCATAAAAGCAAATGTGGATGTAAAAAGCACCGAGCATCTCGAAACCGTGAAGCCTCTTGCCGAAGAAACGGGCGTACTCTCTCAGATATTCTTCACGGGTGTGGGCGAAAATTTTGTGCCCGATGTTAAGGAAAAAGCGCCCGGCATCCCCTATTACCTCAATCTCAGCGGCATCAATTCCGTGAAAGCCGCAGCCGACAAGGTTGAAAAAGCGGGAGCAATCGGCATCAACCTCAATCACAGCAGCGCGAGCGCGTCGCTCTGCCGCGAAATGCACAGGCACTCCCTGCTCGCGTCCGTATGGACAGTCAATACAAAAATGAAAGCACGGTATGTGCTCGGTATGAAGCCCGATAACATAACCACAAGGCAGCCGGATATGCTCTGCGCCCTGCTTAAAAAAGCGGGTAAAGCGGAATAACCGTCCTGCTCAATCGATAAAACAACTTACGGAAGAAGGATAGAAGTGAAACAAACGGATAAAAAACAAAAGAAGGGATTATTCCCGCTTGAACACTGGCAGAAAGTTGCCGCCCTGCTCGTTATTTACGACGCACTGGCGGTCAATATCTCATACTTTGCCGCGCTCTTACTGCGCTTTGACCTGCGCTATTCCTTCATACCCGTTTCATATCTCACTTCCTTCCAGCGCTTTGCGCCCTTCTACTCCGTAATCTGCGTAATCGTATTTGCCGCATTCAAACTCTACAATATGATGTGGCGTTACGCCGGATATTATGAACTTGCCTACTCGTCAGTCGCCTGCGTACTTACAAGCGTTATTCACTCCCTGCTGATTATGCCGTTTATCTTCTACGGCTTCGGCAGAATGAGAATGCCGTTTTCCTATTATATTTTCGGAGCGGTATTCCAGTATGTGCTGATTGTCGGCGCGCGATTCGGCTACAAGGCCCTGCTGTTTTTCAAAAACGCAATGGCGGAATCCTCCGGCGGCCCGAGAATAATGATTGTGGGCTGCGGAAGCGCGGGGCAGATGATTCTCAGGGATATCAAAACCTCCGACAGAGTCAACGGCAGAGTCTGCTGCCTGATTGATGACAATCCGAACAAAAAAGGGAGATTCATTGACGGCGTAAAAGTCGTTGGCGACCGTTACGACATAATTCACTACTGCAAGAAATATCACATAGACAAAATCTATGTTGCCATACCGAGCGCAAAGTATGAAGATTTAAGAGCAATCCTTGACATATGCAAGGAGACGGGATGCGAACTTAAAAACCTGCCCGCAATGTATCAGCTCGTTAACGGCGAGGTCAATGTGTCTCAGATGAGAAATGTAGATGTGCTCGACCTGCTCGGCAGGGAGCCCGTCAAGGTTGACCTGAGCGAAATATTCGAATACATAAAGGGCAAAAGAATTCTCGTCACCGGAGGCGGCGGAAGCATAGGCAGCGAACTCTGCCGTCAGGTGGCAAATCACTCCCCCGCCCTGCTTCTCATTTACGACGTTTACGAAAACAACGCTTACGATATTCAGCAGGAATTAAAACGCACTCATCCCGAACTCAACCTCGCTGTGGAAATCGGCTCGGTGCGCGACAGCAGAAGGCTGAACGAACTGTTTGCACGGTATAAGCCGGACATAGTTTATCACGCCGCCGCTCACAAGCATGTGCCCCTTATGGAAGACAGCCCCAACGAAGCAATCAAGAACAATGTGTTCGGCACATATAAAACCGCTTACGCCGCGATGATGAACGGAGTGCAGCGCTTTGTGCTCATAAGCACAGACAAGGCAGTTAACCCGACCAACATTATGGGCGCGAGCAAACGCATCTGCGAAATGATTATCCAGGCGTTTGACCAGAAAATCAAAGAAAACAAAGAAAACGAAATTCCCGTGCTTCGCTCTCACATGGAAGACGGAGACACTCCGGGCGTCTTTCTTCCCTCGCCCGTCGAAGGTGACTCCGGCAGCCGAGTCAAAACCGAATTTGTCGCGGTGAGATTCGGCAACGTGCTCGGAAGCAACGGCTCCGTTATTCCTCTTTTCAAAAAGCAGATTGAAACCACGAGAGTGGTTACCGTTACACATAAGGACATTATCCGCTACTTTATGACAATACCCGAAGCGGTCAGCCTTGTGCTTGAGGCGGGCACTTACGCAAAGGGCGGAGAAATCTTTGTGCTCGATATGGGAGAGCCCGTGAAGATTGATACCCTTGCGCGTAACCTCATTAAACTTAGCGGACTTCGCCCGGATGTTGACGTGAAGATTGAATACACCGGCCTTCGCCCCGGCGAAAAACTGTATGAAGAAAAACTGATGAGCGAGGAAGGGCTTAAAACCACGCCCAACAATCTCATCCATATCGGCAACCCGATCGCGTTTGATATTGACGAATTTCTCGCAAAACTCTCTGACCTTCTCACTGCCGCTTTTGAAAACAGCGACAACATCCGTGAACTCGTAATGGATATTGTTGACACCTACCACCCCGCAGACAATTCTTAACCGATAATACCGGAAGGTGCAAGTATGATAAAAGATTCTGTTAAAAACTTCACTCCGTTTGAAAAAAGAATATGGCTTGCTTCCCCCACGATGCACGGCGATGAGCAGAAATGGGTTGACGAGGCTATTTCCACAAACTGGGTTTCAACAGTAGGCGCAAACATAAATGAAGTTGAGCGTATGGCTGCGGAAATCACGGGCAGAAAATACGCGGTCGGGCTCTCATCGGGCACAGCCGCGCTTCACCTTGCCGTGAAACTCTGCGCGGAAAAACTTTACGGCAGACCGCGCGCGGGTCACGGCTCGCTCGAAGGCAAAAAGGTATTCTGCAGCGACCTTACTTTCAGCGCAACGGTAAATCCCGTGGCGTACGAAGGCGGAGAGGCTGTTTTCATTGACACCGAATACGACACCTGGAATATGTGCCCCGAGGCGCTCGAAAAGGCGTTTGAGATTTATCCGGATGTTAAACTGATTGTTGCCGCTCACCTTTACGGCACGCCCGCAAAGATGGATAAGATCAAAGCCGTCGCTCAAAAGCACGGCGCTTTGATAGTTGAGGATGCTGCCGAGTCTTTCGGCGCGTCATTCAAAGGCGTGCAGACGGGCTGCTTCGGCGACGCTTCGGTTATTTCATTTAACGGCAACAAAATAGTGACCGGCTCCACCGGAGGAATGATTCTCACCGACAGCGGTGACGACGCAGAAAAAATACGCAAGTGGAGCACGCAGAGCCGCGAGGACGCCCCCTGGTATCAGCACGAGGAACTCGGCTTCAACTACAGGATGTCAAACATAGTCGCGGGCGTTGTGAGAGGTCAGCTGCCGTATCTCGGCGAGCATATCGCTCAGAAGAAAACCCTCTACGAAAGATACAAGAAAGGCTTTGAGGGCCTTCCCGTAAAAATGAATCCGGTCAATGAGAGCGAGTGTGAAGCCAACTACTGGCTGAGCTGTATGATAATAGACGAAGACGCTATGTGCAAAACGGTGCGCTCCGACAACGAGGCGCTCTATGTGCCCGAAAGCGGCAAATCCTGCCCCGCCGAAATACTGGAAGCGCTCGCGTATATCAATGCCGAAGGCAGACCCATATGGAAACCTATGCACCTTCAGCCGATTTACAGGATGCATCAGTTCGTCACCGCCTCGGGCGAAGGCAGGGCAAAGAGCAACGCTTACATCAAGAGCACCGCTTTCCGCGATGCCGGCGCGGATATCTTCCGCAGAGGACTGTGCCTGCCCAGCGACAATAAAATCACGCCCGCACAGCAGGATGTGATAATCGATGTTATCCGCAGATGCTTTGACTGATCGTACCCGTTAAGGAGAACTTCTTATGTCACTCGAAATACTGCAAGGTAAAAAACTGTTAATTCTTGCCGGGAGCCCTCATCTTGTGACTCTTGTTGAAAGAGCAAAAGAACTCGGCATTTATACAATTGTAACAGATTATTATGATGTCCAGACCAGCCCTGCAAAGCAAACCGCTGACGAATACTGGAATATAAGTTGGAGCGATCTTGATACTCTTGAAAGAAAGTGCCGAGAAGAAGGAATCAGCGGCATTACAACCGGCTACAGCGAATCACCCGTTGAGTGCTGTATAAAACTGTGTGATCGTCTTAATCTACCGTGCTATTGCAACGACAATCAACTGGCACTCACAAGAGATAAAATGCTTTTTAAGAGCGAATGCAGAAGAAGCGGTGTTCCGGTAGTGAATGAATATCCGAGCCCCGAGAATGTCACTTCGTTTCCGGTCATTGTCAAACCTGTAGACAGAGCAGGCTCAATAGGAGTAAGCGTTGCCACAGATACGGATAGTCTGCGCAAGGCCTACGAATATGCAATGGAAAAATCATATTGCAAAAGCGTTATAATTGAAGATTTCATATCAAACGGATTCAAATTTGATGTGACATATGCTGTCTGCAACGGTAAGCCGATTCTTTTGTCAGACTGCGATACCGTTAATGCTGATGATAACGGATTTGAAAGAGTGGTTCAGAGCGGATGGCTGTTTCCTTCTCGGTATCATAAGAATTTTATGGAAAAAGCAAATGCTCCGCTTTGCCGGCTGATAAATAATCTTCAGATAAAAGACGGGTACATTTTCTTCTCCGGATTTGCAATTGAGCACGGTACGGATGTTGATTTTGTTTTCTTTGAAACAGGCTTCAGACTAAGCGGAGGTCATATGTACAGATATATGATCAAGCGCGGTATTGTCAATATTCTTGATTTGTTCATTATCCACGCTCTTACGGGAAGTACCGATCTTCTTGAGTGGCACGAAGAAACAAATCCTGGGCTTAAATGTTCAATGATTAATTACTATTCAACAGGCGGCACGGTGTCCGGCTTTTGCGGTCTGGATGATATAAAGCAAATGGAAGATTGCAACTTCCTGCTTCAAACGGGAAGAGTCGGAGAAAAATGCGACGCAAACAGAGCCATTCTGTCAAAAATGACTATGGTTCATTTTTGCAATCATTCCGCCGAAAAACTGGCAGAAGATGTTTCTTATGCCAACAGTGTGTATTCTATTAAAAACGAAGACGGAACTGATATGGTTTATGACAGAATTAATCCGGCAATCATAGCAGAATGGTGGAATAACTGAAGAAGGAAAGATTTATGAACGGAAAAGTTGATTTTTTATATCTTAATGAACAGGATATGCTGAAAGCCGGAGTAACCGATATGCCCGGCTGCATAAGTGCTATGGAGGATATGTTTTCTCTGCTCTATAACGGTGACTACCGTATGGGCGGCGAAGACGCAAATGAACACGGAATCCGTGTTTCTTTTCCGGAATCATCAACTATTGAAGGAATGCCTCTTCATGCACCTGACTACAGATTTATGGCTATGCCGGCATATCTGGGCGGAAGGTTTCATGTGTTCGGCATCAAAGACTACGGCTCTCATCACACCAATAAAGACAAAGGTCTTCCCCGCTCTGTGCTTATGATGTCACTCAAGGACATTGATACCGGCGTTCCTCTAGCCTATATGTCCGCAAATGTTCTGAGCGCGATGCGTACTGCGGCAACAACCGGTGTCGGAGTAAAATACCTGTCGGTAAGCGAGCCAAAGACTCTCGGCATTATAGGGCCCGGAGTTATTTCGGAATATACTCTTGATGCAATTATGGTTACCAAGCCTTCAATAAGTACAATCAAGATCAAAGGGCGCGGCAAAAAAAGCCTTGACAGGTTTATCCGAAACGCAGAAAAAAAGTATCCCGGTCTTAATATCACTATATGTGATTCTATTGAGAACGCCTGCCTTGATTCTGACATTATATTTTTCGGAACTACAAACGCATCCGTTTATGAAGATAACCCGCATATCGAACATAATTGGGTGAAAAATGGTGCTTTGATAATCAGTGCTTCGTCACTTATCATTTCGACTGATTTTCTTTCCGCCACCGATGTAAAATTGGTCGCCGACAATTATCTTATGTATGAAGGCTGGGGCACCGGTCAGGAACAGCCGACTCAAAAAACCGTTTCAACGCTGCTTGGAATGGGATTCTATGATGCTGTCTGTGAGAACAAAATAAACAGAAATGACATATCAGATATGGGCGGAATTCTTCTCGGAGAGCAGAAGGGCCGTGAAAACGAAAATCAAATAATCATTTACGCTGTAGGCGGTATGCCTGTTGAAGATGTTGCCTGGGCACACGATATTTATCTTAACGCACTTAAGTGCGGAATAGGTACAAAACTTAATTTGTGGGATAAGTCTGCTCTTATATAACTACCGGACCGATTTCCGTATTAAACTGTTGACAGCCATACGGCTGCAGAGAGAGGATACAAATGTCAGAAAAAAACAGGTTTAAAAAAATAATGAACTCAACAGACCTGCTTGTTGTTTCTTTTGGGGCGATGATAGGCTGGGGATGGGTTGTCTCATCGGGAAAATGGATTCAGAATGCAGGAACAATAGGCACGGTGATTGGCTTTATCATCGGCGGAATAATGATATATTTCGTGGGTATGACTTATGCGGAATTGACTCCTGCAATGCCTAAAGTCGGCGGTGAACATGTGTTCAGTTATAAAGCACTGGGGCCGACAGGCTCATTCATATGTACCTGGGCACTTATACTGAGTTATATCGGCGTTGTCTGCTTTGAGGCTGTTTCACTGCCCGCAATTATTCAATACATTTTTCCCTCTTTCGCACGAGGATATCTCTATACAGTTGCTGGTTCCGACATTTATTTAACAAGTATATTGGTTGCCTCCGTTTTTACAATCGCAATTATTATTATCAACATAATGGGAATAAAAGCCGCTTCTGTTTTTCAGACCATACTGACCGTAACTATTGCCGCTGTGGGAGTGATTCTTGTAACAGCGTCTGCAATAAACGGAAACAGCGATAATCTCAGCGGTCAGGTGATTGTCGGAGAAAACTTTGATTCTATCAAAAACATTTTTTCGGTTGCCGTCGTGGCACCTTTCTTTCTCTTTGGTTTTGATGTGATTCCGCAGGTTGCGGAAGAAATCAATATCCCCTTAACAAAGATTGCAAAAATACTTTTGCTTTCCATAATCTGTGCTGTTGCCTTTTACGGACTTGTTGTTTTTGCCGTAGGATACGCACTGAATTCAGACGAGATTTCATCAGCTATGCAAGGTTCCGGGTTGGTTACCGCTTATGCAATGGAAAAAGTTTTCAAAAGTTCTGTTATGGCAAAAGTTTTGATAATCGGCGGACTCTGCGGAGTCTTAACCAGCTGGAATTCTTTCCTTATAGGTGGTAGCCGCGCTATTTTTTCGATGGCAGAATCAAAAATGATTCCTAAAATATTTGCCAACTTGCACAGCAAGCATAAAACTCCGGTCGCTGCATTGATTCTGGTTGGAACCCTTTCTTTGGCTGCTCCGTTTTTCGGCAGAAAAATGCTTGTATGGATATCGGACGCGGCAAGTTTTGCCTGCTGCCTGGCATATTGCATAGTGGCCATATCTTTTCTTGTGCTTCGCAAAAAAGAACCCGGGTTATACAGACCTTACAAAGTAAAGCATTACAAATTTGTCGGCATAACCGCTTCCATACTTTCCGGTCTCATGGTCCTGCTTTATCTTCTACCCAATTCGGGTAGTACTCTGACAAAACAGGAATGGATTATAGTCGGCAGCTGGATATCTCTCGGCTTTATTTTCTATATTTTCTGTAAAAAACATTACGGAAAAAGTTTTGCAGTTATGAATCTGTATGATCAATAACAACTGCAGTTTTAAACACCTTGAACCGAATTGGAGAAAAAGCGATGTACCGAAAATATGTCAAACGTTTTCTTGATATAATATGTGCGTTTTTGGCGCTGATTGTATTCAGTTGGCTCTATATTATTATTGCTGTTCTGGTACGTGTTAAACTTGGCTCCCCTGTTATTTTCAAACAAAAGAGACCGGGTAAAGGCGAAAAAATATTTGAACTTTGTAAGTTCCGCTCAATGACAAATGAACGTGATGAAAAAGGAAACCTGCTCCCCGATTCAGACAGGCTGCCGAAATTCGGAAAAATACTGCGCGCTACCAGCCTTGACGAACTTCCCGAAGCATGGAATATTCTCAAAGGAGATATGTCTGTAGTAGGTCCTAGGCCGTGGGCTGTGTCTTACCTTAAATACTTTACGCCTGAAGAACACCGGAGACATGAGGTAAGGCCCGGCCTGACAGGGCTTGCACAGGTCAACGGGAGAACTGCTTCAGACTGGGATGAGCGGCTGAAATATGATATTGACTATGTTGACAATGTGACGTTTATTAGCGACTGCAAAATAATAATACTCACTGTCAAAAAAGTGTTTGCTCATGAAGGAATCGTCGGAGCGGAAGAACAAGGCAATTTTTATGACTACAGAGAAAAGCAGTGGGAAAGCGGCATCGTTCCGAAGCCCGAAGAGTAAACATATGAAAATGCAGTATGAAATCGGCAGCGAGTTTACCCGCGTGCCGCTGACTGACAAAAAAAATGACATTTTCCCCGCCTGTGCCCGGCACTATGTTTCGGGCAGGAGCGCTCTCAAGGCTATCATAAGCGAACTTGATTCCTGCAGGAGCGTTGCTCTCCCCTCCTGGTGCTGTGACAGTATGATAAAGCCGTTTACCGACGCGGGTATTCGCGTGGAGTTTTATCCGGTTTATTCTGACGGCGGGTTTAAACAGAAAATCCGCACGGACACGGATGCCGTCCTCGTTATGGATTACTTCGGTTACTCCTCCGGCACTTTGCTCCCGGAATACGGTGGCACGGTGATAAGGGATGTCACCCATTCTCTTTTCTCCTGCAGATATGATGATGCGGATTATTATTTCGGCTCACTGCGCAAGTGGTGTGCGGTGCCGGCGGGCGGATTCGCCTGTGCAAATTACGGTCATCCCCTCTCTGCCGCACAAGAAGATATTTCCGCCTACATAAATCTCCGCGCAAAGGCGATGCGCCTTAAAGAGCAGTACCTTTCGGGTGATAGCTCAGCGGACAAGGGTTACCTCGCCCTGTTTAACGAAGCGGAAGAAATGCTTGACGGTTTCGGCGCGGTTTCATCGGATGGATACGACACCGTTTCATATGAGAATATCGACGCGGATTATATCGGAAGCGCACGCCGCGAAAACGCGGAAATACTGCGCTCGGCATTTAAGGATTGGCTTTTGTTTCCGGATATGAAGGAAACTGACTGTCCCCTGTTTGTGCCCGTGCTTGTACCCGGCGGCAAGAGGGATGCCCTTCGCGCGTTTCTCATAAACCGCTCGGTTTACTGCCCCGTTCACTGGCCTGTGAGTAAATATCACACCCTCGGCGAAAAAGAGCGCTTCATTTATGACAATGAACTGAGCCTTGTCTGCGATCAGAGATACACACCGCAGGATATGCAATATATCGTAAACACTATCAAATTGTTTTCGGAGGAGCCTTGATGGCGCTTGAAGTTTTCACACTCGAACAACAGGATAAATGGGACAGCACCGTTCAATCGTTCAGAGACTATGATGTCTACTGGCTGAGCGGTTATGTCAAGGCGTTCCGTATTCACGGCGACGGCGAGCCTCTTTTGTTTTATTATGACGACGGCTCAACCCGCGCGATAAACGCCGTGATGAAGCGCGATGTCGCGAAGGACCCGAGATTTGCCGGAAAGATACCGGAGGGAAAGTATTTCGATTTTGCGACTCCTTACGGCTACGGCGGATGGATAATCGAGGGTGATGAGCCTGAAAAAGTGTTTGAGGCATATTCGCGCCGCCTGGCTAAAGACAAAATCATAAGCGAATTTGTCCGCTTTCATCCGATGCTCGGGAACCACACAGCCTGCGAAGGTTTTTACGATGTTGTAAAACTCGGCGAAGTGGTGCATATGGACCTTTCCTCCCCCGAAACTATATGGGAAAATATTGTAAGCAAAAACAGAAACGTAATCAGGAAAGCGGAGAAAAACGGAGTGCGCATATACAACGGAAGATATCCGGAGATATACGAAACATTCCGCAGAATATACAACGCCACAATGGATAAGGACAACGCCGACAAATACTATTACTTCGGCAGTGAATTCTATGATTCGCTTCTCAACGACCTGCCGCAGAATGCTCAGGTCTTTTATGCCGTGAAGGATGAAAGGGTGATTGCCGCCTCGATTATGCTCTCGGCAAACGGGCGTATGAACTACCATCTTTCCGGGTCGGACAGGGAATACAGTTCCCTCGCATCGGGAAATCTGCTCCTGCTCAAAGCGGCTATGTGGGGATACGCAAACGGATGTAAGACCCTGTATCTCGGCGGAGGCGTCGGCTCGGGAGAAGACAGTCTGTTTAAGTTCAAGCGCGCTTTTTACAAAGGTGAGCTCAACCGCTTCCATATCGGAAAGCGGATATTCGATAAAGAAAGATACGATGAACTTCTTGCTTTAAGAAATAATACAGACAATATTTCCTATTTTCCGAAATACAGAGGCTAAACAATGAAAAAAAATATCTGGATTTTAAATCATTACGCAGGCTGTATGCTTTTTGACAAGGGCGGGCGTCATTACTGGCTCGCAAAATATCTTAAAAGGCTGGGCTATGACCCGGTTGTATTCGCATGCAACGAAATGCATAATTTTGATAATCAGTTTGTCAAAAGCAACACGCTCTGGACAATGAAAGTTGCCGAAGAAATAGACACCCCGTTTGTTTTTGTAAGGTCGTCATCCTACAAGAAAAACGGCATAGACAGAATAATCAACATGTTCGGTTTTTACAGAAACGTGCAGAAAGCGGTAAAGCAGTATGCAAAGGAACATTGCAAGCCGGATGTTATACTTGCATCCTCCGTGCATCCGCTGACTCTGCTCGCAGGGCAGAAACTGGCAAAGCATTTCGGAGTCAAATGCATCTGCGAAGTGCGTGATCTGTGGCCCGAAAGCCTGGTGGCATACGGTCATCTGAAAAGAAACTCAATCATAGCCAAAATCTTATACGCGTTTGAGAAGAAACTTTATGTTAAAGCCGATCAGGTGATTATGACCTGGCCCGGCGGCTATGACTACATAACGGAAAAAGGATGGGAAACGGATATACCGGAAGAAAAGGTTACTCATATCAGTAACGGAGTGGACCTTGAGGAATTCAGAAAGAATATAGAATCTCACCCTTATTCCGACAGTGAGATTGAGAATCCCGGCATCAAAAAAATTGTCTATACGGGTTCAGTCCGTAAAGTAAACAATCTTGCAATGATTGTGGAAGCCGCAGAAATTTTAAATAAGCGGAATTTAAAAGGATATAAGTTTCTTGTTTACGGTGACGGAACGGAACGCGAGAAACTTTCCGGATATGTTGAGCGGGAAAACCTGACAAACATAGTCTTTATGGGTAGAGTCCGTAAGGAAAATGTTCCCGCTGTTTTAGACAAGGCTTATGTAACGGTACTCCATAATTCAAGTACCGGATTGGATAAATACGGTCAGAGTCAGAATAAGTTTTTTGAATACCTTGCGGCGGGAAAGCCGATATTGATGACATATTCCGTAGGACACAGTATCTGCAAAGAAAACGCCTGCGGCTTTGAAATTGAGAATCAAAGCGCGGAAAGTATAGCAGACGCAATAGAGATGATTGTAAATCTCAGTGACGAAGAATACAGGCAGTACAGCCTTAACGCCGCGCAAACAGCGGAAAAGTACGATTTCAGATATCTCACTCAGAAACTGGCTGACGTGATTGAAAACATATAAACCGGAGGAAATCATATGAAACTCTATGATGCACTCATTAACAAAACAGAGTCCCTCGCTCTGGTAGGCCTGGGATATGTAGGCATGCCCATTGCCCACGCCTTTGCCAAGAAAGGCCTTAATGTTATCGGCTTCGATCTTAACAAATCAAAGATTGAACTGTATAAATCCGGCATTGACCCGACTATGGAAGTCGGTGACGAGGAAATAAAGAAAACACAGATTCAGTTTACAGCCGATGAAACCGAACTGAGGAAAGCGAAGTTCATTATCGTCGCTGTTCCGACACCTGTGAACACCGACCATACGCCCGACCTGACCCCCGTTATCGGAGCATCCGAAATTGTGGGAAGAAATCTTACGCCGGGCTCTGTTGTGGTTTACGAATCAACAGTCTATCCGGGATGCACCGAGGACGTCTGCATACCGATTCTCGAGAAAGAGTCTGGACTTAAGTGCGGCGCCGATTTCAAAGTCGGATACAGCCCCGAACGTATCAATCCCGGTGACAAGGTGCATCGCCTTGAAAACATACATAAGATTGTGAGCGGAATTGACCGTGAGAGTCTTGAAACCATCAAAGCCGTTTATGACCTTGTTATCGAGGTCGGCACACATCCTGTTTCCAACCTGCGTACTGCCGAAGCGGTTAAAGTGGTTGAAAACTCACAGCGCGATATCAATATCGCCTTTATGAACGAACTGGCTATGGTGTTTGACCGTATGGACATCGACACCAACGAAGTCGTTGACGGAATGAACACCAAGTGGAATGCGCTGGGCTTCAGACCGGGTCTTGTAGGCGGCCACTGCATCGGCGTTGACCCCTATTATTTCACTTATGAGGCGGAGAAACTCGGATATCACAGTCAGATTATCCTTAACGGCCGTATCGTTAATGACAGCATGGGCGCATTCGTCGCGGACAAGGCTGTTAAAAAGATGATTGAAGCGGGTCAGGCTCCGAAGAAGAGCAAGGTCGTTATACTCGGCCTCACCTTCAAGGAAAACTGCCCCGACACAAGAAACTCAAAAGTTGATGACATTATCAAGCAGCTGAACACCTACGATATCAAGCCCGTAATAGTTGACCCGTGGGCGAGCGAAAGAGACGCAAAGCACGAGTACGGCGTTGATCTGACAAAAATCGAAGATGTCTCTGACGCCGACTGCGTGATTGTAGCGGTTGCTCATAACGAGTTCAGGGCTCTCAGCCTGGATGATATCAAAAAGTTCTACAGAGAAACGCCCGATGAAGAGAAAGTTCTCATAGATGTAAAAGGGCTTTACAAAGTCGAAGATCTGAAAGCATCCGGCATGCAGTGGTGGCGGCTGTAAGATTAAACGACGGTCTCATAACATTCAATGAAAAACCGGTTGACGGCAAAGAGAATGCCCCGTCCGGTGAGGAGACATCCTGTTAAATGAAAGATAAATCTACAGTTCACAGTTTTTCGCTTCTCACGGTAATAACCGTTGCCGAAAAACTGATTGCCTTTTTGTTTGAAGCGATTATAGCGGCAAAACTCGGCACGAATATAATAACCGACGGCTACTTCACATCGGCGGAAATGTTTACACTGATTGACTCCGCCTTTCTCAGCGCCATAGTTGTGGTCGCGCTCAACAGATACACCGTTCATGTAACCGAAGAGGGTGAAGAGCGGGGCTTTTCCGCTCTGTCGGAACTTCAGTCCTTCTACTTCCCTCTTATGGTGCTGCTCACGGTGATTATCTTCCTGTGCGCGAAGCCGCTCTCATATATCGTTGCCCCCGGCTACGGCGAAGAGGCAAGATACATAGTCATACGCTGTATCAGAGTGATGTCGGTAATCCCGTCTGTCGTGTGCATCACTTCCATAGGGCTTGCGGTACTCAGGCAGAAAAAGGCTTTCGGCATCACCGCGCTCAAGAGCCTTTTCATAAGCGTGGTCGGCATAATCAGCGTGCTGATTTTCAGCCGCAACGAACTTAAAAACGCGGATGCGCTGAGCATAGCCTATGTTATCAGCATTCTGCTCTACTGCGCTCTTGTGCGCTTTTCCACAATGCGCTACGGGCATCTCAGATTCACCCCTCCGAGGCTGACGGAAGATGTAAAGACGGCGCTCAAAATGATGCTGCCCTTGATGATAAGCCATGGTATAGACAGAGTTGCGCTTATGGTAGATAAAATAATAGCCTCCACTCTTGAGGTCGGTTCTGTTTCCGCCTTAACTTATGCACACAGTCTATATAAAGTTGTAGATGCAGTTTTTGTTATCAATCTTACAACAATCATTCTCACTGACTTCAACAATATGTGCGCACGCAAGGAGTATGACAAAATCACGGCATCCATGCGCAAGACAATCTCAATAATGACTATGGTGCTTCTGCCGATAGCGGTGGTAACCGTATTCTGCTCAAACGATATCGTTAAAATCGTTTACGAGCGCGGCAGGTTTTCACCGGAAGCGACCGCAATGGTAGGAGGCGTTTTGTTCTTTTATGCACTGAATTTTGTGCCGGTAATGATACAGGGCGTTTATATTCAAGTCCTCTATGCTTTCGGTGATACTTTAAAACCGATGATTATTTCATTGATTGCGGTTGTTATAAATCTCGGCACAAGCATTCCCCTCACTGTGTTAATCGGTCTGCCGGGCGTTGCGATAGGCACAGTGGCAAGCACGGTAATAGCCGTAATACTCGAGCGCATCGCGGTCAGAAAATATCTGCCAGATTACGAGGGCGGCTACGCGCTCAACTCCGCAGTCAGGTATATTATCGCGCTCGCCGTTTCTACAGGCGCGGTATTCGGCGTAACCCGGTTGCATATGTCTGCGCTGTTTTGCTTCGCGGCATCCACGCTCGTATGTTTTGCCGTATTTTTCGGAGTTCTCTTGATTCTCAAAGAAAAATTCACTATGTTTGCACTTAAAATGTTAAAAGGAAAAGTTCGCACAAATTACTGATTTGATGTGGTGAACTGTTTTATGAAGGGCTTAAAAAATGTTTAAAATCCATGCAAAAAAAACAGAAGAAAAAAACGCATTAATTGCTGCACTGTTTATTTTTCAATATTCATTGCTGATTCCGCTGATGTCATATATCAATCCGGTACTTCTGGTCGGAGTTACCGGCATTGCGCTTCTCGGCCTGTCGGTTATCAACAACAGAAAAGTACTGGTCAATTCCAAAACTCTGATTATATATATTTTCATTATCCTTGCTTTGGTTTTGAAACTGATTCTGGATGACAGCAAGCCGAATGTTCTGATGTATTTTCTTCTGATTGCATTACCCGTTCTTCCGATTTTTTCCTGTTATTTTGACCGGGCTTATTTTCTGAAAGTCTGTCATAACCTTGCAATCCTGAATTTCTTCATGCTGTTCTGGATACCGTTCTGGGGGCAGTATGAATATATGAGATTCGGATACGGACTTCTTCTTACTCCGGTATTTCTTTTCTCGGATTTTCTGTACAATAAAGACCGTAAAATACTTGAAAGAATCTTCCTCGGGGTAATACTCGGTTTATCCCTGTTTGAAGTGCTGGTATGGGGAGCAAGAGGCTGTATAGTTACATTTATTCTTTTCTTTATTCTGGACACTTTCATCATTCACAGGCAAAATGTTATCAGAAATACCGTTATAGCCGGAACTGCTATTTTACTTGTACTCAACCTCAGCAGTGTTCTTGATCTGGTGCAGTTGATTGCAGAAAAATTCGGTCTTTACTCCTATGCTCTGAGGAAATATCAATTGGCTCTTAAAGTCGGTCTGTCCTCCACATCAGCCGGCAGGGATGAACGATACAGAGAGGCAATCAGAGAAATCAAACTTCATCCGCTGATCGGAAATCCGATGTCTGTTGAGGAAACCGGCGGTCAGTATGTTCATAATCTGTTCCTGCAGGTAGGCCGTGATTTGGGCATAGTAGCGCTTATCCTTGTTTCCGTTTTTGTTCTCTATTCTTTCTACACGCTCTTTAACAAGAGAATTAATACAGAAGATAAAACTATTTTACTGCTTATCTTCTCGCTGGCCATGGGGCGGCTTTTGTTCAGTTCCGTTCTCTGGAAAAGGCCTGAATTCTGGATGCTTATCTGCTTCCAGTTTGTTATAACGGACAAAGAATACCTGTTATTCAGCAAGCTGAAAAAACTTGATACAGAGGAAAAAAATGAATGACCTTAAAAAGCAGCTGATTGCGATACTGAGGGCTGTTGTCTGCCGCGACGGGACTCCCGTTCCTTCCGGCTTTGACCCGGACGCGATGATGGCTCTCGCTAAGGAAAATCACCTTGAAACAATTGTTTTTGAAGCGGCACCCGAAGTTTTCAGAGAGAAATACGAGGGTGTCAGATTAAGTATGCTCGCACGCTCCGCCCGCCAGGCTCATTACCTTGAATTAACCGAAAAAGCGCTTAAAGACGCGGGCATTCATTACGGCCTGCTCAAAGGCGCGATTCTTAAAAGTGATTACCCCGAACCGTATCTGAGATTTATGACGGACATGGATTTTTACATTAATCCCAAATCAAGAGAAGCAATCAAAGAGGCGATGATTTCCGCCGGCAGCACCTTTACCGGCACGGAATCGGGCGATGATCAGTTCATCTTCCCAGGCGGCATAAAAATCGAAATGCACGGCAGACTTCTTTACAGAAAAACGAAAGGCGATATTGAGCATTACCCCGCGTGGGAATATGTTGACTGTGCCTCTGACAGACTCACCCCCGAGGGCTTTGCCCTCAACATAATAGGCCACGCCGTATATGACCTCACAAAGGGCGGACCGGGTGTGAGATACATTCTCGACCTGTGGGTTTTAAGGCATCTTCACTCCCCCGCTCCCGACTGGGATAAAGTATATGAAAAGCTCAGGGAAGACGGCATTTGCGAAGCGGCGAAAAACCTTATGGATTTATCCGAGCACCTTTTCTCCGGCGCGCAGGCGCAGGGCGTTATAAGCGAACTTGCGGATTACGTGCTCTCAAGCGGGCTCAACGGCAGCGCGCGGCGAATGACCGCCATAGAACTCGGCAAGTCGGGAGGCAGAAGCGGAGCGTTTCTGCGGCAGCTTTTCAGGAACCGCGCGGAATACGAAAACCGCTATCCCTGGCTCAAAAAGCATCCCGTGCTTTTCCCCGTTGCAGTTTTTCTGCGGATAATAGATTCCCTGAAAACAGGCAGTCACAGAAAAAGATTTTTCCGCTGGCACCGTGATGCGGGCAGGGCGGAAAAAGCGGAAATTGAATATCAGAAAGAGTTTCAGAAAAAACTCGGATTATAGCAGAGATTGTTTTTACGGTCTCTGCTTTTTTAAATATAAAATTTACAGTATGTTAAAAGATTTTGCCTGCGGATGTAATAAAATAAAAGGAAAGAGGTGATGACGGTGCTCGGCTATGTGAAGGCGTGCAAAAGCGAAATGAAAGTTGCCGAATATGAAATCTACAAAGGCGTTTACTGCTCGCTGTGCAAAGCCCTCGGCAGATACTACGGTCCGCTCGGCAAAATGCTGCTCAGTTACGATTACGCCTTTGCCGCCGTTATCAGGCTCGCCGTCGCTTCCCCCTCGTGCACGTTTACGAGAAAGCGCTGTCCCTTCAATCCGCTTCACAAGTGTTATTTCTGCGAGAATAAAGCGGAAACGGATTTATGCGCGCACGGCGCGGTAATAACGGCCTATTACAAAATCAAAGATAACCTGCGCGACCCCGGTTTCGGCAAAAAGATTGTTTCGCTCCTTCTTTTGCCTGTTGTTTCGCTCATGCACAGAAAGGCAAAACGCCTCGCACCCGAAATCGAAAATATTATTTCGGAAAGTATGGTGCAGCAGTCTCAAACGGAGAAAATCGAAAATCCGGGCATAGACGAGTGTGCCGACCCTACGGCACAGGCGCTCGGAAAACTGTTTGCCGTGGGCGAAAGCGAAAACACGGCAGAACTTGAGCGTCTCGGTTACCTCACAGGGAGGCTCGTATACATTATGGATGCCGCCGATGACCTCGAAAAAGACATAAAAACCGGAGCGTTCAATCCGTTTGCGGAAGAATACCGCGATATAAGCAATCCCGAAGTAAGGCGGAAGTTTGCTTCATACGCGCTCTCGCTTATCAATCTCACGCAGGCATCACTTATCGAAGCGTGCAAAGAACTAAAATTCAACAGATTTGAAAGCATAGCGGAAAATGTGATTTACGACGGGCTCGCCGCCGCGGCGGAGCGCATCGTTTCAAAATATACAGAGAAAGAGAAAACACCCGATTCATTTACGGTAGAATGAGGTTTGATTTATGATTGATCCTTATGCAGTGCTGGGAGTACCCCGCGGAGCCTCAGGCGATATAATCGACGAGGCATACAAAAGAAAAGCAAGAGAATACCGTGAAAACGGCAGGGAGGACAAGCTCTCCGAACTCAACGACGCATACGATCAGATAATTCTGAACTCGCGCGGCGGCGGATACTCGTTTGTCGGCACCGATTTTTCAGATATTTACGAAAAAATCAAAGCCGGCAGGCTTGAGGACGCGCAACTGTTGCTTGACGGCGTGCCCGTAAATGCAAGAAACGCCGAGTGGTATTACCTGCGCGGTATGATTTATGAGAGAAAGGGCTGGCTCGAAGAGGCGGTAAACCATTACGCGAGAGCCAACTCAATGGACCCGTCAAACAGAGAATACAAAGACGCTTATAACAGAATGAATAACGCCAGAAGCGGCGGATACAGGACTTCGCGCAAATCTTCGCGCGGCGACAGCGGCTGCTCCGCCTGCGACGTAATCACGGGCCTGCTCTGTGCCGACTGCTGCTGCGAATGTTTCGGCGGTGACATTATTCCCTGCTGCTGAGGTGACAAATGAAACAGACTTCCAAATGCGCGCTCGGCGGCATTACCGCTGCCCTGTCGCTCACCCTGCTTATCAGCGTGGCGATAGTGCCGTTTATGACCTACGCCCTGCCCGCTCTCGCGGGAGCACTGATTATAGTGATAGTGATAGAAACAAATAAAACCTGGGCTTTCGGCGTTTACTCCGTCATTTCAATTCTCGCCTTTTTCCTCGTGCCCGAAAAAGAAGTGGCGGTAATGTACATAGCGTTTTTCGGCTACTATCCGATAATCAAAGCCCTGATTGAAGCGCATATACCTGCCGTGCCCGCGTGGATACTCAAAGTGCTCTCGTTTCTTACAACAATCACCGTTTCATATTACCTTATGATTAAACTTATGGGTCTTACGCTCGATGAACTTGAGGAGCACGGTATGTGGGGAGCGGTGATGCTTCTGGGCATAGGCGCCTTCGCTTTTGTCTTTTACGATATCGCTCTTACGCGCCTTATAACACTCTATCTAAAAAAATGGCGCAAACACTTCAAAAAATATCTTAAATAGGTTGATTTTTAAGTCCCCTTTGATATAATACAGATAGATATTATATCAAGGGGGTTTTTATATGAAAGATAAAGTAAGAATAGGCGTTATAGGACTCGGCGGCAGAGGCAGAGGAAACCTCGGCGAACTGCTCAACTGCGAAGGAGTTATTGTGCCCGCCGTATGCGATAAATATGAAGACAGGGCCCTTGAAGGCCAAAAGATAGTGCTCGAAAAAACCGGGACTGCTCCCGATGTATATCTCAACTATAAAGAACTCCTTGCAAGGGATGATATAGACGCGGTTATGTGCTGCACCACCTGGATTACCCACGCGCGTATCGCCACCGATTCCATGAGAGCGGGCAAGCACGTTGCCCTCGAAGTGGGCGGCAGCGCGAGCGTTGAGGAATGCTGGCAGATGGTAAGAGCGAGCGAAGAGACAGGCAAATTCTGTATGCTGCTCGAAAACTGCTGCTATGACCGCAACGAAATGGCTCTCTTTAATATGGTAAAGCAGGGCATATTCGGTGAACTTATTCACCTGCAGGGCGGCTATCAGCACGACCTGCGCGAAGAAATCTCGCTCGGCAGGGAAGACAGGCACGGCAGGCTTTACAATTTCCAGCACCGCAACGGCGAGCTTTACCCCACCCATCAGCTCGGCCCCATCGCGAAGGTGCTCGGCATAAACAGGGGCAACAGATTTATCTCCCTTGTATCTATGGCTACCAAGTCAAGAGGTCTCAACGGCTGGATAAATGACAACAAAGGCGAAGCGTACGACCTTGCGGACTATCATTTCAATCAGGGTGATATAGTCACCACAATGATTAAATGCGCAAACGGCGAAACAGTTGTGCTCACTCACGACTGCTGCCTGCCCCGCCCCTATTCGAGAGCCTACAGAATTCAGGGCACAAAGGGCATATATATGGAAGACGGCGGCACGATTTACCTTGAAGGCGTATCTCACGAAGATAATACCCACTGGACTCACGTGTGGGAAAAATTCGTTGAGGACGGCTACCGCGATAAATACGAGCATCCGCTCTGGAAAAAGTATTCCGAAGAGGGCATACACGCCGGCGGACACGGCGGTATGGACTACCTTGTGCTCAGCGCTTTTGTCGAAAGCCTGAGGCTTGAGGCAAAGCCCCCGATTGATGTGTATGACGCCGCCACCTGGATGGCTGTCACAGCGCTTTCGGAGCAGTCCGTCGCAATCGGCTCCGCTCCCGTACCTTTCCCCGATTTCACCTGCGGTATGTGGATAGACAGAGAGCCCTACAGACGCGGCACATTCTGCCTTGAGGAAGTGTGCAACGACTTTTTTGAAGAAGACTGATTGAAAAGAGGATGAAAAATGAAATTCTATATCGGAGTTGACGGCGGCGGCACAAAAACCGCTTTTGCCCTTTTTGACAGCACAAAAAAACTGCTCGACCTCTATGAAGGCAAGGGCAGCAATCACGAAAATCTTGACGGCGGCTTTGACGAGGCCTCCGACATCATAATGGAAGGCATCAACACCCTCTGCAGGCAAAACGGCCTTGACAGCGGCGATATTTCGTTTTCGCTCATGGGACTTGCAGGCATTGACCACAAATGGCAGCACGATAAAATGTGCGCCCTGCTCAGGGAAAAAGGCCTTGACAATTTTGAAATTTACAATGACGGTTTCCTCATTATCAAAGCGGGCTCCGACACAGGCGCGGCGGTAGGCTATAACTGCGGCACGGGCGTCTGCTGTAACGGCATAGATTCAAAGGGCGGTATGCTTCAGTTAATGGGGCTCGGCGTTTTCTCGGGCGACCTTTCCGGCGGCCAGACAATAGCGATTAAAGCATACGAAATCGCTTACAGACAGCTTTTCCTCGGCATAGAGGAGAGCCCGATAACCGATATGGTCAAGGAATGCTACGGCATCAAAAACAGAGAGGAATTTCTTGAACTGCTCGGCAAAATCGAAAACCCAGACGAGCCCGAGCACGTGCGCAACTTTGTAGGTTTCTTCTTTGACGCCGTTGAGCAGGGAGACGCTCACGCGAGGCAGTACTGCATCAAGATGGCGGACAGGGGCGCGAAGTCAATCGCCTCGCTCGTAAACCAGATGAATTTTGACGGCGACGAAGTTGAGGTTATCCTCTCCGGCTCAATCAATGTAAAAGTCGGCTCGCCCACCTATATCAGAGAACTCACCGAGAGAGCGGAGCAGTACGCGTCCAAGAAACTTAAATTCAAAAAACTAACTCAGGCTCCCGTTACGGGCTGCATAAACTGGATTATGCAGGAATATGCCACCGATGAAGAAAAGGCGAACGCGCCCAAAGACATTACCGTTGCGGTTATCGGCTCGGGCAGCACCTACTGCCCCGAACTTATCGACGGTTTCCTAAAAGCGCAGGATAAACTCAGGCTCAGGAAAATATCCTTTATGGATATCGACGAGAGAAAGAGGAATATTGTAGGCGGTCTGTGCATCCGTATGCTCAAGGCGGCGGGCGTTGACTGTGAAACTCTGCTGACGGATAACCTTGACGAGGCGCTACAGGGCGCGGACTTCGTGGTAACTCAGATTAGAGTGGGCAAACTGCCTGCGAGACATCTTGACGAAACCATCCCGCTCAAATACAACCTCATCGGTCAGGAGACAACGGGCATAGGCGGCTTTTTCAAAGCGCAGAGAACGATACCCGTTATCAAGAATATTTGCGACAGGATAGAGGCAATCTGCCCCGACGCCTGGCTGATTAACTTCACCAATCCCTCCGGCATCATCACCGAGTTTGTGCTCAACAACACAAACGTCAAGTGCATAGGTCTTTGCAATGTGCCGATAGATATGATTGACGACACAAAGGAAATCGTGGGCGAGGATATGCAGTACACCTATGTAGGCCTCAATCACTTAAGCTGGCTCACGAGCGTGCGCTCGGGCGGTAAGGAACTGATTGACGAACTGCTCGCGAAGGGCTTTTCGCCCAAAGTTATGGCAAACATAAAGGATGACGGCTTCTCGCTCGAAACTCTCGCCGCCATTCACGCCCTGCCCTCCTCCTACCTGCAGTATTATTACTGCAGAAACGCGAAACTCAAGCACCTGCTTGAAGGCGAAAAAAGCAGAGCGCAGGTGTGCATGGAGATAGAGGAAGAACTGCTTGAAATGTACAGCGACGAAGGGCTCTATGTAAAACCCGCACTGCTCGACCAGAGAGGCGGTCACAAGTATTCGCTCGTCGCGGTTAACCTCATAAGTGCGATTGCCAATGACATAAACGACATTCAGGTGGTCAACATCAAAAACGGAGATACTCTCCCCTTCCTCAAGCCCGACGACGTGATTGAAGTAGCCGCGAGGATAGGCAAACACGGCGCGAAGCCCCTGCCCGTAGGCGAGATAAACAATCACCATATCATCGGCCTTATGCAGGTGGTAAAAGAATATGAAAACTACACCGTGAAAGCCGGCAGAGACGGCGATGAGGAGGCGGCGCTCAACGCTCTGCTGATTCATCCCCTTGTAGGCGACTGGGAGGCGGCTTCAAACTGCTTTGAAGAAATGAAGCAGGCTCACAAACAGTATCTGCCCCAGTATTTCAAAGACTGAGCATAAAATTAAACGGCAGGCAAGTCGAAAGACTGCCTGCCGCTTTTTTTGTTTTTTATTTATTCCGCTTCTTCGCTGTCGCTGTCCGCAAGGCTTGCGGTGTATTTTGAATCGAGTTCGCCGAATCTTGCGTAGTTTTCCGCCTGGGTGATGTATTTCTTCGCCTCGGTATAAACCATGGTGGCGGCGGCGAAATGCTGATACTCCTCTGTCCGCGCCTTGATTTCGGCGTGAAGGGCTCTGAGCCTTTCGGTAAGGGCTTCTATTTCCTTAGCATCCGCTTTCTGCTTTAACAGCATCGCCTTCTTTTCCTCAACCTCGTTTTCTTCTTTTTCAAGGTCGTGAAGGTGCTGAATATCAAAGTCCTTTATGCCGTCCGGGTAAAACTTGAGGCACGCCTTCTTTGAGCGCATACCGAGTTTTGCGTCGGCAACCGTTTCTTTTCTGATTGCTCTCTCGCGGTGATTTCCCGAGGGAAGGGCTTTCGCGGCGGTCACATCGTCATATGAAAGAGATGCGATATTCTCTATGCCGCCCGCGGCGATTTTCTTTGCCCATTCAAGCCTTGCAAGGCCTTCGGGAGTGGTGAAACGCATAAGCTCTTCAACAACCGCGACGGACATTTCATATTCTTCGTTGTCGGCTCTCGCCTGCTTGAGTTCCTGCTTCGTGGCGCCATGTGCTTTAAGGGCTTTTATGTCGATAATCTGCGAGTTTTCCGCCCTGTCTTTTGAGGAGCGGATAAGTTCCATAGTGCTCTTCATATCGTCATCGGTGAGCACGCCGTTGCCGTAATCCTCAAACATCGCTCTGATTTTGAGAATGCGGATAATCGCCTTCTGCTTGGTTTCGGTCAGGTCATAGAAGAAGTACGGTATAACATTTAGCGCAGCGCCGACCGCAGAAAGGATTACAAGCACACCGACGAGTTTGTAAAGAATATCGGGATTATAGAGAACATCATACATATTCTCGTATCCGTTGCCCGAATAGATGCCGTATTTTTCGTAGACAGCGGGAAGCACTGAACTTGTTGCCATAGTGACAAACGAGCCTATCATTGCAACAGCGCCGAACATACCGTCAATTCTTTCGCCGCTCTTATACTGCTGATAATCCCTTATATCCGCCTGTATAGCCGGGTTAAGCACAAGGATGAACGAATCCGCAACAGAGTTCATATACATACAGATAAGCACCGTCCAGATTGAGCCCATAAGCGGATAGACGAGCGCGAGGAAGGCGATATTGAAAAGGTTGGTTACAATCAGCACCTTTTTCTTGCCCCAGCGTTTTATTGCAAACGGGGCGAGCACCATACCCCAGGTGTATGCAGTGCCGCGTATAAGAGTGATGAACGCGTACTGCTCGGGGGTGCACAGGTGGGCGTAATTGTAAAGCCACTGCAAGATGACATAGGTGCAGGTTTCAAGGAAACCGAGCCAGCCCGCGAGGGAAATAATCCAGAAGTATTTGTTCTTGGCAACTTCCCTTAAAGCGTCGGTGAATTTAATCTTCATCTTGTGGGTGCGCGCGATGACGATTTTTTCCTCCGTCCTTGAATAAACAAGCACTATCATCGCAACGCCGATTACGGCGATAAAGGGATAGAGCCAGCGGTAAACCCTGAGGTCATACATATTGCCGTCGGCAACCTTGGAGGCGATGAGCGGGGTGATGAAATTGGTGACCGTGGGCGAGAGCGAATAAATCATACTCTTGATTGCGGTCACGTTGGTGCGCTCCTGAGAGTTGGGTGAAAGCACGTGAATCAGGTTTTCGTAAGCATCATAGAAGAAGTTATAGAAAAACTGAAGGCCGAAGTTGTAAACGAAAATCAGCACGCAGCGCACAAGGTAGGGCACTCTCGTATAGGGCGTAAACACAAAGAGCATTGATATCGCCACGGTGGGTATGCCCATCCTGAGCAGATACGGGCGGTATTTGCCCTCTTTGTATTTGACGTTATCCACCATATTTGCCCTGACCATAGTCAGCGGAATGTTTGTGATGACCGAAATCAGATACATCACATACATATGCATCGGCTGAATACCGATAGTATTGCCTATGATGACATTGGTGGTCGAAAGCAGGAGCGCCTGCGCCATAGTGAATATGGAATAAGCGCCGAAGCCGCCTACGGAATAAGCGAAAATCTCCCTGAAGGACATATAGTTGCCCTCGGAAGGCTTCTTCCAGTACGTCTTGACCTCTTTCACTTTTTCAATGCCTGTTTTGATATAATTCATTCGCAAATCCTCCGTCAGTCAAACAGTCTTGCTTCAACCGTATGTTCCCCTGACCCCGTTTTAATCAGCACAAGGGCCGCGCCGCTGTCATACCGCTCGATTATTTCATAAACGGTATGAGCGGATATTTCAAAATTCTTGTGAAGATATATTATGCTCTCACCGGGCGATTGCGAGGTGAAAGAGAGGGTGAAAACATCTTTTTCCCTGTCGTAGCCGTAATTAATAATCTTGCCCGCGACAGCCACAGGATGCGGCCTGCAGAGCATACCCATCAGCGGAGAATCGAGGTCGTCGCCGTGATAATCCCAGTAAGCCTGACCCCAGTGCTGAGTGTCAAAGAAATCGAGAAGTTCATAAGCGTGCGGAAACCAGGAAGTGTCTTTATTGTCACTGCATCCGCCCCATTCGCCCACCACAACGGGCACATTTAGGCGAAGCTGCGTGTTTCTCATCTCGGTAAAGAAAGCCTTTACCCTGTCGGCGTTTGCGTATTTGTAAAGAGGCGTGTCAACGGTCATATCATAAGCGTGAGGTCCGAAGCACTGCAGGGGCTCGCGCTCTCCGTTTACGGTAATGGGCGGCACGGACTGTTTTACGCCGCCGTTACACAGATACGCCTGCTCAATCATAATAAAGCCGTTTTTCGTAATCTCTCTTATTGCCGCCGTTATCTTGTTGAGAAACGGCGAATATTTTTTAAGGTCAAACTCCGCCGAAAGCGGATCGACGTGTTTCATAATATCGCGGATTGCGTTGCCGCCAACGGAATTGAGGAGCCCCGCCGTATCGCGCTTTACGAGTGATTTGAGAATTTTGCCGCGTTTTATCTTTCTGCTGAAAAGAACGGCGGCTGTAACACTCCTCACAAGGCGGAGCATCATCTTCTTTGAGTCCGAGCCGGGAAACGGCTCGTTCATAAGGTCGAAGCCGAAGAGAGCCGGGCTGTCGCAGTATCGTGCGGCAAGCATCTGCCAGAGCCTTGCGTATCTGTCCTGCAGTCCCTCCCCTTCAACGGGGTCGTTATTCCAGAAATGGTCAAACGCGCGGTGAACCCATTTGCCGAAAATGTAGCCCTCCGCCCACACAAACTTGGGCTGCTTTGATTTGTAGCCGTCGGTCAGCGCCGCCCACATAGGAGCGCCGTCGCCGCAGCCGTCGCCGTCATAGCCGGAGTAAAGATCCTGATGCACATCGAGCAGGATGTAAACCCCGTATTTCTCAGCCAGGCGGAAAATACCGTCAATTGACTGAAGGTAACTTTCGTTGTACTTGCCCATTTCCGGCTCGAGATTCTGCCAGGTTACGGCAAGGCGGATAAAGTTGAGGCCGTACGCTCTGTACTTTCCGAAAAAGACTTCATCGAGTTCATAGCGGAAGGCGGATTGATTGAGAAGTTTGTCATCGATATTGAAGCCGTTGAATATCCTCACGCGGCCTTCGCCGTCAACAAACTTCAGCCCGTCAGCAAAAAACTTTTCCATTTTATTCTCTCTTTCGTTTTATATTCCGATAAGGAATTTCAGTCCGCTTTAAGAAGCGCGACGGATTCGCAGTTTCCCGTGCGCGGAAACATATCCGCAGGGGTGACAAGCGCGGTGTTATAGCCCTGCGCGGCAAAGAGCGCGCAGTCCCTCGCGAGAGTGGCGGGGTCGCATGAAACATAAACTATCCTGCGCGGTTTCATCTGAGCGACCGTCTTTATTACTTCGGGCGAGCAGCCCTTTCGCGGCGGATCGAGAATTACAGCACCGGGTGTTATGCCCTCATCTTTGAGAGTGAGCGCGGCTGTCTTCGCGTCGCCGCAGATAAATCTCGCGTTATTTATACCGTTTATCTCTGCGTTGATTTTCGCGTCTTCAACCGCCTGCGGCACAATCTCAACGCCTATAACCTCTTTCGCCGCGTGCGCGAGCGAGAGCCCTATAGTGCCCGTGCCGCAGTAGAGGTCGAGCACGGTTTCGTCTTCGCCGGGGGCGGCGTATTCGAGCGCCTTTGTGTAAATGAGCCCCGCAACGGCGTGATTCACCTGATAAAACGAGAGAGGTGAAATCCTGAATTTAAGTGAGCAGAGTATATCGGTAATGTATGATTCGCCGTAAAGACAGACACACTCACTGCCGAGAATTACATTTGTGTTTCCCGTGTTTATGTTGAGCATAATACTCTTTACATCCGGGCAGGCGTCAAGCACCGCGCGGCAAAACTCCTCTTTATGAGGCAGGCTTCTGCCGTTAATCACGGGGCAAACGGCAATTTCGCCCGTGCTCACCGCCTTGCGGATGAATATATGTCTTATGAGCCCTTTGCCCGTTACTTCGTCATAGGCGGAAACGCCGTATTTCTTCATATACTCCTTTACGGCGGCTGTTATGCCCGCAAATTCGGGCGGCTGTAACAGGCAGGAGGGGCAGTCCACCACACGGTGGCTGTGGCTCGCGTAAAAGCCTGTTATTATTTCGCCGCCGTTTTCGGCCACGGGAAACTGCGCCTTGTTACGGTAGGCGTATACTTTTTCATCGTGAATAACCGGCTCAAAGCGCGGCTCGATTCCCGCTATTCTGCGGAAACATTCCTTCACATGATTTTCTTTGATTTTCAGTTCGGCTTCATATGAAATATGCCCGAAAGCACAGCCCCCGCATCTGCCGTAAACCGGGCAGGGGCAGTCGATTCTGTCGGGCGAAGGGGTGAGTATCTTTTCAATTTTCGCGTAGGCGTAAGTCTTCTTGACTTTGAGCACGCGGGCAGAGATTCTGTCTCCCGAAGCGGTGTGTGGCACAAATATCGCCATGCCTTCGTATCTGCCTATGCCGCTGCCGCCCAGGTCGCAGTTTTCAATATCAAGTTCGATTATATCGTTTTTCTTTATCATTAGATTTTATGCACATACTGTGCGGTGAAAAACGCCATAAGGAGAAGGGCGATAATCATCGGCACATTGAGGAAAAACGCCGCTGTCTTTGCTCCCGTACCCGAGTATGTCTGCGATTTGCCGAGATGCTCACGGCCTTTTACAAAAACGAAACCTATTGCCGAGAGTACGCCGAGCACAATCAAAGTGTACTGCACCATATTATAGCGCGAAAGAAAAACTTCGGGCGCGAGGTCTTCGCTCGCAAAAAGCGATAATGCGGCAATAAGATTATTGATTGAATGGATGATAATGCAGGGCCAGAGCGAGCCCGTGATGCAGGCGGTGTAGCCGAGTCCGATGCCCACAACAAAGGCAAACGGTGCCTGCACGAGGTTGCCGTGAAGCACACCGAAAACGACCGAGCTCACAACAATCGCAAACACATCGCCGTAGCGTCTGAGCGGCTGAAGTACTACTCCCCTTATCGCAATTTCTTCGCACAGAGGAGCGGTGAAAGCGACATAAATCACATAAACGAGTCTCGGGAAAAAGCCTGTTGCAACAGTTTCGTCGGGCGTGGTGAGTTCAAAGCCGAATATTCTGACGAGCGCGGAGAGCCATGAAGTGATGTAATCGCCCGCGACGCAGAAAAACAGCCCCACAAAAATCAGCAGCAGAGCGGTGACGGAATTACCGGGCTTTGAAAACAGGGCAAACTCAATGCCCGTGCGCTTTTTCAGATAAAATCCCGCGGCAACAAACGGCACCAAAACGCTCAGAAGCGAAATGATGATTGAAACGCTGTCACGGAATACTGTATCCGACTTATAGAGACTCAGAAGAAACGGAATAAGAATCGGCACGGTGACTATATACTGAATCACGACAAAGGCGATAACGCAGATGCCCGATGCTTTGCCTATGAGTCTGATTCCTTTTTTCTCTTCCTGAATACGGGCAAACTGATTTGCCGTGTAATTGTAAACGCTGTTATCCATATCGGTTTCCTTCGCTTAAACTCCTGCAGGGAGCAGGAGTGTGTATAGTTATTAGTTATTTTATACATTATAAAGCAAATATCCACCCCTGACAAGTATGTAATTTTACAAAATTATAAAATATTATTGTATGTGAGGCTGATTTGGGATATAATTTTTAATCGGATAATAATACACGGGCACAATAAAAGCCCGTTTTACAGGAGTTATTTTATGGCAAAGAAAATTACAGTATCACAGATGAAAGAAATGATTGCAACCCGCCTGTCACATCTTTACGGCATCACTCCCGCGCAGGCAACCGACGAGCAGTTTTACGAAGTTGTCGCCGGTATTTCACGTGACCTCGCGAGAAACATCCGCCGCAAATTTGACGATGAAGGCAAAAAAGAGGGCAGCAAAAGAGTTTACTATATGAGCATGGAGTTTCTTATGGGCAGAAGCCTCAAGAATACTCTTTACAACCTCAGCCTCACTGAAACGGTTGCCTCCGCTCTCAAAGAATACAATGTAAACCTTGAAAAACTTTACAACTGCGAGCCCGACGCGGGTCTTGGCAACGGGGGTCTCGGCAGACTTGCCGCCTGCTACCTTGACGCGATGGCAAACGAAAACTACCACGGCATAGGCTATTCAATCCTTTATGAATACGGCATTTTCAAGCAGAAACTCGTTGACGGCTGGCAGACCGAGATGCCCGAATTCTGGCTGCCGGGCGGCAATGTGTGGCTCGTGCCCAGAGAAGAAAAGACGGTTGAAGTAAAGTTTGAAGGCAGAGTTGAAGACAGCTGGAGCGACGGCTTCCACTATGTTGAACTTGTCGACTGCAAAACCGTAAAAGCCGTGCCCTACGATATGATGGTGCCCTCAAAAGACGGCAAGGGCGTTGCGGTGCTCCGCCTGTGGAGCGCGAAAGCGGACAGCATTGATATGACCTCTTTCAACGAGGGCAACTATATCAGGGCTATGGAAGAAAAGGCTATGGCGGAAGTTATCAGCAAGGTGCTCTACCCTGCCGACAATCACCCCGAAGGAAAGAGCCTCCGTTTAAGGCAGCAGTATTTCCTTGTGAGCGCATCGGTGCAGGATATCATCTCCTGGCATCTTCGCAACTTCGGCTCGCTTGACAATCTTGCGGAGAAATGCGCTATTCACATAAACGACACCCATCCCACAATGGCTATCCCCGAACTTATGAGAATACTGCTCGACGAGTGCGGTTTCGGCTGGGATGACGCTTTTGCAACCGTGCAGAAGGTCTGCGCCTACACAAACCATACCGTTATGGCAGAGGCGCTTGAATGCTGGAGCGAAGAACTCTTTGAGAGACTTCTGCCCAGAATTTATCAGATAGTTAAAGAAATAGACAACAGATTCAGAAGGAAAATCTGGGATCTCACGGGTGACGCGGCAAGAGTTGAGAGAATGGCAATCATCTCCGGCGGCGCTGTGCGTATGGCAAACCTCTGCGTTGCCGTATGCCACAAGGTAAACGGCGTTTCCGCCCTTCACAGCCAGATTCTCAAAGACAGCACTTTCAAAGATTTCTACACCCTTGAGCCCGGTAAATTCACCAATGTCACCAACGGTATCGCATACCGCCGCTGGCTCTGCCAGGCTAACCCTCGCCTTACCGCCCTTCTTTCCGACACAATCGGCAAGAAGTTTATCCACGACGGCAGCGAACTTATAAAGCTCAGGGAATTTGCCGACAAGGCGGATGTGCTCGAAGAACTCGGCAAAATCAAAGCCGCCAACAAGGCTGATTTCGCGAAACTCATCAAAAAGACAACCGGCGAAGTGCTTGACCCCGATTCACTCTTCGATGTACAGGTGAAGAGACTGCACGAATACAAGAGGCAGGAACTCAACGCCCTCAATATTCTTGCGAAATACCTTGAAATCAAGAATAATCCGAACGGCGACTATGTTCCCCACACCTACATTTTCGGCGCGAAAGCCGCTCCCGGCTACTTCGTCGCGAAGAAGATTATCGAATTTATCTGCTACCTCGGCAAGATGATAAACGAAGACCCGCAGGTAAACGATAAACTCAAGGTCCTCTTTGTTGAAAACTACTGCGTGACAAAGGCGGAGGCGCTTATGCCCGCCGCCGAAATCAGCGAGCAGATTTCACTCGCCGGCACGGAAGCGAGCGGCACCGGCAATATGAAACTTATGATTAACGGCGCTCTCACTCTCGGCACAATGGACGGCGCGAATGTCGAAATATACGATGCCGTAGGCGAAGACAACATCTTCATCTTCGGTATGAGAACGGACGAAGTCAGCAAACTTCAGAGAGACGGCTACAATCCAAACAACTATTATCTCAACAGCCCCGAAATTCACGATATAGTCGAATTCATCAACAAGGGCATCTGCGGCAAGCAGTTCGGCGAAATAGGCGGCACTATCATCCATCACGATCCCTATATGGTGCTCGCGGACTTTGCCGATTACAGACAGGCTCAGAGAAACGTTGAGCAGGTATGGCTTGACAAACAGCGCTGGAACAGAATGTCGCTCATGAATATCTCGGGCGCAGGCATCTTCAGCGCGGACAGAGCAATAAACGAATACGCGAAAAACATCTGGGGCCTTAAATAATGACCGATGAAATGCTTATGAGCCTTGCCCTCGAGCAGGCACGGCTTGCGGCGGCTGAAGGCGAAGTGCCCGTAGGCGCCGTAATAGCGAAAAACGGCGAAGTTATTTCGACCGGCAGAAACAGACGCGAAAACGGCAAAAACGCCCTTGCCCACGCGGAGATAGAGGCGATTGACCTCGCCTGCAAAAAGCTCGGCGGCTGGCGGCTGTGGGAGTGCGACCTGTTTGTGACCCTCGAGCCCTGCCCGATGTGCACGGGCGCAATCATAAACTCACGCATAAGGCGCCTCGTTTACGGCGCGTTTGACCCGAAGGCGGGCTCCTGCTCGTCGGTTATAAATCTGTTTGACCTGCCCTATAATCACAAGCCCGAAGTAACTGCGGGCTTTATGCAGGAAGAATGTTCTTCACTCTTATCGGAGTTTTTTGAGAAACTGAGAAAAAAGAAGGAAGGATAATATGCCGAAACCCGAATACCATATTAATCTTACCGCCGCCCAGGGCGCGAAATACGCCATACTTCCCGGCGACCCCGCAAGGACTGAGCAGATTGCGTCATACTTCGACTCTGCCGAAGAAATCGCATTCAACCGTGAATTCCGCACCTTCCGCGGCACAATCGACGGTGAAAACGTGCTTGCCGTTTCAACGGGCATAGGCGGTCCGTCCGCGGCAATCTGCATGGAAGAACTCATCCACATAGGCGTTGACACCTTTGTGAGGGTTGGCACCTGCGGAGGAATGCAGTTGAATGTGCTGCCCGGAGACCTTGTGATAGCCACGGGCGCAATCAGGATGGACGGCACCTCAAAGGAATATATGCCGCTTGAGTTTCCGGCGGTTGCGGATCTTGAGGTGACAAACGCTCTAGTAAAAGCGGGCGGAAAACTCGGCTTTCCTTATCACACGGGCATCGTGCAGGCGAAAGACAGTTTCTACGGCCAGCACAGTCCCGATACAATGGGCTGCGCGGATGAACTCAAAAGCAAGTGGAGCGCGTGGATTAAAGGCGGCTGCCTCGCATCCGAAATGGAGAGTGCGACTATGTTTGTGCTCGCTTCGTTAAGACGAGCGCGCGCGGGCGCGATTTTCCACTGCGTGTGGAATCAGGAGATTGCCGAATGCGGTATGCCCGAAAACAGAAACACCGACACGGACTGCGCCGTAAAGACGGCGGTTGAAGCCGTGAGATTACTCATAAAAGCAGACAAGGAGAAATAATATGGACAGAGGTACTCTCATTGAAATCAAAAACTGGGTAATAGGTATCATCTTCGGAGTTTTTTCGGTGCTGACATTTGTACTGCCCGGTCAGATTTTCCAGGTGGCAACGGGCACCAAAGCCGATGCCGTTCCCGCAGTCCCGGAGGACTTTGTCCCCGCGGTGCGCTTTGTTATCATCACCGATTCCCATAACAAAAACGACCACGTCGCCCTCGCGGTTGACACGGCCTATGAACTTTATGACAATGACAGCACCTACCCCGGCATTGACGCCGTTGTGCACCTCGGTGATTTCTCAAGCGTCGGCGGCGAAGGCGACTACGCAAACTTTGCCGCGACTCTCTCCGAGCACGTGCGCGAAGAAACTCAGCTGATAGTTATTCACGGCAATCACGAATTCAAAAACGACAACTACAAAGAATACTTTGTTAAATATTTCGGGCACGACCCCGATACGGTCAATGAAGTAAACGGCTTTTCACTCATCGCCTTTTCGGGCGAGCGCGGGCAGACCGAATGGACCTTCACCCCGTCAAGCCTCAACTGGCTCGATAAATCCATAAGTGAGGCCGAGAAGAAAGCGGACGGAAAAGCGGTTTTCGTTTTCCAGCATCCTCACGCGTGGGGCACCGTTTACGGCAGCACCTACTGGGGCGACCCGCAGCTGAATCCCATTTTCAACAAGCATCCCGGCATAGTTGATTTCTCCGGTCACTCCCATTTCCCGATGAACGACCCGAGAAGCATTTACCAGTCCACTTATACCGCTCTCGGCTGCGGCGCAACCGCAACATTCGAGCTTGACAAGAATTACATTCCCGGTCAGCATCCCGACGGATATGACCCGGCGGCTCAGATGTGCATAGTTGAGGCGGACAATGACGGCAGCGTGCGTCTTATAGGCTACGATCTTCTTTCGGGCACATATCTCTTTGATTACTACACCGATAATGTAAACGACAAGAGCACCTACGCCTACTCCTACAAGAGCAGAAAAGCGCAGGACACCGCTCCCGTATTCGCCGATGACACCAAGGCAACCGCATATAAAAATGAAGGCGGCGAATGGGTGATTTCGTTTGACGAGGCAAAGGCGGCAGACGGCTACATTGTGCACAACTATAAAATCACAATCAGGGATGAAAACGGGAAGAAAGTTTGCTCCGACACTTTCATCAACGACTACTATGTGATTGACGATGACGATACCGCGGATTTCAGAATCGGCGCGGACACGCTCGAATCCGGCAAGACCTACACTCTCAGCGTGCAGGCGGAGAGCGCATACCAAAAGAAATCCGATACAATCAAGCTTGAATTCACGGCGCAGTAAAAAAAAATAAATAAAATAGGCAGGCTCATTTCGAGCCTGCCGTTTTGTTTTTTAATTAATCTTCTTTTTTATTCTTCTTTACCGTCGTAACCGCGGAAACCGCGACAGCCGCCGCAATAATCACCGCCGCACCCGCTCCGATAAGCACTTTTGTGAGCGGAAAATCTTTCTTTTCCTTTGCCTCTTCCGTTTCGTCTTCTTCTGCCGGGGCTGTTGTTTCAACTCCCGGGTCTTCAAGCACTTCGCTCACGCCCATCACGGTTTCGCCGTCTTCATTCATCCTGAGGGCGTGGCGTTTGGAAGAAGCGTATAACGTGATTAAATCGGACTGCCTCACAATTCCCGGGCCGCCCGGAGTGTTGACATAATACCAGTAAAGCCCTTTCGAATGGATTGAAGCAAAGAGCGAAAGCCTTTCGCCGTAATAAAGGGTTTTCGATATGCCCGATGAAAGGTCAAGGCTGTCATACATACCGATTGAATCGCCCGAAACATAGGCGAGCGCGTACATACCCGAGCCGATTGCGCTTGAAGAAGAATCGTCGGCGGTAATCCACACATTCTTGCCGCCGTATTCGACATTAAGCCACCAGCGGTAAACAGTGCTGTCCGCCTCAAGGTAAAACGCCTGCAGGTTAACGAGCGTGCCCGCGGGTATCGCTTTGCCCGTGCCGGATAAAATATCGCCTCTCTTTGAGTAAATCTCCGAGTCGCTTCCGATATAAGCGATATCATACACATACGGAAGCACGTGACCGGGCGAGGTGTCCTGCGTGCCGACGCTGAAAGTCAGCCAGCCCTTTGTGCCGTTATACTCCGTATATGCGGCAACGTTTGTCGCGTCAAGGTAGCAGTATTTATCATATTTGAGCGTTGTGCCCAGAGGAATATCGTCCGAGAGTCTTAAATATTTTGTGCCGTCGTCGCGGCGGATATCCGCAAGATAAACGCCTGTTGATATAACCTGCGCCTTGCCGGCGAAATACGACGCGGAGTCAACTTTATAGCAGACGGCGTGGTCAAGGTCGAAATCGTAAACATACACCCAGCCCTCTTTGCCGCCGTAATTCACATAGCCGTAGTAAGGGTTATTCAGGTTTGAATCAAATTCGGAAACGGTGAAAGTTTCGCCCTGCGGTATAACGGCAACCGTGTCATACATCCTTGAGGGTCCTTTTCTGATTTCAACGCCCTTCGCCGCGTCCGCGACATAGGTATCCTGATATGAATTCAGAAAACTCTTGCCCGAAAAGACCTCTTCGTCCGGCACGATATCGTCCGTGCACACATAGCCGGTGCCGATTTCCGCCTCGACATAGGCGTAGTACTTGCCGCCCGGCTCAAAGCCGCTGTCGGAAATAATCTGCGGATCTTTTTCTTCATAGGCAAAGGTCAGCGCGGTGCCCGAAGGGAGAAATTTTTCCTCGCAGATATAATCCTCTTCCTTCTGCTTTATCACATATATGGTTGTGATGCCGTCAGCCTTTGTTTTGCAGGAGGCGGCGGGATATTCGGTCTCTTCTTCTTCGCAGAAAGCCGGCAGGCAGCACAGAGCAATAAGCACTGCCGCGGCGAAAACGGAAAGTATTCTTTTAATCATTTCATACCTCACCCGGTTTTATCTGTTGTCATCAAGATACTGAAGCACTCTGTTTGCCGTGTTTGCCGCAACGCCGCTTCCCCAGCCCGCGTTTTCGGCAATTACCACCACGCTTAAGGGAAGGTCATCCCTTGCGCAGAAGCCCGCAAACACGCTGTGGCTTTCGGCGTCGTCAAGTTCTGCGGTGCCCGTTTTGCCGCACATCACAAGGCCCGGGAATTTACCCTCGCCGTATTTATCGGTGACGTTTGAGCGAAGCAACCGTTTTAACTGCGAGGCGGTGTCGGGATTCATCCTCACCATTATTTCGGGCATCCTGCCGATAATCTGTGTGAGTGTGCCCGTCTGCTTTATTCTGTCCGGCGCGTATCCCGTGCCGGAGTTTGCAATCGCGTTCATAATTGCGAGGAAATGAACGGGATTTACATAAGTTGTTGACTGCCCTATTCCCGCCCAGCCGAGTTCTGTTTTGCTTGAGGCGGAAGGGTTGAATCTGCTTTTTACAAGCGGCACTTCCTTTGCGTAAAGCTGCTTGTTGAAGCCGAGCGACTCCGCGGTCGCTTTCAGTTTCTGCGCTCCGAGTTCTATTGAAATCTGAGCGAAAGCGCAGTTGCACGATTCATTGAGCGCCTGCTGAAAACTCACCTTGCCGTGAGTGCCGTTGCAGATTACCGTGCCGTCGCCCGTTTTGTATTCACCCTTGCACTCGAATGTGCGCATATATATATCGGGTATATTTTCAATCGCGCAGGCGGCTGTGATTATCTTCATAATCGAGCCCGGCGTGTAAATGCCCGAGCAGGCTTTATCGAGGAATACGCCCTCGTATCTTTCGCTTGTTCTGAGGTTTTTGGGCACATCCGTCACATCGTAAGACGGCTTTGAAACCGACACAAGCAGTTCGCCCGTTTTGTAGTTGCACACAACCACCGTGCCGTTGCGCTCGCCCAGCGCTTCATAAGCGGCCCTGCACGCCCCCGAATCGATATTGAGCGTGATATCGTTGCCTGTGCCTTTTGACTTGAGCGAATATATGCCGTCAATAAGATTGTAACCCGAAAGGGTGCTTCTGTAAAGATAGTGAGTGCCAGTTGAAATCACTCCGCTTGTGTCTCCCACAACGTGGAGCACCGCTTTTCTTACCGCAGACGCCTTTGCAAATACTCTTTTGCCGTTTTCACTCGCGGCGAGGGTTACGCCGTTTCTGTCATAAATCGCGCCCGCCTGAGCGACTGTGCCGCCCGAATAAATATGGCGGTTGGCTCTGTTGTTTGCCCACTTTGAGCCGTTCATCACAAACTGCACCGTGAGCAGAATCATACCCGCGAGGAAAATTGCTACAAGGAAGTAGAGGACCGCGGCGCGTTTGACCGTTTTTTTCACGCGGCTGTGCCCCCCTTCTTCGCCTTGCGCGACATATCAACATCGGGCGAGGGCAGTTTGAAGGGTGCGCCCGCCGCCTTGATATAGGCAAGCAGACCCCACGAGCAGATTACGCTTGAGCCGCCCCTTGAAACAAAAGGCAGGGTTACGCCCGTGAGCGGCAGAAGATCCGTGATGCCGAAAACATTGAGCATAAGCTGAAACAGTATCATACCCGAAGCCGCGACCGAGGCGATAGCGTAAAATGAAGACTTTGCGCCCTTTGCCGCCCTTAAGGCGAATACCGCGATAAACGCGAATGACACGCATACCGCAATGGCGGTTATGAGGCCCATTTCCTCGCATATAAGGCCGAAGACGAGGTCAGTTGAAGCGGCGAAAACATCCCTGAGTTTGCCTTCGCCGAGCCCGAGCCCGAAAAGTCCGCCCGAGGAGGAATAAATGAGCACTCTTGTCTGCTGGTATCCGGTGGTGTCCATATTTTCCCACACGTGCCTGTAAGCCGAAAAGCGGTTTGCGACATAGGGCTTGAAATAGATTATAAGCAGCGCGCCCATGAGCGCGGCGGTGCAGATGAGCGCAATAGTACGCACATCGCCCGAGCGCATATAGGCAATCAGGATAAATGTGAAAAAGAAGATGAGTGCCGTGCCGAAATCGCGCATCAAAAAGAGCGCGCCCACGCAGGCAAGGCAGAAAGCGATATATCTTATGAGATTGACGTTTGAAAGCAGTTTGTCAAGCGAAACCGCGCCAACAAGCACGAAGGCTACTTTTACAAGTTCGGACGGCTGAAACGAAAACGAGCCGAGCGTAATCCAGTTGAGCGCACCGTTTGTGACCTTCGCCATAACGAGATTTACCGCAAGCAGAATAAGCGAAGCGACCGCCGCCGGGTACCTTAAGAACATCGCGACTCTTATATTCTTTATGAGGAGAAGGAGCACGAGGTAAACAGCAAGCCCGAGCCCGATGGCGATAACCTGCTTTAAGGCGTAATCCTCGCTGATTGTAGCGCACACCGTGAGCCCAATGCCCGAAAGGAAAAACGCGATGGCTTCGAGTTCGAAATAATCGTTGCCCGTGATAATCACGCCGAACATCATATAGAGCCACTCGGCGGCGATGTAACCGGCGAATATGTAAATCAGACTGTTGCTTGCTTCCTTCTGATACAGAATCACTTCGCACGCGCAGATTGCCTGAAAGAGCGAAATGAGCACCATAACGGTAGTCTGCCTGAATCTGTTTTCTTTGGGCTGCTTTGCCATCGTATCCCTCCTTTCCGGTTTTTACAGTTCAAGGTATTATACCATAACACAGGTCAAAAAAACACTTATTCAATTATTTTTAATAAAAAATTCAAAAAGACTTGCAATATTAAAATTTTTATTATATAATGGCTGTATATTGAGGGTATATGCGATTTTTTGAAAGAGGTTTTCATTTATGACAGGAGATTTACACTGCCATACCAAACTTTCGGACAGTTCCATGGGCATTGACGATCTCATCGTTCTCGCCCAGAAAAGAGGACTGGAAGCCATCGCCATCACAGACAGAGACTGTCAGGCGGGCACCGTAAGAGGCAAAATAATAGGCGAAAGGAAAGGCGTTACGGTTATCCCCGGAGTTGAACTTTCGGCCTACGATTCAAAACGGAACAGTTACGCCGATATCCTGTGCTATCTCCCCGACAGCCCCGACAGGCTCGAAGGCCTCTGCCACAGAAATATCGACGCGAGGAAAAGGGCGAGTCAGATAATGACTCTCAAAGTCGCCCGTAAGTATCCCATCACTCCCGAGCTTGTCACAAAGTGCGCCACCGGCTCCACAGCCGTATTTGAGCAGCACATTATGCATGCTCTTATGGAGTGCGGCATTTCCGCCGGGATTTACGGAGACATTTACGATGAACTCTTCTCCCCCGAAAGCGAAGGAAATGTGGTCACAATCGCAAAATACCCCGAACCCTCCGAAATAGTCAAGGCGATTCACGAGGCGGGCGGCATCGCGGTGCTTGCTCATCCGGGCTCAAGAAACAGTTTCGAACTGCTTGACGAGCTTATCAAAATCGGGCTTGACGGCGTAGAGGTCTGGCACCCGGGCAACACCGAAGAGCAGCAGAAAGAACTGCTTAAGATTGCCAAGGCAAAAGGCCTGCTTACCATCGGAGGCACCGAATTCAGAGGCATGTATTCCGAATCGGCGCTTTGTGTGGGCGACATTGTTACCCCCGAAGATTCGGTAAAAGCGCTCCTGAGTTACAAATCCAAAGCCAGAAAGAAAAAACAGGCACAGAAACAGTGAGGTGAGATTTCTTGAACAGCGACAGTAGTCACGGTCGATTATGCATCTTAAAATTCTATAAAGCATTAGCGTGCAGGCTGTTGGGTTCATCTCAGACGGTTGTTTGATTGTTTTTTCAGCGGTTTGATTATTCTTTAACGCCCTTACGCTATTGCGGAAAGGGCGTATTATTTTGGAAAATGAAGTTTTGCTCAACCTTATCACCAACATGCTTCATGAGAATAAATTTTCCACGATAAAAGATATTCTCAATGAAATGAATACCGTCGATATCGCCCAGGTGATATCGGAGGCAGGCGAAGAGGACCAGGTAAAAATCTTCCGTCTTCTTCCCAAAAATTCATCTGCTGATGTTTTCTCCTATCTCGAATCGGAAACACAGGAAGCGGTTATAAACTCAATCACCAATGTTGAAATTCACAACCTCGTTGAAGATATGTTCATCGACGACGCCGTTGACTTTCTTGAAGAGGTGCCCGCAAATGTGGTTACGCGCGTGCTTGCCCAGACAAGCCGCGAGACAAGAGAAACCATCAACAAATTTCTCAGATATCCCGAGGATTCCGCAGGCAGCATCATGACTGCCGAAATGGCGGCATTCCACTCCCGCCTCACCGTAGACGAGGCGATTGACGAACTCAGACGCACGGCGCAGGACAAGGAATCAATCGAAACCTGCTACTGCATTGACGAAAAGCGCAAACTCGTGGGCGTGCTCCCCCTTCGCAAACTCATAGTCGCGAAAAAAGGCACCGTGCTCGAATCGATAATGGTCGATGACGACCGCCTTATCTCCGTCAACACCCTTGACGACCAGGAAACGGTCGCCGAAATCGTGCGCAAATACGACCTTCTCTCCGTGCCCGTTGTTGATAACGAAAACAGACTCGTCGGCATCATCACCATCGACGATATCGTTGACGTTATCCAGGAAGAAAACACGGAAGACTTTGAAAAGATGGCCTTGCTGTTACCCTCGGAAGAGAACTACCTCAAGACCGGCGTTTTCAAGCTTTTCAAAAACAGAATCGTATGGCTCCTCATCCTTATGATTTCCGCTACATTCACGGGAATGATAATCGAAAACTTTGAGGACAAACTCGCGCTCATCGCGGGCCTCACCGCCTGCATTCCCATGCTTATGGACACCGGCGGTAACTCGGGCAACCAGGTTTCAACCCTTATCATCCGTGGCCTTGCGCTCGGTAACATCAAAGTAAAAGACTATTTCCTGGTGCTCTGGAAGGAAATCCGCGTCGCCGTTATGTGCGGTATTACCCTCTCTGTGGCTAACTTTATCAGGATGTGGGTAATGCGCATGGTCTTCCACTCTGACACCAGCACCCCCGTCTTCTTCGTGGTATGCATCTCAATGGTACTCACCGTCATCATAGCCAAGACCATCGGCTGCTCCCTGCCCATACTCGCCAAGGTGCTTCATCTTGACCCGGCTCTAATGGCAGGCCCGATGATTACCACGATAGTGGACGCGCTCTCGCTGCTGATTTATTTCGGCATAGCGACGGCATTTATCGTAAACGGTGCCCTCCCGATGGCGGGGTGACCGGTCGGGGCATAAAAGGCGAAAAACGAAAAGAAAAAAGTTTTAATGAACTGCGGGTTTTACACTCGCAGTTCTTTTTGCTGTTTTGCGGTGATTGACTATAAGGAAGAGAATATTAAAGCCCGTCAGAAACATAGTCGCTCTGCTCGCTGGCTCGCTTCGCAGTTCTCCTTGTTTCTTCCTCTCACCGCCTCGCTTTATCCGCCACAGGCGGCGCATTGGCGGTTCGACCCAACGCCTTTATTCGCTCGCCGTATCCCGATACTGTCTTCGCTCATAAATGCGTTGTTTTCATCGCTTCTTGCGTCCTCCCTCAGTGCCTTTGAAGAAGCAACATCTAAAACCGTTTTGTCATCCTGAGCGAGTGAAACGAGTCGAAGGATCTATTTGAGATTCCTCGGCAGGCTCGGAATGACAGGCGGGAGCCCTGCGCCCCTCAATTGCGAATTGCGCATGCCTAAATCCTTGTAAGGAACTTTTTGGTCAGAGAGTCGTGTGATTTGTTAAAAACGAGTCACACGACTCTGTTATTTCACTTGTGTTTTGCATGATTTAATAGGTTTTGATTGGGTGCATCTTAACTTGCAATCGGATAATCGGAGCTTTCGGGGGTGAAAGCAATTTGACCGATAAAGTTGAATACGATTTCAATTGCCTGGGTGCGTTTGCCTGTGGATTTATCTGCTTCATGAACGATAATTCTGTCAATAAATTCATTGACAATAGTGGGTGTCAGTTCGGGAACATCGGTGTATTTCTCAACGAGTTCAATAAAACTGTCAACCTTGTCTTCGGTTTCATCGGTTTTTGAGATTTTTTCTTCAAGCAGATCAATTTCGGATTTAAGAGTTGACTGTTCATCCTCAAATTTATCTACCAGTTTGAAATACCGTTCCTGTGTCAGCGTTCCGAGAGCATAATCTTCATAGGTTTTGGCAATAACGGCATCAAGATTATCATATCGCTTATTCAATTCCGCAAGCTTTTTACGATCGCCGGCATCCGCTTTGCTTTTCAGGGCATTATTCTGTTTCAGCCACTCTTCACGAAAACCGTCAATGTCGCTTTTGACAACGGATAACGCTTCCCTGAGTTTTGCGGTTACAATTTCCTTGATAACGCATTCCCTGATGTAATGGATGGTGCAATCGCCTCTGCCGCCGCGGTAACCTGAGCATACATATCTGTATTGATCAGGCTTAAAGTTTGCTGTCGCTTCAAAAGTAAGCTTCTTTCCGCAATCGGCGCAATAAAGCAATCCGGAAAACAGTCCGCGGTTT